>Ga0326726_10000149_pt1 | contig 67167 bp, 61 predicted proteins | sample MHFenrmetagenome_2_FD_207603 | JGI IMG/M metagenome (GOLD analysis project Ga0326726, IMG submission 207603) | Lab enriched peat soil microbial communities from Michigan Hollow, Ithaca, NY, United States - MHF15MN | ecosystem: Environmental > Terrestrial > Soil > Wetlands > Peat | place: USA... | reverse complement strand
ACCAGTAAAGTCAAATAACAGAACCCTTTCGGGCCTTTAATCACTCTCGTTCGTTGCCGTTCTCAAGTGAAGGTTCCTAATGTACCAACCCACCCCTTTACTTCCAAATACTATTTCATCTTTTCCCCTTTTTCAGGAAAAAAAAGAGTGAACGCAATGGACGTGATGGACAGGAATAGCTGTTTGTTCGTCCATCACGTCCATCAAGCCTATTGCTTTCCAAGTCCATTTCCGCAAAAAAAAAGAGCGGCAGGGTTTAAGCCTGCCGCTCTTAAATGGAGAACGAGCACCGTAGCGTCAGCTCGCGCCTTCAAGTTCCGCAGGGCTGAGCCGTGGCATTTCCACTTCAAGTGATAGCTGGCGTTTCCCCTGGGCATAGTCCTTTGCCGCTGCGACGAATCCGCTGAACAATGGGTGCACCTTCTGTACCCTCGATTTCAGTTCCGGGTGGAACTGCACAGCGACGAACCAGCGATGCTCCTTAAGCTCGACGATCTCAACGAGGTCACCATTCGGCGATGTGCCGGAAAAAATCATTCCTTTTTCCTCGAATATCTTGCGGTACTGGTTGTTGAACTCGAAGCGGTGCCTGTGGCGCTCGTTGATAAGGAACTTCCTGTACACATCGTAGGCCCTGGAATCCTCCTTGAGGATGCAGGGATAGCTACCGAGGCGCATGGTGCCGCCCTTCTCCTTGACCTTCTTCTGGTGCTCCATGAGGTCGATGACCGGGAAGCGCGTCCTCTTGTTGAATTCGGTCGAATTGGCTTCCGACATGCCGCATACGTTCCTGGCAAACTCTATGGTTGCGCACTGCATGCCGAGGCAGATGCCGAAAAAAGGAATGTCGTGTTCGCGGGCGTACCGGATGAACTGCACCTTGCCCTCGATACCGCGGTCACCGAATCCGGGGGCAACAAGCAACCCGCTGACACCCTCAAGGGCCTTGGCCATGTTGAATGACGGGTCCTCTGCGTCTTCAGCCCTGAGGAGCCTGACCGATACCTTGACGTCATTGCTCGCACCTGCATGGATGAACGATTCGAGGATTGACTTGTAGGCATCAGGATACTCGGTATACTTGCCGCAGATGCCGATAGTGATCTCGCCATCCTTCGGATGCTTGACCTTGTCGCAGAACTCCTTCCAGTAAGAGAGGTTGGGCTCCTTGAATTTCTTGAGGCCGAGCTTTTTCATAACCCGCAGATCGAGCTGCTCCTTTAGCAGCATGAGCGGCACTTCGTAAATCGTCTCGCAGTCGTTCAGCCCGATGACATCCTGTTCGTGGACGTTGCAGAAATGGCCGACCTTGTTCTTGATCTCCCTGGAAAGTGGCTTTTCGCTTCTGCAGACAAGGATATCCGGCTGAATACCGGTTTCGAGCAGCATCTTCACGCTGTGCTGCGTCGGTTTGGTCTTCAGTTCGCATGCCGCCTTGATATAGGGAACAAAGGTCAGGTGGATGTTCAGCAGGTTACGCTCGCCGAGTTCAAGCTTGAGCTGGCGCATCGCCTCGAGAAACGGCAGCGATTCGATATCGCCGATCGTACCGCCGATCTCGGTTATAAGCACATCAAGACCGCCGTTCTTGGCCAGGTCGTTCATCTTTTCCTTGATTTCGTCGATGACATGGGGTACGACCTGTACCGTTCCACCGAGATACTCGCCGCGACGTTCCTTGTCGATCACCGCCTTGTATACCCGGCCCATCGTAAGGTTCGAAGCCTGAGAGGTCGGTTCATCAAGAAAGCGCTCATAATGGCCAAGATCGAGATCGGTCTCGGCGCCGTCATCCGTCACATAGACCTCGCCGTGCTGGTACGGCGACATGGTGCCGGGATCGACGTTGATATAGGGATCATACTTCTGGATAGCGACGCGCAATCCGCGAGACTTGAGCAGGAGGCCCAGCGACGCGGAAAGTATGCCTTTGCCGAGTGAGGAGATCACTCCTCCGGTTACAAAAATATGCTTTACGTTCTTCGGGCGCGCCATACGTCTATTGATAATTTAAGTGGTAACATTTCCTAGTCTCATTCAATGCAATGCCTTGTGGGCGCCATCGCAGAAGGGCATTTTTGCCGATTTACCGCAACCGCATACGGCTACATTTCTGGCCTGTTCGATTTCGACCTGGAACGGCACGATGCCGCTGCCCGCATGGCTCCCGTCGCAATGGGGCCAGTTGGCGGTCTTTCCACAGGCACAGTAATACTTGACGCCCGCCTCTTCACTGACTACGCTTGGCCTGTTTTCCCTCTGCATGGTTGCTCCTTCTTTTCGGTTTCCTGACTCTTTGCAATACCGTTGCCAGCACCTGTCAGAACAGGTCGATCTGGCCATCCTCGTCCTCGTTGATAAACTCCGATGTTGAATCTTCATCACTCTTGGGCACTCTGGCCGTGGCCGAAATCTTGTCGTTCGGATTGAGCCTGATAAGCCTGACACCCGAGGTGTTCCTGCCGATAAGCCGGATATCGGACACATGCTGGCGGATGACGATACCATTGGTCGTGATGATGATCAGGTCATCCTCGTCGTTGACGTCGAGCAGGCCGACCAGGTGTCCGATCTTCTCGTGAGCCTTGATCGTGATAACTCCTCGCGCTCCGCGCCTCGTCATGCGGTACTCCTCGACATTGCTGCGCTTTCCGTACCCGTTGTCGGTAACAGCGAGCAGTGAGGTATCGTTCCGCTTGGAGGTGACCATCGAAATGCAGCGCTCGTCATCGTCCAGGGTGATGCCCTTGACGCCCATGGCCGTACGGCCCATCGGGCGAACCTCCGATTCAGGGAACCGGACGGCATAACCGGAGCTCTTTGCGAGAATGATCTGGTGGTCGCCGTCTGTCAGCCTTGCGTCGATGAGTTCATCGCCCTCTTCGATGGTGATGGCTACAATGCCGGTCCTGCGGGGGTGCGAATACTCTTCAAGGCTGGTTTTCTTCACGATGCCCCTTGCCGTCGCCATAATGATGAACAGCGGATCGTCAAAATTCCTGATGTTGATATAGGCCTTGATCGCCTCCCCTGGCTGGAGCTCCATGATATTGGCCAGCGAACGGCCTCTTGCGGCGCGGCTCGCTTCAGGAATTTCATATACCTTGAGCCAATGGCATCTGCCTCTTGTGGTGAAGAAGAGTATGTAGTTGTGCGTGGATGCGATGAACATGTGCTCCACGAAATCGTCCTGCTTGGCCTGCGCCCCTGTGACGCCGCGTCCGCCACGATGCTGGCGACGGTATCCTGAAACCGGGAAGCGCTTGATGAAACCGTCGTGCGTAATCGTGATGACCACATCCTCCTGGGCGATCATGTCCTCGATCGAAAAGTCGCCTTCGTTGGGTTGAAGCTCGGTCCGGCGCTCGTCTCCGTAGACCTCGCTGACTTTCAGGAGTTCGTCCTTGATGATCTGCATCTGTTTTGCCGGGCTGGCGAGAATGGATTTCAGCTCCTCGATGGTTGCAAGAGTGTCCCTGTACTCGGCGTCAATCTTCTGGCGCTCCATACCGGTCAAACGTTGCAGGCGCATTTCGAGGATAGCCTTGGCCTGGACTTCGGAAAGTCCAAACCGCTCAACCAGGCGTTCCTGGGCGGTAGCAGCATCATTGGACTCCCGGATCGTGGTGATAACCTCGTCGAGGTTGTCGAGACAGATCTTGAGGCCTTCGAGAATGTGGGCCCGCTTTTCGGCAGCCGTCAGGTCGTACTGGGTACGGCGAAGCACGATTTCATTCCGGTGCCTGACATAGTACTGCATCATCTCCTTGAGATTCAGCACCCGTGGCACACCGTCGACCAGCGCAAGCATGATCACCCCGAAAGTGTCCTGCATCGGGGTATGCTTGTATAGATTGTTCAGCACAACCTTCGCCACTGCGTCGCGCTTCAGCTCGATGACCAGACGCATACCGTCGCGGTCCGACTCATCTCGGATGTCTGCAATGCCTTCGACCTTCTTGTCATGGACCAGTTCGACGATCTTCTCGATAAGCCTGACCTTGTTGACCTGATAGGGAAGTTCGGTAACGATGATCGATTCCCTGCTGTTCTTGGGAGTCACTTCGACCAGAGCCCTGGCACGGATAACCACCTTGCCACGACCTGTCAGGTAAGCCTGCCGGACGCCCTCATAACCGTTGATGATACCTCCGGTGGGAAAGTCCGGTGCCGTGACCAGCTTCATGAGTTCGGTTATCTCGATCTCCGGATCATCGATAAGGGCGATGATACCGCTGACGACCTCCCGCATGTTCTGGGGCGGGATATTGGTAGCCATGCCGACCGCGATACCCGATGCCCCGTTGACCAGCAGGTTGGGAATCGCCGAAGGCAGCACTGTCGGTTCTTCGAGGGAGTCGTCGAAGTTAAGTGAGAAATCGACAGTCTCCTTGTCGAGGTCCTTCAGCATCTCGCCGGCAATGGCTTTCATGCGGACCTCTGTATATCGCATGGCCGCAGGTGAATCACCGTCGACCGACCCGAAGTTGCCCTGTCCGTCGATCAGTGGATAGCGCAGGGAAAAGTCCTGCACCATACGCACAAGGCTGTCGTATACGGCGGAGTCGCCGTGGGGATGGTATTTACCGAGCACTTCACCGACAATACGGGCAGACTTCTTGTGCGGCTTGCCGGCCTGAAGGCCAAGTTCGTGCATGCCGTACAACACCCGTCGATGCACCGGTTTGAGGCCGTCTCGGACATCGGGAAGGGCACGGCTGACAATGACCGACATTGAATAATCGAGATATGAATCCCGCATTTCCTCTTCAATGCTGATCGGCAATATCTTTTCGCGCTGCATAATTTAATGTCCTGACTTTTATTTACCCTGAATTACTATGGCGTAATGTATGAAATAGCTTATAAATCATAAAGCTCCGGATACCCCGCAAATCACGTGGTATCCGCTCCTGGTCAGTTTTCCGGCACCTCGGGAGCTTCAGCCCCTTCCGGGATTTCCGGCTCGACAACCCTGGTGACCACGGCATCGGACCAGAGCGATTCGAGATCGTAGAAACGGCGCTCGTCCGGCTGGAAAATATGGACGACCACATCGACATAATCGATAAGCACCCAATGCAGGGAATCAAGCCCTTCGATATGCATCGGACGCTCGTCCTCCTGCTTCAGTTCATCGACGATATGATCGGTTACGGCCTTGGCCTTCCGTTCCGAATCGGCGGTAATAATGACAAAAAAATCCGTAACACTCGTCAATCCCCGGAGATCCAGAATCTTGACATCTTCACCTTTCTTTTCCAGCGACAATTCAGCAACTCTCCTGGCAAGCAGCTCACTCATCGCCACTTCCCGGGCTTCAGGCCCTGAAGTGACCGTATGCTCCGAACGAGACATAAACATCAGTTTTAATGATAAAAAATCCTCACTGCAGGATGCATTCCTGCGTTCCAATATAGCAATATTGCACTACTGTTTCTGCTGTCCCGGCACAAACTGTTGCCTGTAATCCGGAACCGCTTCGGCGAGCATCACGTCAACTCCTTCGGAGAGCGTTTTTTCGGCGTAAGGAAGCAGGCTGGCTGCTGTGAAAAACGATGCTTCAATACAAAAAGGGGCAAGCGCAGCATCGTGTCCTGCAAGTTCGGCAATGGAGCGGCCGACGATGACAAACTCCCCGGCAAGTTTTTCGAGGCGGCCGGCCAGCTCGACCGACTGGCAGCGGGAGCTTTCAAGCTCTTCCAGCATACCCTCACCACCAGCGCGTCGATATATGGAATAATAATACTCGCCCGGCCTTGACTGGATCACTGGCACGATATGCGACGATCCTGAGTGATCTGAAGCAGAAAGGGCCATTGCCAGCAGGGTAGGAACCGATACGAGCGGACGGTCGGCACCGAAGGCAATTCCTTTTGCTGCTGACATGCCGATTCGCAGGGCAGTAAACGAGCCGGGTCCTGACGAAACCGCAACGCAATCAAGTTCAGCCGGCCTCAGCCCTGCGTCTGTCATGGCCTGCATAACCAGCGGCACAATCGCCTCGGCCGTTTTCTGCCACTCTTCATTGACCCGTTCAAAGAGGCGACTGCCGTTTTTCACAGTAACACACGCCAATTGGTGCGTACACTCGATTGCGAGTATCTTCATGAGCACAAATTCAGGTTATAACGATTTTCCTTATCCCCTCCCCGGCAATGAACAACGTCACTTTTCGGGTGTAACGGTTATCGAACGCGGGAAACTTATCACCCCATTCGACGACCGATACGAATGGCCCGGAAAGATACTCGTCAAACCCCGTAGCCTCAAGCTCCTTTTCCGTTTCAAGCCGGTAAAGATCGAAATGGTGAACCTCGACCGGCCGGCCCCGCAGCGTACCCTCGTAGATGTTCATCAGGGAAAACGTGGGGCTGGACAGCTGATCCTCGCAACCAAACACTTCGGCGATTCCCCTGATGAACTCGGTTTTGCCAGCACCAAGCTGCCCCGAAAGGCATACGGCGTCACCAGGTCCAAGCCCGGAGGCGAACCTCCGGGCATACTCGCGGGTTTCGGCTGCCGAAGCGGACAGATACTCCCCCTTCATGAATCCCGCTCCAGAGAGTGGAATACCATGCCGGTCATGAGTTTCGGATAAAACCAGGTTGACTTCTGCGGCATGGCTTCGCCCGAGCCGGAAACCGAAATCACCTCATCGACCCCCACCGGTTTGACCACGACCCCGATCTGGGCCGCGCCGGAGGCTACGGCTTCGTAAACGTCCCGGCTTCTGGTAACGTAGGTCAGGTTGGTCTGTCGGGCCATCGCCTCTGTGGAAATACCCAGCATCTGCCCGAGCACGAGGTCGTGCAGCACGACGACGCCAAGATTCTGCAGGGCTTCCGGTACTGGCAATGAAAGAACCTCTGACGGCTTGCTGTCGAGCGAAATTCCAAGCGTGATACCCGGCATCACGATCCCATAAGCAGTTCCTGACCTGGCATTCGCCAGATACTCATCGAGAGCTTTCCGCCCAGGAAGCTCCCAGACGGTGAAATCGCGCTCCAACCGGGCGACGAAGTTCGCCTGATTGAATGACTCGAGGCCGTGGACGAGCCTGTGTATCGGAAGAACAAGCAACCCTTCGTCATAAATATTCGACAGGTAAGCCAGAATATAATTATAGGCTTCAGTGCCGGTATGACCAGGGTTTGCCGCCGCGCACTCCCTGCTGTAGGTGACGCCTGTTTCGTAGCGGTGATGACCGTCGGCGATATAGACCTTCCGGTCGTGCAGTACAGACTGTACAACACCAATCAGGGCCGGATCGGTCATCCGCCACATACGGCTCCTTACCCCCTGGAATTCAGCATCGATAACCGGTTCATTCTGTTCGGTGAACTCCCTGACGACCTGATCGGCTCGACGCGACTCATCGGCATAAAGCCCGAATATGCTGCTGAGGTTCGCCCTGGTTTCCCTGAACATTTTCAGTCGATCCGCCTTCGGGCCCGACAGGGTCCTTTCGTGGGGCAGCACCTGCTGCTCGGAGAAATCGTACAATCGAAGAGCGGCAAACAGCCCTGTCCTTGTATGAGACACACCGTGCTCATCCTCGAAGGTCTGGAAGTACGGATAAAGCGCAGGTTCTCCATCCTGGGCCAGTATGCCGGAAGCGAGCCACTCCCGAAGCCGGGAGGAGGCCGATGAATAAGGATCCTCCTCCATGGGAAGTTCCATGCGTACGGCGTTGTAAGGAGAGGCTTCGTACAGTTCCTTCTGCATGGATGGAGGAATGGCGTCGTAGGGAGGGCAGATCAGCCGGGAAGCATCCCTGATGACACCTTGTCCGTAGACAATCCCCTTGAACGGCACAATTTCAGGCATGGGCTATGTTGTTTATGTGGTTAATCGACATGGTCTCGCTGAGAAATCCAGAAATCGTTCACCCCCTCCTTGACGATAACTGCAATTTTCCTGTTCCTGCAAAGTTCGAGCACCGCCAGGAAAGTGACGACAAGCACGATCGCTTCACGGAATTCATCGAAAAGGGAACTGAAAGAGACCTGAACCCGATTGCCCAGGCGCGCCAGAATCAGGGAGCTCTGCTGATCGACGGTCACCGGAGCATCGGAAACATTCTGGGTCCGGACCTTCGGCATATTGTCAAGCACAGACTGGTAAGCCTGCATGAGATGGTAAAGCGTCGGCCGGTTAACCGGCTGGTCCATCTCGTCGATCACTTCTGGCTCCAGTTCCTCGACAAATCCAGCAGGAAACATGCGCTCCCTGTCCAGGGCCATAAGCTCCAACCCGGAAGCGCCCTCCTTGACCCTTTTATATTCGAGCAGGCGCTGGACAAGCTCGGTTCTCGGGTCGAACTCTCCGTCATCAGAAACCTCCGCTTCGTAACGGGGAAGAAGCATCCTTGCCTTGATGCTCATCAGCATCGACGCCATATAGATGAACTCGGCCGCAACCTCTAGATTGAGGCGTTGCATGGCCCTGATGTAGGTAATGAAATCACTGGTGATTTTCGAAACCGGAATGTTGTAAATATCAAGCTCATCACGCTTTATAAAAAAAAGCAGAAGGTCGAGAGGTCCTTCGAATTCGTCAAGACTGATGCGGAACATTCAGGCCCTGTAGATTTCGTATTGAGAGGGGCTTTCGGAAAGTACTCCAAAAATGAAAAAACAATGGGATTTCCGACAAAGAAAACAATATTTCAAGGTACTGACTTTCCATTTAATTTATTGAGCCGTGATCGGTATTTTTATCGCAATCCCCCTTGCCCGTTTCCGCGTCGTGGGAACACCAACCTCAATCAGTTCAGGCCTCACCATGAAATGCCTTGCGATATTTTTCGTGCTTTCGATCGCGGGGATAACCGCACTTGTCCAGCCATGCGCAGCCGAATCCGCCAACGACTATTATGATAACGCGCTCTCGATGCACAAGGCAGGAGACCTCAAGGAGGCTGTGCGGCTCTATTCCAAAGCCATCGACAGCGACAACCGCTTCATTTTGGCCTACCAGATGCGGGGTGCCGCCTGGCAAAGACTTAAACAGTTTCAGAAAGCCATCGCCGATTACTCGATGGTCATCAGCCTTGGAGAACCCGCATTCCAGGCCGTAGGCTACTACAACAGGGGCATCGTAAAAAACATGAGCGGCCAATATGGCGAGGCCATTCCCGATTTTACATACGCGATTTCCATCGACAAAAAAATGGGATCAGCCTATTTCCATCGTGCCATAGCCCGCATAAAATCAGGAGATACGACCGGAACCCGCGATGACTTCATCCAGGCAGCCCAGCTTGGCGACCCCGATGCCGAACGCTGGCTCGATAAAACCAATCCCGACTGGCGACCAGTCAAGAAGTAATCCGCCCCAGGAATCTCTTCCGGGAATTGCTCAACGCGCCGATTAAAAACCAAACTGGCTGGTATCTATCCAGTCGAGGCTGCACAAGGACCAGAAATCAAGAGCAAACCCTTTAAATACATACTCATAGGGCAGCCATCCGTAACCATTGTCCCCCCACTCTTCGCCCCATGAATTTCTGATTAGCAGCGCTCCTTCGCTCTTTTGTCCACACCGCGTATTGACGATCACCTTCGCATCATCGTAACCTACCGCCACGACAGCATGGCCCCATTCAGCCATCTCATTGGGGCATGGCAGCGGGATAGCGCCTGGCGTATCGGCTTGAAGAAAGGAGCTGAACCCAAATAATCCGAACATGGAAGGAATGCCTGCCGCGAGATACACCTTGACTCCGGAAAGCATCTCGACTTTTCCCTGCTTTGCACCGATCGGGTCATGGCAGAAATATTTCAATGCCTTGAAATTGTCGGCAACGGCATACACGAATCCTCCCGGCTCCTTGTCGAAAGCGGGATCCTTGTCAGTATATGGCCAGTACTGTTCGGGAGGAGCCCCGCACAGAGCAAGTGCCCCCATGGTGTTGCGCAGCCAGGCTCCGGTATCGCCTGTGACCCCCATGAGACTGCGTGTGGCCTTGTAAATAAAGCGTCTTGATACATCGATATGCTTGCCGAAAGCCCTCTGCTGGAAATACTCGACAACTCCGGCAGCCGCATGGGCGGTGCATGCCCCGAGGGTTCCCTGATGCTCGACCGGAGAACACCACTGCCGAAGGTCGACAGATGAAGGCAACGCCGCAATCCGTTTTTTGTGCGTATCGGGAATCTTGAGTTTTTTTGCGATATCGGCAATGTCGGGATGTGATTCAGTATAATCCCTCAAATCGGGAAGCGGGCAGAGCCAGCCTGTGCCGGCGGGAACTCCGTTGCCGGAAACGGATGCAAGAACCTTCCTGGGATACATGGCAAGCCTCCCTGATTGAATGGATTGGGGGTCAGGAATAACTGCTTATCAGTACAACGATACAAAAAATCGCCCATAATACAGGAGTTGATGGCGACATTTTACTTCCAACCAGAAAGAGATACCCTAACCGACTAAAACCGGACTGTACGAAAAAAAGCGGCAGGGTTCATTTCCTGCCGCTTTTTTTTCGTTTCATGCCACAATCGGCTGTCGGATCGAATCAGATGGCACTTCCACCGCGCTCATTGGTCCTGATCCTGACACACTCCTCCATCGGCGTGATAAAGATCTTTCCATCGCCGATTTCGCCCTTTCCATGCCGGGCTGACTTGACTATAGTATCGACCGTGATATCGACGAACTCATTGTTGACGGCAATATCGAGACGGACCTTTGGAATGAGGTTCGGGGCGATTTTCTGGCCGCGATAGAACTCGATGTCCTCCTGGCGACCATGCCCTGTAACCCTGCTGACGGTAATTCTTGTGATATCTGCCTGAATCAATGCCTCACGAACGTGATCGAGCCTGTCTGGCGGAATAATTGCTGTAATCAGTTTCATGGCTACACTATTTAATTAAGATTGATAAGGCCATACCCCTGCTCACCGTGCATACTGTGGTCGAGACCCGACATTTCGTCATTCTCGCTGATGCGAAGGCCGATGGTTTTCTCGACGATGAAGAGCAGAATCAAAGAAACAACTGCAGCATAAGCAACAGTGACTCCTACTGCGGTAGCCTGAACACCAAACTGCTGCCAGACGGTCCAGCTTTTGGTAGCCGATTTTCCTGCAGCCTCGACCATCCATGAATTACGAACGAAGAAGGTCAGGACAAGAGCGCCGACGATACCGCCGACACCGTGAATGCCGAAAGCATCGAGGCTGTCATCATAACCAAGCTTGTTCTTGACCATGATTGCAAGATAACAGATGACTGCGGCAATTGCTCCAAGGGCGAACGCACCAGCAGGCTGAACGACACCTGCAGCAGGCGTAATGGCCACAAGACCAGCCAGGATACCCGATGCAACACCAAGGCTGGTTGCCTTGTTATGCTGGAAAAATTCGATCATCATCCATGTAAATGCACCAGATGCTGCAGCCAGCTGGGTAACGGTAAGTGCTCTTGCTGTCGCCAGGTTGCTGGAGATCGCACTTCCGGCATTGAAGCCAAACCATCCAACCCACAGAAGGCCTGCACCCATGAGTGTCATAACCAGATTGTTCGGATGCATGACGTTTCTCGGGTAGCCACGACGTGCACCCAGGAAGAGCGCAGCGACCAGTGCGGTAACACCTGAAGAGATATGAACGACTGTGCCGCCGGCGAAGTCGATCGCGCCCATTGGCCCGAGATTGAACAGAAAGCCGTCAGGAGCCCATACCCAGTGGCAGATCGGGCTGTAGACAAAAAGGCTCCACAGGGCGATGAACACCGCATAGCCCTTGAAGTTCACGCGCTCAGCAAATGCACCGGCAATAAGCGCAGGCGTGATGATCGCGAATTTGCCCTGGAACATGGCAAAAACATACTCGGGAATCTGGGTTGCCATGATCGTATCGTCAATGCCCTGGAGCATGAAATACTTGTTGTCCCAACCGACCAGACCGCCAAGGATGCCGTGTCCAAAGCTCAGCGCATAGCCAATAGTCGGCCACAGAACGCCGATGATCACCATCGCCCCGAAGCTGTGCATCATGGTGCCGATAACGTTTTTGGTCCTCACAAGACCGCCATAGAACATGGCCAGACCTGGCACCATAAGCAGAACAAGTGCCGTGGATGTCAGCATCCATGAGGTCGTACCGGTATCGGTAACAACCGGGTCTGCAGCCCATCCGGTGCTGTGAGCCATCATCACTGCCAGAAACAGCAGCAGCGATGCACTAAGTTTCTTTCCCATAACCTTTCAGTTTTATCTGTTTATTAACCCTAAATAATTAATGATCACGACTAAATAATAATTAATTATTTAAGCACAAGCAAGAATTAAAGGCGCTTTTCTTACGAATAAGTAGAAAGGACCGCAAATATTAACATTCCGGAAGGTTTTTTCCTGTAATGCAACGCAGGGCAGGGCACAGAGATAATCACACAAAAAAGCATGGCATAAATGAGCGGGATTTCCCGGAGAACGTCAAAACAAGAAAGATTTTGTCAAGCCAAAACGAAAATAACCTGAAAAAAAGGCCTTATTTGGCACTTTTTCGCTGACTTTACACCGGCTGTAATGTTTTTCAATTTGAAAACCATTATTTATTAAGGTAAATTGATATTTAAATTAGCCAGTGGTTGGCTGATCGCTTGTCGAATAATAGGTGCTTTGGTTATTCGGTAGCGTCTCTTTCTATCAATGCACATGTTTCTACCGTCCTACAATGAATATTTACATTGGCAATCTGCCGTACAACGTTTCAGAAGAAGATTTACGCGATGCTTTCTCTCAGTTTGGGCAGGTGCAAAGCGCCAACATCATCACTGACAAATTTTCTGGCCGCTCCAAAGGCTTTGGTTTTGTCGACATGCCGAACGACGGCGAGGCTCGTGAAGCCATCGAGTCGATGAATGACAAAGACTTTAAAGGTCGTACCATAAAAGTCAACGAGGCAAGGCCCCGTGAAGAAAGACCAATGAGAAGGGAGCGCTACTGATAGCGTCCTGACTTAAACAAGTCTAAGGCGGACAGGCTCAAAAAGTCTGATCCGCCTTTTTTATTTATCGCCCATGCATTATCCCCTTTCCGGCAACATCCAAAGTCATCCTCTCAGACACCCCGCGAAACGAGATCCGCAAGCGCTTCGTGCAGATTTGGCCAGGCGAATTGAAAATTGTGCTCCCGCAGAAATCCCGGGATCACTCGCTGTCCCTTAACGGCATACTCAGCCCCTTCACCCATGAGGATCTGTACCGCCAGCTTCGGGACCGGCAGCAACGCCGGCCGGCCCATTACCGAACCGAGATCGACCGCGAACTCTTTCATGGTGACCGGCTCAGGAGACACGGCATTAATCGGACCATGCCATGCCGGATTGTCAAGAGCCTCAAGAATAATGGCGACCTCATCGTCGATATGGAGCCATGACAGACACTGATTTCCTGAGCCGACAGGTCCGCCGACAAAAAAGCTGAATGGCGTCATCATTTTCTGCAGCATTCCCCCTCGTGTTGACAGAACAATTCCTGTCCTGAGCAGTACAACCCTTACACCAAGCTTTTCCACCGGCACAGCCTCTTTTTCCCAGTCAAAGCAAATTTTGGCAAGAAAGTCTATGCCTGGTTGAGAGGACTCTGTCAAAGGAGCGGTGTCATCACATCGCTCAAACGAGCCATAGTATCCGATAGCAGATGATGAAACAAAAACCTTCGGTTTGTTTTCCAGCGCCGACATTGATGCAACCAGAGCACGGGTGCCATTGATGCGGGAATCGTAGCACGCAACCTTGTGCTCTTCAGTCCAGCGGGCATCAAGCAAAGGCTTACCGGCAAGATGGATTACGGCATAGGCACCCTCAAGAGAGGCTGTCCACTCTCCTGACGTCATGTCTGAATCCCATCGCACATATCCTGCCGCACCAGGTATGCTGGTGGCAGCGGTCTGAGGAGAACGTGCAAAAACAACAACCTTTCGGCCTGATTCGATCAGCCTTCGGGCAACTTCGCTGCCGATCACGCCGGTAGCTCCCGTGATGACGATATGTCCTTCCATGAATTTGTGGTTTAGATGCTTACAGTTCAGGAGCTTACCTTAATACACCAAGCTATTCTGAAGATTAACCGGCCGGCATGACGAAATAATTCCCAAATCCGGTTCACCATCATAAGATACCGCGAATTCCAGAGCTCTGATCCCTGCAATCAGCAATTACATCGGCATGATCAGCTTTTCGGGAAAATATTGCCATATTTTTGCTCTCCCCGACTTTTCAGCCATCTGGAAGAACTGAGGTTAAAACCATTTTCCCAATGACCTTTGACACCTTGATGGGTTATTGCATGCTCGTTCTGGTATCCAGTCTGGCGCCTGAAGCAAGCACCATTACCTTTATGTCCTCTGGACTCAATTATGGGTTCCGGCCCGGGTTCTGGAATATTGTCGGGTTACAACTGACGCTTGTGCTGATGGAGGAATAAACAGGAGCTTCTGGAAGGTATTATCGAGCGGGGATGCTATTGGACAGAGAGAGAGGATAGTTCACGCTGACCATCTTTCAACTGCGCTTTATTGGCCGGTGAAGGGATTCAATCCCTAACAAAGAAGAAAAGTGACGGATACACGTTGATTGAAGGTCAAAAAACCTTTCAATCAACGTTCCCATCTGAACTCGTGGAATTACCGCTCCAGACACACAGAACGAAACTATTCCACAGTCACCGATTTGGCGAGGTTACGCGGACGATCAACGTTGCAGCCACGCAATGTGGCGATGTGGTAAGCGAGCAACTGCAGAGGAATCGCCGTCAACAGAGGCAGAACCGCAGCGGATGCCTGGGGAACATAAATCACGTGTTCCGCCAGGCGGCTGACCTCGCGGTCACCCTCGCTCGCAATGGCGATCACGTGTCCCTTGCGACTACGGACCTCTTCGATATTGCTCAGGATCTTGGTATAGGTGTTGTCCCTGGTGGCGATGAAGATCACTGGCATATCTTCATCAATAAGGGCGATCGGACCATGTTTCATCTCTGCAGCCGGATATCCCTCCGCATGGATATATGAGATCTCCTTCAGCTTCAGGGCACCTTCAAGAGCAACCGGGAAGTTGTAGCCCCTGCCGAGATAGAGCGCGTTGCGGGCATCCTTCAGCTTGACTGCAATATCCCTGATCGTATCGTTCTGCCCCAGGATTTGTGCGACCTTCTCCGGAACCTCGGACAGTTCGCGAAGGTTCAGGCGAATTTCGTCATGCGAGATGGTCCTCCCTTTGCTCAGCGCCATGGCAAGCATGAACAGCACGATCACCTGGGCAGTGAACGCCTTTGTCGAGGCGACTCCAACTTCAGGGCCTGCATGGGTGTACATGCCACACAGCGTTTCGCGGGCGATAGTCGATCCGACAACGTTGCAGATTCCAATCACCATGGCCCCCTTCTCCTTGGCGAGCCTCAATGCAGCAAGAGTATCGGCGGTTTCACCCGACTGTGAGATCACGATCACCACGTCATCCGAGGTCACGATCGGGTTGCGGTACCGGAACTCTGAAGCATAGTCGACCTCGACAGGAATCCTTGCAAACTCCTCGATCAGGTACTCGCCTATCAGACCGGCATGCCAACTGGTGCCACAGGCACAGATAACTATCCGCTTCGCCTGCTTCAGACGGTCCAGATAATCTTCGATGCCACCGAGCTGCACCCGCCCCTCTTCAAGACGCACCCTGCCGCGCATCACATCGCGCATCACTTCCGGCTGTTCGAAAATCTCCTTGAGCATGAAATGTTCGAACCCGCCTTTCTCTATCTTTTCAAGACTGAAATCCAGCTCGGTCACCCTCTTCTCCTGCTCGACGTTTTCGATCGTCTTGACCGTGTAATGGTCCCGGTAAACGATGGCCATTTCGCCGTCGGATAGATAGACCACCTTGTTGGTATGCTCGACGATCGGAGCGGCATCGGATGCAATGAAATACTCCCCCTCGCCGATGCCGATGACCAGCGGGCTTCCTTTGCGGGCGACCACGATCTTGTCCGGCTCGCGCGACGAAACGATGCAGAGACCGTAAGCCCCTTCAACGTGACGGAGTGCATGCCGAACCGCCCCTTCGAGTTCGAGCGAAGAATCTGCTTTCCAGATTCGGTCGATCAGATGCACCAGCACCTCAGAGTCGGTGTCGCTGCTGAATTCATACCCCTGGGCAATCAGCTCCTGCTTCAGGATGGAATAGTTCTCTACAATACCGTTGTGAATGAGGGCGATATCACCCGACACGTTCATGTGGGGATGGGCGTTCCTGTCGCTCGGATCGCCATGGGTCGCCCATCGGGTATGAGCGATGCCTGCCGTGGCCCCTAACATCACAGTGCCTGAGACGTTCAGAAGCTCTTCGAGGTTACCGACACTCCCTTTTTTCTTGAACACCTGCATCGAACCGTTCAGAACAGCAATACCGGCCGAATCATAACCCCTGTACTCGAGACGCTTCAATGCATTCAAAAGGATCGGCGCAGCTTCGCGCCTGCCGATATATCCAACAATTCCACACATAAGCCGAATCCTCTTCTTGTCGTTTTTATTCCGCGGCCATGACTCGGGGACCTTTCCCGCAAGTCATAAGGCATTAATAAATTTCATCTATTCAATATATACATATATGCCCGATTACAACATTCCCTTCATGCTGTTATGCAGATCAAGAGCCTCCTTTCCTACCGCCGCTTCAAACGCCTCGATGGAATTGAACTCCCCTTCTGGAAATATCAGCGCCCGGCTGACGTTGACGACTGCGCTGCGGCGTCCCGAATCGGCACCCTGCTCAACAGCTTGCTGCATCGAACCGCCCTGCGCCCCAACACCGGGGATCAGGAAAAACAGGTCAGGAGCTTCGCAGCGAAGCTCCTGCAGGAGCCCCTGCTTGGTGGCACCAACCACGATTCCGGCATTGCCGTTGCGCTGCCACTGCCGAACCCTGTCGAGCACAGCACGATAGAGTGGACGACCATCCTGCATGCGCTGCTCCTCGAAATCCTTCGAACCCGGATTCGAAGTGAGACAGAGGACAAAGATCAGCTTGTCCTCATACTCGAAAAAAGGCTCAAGGGAATCGAAGCCCATATAAGGTGCCACGGTGATTGAGTCGAACGGCCACGCCTCGAAAAAAGCCTTTGCATACTGCCTGCTGGTGTTGCCGATATCGGCACGCTTCGCATCGGCGATACTCAGGCACTCCGGGGGAAGCGCTTCAAGAGTCTCTTCGAGATCGCGCATGCCCGGCATGCCCCTTGACTCATAGAATGCGGTATTGACCTTGTAAGCGACAGCATGGTTACTTGTTGCCCTGATAACGGCGCGATTGAACTCCAGAACCGGCTTATCCATCTTCCTGAACACGGCTGGAATTTTGGCAGGGTCGCTGTCGAGGCCCACGCAGAGCATCGACTTTAGCGCGGCAATCCTGTCGTTGGTTTTGTCCCTTGCTGAACTCATTGTAAGGTCTCCTGATTGATAAAAGTGTCACATAATATAACGATGCCATGCAAAAGATTTGCACCGGGCAGACCTGTGGCGGGCTATCCAGCAGACACAACTGAAACTATTAGGAACGGGAATACATTTATCCATTGCGGTTATGTATCTTGTCAGTCGGCTGTTTACATTGTTAATTACTGTTGATGGCCGAATGCCGCGGCCCCCTGATTTGATGCACATCACCTGCCATACCAGGGCCGCAGACCGATGAATTATGTCAGTGAATCTTTTCAATCATGAGTGCTCTCGATGGCAAACAATCCTTTCAAGCCGAACAATCCATATAAGAATGAACCCGAAAACGGGCAACGCAGACCCCGTTTCTCGATATTCTACTACATCGCTGTCATACTGCTGATACTCGGCTTTCAGCTTGCGTTTTTCTGGTCAGGTTCGACACAGGAAATCGCCTACAGCGAATTCCGCCACCTGATTTCAGACAACAAGGTTGAGTCGGTACGAATCGCACCGGAAAAAATCTATGTCCAGCTCAAGGCGGACTCGCTCTCAGGTGCGCCCCAGAAAGCTCCGGCACAGGAGATCCCCGGCTTTCGCATGCCCAAATCCTCATCGTCGTCAAAAGAGGTCACCGTCAACCCCATCCGTGACGAGGGACTGGTGCCGCTGCTCGAATCAAAGGGCATCCGCTACCAGGCTACCCCCGGCAACTCCTGGATCGGGGAACTTCTGCAGTGGATCCTGCCTTTCGGCCTGCTGATCGGCATCTATTTCTTCATGTTCCGCAGAATGGGCGGGCCGGGATCACAGTTTATGAACATCGGCAAGAACAAGGCCGCGCTCTATGAAAACCTTGACGAACATACTCGTATAACCTTCAAGGACGTTGCTGGGCTCGACGAGGCAAAAGCCGAGGTCATGGAGGTCGTCGATTTCCTGAAAGACCCGAAAAAATATACCAAGCTTGGCGGCAAGCTTCCGAAGGGAGTCCTGCTGGTCGGCCCTCCCGGCACAGGCAAGACACTTCTTGCCAAAGCGGTCGCAGGCGAGGCTGACGTGCCATTCTTCAGCATCAGCGGTTCCGATTTCGTCGAAATGTTCGTCGGTGTCGGCGCAGCCAGGGTCAGGGATCTGTTCAAGTCGGCCAAGGAAAAGGCGCCCTGCATCATCTTCATCGACGAAATCGATGCCGTCGGCAGAAGTCGCGGCAAAGGATTCATGATGGGTGCGAATGACGAGCGCGAAAACACCCTGAACCAGCTTCTGGTGGAAATGGACGGCTTCGCCACCGACAAAGGAGTGATCCTGATGGCCGCCACCAACCGTGCTGACGTGCTCGACACGGCACTGCTCAGGCCCGGCCGTTTCGACCGCCAGATCGTGGTCGACAAACCAGACCTGAAAGGACGTATCGACATCTTCAAGGTGCATACCAAAAACCTGTCTCTATCGGAAAACGTCAACCTCAAGGCGCTCGCATCCCAGACCCCGGGATTCGCAGGCGCTGAGATCGCCAACGCAGCCAACGAAGCCGCCCTGCTGGCATCGAGACGCGGCCAGCAAAGCATCGAGATGAAGGATTTCGAAGACGCGATCGAGCGGGTCATTGCAGGACTTGAGAAAAAGAACAAGGTGATCAACCCGAGGGAAAAGCAGATCGTCGCCTACCATGAGGCCGGGCACGCCATCGTCAGTTGGATGATGCCGGAGAACGATCCCGTACAGAAGATCTCGATCGTACCGAGAGGCGTCAGTGCGCTCGGCTACACGCTGAACATTCCGCTCGAAGATCGCTACCTCATGACCAGAAAAGAGCTGGTATCGAGGATCTGCGGCCTGCTTGGCGGGCGCATCGCCGAAGAGATCATTTTCGGTGAGATATCGACCGGCGCACAGAACGACCTTGAACGGGTTACCGAGATCGCCTATAACATGGTGGTGGTCTACGGCATGAGCGAAAAGGTGGGCTACCTCTCGTTCCTCGAGAGCAACAACCCCTATTATGGCGGCCCCAGCATCGACAAGAAATACGGCGACGAAACCGCAAGGCTGATCGACAACGAGGTCAAGGCGATCGTCGATTCCGCCCGGAAGCAGGTTTTCGAACTCCTTTCCGAGAGCCGCGACAAACTCGAAGAGATCGCACGCGAACTGCTCGCCAAAGAGATCCTGCATTACTGCCAGATCGAGGAGATCCTCGGAAAGCGTCCGACAGACAAATTCTCTGAGCACCTTGGCCACGACTGCCAAAATGGCGTCGAAATGCATGATGGCCCTCAGGCCCAGGTCCAGGCCGACGCCGAACCGACAACAGTCGAGCAAAACGGAAGTGCGGCGCCCGATGAGGAACGGCTCGCGCTGGAGGCAGCCGTCGAAAGGCTCCGCCAGTCAAGGGATATATCGTCAAACTGAGCGTTGGGCATGGAGAAAAGAGTCAACGTCATCGTTCGCGGGCATGTACAGAGCGTGGGGTTCCGCATGTTCGTCTATCATGAAGCGACCATGCGGGGTCTGTCCGGCTGGACCCGCAACCTTCCGGACGGGACCGTCGAAATCGAAGCCCAGGGAAACAGCGGACTGGTGGAAGAACTTCTCAAACGCGTTGGAACAGGACCGTCCCGCGCAAGGGTAAAAACGATGTCCGTAAGGGAAGCCGAGATCGAGCCCGCCGAAAAGAAGTTTCACCTTCTGACCTGACCCGGACGAAGCAATACGGCAGGAACCTGACAAGGTGCCGCCGGAGCTGAAAACAATGGGAAATCGGGAAATAAAGAGAGGAAGAGAATGTGTGGGTCCCGAGGGATTCGAACCCCCGACCTACTGGGTGTAAACCAGTCGCTCTAACCAGCTGAGCTAGGAACCCTCAGACAAGGGGCATCATTATAACACATTTTCCCCAGATAACAAACGAAATTCCTCGTTTTCCACAGTAACCGAAGCTCCTTCATTTGTAAGCCGCGCCGAAAAAGCATAAATTCAGGCCGAAACAGCAACACGGGAAAACTCAGGACAACGCTCCTCTGTCAACCGTTACCCGGCAACCACCGTCCACAACAACATGAAATCATTCTCCGTCCTCGGCAGTACCGGTTCAATCGGCGTGAGCACTCTCGACGTCGTGCGTCAGCATCCTGAACGGTTCCGGGTTGTCGGCCTTGCTGCAGGAAACAACGTCAGCCTCCTGTCGGAACAGATCGCCGAGTTCAGGCCCCGTGTCGTATCGGTAAGGGATTCGGCCACCGCCGATTCGCTGCGTTTACTGCTCGGAGAGTTCAAACCAGAGATCCTGTACGGCATCGAAGGCGCCTGCTCGGTTGCCACTGCCGACGAAGCTGAACTGGTCATATCTGCCATCGTGGGCGCGGCCGGACTGGTACCGACAGTCGCAGCCATCAAGGCAAAAAAACATATCGGCCTTGCCAACAAGGAGACCATGGTGGTCGCAGGACGCCTCGTTTCCGATCTGGCCCGTGAAAACGGCATAGAGATCCTCCCTGTTGACAGCGAACATTCGGCGATCTACCAGTCGCTTGCCGGGCATCGCCACGAAGATGTCCTGCGCGTCATCCTCACCGCATCAGGCGGACCTTTCCTGAACACCCCGGCGGAAGAGATCCTTAAAGTCACTCCGGCACAGGCGCTGAAACACCCCAAATGGAACATGGGTGCGAAAATAACCATCGACTCGGCCACCCTCATGAACAAGGGGCTTGAAGTGATCGAAGCACACTGGCTGTTCGACATGCCCGCTGAAAAGATCGGCGTGGTAGTCCACCCCCAGAGCATTATTCACTCAATGGTCGAATACATAGACGGATGCGTCATGGCCCAGCTCGGCATGCCAGACATGCGTGCCCCGATAGCCTACGCAATGGCCTGGCCGGAACGTTGTCCGAGCGGCATCGAACGGCTTGACCTTACCAGAACAGGAAACCTGACCTTTCAGGAGCCCGACCCCATCCGGTTCCCGTGCCTCAGGCTCGCCTACGAAGCACTCAAGGCAGCCCAGACCTATCCTGCGGTACTCAACGCGGCAAACGAAATCGCCGTCGCGGCATTCCTTGATGGCAGGATCGGCTTCACGGGTATCCCTGAACTCGTAGAAAAAACCATGCAGGCGCACGCAGCCTGGACCCCGGTCGAACTGGACGAATACCTCCAGGCCGACCAGTGGGCCCGCCAGACTGCGGAAAAGCTCATCGCATAGCAAACGCTTAACGACTTAACGCATCCGCGCCTCGCAGCACGGGCAGTGATAGACATATTGCATTAATCGACCAAAAACAACATGGACATTCTCAGCTCAATTTTCTACTTCGTCATCGCCATCTTCATTCTCGTCACAGCCCACGAGTTCGGCCATTTCATCACCGCGAGAATTTTCGGCATGCGGGTCGACCGCTTCTTTATCGGCTTCGATTTTTACGGAATCAAACTGTGGCAGAAAAAGATCGGCGAAACCGAATACGGAATCGGGGCATTTCCGATAGGCGGATACGTCAAGATCGCAGGCATGGTCGACGAGAGTATGGACACCTCCTATGCAAATACTGAAGCGAAACCGTGGGAGTTCAGAGGCAAACCGGTCTGGCAGCGCCTCATCGTGCTTGCCGGCGGCGTCGGCATGAACTTTGTGCTCGCAGCCGTCATCTTTATCGGCATCACAGCTGTATTCGGTGAATCGCGCACGCCGCTCACCACTCCGGCATTCATCGAACAGAACTCGGTCTTCTCTTCAATAGGATTCAGGAGCGGCGACCGCCTTGTTTCGATCAACGGCCATAAGCTGCATTACTGGGAAGAGGCCCTCGCCCCGGAACAACTGTCCGCCAGGAGCCTCCAGTACACCGTCGAGCGCAATGGCCAGGAGCTGACACTTCAGGCTCCGCCCGACATCGTGTCGAAACTGAACGAAAGCAAGTCCATCGGCATCAGGCCAACCGTTCCACCGATCATCGACCAGGTGCTTCCCAATGACCCGGCTGCCAAAGCCGGCCTTAAGTCGGGCGCACTCATCACCACGATCAACGGCACCCCTGTTTCGGACTGGACTGAGGTCGTCGGGATCATCTCGAAAAGCGCAGGCAAAAAGCTGAGCATCACCTGGCTACACCTGAAAGCTGCCCCAACCGGACCGGTCACTGCCGACATGATCCGCAAGGATGGCCAGCCCTTCACCACCGAGGTCGTACCGAACAAATCGGGTAAAGTCGGCATCTCGCTCAAGCAGACCATCGAAACAGAGCGCCGCAAGCTCTCGATGCCCGAATCGGTCGTCAGCGGCATCAACCAGACATGGAAAACTTCCGTCATGACCGTCCAGGGTTTTGCCAAAATCTTCTCCGGTCAGGAGGATTTCAGGAAATCTGTCGGTGGCCCGGTCAAGATCGCACGCATCGCAAACCAGAGCGCAGAGCAGGGCCCGGTCAGCTTCCTCTACTTCGTGGCCGTGCTGTCGATCTCGCTGGCCATCATCAACATACTGCCGATCCCTGCGCTTGACGGTGGCCAGTTCATGCTCAACGCCGTGGAGGGGATTATCGGCAGAGAGATCCCGTTCGAACTCAAGATGCGCATCCAGCAGGTCGGCATGGCCTTGCTGCTTGCCCTCTTCGCCTATTTCATGATCAACGATATTTTCAACCCCTGACCATAAGGGGTGCCATAGTCCATGTTTGACAAGCTCCAGTCCATAAAGGACAAATACCAGACGATCGAGCAACAGCTTTCCGACCCGGAAGTAGTCTCAGACCAGAATCGGTTCAGGAAGCTGAACAAAGAGTACTGCAGCCTGAAAGAGATTGTGCAGGCCTACGACGCCTGGGTCGACACCAGAAACCAGCTCCACGAGACCCTGCTCATGCAGAAAAGCGAGCAGGATCCCGAGATGCGCGCCATGGTCGAAGCGGAAGCAGAAGAGCTCCACGCGAAAATGCCGGAACTCGAACAACGGCTCAAAGTGCTGCTCCTGCCAAAGGACGAAGCCGACACTCGCAACGCCATCATTGAAATAAGGGCAGGCACGGGCGGCGACGAAGCGGGACTGTTCGCAGCCGACCTCATGCGGATGTACCAGCGCTACGCCGAACGGCAGGGATGGAACTGCCAGCTGCTCGATGCCAACGAAGGCTCTGTGCCCGGAAGCCTGAAGGAAGTGGTACTGGAAATCAGCGGCAACGACGTTTACGGCATCCTGAAATTCGAGAGCGGCGTACACCGCGTTCAGCGGGTTCCCGATACCGAAACCCAAGGACGCATCCACACCTCCGCAGCCAGCGTGGCAGTACTCCCCGAAGCCGAAGAGGTCGACGTGGAGGTCCGCAAGGAGGATCTGCGCATCGATACCTTCCGCAGCGGCGGCAAGGGCGGCCAGAACGTCAACAAGGTCGAAACGGCCGTCAGGATCACCCACATGCCAAGCGGCATCGTTGTCGGCTGCCAGGAAGAGCGCTCACAGCTGCAGAACCGCGAGCGGGCCATGAAAATGCTGCGCTCCAAACTCTACGACATCCAGATCGCCGAGCAGCAACAGCAACGGGCCGACATGCGTCGTTCGATGGTCACCACCGGCGACCGCAGCGCCAAGATCAGGACCTACAACTTTCCCCAGTCGAGGGTCACAGACCACAGGATCGGGTTCACGAGCCACGCACTTCCCCAGATCATGCAGGGTGATCTCGACCCCGTGATCGACGCATTGAGGATGCATGACCAGGCCGAACGACTTCAGGCTGAAACCACCTGATCAGCAGAGTGGGCTCCCGCATCAACGACTTCATACATTATTGCCGGATAGTAACTATATTTTTATAAGGAGATAACACGGGCCTCCTGACGAATAGCGAGGTATACCGACCCCTTGGAAGTTTTAACAACATAACGACACGATAGCGCTCAAGTGCAAGCATGAGCGGGAGGGCACGAGATCATGGAAATGGACGCCACAGGAAAATGCAAGGGACAATGGGTCTTCCACGGCGGGTTCGACAGAACGGTCGACTATCTGTCTGATCACTCCAAAATTCTGGGATTCAACCCATTCTGCCACAAAGTGGAGCCTCTCGGGCCCGAGGAAGCATACCGCTGGTACTTCAGGGTAACGGACCCGCAGAACAACCCGTTCGATGTAATCTTCAACATCCAGCAGGAAACCGAGCTGCTGCTTGAGCTCCCTGAAGATTCGGCAACGATGGACCCGGCAGATCTGACTGATGAAATGATCAGCGAATACACTGTCGGCAGGAAAATCACCTGGCACCACCTGCCCGCAGACGATACGATCGAAATGCCGGAAAAATACCTGTTCGAAGGCAAAGCCACGGCCCAGATGCTCATTCTTCCGCTGCAGGGAGAGAGAACAAAAGTCGATTTTGACCTTCAAGTCGATGTCCGGTTCGTACTCTACCCGGCGTTCCGCATCATCCCGGAGCAGATAATCCGAGCCATGACCAACGCTGGCATGTCCCTCGTCATGCAGACAGCTACCAACAGGATGTTCCAGAGCATCTCAAGCGATTTCGGGACAGTCCGCCAGCTCTGACGATCAACCAGGAACCACAATGACGACCATCGCCCCTTGACAAAGGACACACAACAGTTTTCCGCCATACGCCGGTTTGCGATATCCATCATCAGCCTTGTGCTGCTGATTTTGTCCGGCACGGCCGGATACATTTACATCGAGCACATGTCCCTGCTCAATGCGGTGTACATGACAGTCATCACCCTGGCGACGGTCGGATTCAGTGAAGTCCATCCCCTCAGCGATCTCGGCAAAGTTTTCACCATTTTCCTGATCATCAGCGGCACCAGCCTCTTTTTCTTCACCTTGAGCAACGTCGCAGTCTTCCTGCTTTCGGGAGAGTGGCGGGAACACTGGGAACAACAACGCAACGAACGCATGCTTCGCAAGCTGAACGACCATTTCATCATCTGCGGCTACGGCCGTCTCGGAGGCAACGTCGCCGAGGAACTGCGAATAAAATCGATTCCCTTCATCGTCATCGACAACATGATCGAACAGGTACTCCGGGCAAGGGATAACGGCTACCTGTCCATCAAGGGCAATGCCGCGGACGAAAGCGTGCTCATCGACGCCGGCCTCCACCGCGCAAAAGGGCTGATCGCCGCCGCCGGCAACGACGCGGAAAACGTCTTCATCGTTCTGACGGCACGAAACCTCAAACCCGACCTGCACATCGTCGCCAGGGCTGACAGCGAAGAATCTGAAAGCAAGCTGCTCAGGGCAGGCGCAGAAAAGGTGGTCCTGCTCTACCGTTCAGCCGGAAAGCGAATGGCGAACATACTGATCGAACCGGAACTCGAAGAGTACCTCGACGAACTCAGCGACGCCAGCAACCTCAACCTCAGGATCGCCCAGTTCCTCATCCACGAACACTCGACGCTTGTAGGCAAATCCTTCCAGGAGGTCGACCTGTACAACAACCACAGGATCAACGTCGTCGGCTACAAACTGCCCGGCGGAGAGTTGCACACCACACCTCGCCCGGCGGAGATCATCCAGAAAAACGGAACCATCATCGCCATCGGCAAGGGCGGAGACCTCGAAATGCTCAATCACCTTGCACAGGGAGAAGAGAAGAAATCATGAACCTGCACGAACTCGTCTCATCAAGGAAAAGCGTCCGCGGCTACGATCCGAACCGACAGGTACCCCGCGACATACTCGAAAGGATCCTCGACGCCGGCCGGCTCGCGCCATCGGCCAAGAACCTCCAGCCGTGGAAATTCCTGCTGGTCAGTTCGCCTGAAATGCTCGCAAAGGTCTGCGCCAGCTACAGAGGAGAGTGGTTGCGGCAGGCCCCGCACGTGCTCATCGTCACCGGAGACCGCGATGCCGCCTGGGTGAGGAGCTCCGACGGATGGAACTCCCTTGAAACCGACCTCGCCATAGCGATGGACCACCTGATCCTTGCAGCCCACGCCGAAGGCCTTGGTACCTGCTGGATCAGCGCCTACGACCCGACAACGCTTCGCGAAGTGCTCGGCCTCAGGCCTACCGAAGAGGTCTTCGCCATCACCCCTGTCGGCTACGCATCCATACCTGCAGAAACCCGCCCCAAGACACGCAAACCCCTTGAGGAAGTTGCAGTATTTCTATAGCCCGATATAGTTTGCGCCAACCTGAAGAAACGATGGAACAGAACAAGGAGAGACGATACATGATGCATCGACACATGAAAACCATTGCACTCACACTGCTGCTCTGCGCTTCGGTATCGCCGTGCATGGCTGCCGGAACATCAACCATTCCGGTTTCGGAAACCCTCGTCGCCGCCGACCGTCTGCCCAAAACCACAGTCCATCTCGGCAAAGTAACCATCACACCAGACATCGTCTACTCGACGCTGCCCGGCTACCGCCCAATGCTGCTCGATGTTTATGCTCCTGCAGGCAAAGGCCCGCGACCGCTGATCTTATTCGTGCATGGCGGAAGCTGGACCATGGGTTCAAAGCGGGCGACAGGCCATTTCTCCGATTTCCCGGGACTCCTTGCCGCACTTGCGAAAAGAGGGTACACGGTCGCCTCTGTCGACTACCGCCTGAGCAGCGAAGCGAAATTCCCTGCATCCGTGCAGGACGTCAAGGCCGCCATCCGATTCCTGCGGGCCAATGCAGGCAAGTATGGAATCGACAAGGATCGCGTAGCCGTATGGGGCGCGTCAGCCGGTGCCCACCTTGCCGCGATGGCAGCGTACACCGGAGACGATCCATCGTTGGAGCCGGCAGAAAGGAACAACCCCGACCAGTCAGATAAAGTACAGGCCTTCGTCGGCTGGTACGGCCCCTACGATATGCCAATCATGTTCAGGGAAGCAATGGCTGCTGCCCAGACACCACCGGCGCCGGGAACCCCCATTACGCCCGAAGACTTAGCGGAAACCACAGGACCGCTGAACTACTTCGGCTGCACCATGGAAGGCTGCCCCCCCGGAATGCTCGAAAAGGCAAGCCCGGTTACCCTTGTCGACAAAACCGATCCGCCGACCCTGCTTATCCACGGCACCGCCGACAAAACGGTCTCATCGGACCAGTCCGTCGAACTCTATAACCACCTGAAAGCATCGGGAGTCAAAACCGACCTTCTCCTGATCGACAACGCCGGCCACAGCTGGACCTGCCCCAACAAGCACGCCACAGCAACTGCCTCAAGGAAGGCAGTAAAAGCGACCTTCGACTGGCTGGACAAAGAGCTCAAAAAAAGGGGGGATGAAGAAAGAAAAAGGACCAAAGGGACTGGGAAGAAGAACTCAAGGGACCAAAGTGACTTAAAGGACCAAAAGGACATAAGGGGGAAAAAGACCCCCGCCCCATCTCAAAGCCAAACTCTTCTTAACATTTAGGTCCTTTAAGTCCTTTTCGTCCTTTTGGTCCCTTGAGTTATTCTCCCCTCTTGGTCCCTTGAGTTCCTGTTCTTGTCTGCAGCCTGGCCTTCGTCATTCGCTCCCTGATCCCGCCCTGCTCAAGAAATTCTTGCTCGATGCTTCGGAGTTGCCGATCGAGCAGGTAACAGCAGACCTTGATCAGGCCGATAATTACATTCGCGCAGATTTCAGGATTTTCATGTTCGATCCCGTTCCTGAAGGTTTCGTAACCAGCATCAGGCATACGATTCAGCTCACGCAATCGAACGGCATAGGGGTGCCCTGAATCCCACTCCTCAAAGCCATTCACCCTCAGGTAATCCCGATAATCGGCAAGCAGCTCTTCAAGGCTTGCCCTGGCAACGCTCGTCAGCCTGATCTCCGTTTCCTTCGACGTTCCGGACGCCATGCTGCCCTCGATGATGTTCTGTTTCCCGGAACGGGCCGCCTGGACCATCTGGTCTACGGTCCGGTCACGGCAGTGGAAAAAACGGCGGGTAAAACTGACAGTAGAGTCATAGATGATTTCAGCCTTCCTGAACGAAAGCAGGTTCCTGTACCCGCCATGGGAAGGGATGAAGCCGTCGTTAACCATTGATCATCAGGGGTTTGGAGGAGGAAACGGAGAGTATCGCCTTATGAAGAAATATAAGGATTACGGCATTACTACAACAGGCAAGGCAAGAAAAAGGACCAAAAGGACACAAGGGACCAAAGGGACATAAGGTGGAAAAAAAAGACCCCGACCGGCTCACAGACTTCACAGCCAATACTCTTCTTAACATTTAGGTCCTTTAAGTCCCTTTCGTCCTTTTGGTCCCTTGAGTTCCTCTCCTTCCTCGCTTGTGTCCCTCAGTTCTTTTTTTATTTCTCACGCCCCACCGCCCTTGACCATCAGGAAAAGCTGAATTCTTTCGACGAGCGGTCAAAGAATCACTAAACTGCACTGGATGCATTATTTTATTGTGGAAAGCTCAACATGGCAATAACCTGATGCCGTATTTCCTCTTGAGCGCTACCACGAAATTTTACGAAGAGCCATTATTATAGCAATAAGACACTAAGACTTAGGCCGGATGGTAAAGTGTTTAGAGTTATTTCTCTATTAAACAACTCTAAACCATCAAAATTCTTCCATCCTCCTCACACCACCGTTTCAAACAACGCCCTCTCCAAGCCCCTGCGCGTCACAAGGCCGCCGAGTTTCTTGCCGCCGCCGTACACCCACTTGTCAAACTCGGTTGCGGCTTTCTGGTAGTCGCCTGTATTGAGAACCTTTAGCAGGGTGCTGCTTTTCAGGTTCTGGGCTCCGGCGTTGTAGGCGAAGTCTACGAGGGCGTCGAACTGGTTCTGGTTGATCGGGACGGCGACGTAGCGGGTAACTGCATCTTCATAGTTTTTGAGGGTTGCGCGCATGATCTCGTCAGCCTGCTGCTGCGTAATCAGCGGGTCGGTCAGTTTCACGGCTGTGCCATCGGCATATCGCGTCGACCCGTAACCTATGGTTGGGATTCCTGCGGGGCAGCGATATGGCTTTGCCTGAAAGCCTTCGCTCTTTCTGATGAGATTTAAACATCCGTCTGATACCTGCATCTCTTGTCGGGTTAGGTTGGAGGACCGGGGAAAACCACAAGACGCCAGCGGGAAGAATGGTTGCGCCTTGAATTACGGCAACCCTTTATATAATAACGTAATGAATCGGAATTGATTTATCAATCTCCTATAATCGACAGGTAGGCAATGAGATGTCGCGGAAAAATGTGACTGGGAACGCATTACATAAACTGATTACTCATTGATCGACTCTATCAATGAGCAACGGTATGAACAATGGCGTTTGATTATAGCCGATTGCAGGGTCATTGGATCCAAATCGTCGAATACAATCGATTTCAACCTTATTTACTTCAGCTCGAGTTGCAGTCTCTGATTTCCAAAGAATATCTCTTGTAATAGTAAAGCTTAGCCTTTGTTCTGGAGTATAATCCTTGGCAATAAGTTCGCTCGACGCGCTCCCGAAATAGTTGATGCTGTCTGTACGGTCCTGACCGATGTAGATCTTGCCATTCGGGTATGTGATGCGATAGACAACACTCATGTCTGTACTATCTGTAAGTTTAATTGCTTTAATATGGAAATAGTCCGAATAATCCCTTGAAACAGCTCAGTGACGAACAGTAAGGCGATAACAGGTTTTGCCGGCTTTGTGTGACCAGCGGAAGTCCATGCGATCATCTGATTCCATCGAGAACTTCGCACAGAGTTCATAAGTATCGGCTGAGAGCTTTTTGTAAGAATAGGGATCACTGGTTTCCGGATCGATCAGCTGGATCTTCAGGCCGGGTTCCCCTGCAAGCGCAGTGAGATGTTCGGGAAGTTCGTGATGGGTGCTGTAGTAATAATTGATCGAGGTTGACGCCTGCTGAAGATCGGCAATGCGCTTTTCATCGAATTTCCGCTTACGTTGCTCATCAAGAGGGCCGATCATGAACAGGCCCCGAATGACCGCTGCAACGACAAGTACAGAGGCAATCGCGGCAAGCAAGCTGTCTTTGCTGAATCGACTCATACTTCCTGTTCCTCCCTGCGCAAGCCCCTGAGGTAGTAAAGGAATATGCTGCCGGAGATTACGACGACCACAACCGATTTGAGGACAAAGCGAAGGGTCAGTTCACCGCCGAGAAGGTTGTAGAGCAAAACCGAAACATCGCCGATTATGATGCAGGATGCTATGAAGAGTGTGATGTAGGTGAGCCAGCGGCGTATGCCGGATGCTCTGCCTGCCGGCGAACTCAACAGTTCGATGCCGATTTTTCTGGAAAGATAGAGAAACAGAGGAAAAGCAACGATCAGTGCCGATACGGCGCCACGGATCCTATCGATGGTCCAGCGCCCGGCATTGGCCTGCAGTGCTGGATCGGGTATCGCCTGCTCGATGAAAATGAACAGCAGACTTCCAAGATTGAAGGCGCTTATATAAAGCGTCACGAACAGAAGGAGATAGAAAAAGGCTTCGCGCGCCGAGAGGTAGGGTTTCGGCTTCGGCACCGGGACAGGAAACTCGATCTCGGCATATTCTTCAAGCGCCCGGTCAATCCTCTCCTGCTGCCAGCCGGCCTTGAGCAGGGCATCCTTTATCCTGCCGCGGGGAATCTCCTTCCTGAGCGCCTCACCGACAAAGCCGGACAGATCACTATTCGTCCTTTCCATAATTCTTTTCTGATTCTGGCATTAACAGAGAAGAACCTCATCGCGCTACTCATGAATATAATAAACGGCTGAAATAACAGCGTGTTATCATCTCAAAGGAAAAAAGTCCAGGAACACCCGCGGCCGATACCGGGCTGTTCCTGGACTCTTCGCAACAGGTCAAACTGGTTCGTAAACCCTGCCTGCGTTCAGGAGTGGCCGCCGGCCACGATACGTATCATCTTGATGTTCAGGATGACGAACCTGATGAGCTGCCACGGGAGGAATTTCCTCCAGAACAGCGTGGTTGCATCCGGCACCGGAGGGTAGGCTTCGTCGTAATATGCCTTGATTTTATTGCTGCCCATAGGTCATGAATTTTAACGTTGCAATCAATTTACTATTTCCATCTCTGATTTATGGCCGTGAGCGATTCGAAGTCGTCGAGTCGCACAACAGATTAATCCTTACTCCGGGATCAGCCACCAGAACGGATATCCTTTCGCCTTGTGGAAGAACAGGTAGTGAAGGATGACCTTAAGCCAGTGGCCGGCAAGACCGGCTTCACCGACAGAGTAGTTCATGTCGCGGCCCCATTCCGGATATTTGTCCCAATCGGGCACGACAGGAAAGAGGGTCATCGATGCGCCGAGTCCGTCGAACGATCCAAAACCTGCCGACACGATGCACGCGGCACCCATTCGGCTCATCGAGGCTTTATGGTGATGCTCATTGTGGCCGCCAAGGATCTGCTCTGCTATGTTGAGTGCGACGATCTTTCCCATAACCCCGGAAGGCATGCCAGTGCGTGGCGGAGTCGGGAATATCTGGCGTCCGGTCGGGCTAGACATGGGTTTGGAGATCGGATGAGGCGGCGCGAAGGCGATGCCTGCGGCGTAAACGTTTTTATAGAGCGGATTCTGGTAGATCGCAGGCCAATCGTTTGCCGACCACTCGTCGAAGGGTTTTGCCGTATAGTCGGCATCAACCTTCATGAACTTGTTCGGGGCGAACATCTTGTCGGTGATGTCGGCTCCACTCTTGTCGAAAGCATTCAGCCCGACGCCCGAGAACGAGGGGATGAGCATGGCGAAATCGAACTCCTGCGTCAGCATTTCGCCATCGAGGTTTTCGTAATAAGCTTTGCCTGGCTCCACCTTGTAGATGCCTGCCCTGCGGATCCAGTTGATGCCGTACTCGGCCAGAAGCGATTCCGTGAAAACCTTGGTGGGAGTGATGTAACCGCCCCGCTTGACGAACGCGCCGCCCATGCCGAAGTCGCCCAGTTCATACTCGTTTGAGATCCAGGTGATCTGCGCCATTTTGCTCAGCCCACGCCGGGAAATCTCATAGGCGACGTTCAGGATGTATTCGAACGCTGCTCCCTGGCAGGTAGCCATGGCGTGGCCGGTACCGATCAGGAAGCGCTGCTTCTGGCCGGCCTGCATCTTTTTGATGCTCTCCTGCAGGTTCTCCCACGCGTGTGCCGCATGGCTGTAGGTGCAGACCGAGTAGGAGTTCAGATCGGGACCGAGTCCTTCTGTGGCTTCGAAGTTCAGCTTCGGACCGGTGGCATTTACGAGGTAGTCGTAATCGACATTCTCCGTATAACCGGCATTGTCACCCGCGGTGAATTCGATCGTGACGTACTGCTCATCAGGATGTATTTCAATCGCTTTGGCCTGCTTGAACACAATGCCCCACCGGTCATAGACCTTTTTCAGTTGGAAGCGTACCTGGTCGATGGTCATCTGTCCGACGCCGACCCAGATATTCGAGGGAATCCACTGATAATAGCTGTTGGGAGAAACGACAACGACCTCATGATGTTTGCCGAGCTTCTTCTTGAGAAACGAGGCACAAGTATGGCCTGCAACGCCGGCCCCTAATACGACGACCTTTGCCATATATAGTCAAGGGTTTCGATTGTTGATAAATGCGCTTCTTCGGTTGCCGGGTGCATCACCTCGAAATGCTCCCGACGGTAGGGGGGGCCGGCAGGGGAGAACTGATAGATACTGATAGACAACGTGAAGGCATGACCGGGTTCGACAGCGACTCATCGGGACTCTGGTCAGGAGTCCGTTGGCTTCAACGGACAAAAACGCTGTCAACGGGTTTGATGAACCTCAGCTGGAATTATAAGCATAAGCCCATAATAAAACAAGAGGCCTGGCGATTATTGACACAAAAAAAGCTGCCTGACCAGGATTCGAGACATCACGAGCATGGCTGAATTTTCAGGCCGCCGGAACGGTTACGATTCATACCCCATTGCACAACAAATGCAATCCTCCCCCGCCGGAGGTGTCATGAGAAACATCGTATTCACAGGCAAGGGCGGCGTAGGCAAAACATCCATCGCGGCGGCAACTGCAGTCAGGGCAGCCGAAATGGGTTACAGGACACTGGTCATCTCGACCGATCCCGCGCACAGTCTTGGCGACTCTTTCGATATCGAACTTGGCCCATCCCCGGTCAGGATCGCCGACAACCTGTTCGGCCAGGAGATCAGCGCTTACGGCGACCTTACTCTTAACTGGGAGATCGTGCGCGAACATTTCGCCCACCTCATGGAGGTGCAGGGAATCCAGGGCATCTACGTCGAGGAGATGGGTGTGCTTCCTGGCATGGAAGAGCTCTTCTCGCTCTCCTACATCAAGCGCTACAACGATTCGAACGAGTATGACCTTCTGGTAGTGGACTGCGCGCCGACGGGCGAAACCCTGCGCCTGCTCTCTATCCCGGAGACATTCGGGTGGATGCTCAAGCTGATGCGCAACATGGAAAAGTATGTGGTCAGACCGGTGATCCGCCCTCTCTCCAGACGGATAAGCCGCCTGCACGATTACGTCCCGGAAGCGGAGGTGTACGAGCAGGTCGATCACCTCTTTTCATCGGTCGAGGGAATCATCGAGCTGCTCTCCGACGGCTCGAAAACCACCGTGCGGCTCGTCATGAATCCCGAGAAGATGGTGATCAAGGAGTCGATGCGGGCGCTCACCTACCTGAACCTCTACGGCATCACTGTTGATCAGATCGTCGTGAACCGGGTCTACATGGATGATGTTGACGGGCAGTACTTTGTCGGCTGGAAAGAGATCCAGAAAAAGTACCTGGAGGAGATCGAGACATCGTTCGCGCCGATTCCAATCACCAGGGTGCCGTTGTTCCGGACGGAGGTGCTCGGGCTCGACATGCTCAGAACAGTAGGCAAGGTCGTTTACGGCGACCGGAACCCGCTTGATATTTTCTACCACGAGGAACATGTGGAGATCAGCAAGGTCAGCGAGGGACACTATTTGATGAAGCTTCGCCTGCCGTTCGTGTTCGACAACAGGATGGAGGCAAACGTCGTGCAGGTCGGAGATTCGTTGACCGTCAGGATAGGCAATTACCAGAAAGGGGTGGTCCTGCCGGTCTTCCTTGCCGGCATGAGGGTCGCCCATGCCGGCTACGAAGAGAAGTGGCTCGCGATCGAATTCAGGAAAAAAGAGCCGGCGGCTACGGCGTCATAAGGAAAGGTCAAGGCGGCCGATCATCACGAAATCCGGGCTTTTCTTCAGGTCTTTGGGTGTGACGAAGTTCGGGTCTGCCTCCAGGGCGCGCATGAGCAGTTCGTCCCGCGAATCAAATTTCTTGGCTGTGGCGTAGCGGTCGAAGAACTCCGCGACAATCCGGTCCGACGCCTTCATTACGGCACCCTCCTGGACCGGAGGATGCTGAATCTCGATCCTGGCCCGAACATCCACCCCCGTGATGCGCGGCTGGTACTCCTGCCCTGCCTCGGAAAAACAGCGGTACACCAGCTCGGAGCAGATCATGGGCTCCTTGCCGTTATTTGCCATGCTGACGAGAAGATCGGCTGCGCGATCCAGCGCCCAACGCAGGAACGGCAGGGGAAGCCTCCTGGAGGTACAGAGAAGCGCCAATAGTAGAATCTCTTCATAGGCGTAGCGGTCGCTTTCGGCCACATATCCGTCGATCACATCCTTTACGGGAGTGAATGGAAGGTCCGGCGACCCAATCCAGTGCCCATCTTTCCTGAGCCGCCATACGTCGGCATAGATGGTATCCGACATCGTAACGGCCAGAGTCCTTCTCCGGACGCCTTCCTCTATGGCTTCGACAACCATGTCGCCGTCATAGATCGATGTGTGGCTGTACTCTGATCCGTCGAACCACTGGATGAGCTGCGAAATCGTCGCGTCGCTGTGGTAGAGCAGCACGTCACAAGGTTTGAGATCATGAATTCCGATATTCCCGCTCATGGCAGTTCCTCCTTCTGGTTTCATGAAACCGGGGGAATTTCACGCTTTGCTTGATTGAAGGGGGATCGCGGGGGATATGGGACAGATGGTAATGTACAGTACATTTCTGAACCTGAAAAGAGGGATAAGGGCCGCGAAATGACGGATTCGCTTTTTATCGCTCCGTTCAGAAGGAAAAATTTATGATCTTTGGGAATAAATAAGTTTAATACCTCGCATGAATCGTCAACTCCTGCTTGGTGCGGAGGCTGTTGCGCAAGGCGCGATCGATGCCGGACTGTCCGGCGTCTATGCCTATCCAGGCACCCCTTCCACCGAAATCACCGAATACATCCAGCGATCTAAGGAGTCCCGTGATCACGGGATCCGCTCCTCCTGGTCGACCAACGAAAAGACTGCCTATGAAGCAGCGCTCGGCATGTCGTACGCCGGAAAGCGAAGCCTCGTGTGCATGAAGCATGTGGGATTGAACGTCGCGGCGGACGCTTTCATCAACTCGGCAATTACCGGAGTTAACGGCGGCCTGGTGCTCGCCGTAGCCGACGACCCATCAATGCACTCGTCACAAAACGAGCAGGACAGTCGCGTCTACGGAAAATTCGCCATGGTGCCGGTGCTCGAACCTGCCTCCCAGCAGGAGCTCTACGATGCGATGTTCCACGCTTTCGATCTGTCGGAATCGGTCCGGCTGCCGGTCATTGTCCGGATGACGACGCGCCTTTCGCACTCCCGCGCCGGCGTCGAAAGACAGGCATCGCTCGAACAGAACCCGCTTTATGCCGAGTATGCCCCGGAGCGTTTCGTGCTTATGCCGCACAACGCAAGGCGGCAGTACCAGCACCTTCTCGGACTCCAGCCGATGCTCGAGGAGTTGTCGGAATCGTCCTTCCTGAACCAGACCGTCGAGGGCCACGGGCCCGTCGGCGTCATCGCCTTCGGAATCGGGTACAACTATGTGATGGAGGCGCGGCATGCCCACGGCATCGACTGCCGTGTGCTGAAAATAGGCCAGTACCCCCTTCCAAGGGCCCAGGTGAACGAGCTCTTCGAGGCTTGTGAGACCGTGGTGGTCGTCGAGGAGGGGTATCCGGTCTACGAGGAGCTTTTCAGGGGATATTTCGGATCCTCGAAAATCAGGGGCAGAATGGATGGGGCCCTGCCGCGGGCGGGCGAACTCACGACCGACCTGGTCGCCGCTGCACTCGGCGCAGCAGCCCCGTTCTCGGCTGCCGTGCCGGCCATCGTCGTCAACCGGCCGCCTGAGCTCTGCAAGGGATGCGGCCACCGCGACATGTTCGACGCAATCAACATCGTCATGCAGGAGCACAAGGAGCACCATGTCTTTTCGGACATAGGCTGTTACACGCTCGGAGCATTGCCGCCATACAACGCGATCCACACCTGCGTCGACATGGGGGCATCGATCACCATGGCCAAAGGCGCGGCAGATGCCGGGCTCAGGCCTGCCGTGGCTGTCCTTGGCGACTCGACCTTCGCCCATTCCGGCATGACCGGGCTGCTCGACGCGGTCAACGACCGATCGCCCGTGACGGTCATCATCGCCGACAACGACACGACGGCCATGACCGGGGGCCAGCACTCGTCGGCTTCGGGATCGAAGATCATCGATATCTGCCGCGGACTCGGCGTCGATGAAAAGCACATCAGGACCTTCGTCCCGCTGAAAAAAAACCTGCAGGAGAACATCGCCATCCTTCGACAGGAGTTCACCTATGAAGGAGTCTCAGTCGTGATCGCTTGCCGGGAGTGCATCGAATCGGCCGCAAAGAAAAAACGCCGCGCCGCGGCAACAGGGCAGTAACCGCACATGCAGAAAAACATCATTCTCGCCGGAGTCGGCGGCCAGGGGATCCTCAGCATCGCCGCAGTCATCGATTGGGCGGCGCTCAACGGGGGACTCGAAATCCGGCAGGCCGAAGTGCACGGCATGAGCCAGCGTGGTGGAGCTGTCCAGTCACACCTCCGCATCGCCGACCATGAACTTTTCGCCGACCTGATCGCGCTCGGCACGGCAGACCTCATACTATCAGTCGAGCCGCTCGAAGCTCTGCGATACCTGCCATATCTCGCGCCGACCGGCAGGGTTGTCACCTCGATGGAACCGTTCATCAACATGCCCGGATACCCTTCGATCGAGGAGATTCTTGCAGAACTCGGCAAAACTGATCGCCCGGTTCTTGTGCATTCCGCCGAACTGGCACGCCATGCGGGAAGCGCAAGGGCATCAAACATGGTGATGCTCGGAGCCGCAGCGCCGTTCACCGGCATCGAACCCACAAGGCTCGAAGCGGCCATCGAGGCGCTTTTCGGGTCTAAAGGACAGGAAATCGTCGATATCAATCTCAGGGCGTTCCGTATGGGACAGCAGCTTTCTAACCCTTAACTCACCATTCATGATCTGGAACGAGTATCACGAGTGCATGGATCGCGAACAACTGGCGGCGTTGCAAGGCCAGCGTCTGCGGGACATGGTGGAACGGATCTACTTCAACGTCCCCTTCTACCGGAACAAACTCCAGGAGATGGGCATCGAACCCGGCGATATCCGCACGGTCGATGACCTGAAAAAACTGCCATTCACCACCAAGCAGGACCTTCGCGACAACTACCCGTTCGGGCTGTTCGCCGTCCCGCAGCAGGATGTCGTGCGTTTCCACGCATCCAGCGGCACCACCGGCAAATCGACAGTGGTCGGCTACACCCATAATGACATCATGATGTGGGCCGAAGTGGTCGCCCGCTCGCTCAGCATGGCCGGCATCACAAAAAACGACATCGTCCAGGTGGCTTACGGATACGGTCTCTTCACCGGAGGCCTGGGCGTGCATTACGGAGCCGAGAAGGTCGGCGCATCGGTCATCCCGATCTCAGGAGGCAACACCAAAAAGCAGCTCCAGCTCATGGAGGATTTCGGGTCGACGGCCATCGCCTGCACCCCATCCTACGCCGCATTTCTCGGCGAAGCGCTTGTCGAGGAGAAGATCGATCGCTCCAAAATCAAGCTCAAGGCAGGTGTCTTCGGAGCTGAACCATGGACCGAGGAGATGCGAACCGAGATCGAGCTGCTTCTTGGCATCAAGGCCTACGACATCTACGGACTATCCGAAGTGATCGGACCCGGCGTTTCGATGGAGTGTGCCTGCCAGAAAGGCATGCACGTCTTCGAGGACCATTTCATCCCCGAGATCATCGACCCGGAAACCTGTGAAGTGCTGCCCTACGGAACACTCGGCGAGCTGGTATTCACCACGGTCACCAAGGAGGCCCTCCCTCTCCTGCGCTACCGCACGCGCGACCTTACGCGCCTGCACGTCGAGCAGTGCGACTGCGGACGCACGCTCGTACGCATGGAAAAATGCGTGGGACGTTCCGACGACATGCTCATTATCCGCGGCGTGAACGTCTTCCCGTCGCAGGTTGAATCGGTGCTGCTGGAAATGAGCGAAACCCGACCGCACTACCTGCTCGTGGTTGATCGCGAAAACAATCTCGACACTCTCGAAGTACAGGTCGAGGTCGAGGATCAGTTCTTCTCCGACGAAGTCAAGGAGCTCGAAGGGCTGCGCAAGCGCATCCAGTCGAACCTGGCAAGTACGCTCGGACTGCACGCAGCCGTCAGGCTGGTGGAGCCGGGCAAGATCGAACGAAGCATGGGCAAGGCGCAGAGAGTCGTAGACAAACGCAAACTTAAGTAACCGGAGGCATCATGATCATCAAGCAACTTTCGGTATTTCTCGAAAACAGGGCCGGCCGTCTCACCGAACTGACCGGCATCCTCGCCGACAATGACATCAACATCTCGGCCTTCAGCATCGCGGATACGGCCGACTTCGGCATCCTGCGCATGATCGCTGGCAAGCCGGAACTGGCCGAAAAAGTGCTCAAGGAGAACGGTTTTGCCGTCAAAATGACCGACGTCATCTGCATGATCGTGCCGCACAAGCCGGGTGGACTGCACAAATCTCTCCAGATCCTGTCGGACAACGGCATCTCGATCGACTACATGTACGCATTCGCGACCTCGGACGACCGGGCAACCGTGGTCATCAGGACCGACGAAACAAAGAAAGCCATCGAAGTCCTGCAGATGCACAAACTTGAGCTGGTGCAGGCGGGGGATGTTTACCAGCTGTGAAGAATAGGGAGCCTGGAGAAAGAACGGGACCCGGGAAAAAAAGGGACCAAAGGGACTCAAGGGACTCAAAGGACATAAGGGCTTGGGAATAAGATTTTGGGCTGAAGCCTGGGAAGGTTTTTTGGGGAAATCCCTGACCCCGGACTGAAGTCCGTGGCTACTCGAATGTAAGAGTTTTGAATGTCCGGCGGGTTAAAACCCTCCTGAATATGGAAGACCGAAGACCGGGTAATTGAACGGAAAAGCCCTGAATGTCCGGAGTCCCGAATTGTCGGGACTCCGGAATTTGGGAAACCGCCATTTTGGCATCGGTAAACCAGAAAAAGAAGAGGCGCTGCGGCATCATCCATTCTTTTTCAAACCTTTATGTCCTTTTGGTCCTTTAAGTCCCTTTGGTCCCTGATCGCCCGGTCAGTCACTTTTGACCCGGACTTCAGTCTCTTGTACTCAGCGGGGTTTTAACCCCGTGGACATTTAATTTTTACATTCTCTTCAGTTGCCCCGGACTTCAGTCCGGGGAATAATGAGCAAATAAACGCTTGGGCTTCAGCCCAATATCTTATTATCGAATAACCATTTATCTCCAGGCTCCAAATAATGCCAAGATTCTCCGCATCTGTTTCAGCACTTCGTTCGTCAGCCATCAGGGAGCTCATGAGCCTCGCTTCGAGGCCTGACATCATCTCCTTTGCCGGAGGAATGCCTGGCAACGAACTGTTTCCGGTAAATGAGGTCGAAGAGCTATTCAGGAACCTCGACGCCAAATCCAAGCAGGCTGCGTTCCAGTACGGGCCAACGCCAGGGCTGCCCTCGCTGCTTGAATCGCTTGGCGGATTTCTCGAACGCAAGGGGCTGCCGGTGAAAAAGAACCGCCTGATGATCACCACCGGCTCGCAGCAGGCGCTCAATATCCTGGCCAGAACGTTCGTTGATCCAGGCGATCGGGTTCTGACCGAATACCCGTGCTTCATCGGAGCTATTTCCGCCTTCCGTGCCTGTGGCGCGGAAATAGTCGCCATCCCTGTCGACGAGGAGGGCATCGACATTGCACTGTTGCAAGAAGAGGCTGAACGGCCCGATCCGGCAAAGTTCCTCTATATCACCCCGTACTTCCACAACCCGGCGGGCATGCTCTACAGTACGGAACGCAAACACCAGCTTATCGAAGCCTTGCAGGGGCGCGACATCCCGCTGATCGAGGATGACGCCTACGGGGACCTCTGGTTCAGCGAGGAGGATAACGAGCGCCTGCAACCGATCAAGTCCATCGACCCCGAAGGAATCGACGTCTGCTATACCGGATCGTTCTCCAAGATCCTCGGTCCCGGGTTGCGTCTCGGATGGATGCTCGTTCCGGATGCTATCTACCAGAAGTGCGAACTCATCAAACAGTCCGCCGATGCCTGCTCGCCGAGTTTCACCCAGGTCATCGCCGACGCCTTCATCCGCTCAGGCAAGATCGAACCATACATCGCATCCGTTCGTGAAGAGTACAAGCGGCGAGCCGCCTGCATGACCGAGGCCCTGAAGCGTCATCTGCCGGACTATGTGCAGTGGAACGAACCTCGAGGCGGATTCTACATCTGGCTGACCCTGCCGGAGGGCGCAGATGCCACCGCGATACTCAAACTCACCATCGAAAAGGGCGCAGTATTCGTAATCGGCAGCACCTTCGACCCCGACGGCTCGCGCAACGGCACCATGCGCCTCTCCTACTGCAACAACACCCCGGAAGAGATCGAAAAGGGCATCCCCGTCATCACCAACGCGATCAGGAAAATCTGCGGGTAATAAAACCGAACAAAACGAAAAAGCCCCCGGTCACTCCAGGGGCTTTTTCGTTTCAGGCTATTGCTGCTTCTGCATCTTCCGGGCCATTTCCTGCATCGCTTTCATCTTCTCCTTCGTCATCCCTTGCGGCCCTGTCGGCATTTCCATTTTCGTGGCGTTTGCCGGTACCTTGAACAGGGCGTCATCGAGGGATGTGCGCTCGACTTTCGTGAGTTCAGTCACAACACCTGAGGGTTTGAGCAAGGTCTTGACCGGGAATCCGTCGAGGCCAGCCGCCTTGAGCTTTTCAGCCAGCGCCGACATGCTTTTGTCGCGTCCACCCTGCATGCGGGCATAGGTGAAGTAGTCGAGAACATCCTTCGTAACCCACATCTCAATGACGGTATCCTTGCCAGCTTCACTGATCCTGATATGGTTGCAGTTGTAGCCATTAACCGTTTCCTTGCCGAGATTTTCGATTTTAGCATCCTTGAACGGATCCACAGCATCCTGTGGACGGGCTTTGGAAATATCGATCTCCATGCTAGCCCCAGTGGCCTCGTTGATGATATACACTTTGTTGGGTGTCTCGGCAGGAGATATGATGGTCATAGCCATGCTGCCACTCTTTCCATCGACGCTCGTTTTGCTTTCTGTGCGAACCCCTTTCTTGCCAATGAAGAGCTTCATCTCTCCCGTGGCGGCACCGGGAATAGTGGTGGTCATGTACATGATGCCTTCAAACGGCCCGGCAAGAGCTGGTTTCGATTCTTCTTTAACCGCGGAGGAGCCGGGGTCCTTTTGGGCGTTCTTTCCTCCGCAGGCCGATAGGGACAGGGCCGGCAGGAGAACGACGGCGAGCAGACAGCGGGTGATTTTGTTCATTAAGCTTCACGTTTAAGGGTTTAATCTGGCAAAGCAACCATTGAAATACGGAGATGGACTTGTTGCGCAAAGTCACTGAAAAACAAAACTTTTTTTAAGATAAGGAAATAAAACGTTTTCGTTCTTCTCACCCGCTGTAGCGCTTGCGGATGCCGAGCTTGTCGATCCGGGAGTACAGCGTCTTTGCGTTAATCTCTAGCAGCTCTGCGGCGCCGCCGTCTCCGCTGACACGGCCTCCGGACCGATCGAGGGCTGCGAGGATGAGCTTTCGCTCCATAACCTTCACTTCCTCTTCAAAATCGTGCAGCGTCATGGAAGCGGATTGTGTTTCCGGCACAGCAGTTTCCGTGCGGGAATTCAGCACTGAGGCAAAATCAAGCGTCTCTCCTTCCGAAAGGATCACAGCCTGTTCGACGCAGTGGGAAAGCTCCCTGATGTTGCCTTTCCAGTCACGGGAAGTCAGGTCGCGCATATCGCTCTCCCTGATGGCCCGCACCGGGCGCCCGAACTCACGAGCGTACTTCTGGGCGAAGTGGAGGGCAAGCATGGGAATATCGTCGCGCCGGTCCCTGAGCGGCGGCAGGGAAAGTGGAAAAGCGTTCAGCCTGAAAAAAAGATCTTCGCGGAACCTGCCGGCGGCAATCTCCCGTTCGAGGTCGCGGTTGGTGGCAGCAATCACGCGCACGTCGACCGGGATCACCTGCCGGCCTCCAATGCGTTCAAGCTCCCGCTCCTGCAGCACCCTGAGCATCTTGGCCTGGAGTTCGAGTGGGAGCTCACCGATTTCGTCGAGAAAGATGGTCCCGCCATCGGCCAGTTCAAACTTTCCGATCCTGCGCTCGGTAGCCCCGGTAAAACTACCCCGCTCATGGCCGAACAGCTCGGATTCGATAAGCGATGCGGGCAGTGCCGCGCAGTTGACTCTCACCAGCACCCGATCTTTCCTTGGCGAGAGGTTGTGGATCGCCCTTGCGATCAGTTCCTTGCCGGTGCCTGTCTCGCCCTGAATCAGCACGGTTGCATCGGTCGGGGCAACCTGGCTGACCCGACGCAGCACACCGGCAAGTGGAGCGCTGTTTCCGATGATCTCCTCAAAATTGTGCGCTGCCCGAATCTCTTCGACCAGGTAGGTGCGCTCACCTTCGAGCTTGCTGCGAAGCCGCTCGATCTCGTCGAAGGCAAGGTAGTTTTGCAGGGCAAGCGCGAGCTGGGGCACGATCAGCTTGACAGTCGCCAACTCCACTTCGCCGAAATCGGTGTCTGTCCCTGAAATGATCAGCCCGGCACGGCTCCCCGGCAGGTCCCAGAGCTGTACGATCATGGTAGAGCGGATCCCGAAATGATCCCTGACCATAGCCACCAGACGGAACTCACCGCAAAGTTCGTCGAAGTGGATGCCGGAATAGACTCCCGGTCTCGAAAGCACCTCCACACCTTCACGGATGATCACATCATCTCCGGCGACATCAAGCTTTTCGAGCGGGGAAAACGGCATAAAGCTCTGGCCGGGCTCACGCATGAAATTGTCGAATACCCTGAATTTGCCGTCTGCGCCGATGACCCTTATACCGAGAAAATAGCAAGGCACAAGCTTGCTGATCTGCTCGCAGACAGCACGAAGCATTCGGCTCCGGTCATTGATGGTAAGCAGCGCATTGTTTACCGCAAGCTGCATGGCCGTCTCGGCTTCCCTCTGGCGCAACTCTTCGTAGGCGAGGGCATTGCTGACGGCGACTGCGATCGATGATGAGACTCCTGCCAGCAGCTCCCTGTCGCTCTCGCTCCACGCCTGCTCCACCCTGGACACAAAATTCAGGAACCCGATAACCTGACCGCCTGAACGAAGGGGAGAGAGCACAATCTGGCGCATTCCAAGCTCATGAAGCGTCCTGAGCAGCGGGGAGTCCGGATCGCCGGGGCCCGGTAAATCCCTGTCGAGGTTCACTGTCGTGACTGCACGATCGTCCATGTGCCGCTCTATCCAGGTACCCACGATAAGGCGTTTCTCTTGTCGAAGCTTCTCCGGGATTTCGAATCTGAGCATTTCAAAAAAAACACTGATATGGCGACGATCCTTGTCGATCGTGACGATAACCGCAGAATCGAACGAAAAAATGAGCCGAAGCTTGTCCGTCACTATGCGGAAAAGCTCCTGGGGATCGCGAATGGTTCCGATGGCATCGCCGATATACTGCATGAGCTGACGCGATTCGGACAGGGTACTGTTATTCATGGCATGATTTCTGATTATCTCAGAATACAATTAACAGAATATTCTGATAATTTCAGAACCCGACATCAGCGAAGAAAGTCTGCGAACATATAAACGCAGCAATGGCAGGCGTTTCGGGACACATCACTCCTGAAGAAACTTTGGCACGGTTATTGCAAATTAAATGCCATAGATAAACAACCATACCGGACCATGAAGAAAAGCAAATCCATCCTCTCCCTGATCATGCTCGCCGCCGGACTCGTAACTGCTATGCCCAGCCTGGCTGCGGAAGAGAGCGCGGTTTCACAGGAATCATTATCGCTCAGCGATGCCCTGCGGCTGACAAGAGAGCGGAACCCGAAAGCCAAGCAGGCATCGGAAGAGGTGAACGCCGCCGATGCCAAGGTCACCGAGGGTCGCAGCGGATATTTCCCTCAGTTGTCAGCCAAGGCAGGATACCGCTATATCGATCCTGTGTCTGAAATATCACTCGGCGGAGCAGCGATGAAATTCATGCCGAACAACAACTATGATGCGAGAATCACTGCTGAAATGATGATTTACGATTTCGGCCGGACAGGGCGAACCGTAGACCTTGCTGTTTCGGGTAAAAACGCGGCAGGCATCCGACAGGATATGACCGTCCGTGACCTCTCGCTTGCAACCGTCCGGGCGTTCTACTCCGTGATGTTCCTGAGAGAGGCGGTGCAGGTGCAGGACAAGGAAATCACCGCGCTGCAGCAGAATCTCGACCATATGCAAAAACGTTATAAGGAAGGTGTTTCGACCCGATTCGATCTCCTGACGACACAGGTGCGGCTCGCTTCGGCCGGTAACCGCAAAATCGATCTCCAGACGCAGCTTGACAACCAGGAGATATCACTCCGCCGTCTCTGCGGGCTCAAAGGGGACTCTCCCCTGAAACTGAAGGGCTCCTTCGAGGTTACTGCTGCCGATATGGATACCGCGAAGCTCGCCGCCACGGCGATCGAACAACGCCCTGAAATCATGCTTGCCCGCGAAAATCTCAGGGCGTCATCATACAGGAAATCCCTGGCTGCAAAAGAGGGCTTACCGAAAATCGTCGGCAGCGCATCCTGGGGTACGACCAATGGCTATGTACCTGAGCTCGACACAATGCGCCCCAACGTAGCGGCCGGCGTTGAAGTGCGGCTGCCGATCTTTACCGGATTCCGGACCAGCGCATCGACCAGGGAGGCTGCTGCCATGATGCGTTCCGCAGAACAGGAACGAATCGACACCGAGGAACTGGTTCAGGCAGAGGTCAAACAATCGGTCAATTCGCTGAAGACCAGCATAGAAAAAATCGAAACAACCAGGCTGCAGGTATCACAGGCAGACCTTGCCGCACAGCATGCGAGAACCCGCCACCAGAACGGCCTGGCCACTACGCTCGACCTTCTCGATGCAGAAAATTCGCTGGCTGAGGCTGAACTGGCAAACCTGCAGGCCCGTTACGAATATGTACTGAACGCCTATTCGGTCAGGCGCGCCGCAGGCGATCTGATCAGGCAATAACAGGAAGTCAACCATGACAATGATCACAGCAAAACCTTCGAGAACCATCCTTTGCCCGGTTGACTTCTCCACTTCATCGGAGAAGGCACTTCTCCATGTTGCCGAACAGTATACCGGCAACTCCGAAATGCTCGTCCTCCATATCGACAATCCTGATTCAGGCGACCGTGGCACACTGCTAAAAGAACACCTGCACCAATTTTCGCGATATTCCGATATACTGTCCCCGTATGGTTGCAGGGTCAGGTTCGCCGTTGAATACGGATCGCCTGCCGAGGCAATCATCTCCTTTGCCAAAGCGCACAGAACTGATATGATCGTGCTCGGCTCGCACGGCACCAGCCGAATCAGGCGGCTGCTGGTGGGAAGCACGGCCGAAACAGTCATGAGGCAGGCACCATGCCCCGTACTGGTCCTGAAATCCCCGGAATCCGTCGAGGCAGAAACACCTGCCCTTTATGAAAACATCGAAGCATTGTCAAACTCCAACGATTGATCACCCATGGCAGACCCGCAGAATCATAACCATGAAACACCGGCCACGGCAGCGAAAAAACCGGATAGCGAAAAATCGTGGATCCGGATAGCCATATTCGGCATCCTGCTCGCAGCAGGAGTCGTATGGGGCGGTATCAAACTTTACCGATCGTTCCAGTATGTCGAAACAGACAACGCCCAGATCGAAGGGGATGTCTATCCTGTTATTCCGCGCGTATCCGGCAAAGTGATCGAAGTGACGGCACAGGACAACCAGGCGGTCGCAAATGGAGACACGCTCATCAAGCTAGACCCCTCTGATTACCAGATTAAGCGAGACATCGCAGCGGCAGCGCTTATGAAGGCGCAGGCTGACGTTTCAGAGGCCAAAGCGGAAATCAGCGCTGCTTCGGCTACGCAGAAAAAGCTCGAAGCAGATCTTCGGCGCAGCCGAAACCTTCAGCGTCAGGACGTCATCTCACAGGCTGAACTTGATGCCGCCCAGGCAGGGGCAACGGCCTCAACGGCAAAACAGGCGGCTGCAGGTGACCAGTTTGAAGCTGCAAAAGCACAGGTGAAACTCCGCGAAGCCGAACTGAAGAACGCGGAACTGCAACTCTCATGGGCAACCATTACGGCTCCCGCAGCAGGACATATCTCTAAAAAGAACATCCAGCCCGGCCAGTATGTCGCTCCAGGCCAGCAGCTCATCGCGATCGTGGGAAGCAACGACCTCTGGGTGGTTGCCAATTTCAAGGAGACTCAGCTCGAAAAAATGAAACCCGGCCAACCGGTGGTTATCAGCGTCGATGCATTTCCGGGAAAGGAGTTCAAGGGTACAGTCCAATCCATCTCCTCAGGCACCGGAGCGAAATTCACGCTCCTTCCTCCCGACAATGCCAGCGGCAATTTCGTGAAGGTAACACAGCGGGTGCCTGTGAAAATCGTCTTTACCGAAAAACCGGACAAGCCGCTTTCGGCAGGTATGAACGTGATTGTGGAAGTAAAGGTTAAATAAGGCTCAGAACCCCGTTATCATGACCGCAGAAGCGACAGGAGCGATCTCCCAGGCACATCAGCCACCGGCACATCACTACGAGACCGGAATCAAGAAGGTGATCATCACGGTGACGGTCATCATCGCGGCCATGCTCGAACTGATCGACACAACCATCGTCAACGTCGCCCTCAACCATATCAGCGGGAACCTCGGTGCCAGCATCGAGGATGTTTCGTGGGTGGTGACGAGCTACGCTATCGCCAACGTGATCGTCATACCTCTCTCCGGCTTCCTCGGCAACCTCCTGGGACGGCGTAACTACTTCGTCGGTTCTATCCTGCTGTTCACACTGGCATCTCTGTTCTGCGGACTGTCAACAAACATCTGGATGCTTGTGATCTTCAGGTTCATCCAGGGCATTGGTGGCGGTGCGCTCCTGCCAACCTCGCAGGCGATCCTCTACGAAACTTTCAAACCGGAAGAGCGGGGAACCGCTACCGGAATCTTTTCGATGGGACTGGTGCTCGGCCCAACCTTCGGCCCCCTTCTCGGAGGCTACCTGGTGGACTACTTCGCCTGGGAGTGGTGCTTCTTCGTGAACATTCCGGTAGGCCTGATGGCTGCATGGGCGGCGCTGACCTTCGTCAAGGAGCCCAAGGTCAGGCACGCCATACAAAAGATCGATTGGGCAGGTATCGGCCTGCTGGCCTTAGGCATCGGGTCTCTGCAGTTCATCCTCGAACGCGGTGAGTCCAAGGACTGGTTCGACACGCCCTATATCACCTTCTTCACGATCGTCGCCGTCGTTTCGCTCCTCCTTTTCGTCTGGCAGGAGCTGCATACCAAGCACCCGGCCGTCGACCTGAGTGTGCTCGGACGAAGCAAGAACCTGGCCATCGCAGCCGTGCTGACATTTATCGTCGGATACGGTCTTTACGGATCGCTCTTTGTCTTTCCGGTATTCGTTCAGCGACTTCTCGGCTTTACAGCGCTGCTGACAGGCCAGGTGCTCTTTCCCAGCGCATTGCTCACCGGTGTCATCTCGATCCCGCTGGGCATGGCCTTGCAGAAAGGCGTATCGCCCAAGATGCTCATGGCTGTCGGCATGACCGCATTCATGTTCTTCTGCTGGGAACTTGGGTTGCAGACATTGCAGTCCGGCTCGCCTAACTTCTACTGGGTGCTGCTCCTGCGCGGCCTCGCCCTCGGCTTCATATTTATTCCGGTCACAATGCTTGCCGTCACTGGACTGCATGGCAGGGATATCGGCCAGGCAACCGGGTTGAACAACATGGTGCGCCAGCTCGGTGGCTCATTCGGCATCGCCATCACCAACACCTATATCGCCAAGCGGGTCGCCGTACATCGCACGGAACTGTTGAGCCACATCTCGCTCTACGATCCGGCAACCGTGGCAAGGATCGATGGCATTCGCCAGGCGCTCGTGCCGCAGACACTCTCGCCCGTCGAAGCGCAGCAGGGTGCATGGAAAGCGCTCGAAGGCATCGTCACCGGTCAGAGCTATCACCTTGCGTACATGGACGCCTTCAAACTTATCGCCCTGCTCTTTCTCTGCTGCCTCCCACTGCTGCTCCTGATCCGAATCGACAAAAACGAAAAAGCAGACATCTCTTCCGCCCACTGAGCTGGCGCCTGAGACTCGAAAAACAGAAAAAAGCTGCAGAGTTAATGCGGCGTCACTGTTTTCTGCCTGTCTGGTTCGAATTCGAGGGAGATGGAGTTCATGCAGTAGCGTTTTCCAGTGGGCGGAGGACCGTCGTCAAAGAGATGGCCCAGATGCGCGCCGCACCGCCCACAGAGCACTTCGGTACGTACCATCCCGAATGAGGCATCCTTCCTGTATGTAACGCTGCCCGGACGTACTGTCTCGAAAAAACTCGGCCATCCGCAGGTGCTGGCAAATTTGGCATCCGAACGGAACAGCGCATTGCCGCAAGCCGCACAGTAATAGGTTCCTGTTCCTTCATAATCCCAGTACCTGCCGGTGAATGCGGGTTCGGTAGCACCATGGCGTGCTACTGCATAGAGTTCAGGGGATAGTACTTTTTTCCAGACCGTATCGGGAAGATCCAGTTTTGTTGTGTCGGTGCGGGAATAATATGGGTTCGATGGGTGCGAGTGGCTGGTCATGGCGCTTCCCGTTTTCGCGTGTGTCCCCGTCGGGGCCGGCCCGGCCTGGCAGGCCGAAACCGCCGTCAGCAGGATGAGAATGACTGTTGTTGTCCGTATCATGGCGGTTGTCGTTTTCTTCCATAACGAAACGACAGCAATAAGGGTTCCGCTCAGAGCCCCGACGAAGCCCGGTACTCGTCCCATGCATCACCTATCTGTTTGCGGGACATGATGAGGAAAATAGTGGCAATGATGGTCACAACGGTGCCGGCCCTGATGGCGATCGCGGTACCGAAATGTTCTGAGAGGTACCCGATCTGGAGATTGCCGAGGGGCATGAGCCCCATCAGCACCATCAGATAGATGCTCATCACCCGTCCTCGGTACCTGTCTTCGACAAGGCGCTGCACCGTCGCGGTCATGGTCGCAAAAGCAGACAGCATGCCGAACCCTGATATGAACAGGAAAAACAGGGCCACCGGAACGTTGGTGGCGAATGTGAACGCAATCAGCGCAAAGGTGAACGTAGAGATGCCGCCGACCACCATGGCGCTGGCCCTGATCCTGCCGCTCATCATTGAAACAAAGAATGTGGCCGCAAGCGAGCCAAGCCCGAATGCCGAAAATAGGATACCCATGCCCGATGCCCCGAGCCCGAAGGTGCGCTTGGCTACAACAGGCAGCATGGCCATGAACGACCATCCGAAAATTGAAACCACTGCAACGAAAAGTACAATGGTCCTGATGAGCGGGTGCTCCCACGTATAGGCAATTCCGTCCCTGATGGATTGCAGGGGATGTTCGTTTGCCGTACGTACAGGAGCTGCCGTGGTCGTAATGGCCAGCAGGGCCACGATGACGGCCACATAGCTCAGGCCATTGGCTACAAAGGCGCCGCCAGTGCCGATCCACGAAATCATCAGTCCTGCAATCGCCGGGCCGATCACCCGGGATGCGTTGAAGATGGATGCGTTAAGTGCCACGGCCGAATGGAGCTGGCTGCGGTCAACCATTTCGCTCAGGAATGCCTGAATGGCCGGCGTAGCTACCGCGCCTACACAGCCAAGCAGAAATGCCAGCACGAGGATAACGGGAATCGTGATATGACCGGTCAGCGTGAAGGTCCCGAGAATGAAAGCGAGTGTCATCGATATCGACTGCGTCCAGAGAAGGATGGTCCGGCGGGGGTAGCGGTCCACGATCACGCCGCCGATGAGCGAAAGGAAAAGAGTGGGAATCGTCGAGGTAGCGGCCGTGACGCCGACCCAGAAAGCCGAACCGGTCATTTCGAGCACCAGCCACCCCTGCGCTACCATCTGCAGCCATGTGCCGACCATGGAGATGATCTGCCCGATGAAGTACAGCCGGAAGTTCCTGCTCCGGAATGCGGGAAAAGCATCAAGTACTTTTTCTCTCAGCCCGGAAGAGCTTTTACCGGAAGGATCTGCGTTCTGAAGAGAAGCCTGTTCGTCAGTCGATTCGGTCATTGCGATATGTCTTCATACGTGTCGTGATTCTTTGGACCAATGTATGAAAATTCATGCTGTTTATACCGCAGGCATGACAACCGGGGGAGGCGGTTACTGAAGAAAATCATAATCGGGGCTGTTTCAGATCCGGACAATCCGACCGCCGGTAACAGACTCTATGGTGAGTTCCATCATGACCGGGCGCGTTAACTGCAGGTAAATAAAGCCGGAAAAAACTCTGACTGATCTCTACCCATTATTAACGTATATTCGGCCACATTTTCCGGAACATCCCTTAGGAGTAGTATGGAAACTGCGCATTAATCTTCAACAAAAAAAAAGGAGTTCTTCCGATGAATGTAGTTAATCCGGAAGCAATCGGGGTGTTCGGGCTTATGGTGACCGTATGGGTATTTGGTCTGGAGCAGCTCGGGTTCGGGCTGAACAAGGACACTGACCATGAGAAGCTCGGCAAAAGCCTGGGTAATGTAGCGCTCTATTTCGGTGGCTTCGCACAGATTTTCACAGCGCTCTGCCTGTACCTGTTCGACGTAGGAATGCCTCCGGAAATCAGGGTTTACCTGGGGACTGTCTTCGCTACCTATGGACTCTTCTGGATCGTCGTGGCAATGCACTTCTACAATCCCGGCGACAAGAAAGTCTACGCCCACTTCTTTCTCGGCATTTTCTTCATGACCGCGCTGTTCAGCTACAAGGCGATCATGCTCGGCAAGATCTGGCCTCTCGCCACGGTGCTGCTGCTTATCAACGGCCTGACCATCCTTCTTCCGTTCAGCTGGTACAAGCCAAATGCGATCATCACCAAGATCTGCGGGGCACTGAATGTCGCCATCGGCGTCTGCGCTGTGCCGATCCTCCTGCACGCCCTCGGCATTTAACCGCCCTGGCTTACCGGGCCGTTCTACCCCAAACCTGAACGGCCCGGGGAAACCCGCACCGTCACATCGATCTCAATCCCTCTCAAGCATACTGGATCCTGACCGTTCCAGAGAACAGGAAAGACCCTGCTTTTCGCCGGCACGATCGAGACCTGCATCCTCAGAACAGCCTCCCTTGCCGGAAGAGTTTGTCCCCGTGCGTTCGATCGTGGAATCCCCTGATTTCCTGCGGGAAGCGTTGAGCTGGCAACGGTAAAAAAATGGTGAGCAGTTTTCAGGCTCCATGGTTCGTTCTTTAATATTGAAAACCTGATTCCGAAATCAAGTCCGGCAGTAGTTCATACTCTTCGGCGTCACAGTATCGTCGGCTCAATGCGGTGCCACCATTTCAGTGTCCACCGGACATGATGCCGCTGGCGGCCACAAGCAGTACAATCACCTGCAAAGTCGCAATGGCTGAATACAGGTGTTTTTTCTCGCTGATGAACACCGTAACAGCGGAGGCAAGGCAAATCAGTGTCGCCAGAGAGAGAAAAATCACTGATATGTAGCTGGCGATGTCACCGTGAAAAAGGCCGGCAGGGCTTGTAAAACATTCCCATCCGCAAGGCAGGTTCAGCTTTGCCTGCAGATGGGCAGAGCTGAGATGCCAGTTGCCTGCAATCGTTTCGATAGGCACGGTAAGAGGAAGCAACTCCGTCAGATACAGAAGGTACCCGACAGCCATCACAATGATGACTGAATGCGCTACGTAATCGAGTGTCTTTGCATAGGCGAGCTGCACCCGGTCGGCATAACCGCCCTCTCTTTTTTTGTCGGTCATATCCCCAGTCCTTTCAGAAGTGAACGAAAACCGGAAAGTGCCAGAATGGTGATGACAATCAACCTTATGGTCCTGGTGTTGACTTTCGGCAGCAGTTTTGCACCGATCTTCGATCCGAGCATCATTCCCCCGATCGACGGAACGGCAATCAGCGGTAAAACGGCCCCCTTGAAGAGGTAGACCCATGCAGCGGCAGAGCCGTTGATGGAGAGCACCAGGCCACTGGTAGCCACGGCGACTTTCAGCGGCACACCCATGAGCAGGTTGAACACCGGCACATTGGCAAAGCCGGCACCAAGCCCGAACATGCCCCCGATGAATCCGATGACAAAAAAAAGCAACAGGCCAACGGGAGTCCGGTGGACTCTCCAGGAGACCTCGTGCTGCCCGAACTCTTCATAATAAAGACCGGAGATCTGGAGCAGCTGTGACAGGCGGTCAGGTTTTGTGACCTCCGGATAGCCCGACTTTCCTGCCTTGATCATGATCGCAGCAATTGAGATGATGACGATGCCGAGCAACAGCTGGACGTTCTGGGCCGGCATGGCAAGACCGACAAGCGCCCCGGCGATCGAGCTGATCGAGCCGACAAGCGCCATGGGCAGGCCGAGCTTGAGGTCGGCAAGACCTTTCCTCATGAGGGGAGGGCCAGCGGAAAGTGCTCCGGCAAGTGCAACGAGCAGACCGGCTCCACGTACGAAATCGAGATGAAACGGAAAAAAACTGCTCACGATCGGCACGTAAAGCACTCCGCCGCCGACGCCGGCAAGAACCGCGACAATCCCAAGAACAAAGGAAAAAACAAAAAGAGCAAGCACCCAGACCCACCACGCCGTGCCGGGCGCAGCAGCCGGCGCAGCTGCAAGGAGGGGCATTGCAGGCATCATCAGAATAAGCAGGGCCCCGACCGCCGCCGCCGGAATCATCAGGCGACGGGTTACTGAAATCTTCATAGACAGACCGATGTTGATGTCGCGTTCATTATGGCTTCCCGATGTAGAAGGTCGATTCGTCAGGCCTGAAGGGGCGGTTCATCCAGAGCGGACGGCGCAGGCCGCCGGGGCCGGGAGCAGGTCTTGTCATGGCGAGCCACTCCTTGTAGATCGCGAACGATTTGTCGGTATCGACGAACACGTCGCCGTAACGGTCTTCTTCCTGGGCCTTTTCGATCCTGACCTTCTGGTGCCAGCAGTGCATGCCGCTGATCGGGTCGGGATGGACCGGAAAGGTGATGTTCTGGTGCACGCCGCCGTCTGACCAGAAGATCCTCGATGTGTCGGGATCGTTGCTTTCGAACGGTTTGATGCTCTCTTCGACGCGCATTTTCCATTTGCCTTTGCCCTCCTTCACGATGCTGACCTTGTTGGTCGACCAGCGATTGCACTGGGCATCCTGCTCACGGCGCCAGCGGCCAATGTGGTGTGAACAGGCCACGACGCCCGGACGGATTCCCTCGGTCACCCATGCACGGTTGATGAAATAGCCGATATCGGTGTTCACCCTGATCAGGTCGCCGTTCTCAATTCCCAGCGCAGCTCCGTCGTTCGCGTTGATCCAGACCGGGTTGCGGTTTGCGATCTCTGCCAGCCACTTGGCGTTGCCCGAGCGCGAGTGGATCAGCACCGGCAGCCGGAAGGTAGGCACCAGCACAAACTCGCCCTTGCTGTGATCCATCTTCTCTTCATGGATATGGCTCTTGATGTAGCCGGGAAGCTTGTATTCAGGCCACTTCCAGTCGACCATGGTCTGGGAGTAGAACTCCTGCTTCCTGGAAGGCGTGGGGAAGCCGGTGCAGGCTTTTCCCTTGACCTCAACGCCTACCGCCTTGCCGTTCTTGCGGATGAGGCCGGTTGCCGGATCGACCGAACACCCTTCGGCATCTGACGGCGGCACCGGTCGTTCGTTGACGTCGTAAACCTTGGTCTCAACTTCGAACGCTCCGTACTTCTGCATGTATTCGAGCGGGTTGAGCCCCTCGGCGGCTGCCGCTTCAGGAAGCTTCGGTACGCGCTCGAAAATGTAGCGGTAGTACTCGTCGATGGTGATCTTCTCGCCGGGGCGGTAAGGCGACATGCAGTACTGCCTGATGCCGAGGCTGCCGTCCGGGTCGATGCGCCAGGTCAGTTCGATCCAGAACTCATCCTCTTCCCACACTTCGCCGACGTTGGCCTGCCAGGTGTAATCGATCTTCTCGCCCATCTTCTTCTTTGCCACGCGAAGCACCGGCTGGCGGAAGGCGATCCACTTCCCGGCATGGGTCTCGTAACTGATGATGTCGTGTCGCTCCGGTGCGTGGCCCATCGGCAGCACGTAGTCCGCGAAATAGGCGGTCTCGCTCCAGGTAGGGGTGAGGGCCGCATGCATGCCGATCTTCGATTCATCTTCGAGCGCCTCCAGCCAGGAGAATCCGTCGGGATAGGTCCAGACCGGGTTGAACACCCTGGTGAAGTAGACGTCGAGCTTGCCCCGCCCCTCTTTAAGGAAATGGGGAAGCAGGAAGCTCATCTCGAAATGGGCAAGCGGATATTCGTTCGGGAGTTGCAGTTCGTTCCAGTAGGTCTGAGGCTTGGGCTCGGCAGGGACCTGTGGCTTGAACTTGTTCCATGCGCTCGGGGCAGTGCCGCCGACGGTACCGACGCTGCCGGTCAGGACGTTCAGGAAATGCAGGGTGCGCGATACTTCCCAGCCACCAAGATTGGCGCTGCTGGCGCTGCGCCAGACATGCGTCGAGAACTGGGTGCCGGCCTCGCCGATCTTGCGCGCCACCTCGATGATGGTCGCCGCAGGCACACCGCTCTCCTTCTCTGCATACTCCGGGGTGTAGGAGGCATACTCCTTTTTCAGGGCCTCGATGAAATTTTCAAAAACAATCGGGGTGCCTTGGTAATCGGCCTGCAGATACTCCTGCCAGTTCACCCAGTTTTCGAGATAGTCGCGATTGTAGAGTTCCTCGTCGAGGATCACTTTCGCCATGGCGAGCATCACAGCCGCCTCGGTGCCGGGATAGCTCGGCATCCAGTAGTCCGACATGCTGGCTGTGTTGGAGAGCCTCGGGTCAAGCACTGCGAGCTTGGCCCCCTTCATCCTCGCCTCGACGATACGCTGGGCGTGCGGATTGAAGTAGTGGCCCGACTCGAGGTGGGCGCTGATCAGAAGGATGAACCGTGCGTTGGCATGGTCGGGCGACGGGCGGTCGAAACCTTCCCAGATCGCGTATCCGAACCTTGCTCCCGATGAGCAGATGTTGGTATGGCTGTTGTGGCCGTCGACGTTCCACGCCCTCAGTACCCACTCCATGAACCCTTCATGGCCGGGGCGTCCGACATGGTAGGAAATTTCGTTGTTGCGCTTCTCCTGTATGGCCTTGCGCATCCTTGCTGCGATTTCGTCGAGCACACTGTCCCAGGTGACTCGCGCCCACTTGCCGCCGCCTCTTGGTCCGACCCGCTTCATCGGGTAGAGCACCCTGTCCTGGTCTTCGACCTGGTTCAGGGTCGCAGGGCCCTTGGCGCAGTTACGCCCGCGGCTGGCAGGATGGAACGGATTGCCGACAAGCTTGCGCATAGTCATGGTCTCTTTGTCGACGTAAGCAAGCAGCCCGCATCCGGCCTCGCAATTGAAACAGGCCGTCGGCACGAGCATGTAGGCGTTCTCCTTGCGCTCTGGCCAGCTTTTTGAATCGAGTTCGACCCAGTGGTCCCAATGCTCCGGAGGAGGGCATGCCTGCTGGGCCTCGCCTTCTGCGACTGGTTGTGCGTTCCTTGCCGGTGCGTCACTGTGCAGATCGGGAATGATCTTCAACTTCTCTGCCAGGGTTTCGATAACGGATGGCTTATGCTTGTAACTCATGGTATATGGCAACGCGTTTAGCTTAACGGGACTGACTGAGGCGCCTGGACCCAGACTTTTTCGGTAAAGAAGACACCGACGAGGCCAAGCACAGCGGCAAATGCCACAACGGCCGGCGACGGCGCGACGTAGACGGCAAGCATCGGCAGCACATTGCCGACAAGGACGCTGCCTGTCCAGAACTGCTGCTTCAGGGCTCCGTGCCAGATGATTTCAGCACTCTTCTCCGCATTGGCTGATGGATGTTTGCCGAACAGTTCGGCAGCCATGACGATAAGGTGCAGGGCGAAGCCTCCGGCAAGAAGGCGAGCAAGGTTTTCGGCAAGGCCCGCATCCATTCCGGTCACGATCCCGAGCACAGCTATGGCGGATCCACCTGCGATCAGTGAGTTGATCAGCATGTGCAGCCAGAGCAGCGGGCTCTGCCAGAAATCACGCCCTTTGGCCGAACCGAACAGGAATGCCGTATAGACCGCAGTCATGAGCGCCAACGCCGATCCGGCCCAGAGTGCGGCCGTTTCGAGGCCGTGCAGCTTCATGAACTTACCGGCTCCCCACAAAGCGAGCATCGCACCGAAACCTGCGATGGTCAGCCCGCCGCGAACAAGCCATGAGCTGAACTGGGGGCGAAGCATCACCGAGGTGAAGCGGTCGGGGCGGTCGAGATCTTTGACCAGCAATGCGCCGGTCAGCGAAAGGAATAGCAGCGATACGCCCCATGCCGTCCACTGCAGGGTGTCGGGCAGCGATACACCCATGATGGCGGTAAGCAGGAAAAGCATCAGGAACGAACCTGCGGAAACGGCTTTCGACCAGACGTAGGCGGGAACTTCCCAGCCCCAGACCGATCCCTTTGACGGGGCATCATATACCCTGCGCGCCGCTGCTGGTTTGTCGGAACGCTTGGCAGGCCTTCGAGTAGCTTTGGCCGGAGCGCCGTGGTGCGACTTTTCAGCATCAAGGTTGTATTTGGCGAAGTGGCCGACGCCCCTGGACTGCGAGCTCCAGTGGTACTCCCTGTCCGGAGGGGCCTGCAGTGGATCGAGCGAAGCTCCATCTCCGTTAATATAGAATAGATTGGGGCGGGTGCCTTTCTCTGACCTCCTCACCATGGTCTGTTCGCTGGCAACCAGCGCCGCAATGGCACTCGACGGATCGTCAAGGTCTCCGGAGATAATCGCCTGCTGGGGGCAGATCGCCACGCACGCAGGTTTCAGTCCAACCTCCTTGCGATGTGCGCAGTAATTGCATTTTGCCGAGGTTTTCGTCTCGGGGTCGATGTACAGCGCGCCGTAAGGACAAGCCTGACCGCAGGCCTTGCAGCCAATGCAGCGGCGGGCATCGAAATCGACGATGCCGTCGTCCCTCTTGTGGAGCGCCTCGACGGGACAGATATCCACGCAGGGCGGCTCTTCGCAATGGTTGCAGCGCAGGACGGTAAAGTAACGCCGGGTATTGGGAAAGCTCCCTTTTTCGACATACTTGACCCAGGTGCGGTTCACTCCAAGGGGCACCTGGTTCTCTGACTTGCATGCTACCGTGCATGCATGACAACCGATGCACTTTCGTGCGTCGATGACAAAACCATAGTTCATGGACAGGACTTCTCTAATTATTTGGCGCTGCTTGCGCAGCAGACGATTCACTGGAAACCAACTGACCATCCCGCATCCCGACGGCTGACGCGGACGCAAGACCATCGCAAGACCGTTTCGGGCCGTGACGGACAGAGCCGGTCATCAAATTATTGCGTGACTGGAATAACCGGACGTACGAAAGGAAAACCTTTTCCGGCCTTCGCCGGACTTTCGACCAGAATGATGGTCTTCAACAATGGAAAGGAGATTGGACATCTTAAAGGAACATTGGCGCCATCTTCTCTTTGGTCGCCATATATCCATATAACCAATCAGTAATATATACAGCAACTTCTCGACACTCCCAAAAAAAAACAATCACGTCAGATGCAATTCCGTAAACAGCATTAACATCACATATATCATTTTAATATTTAACCTTAACAGGCAAGACGAAGCGATGTTCCCTGCATCTATTTTTCATAAAAAAACGGACACAGCGAATTATTTCCTTCTGAGAACCCTATTTTCCACTATGTCTGCCGGCATCTGCCTTGCAGGGCAACATTTAGATTCCCTTAACTCATTAACCATGAACCGCCATGAGCGCACACATCTATAAGAAAATCGAGGTCGTCGGTTCGTCGACGAGCAGCATCGAAGAGGCCGTCAACAACGCAGTTGCAAAAGCCGCGGAATCGGTCAGGAATATCCGTTGGGTAGAAATAGTCGAAACCCGATGCCATGTCGAGGAGCAGAAGGTCGCATACTGGCAGGTCACCGTCAAGATCGGATTCACCATCGACCAGGACTGAGTCGCAGCAGGTCGCATGGCTGAAAAAAGCAGAAGGGGCTGTCTCGGTGTTCATTGAGACCGCCCCTTCTGCTTTTTTCGGGTGGTTGCGCTGGCGGCCTCACAGCCAATCCGGGCGGTTCGCGAACCGCCCCTACAGATAAGAGATTCTTCTCAAACCCCTTACGTCCTTTTGGTCCTTTTCTTCCCTTTTTCTTTCGACATAAAAAAAGCGGGCATCGCGGCCCGCTTTTTTTATCGAAGGAATTACAATCTCCTCACTGCTCTCCGGAGTAAAGCTCCGGGGCCATCTGCCAATGCTCGGGAGACATCCAGAGCGTCGAAAGCATCAGTTCACGGATATGGGTGAACTCCTTTGGAAGCTTGTCATAAAGCTTTTCCAGCAGCTCCTCATGTGAAAAGAGCTCCTGCTTCCATGCTTCGCGGTCAACAGACATGAGCTTGGTGAATTTCTCCCTGTTGAAATTCTCCTGACCTCTCCAGTCGATCGATTCATATTTCGGCATCCATCCAAGCGGGCTTTCAACAGCTGCAGATCGCCCGTGGACGCGTCCGATGATCCATTTCAGGACCCTCATGTTCTCGCCGAATCCTGGCCAGAGGAACTTTCCGTTCTCGTCCTTGCGGAACCAGTTGACACCGAATATCCTCGGAGGATCCGAAAGCGTACGACCGACCTGCAGCCAGTGGGTGAAATAATCGCCCATGTGGTAGCCGCAGAAAGGAAGCATGGCGAACGGGTCACGACGCACGTCGCCGACCTTGCCAGCCGCAGCGGCCGTTTTCTCGGAACCCATCGTTGCAGCCAGGTAGACACCGTAGTACCAGTTTGCTGACTGGTAGACAAGGGGAATGGTGTCGCCACGGCGGCCGCCGAAGATGAAAGCGGAGATCGGTACGCCATCCGGATTTTCCCAATCGGGATCGATGGACGGGCACTGGTTTGCCGGCGAGGTGAATCGAGCGTTGGGATGCGACGACGGACGCCCGCAGTCGGGGGTCCATGGCTTACCCTGCCAGTCTGTCAGTGAAGGCGGAGGAGTGTCGGTCATATCTTCCCACCAGACGTCGCCATCGGGGGTCATGGCAACATTGGTGAAGATGCAGTTGGCGTGCAGGGTGGCCATGGCGTTCGGATTGCTTTTCACCGATGTACCGGGAGCAACGCCAAAGAAGCCGTACTCGGGGTTGATCGCATGGAGCCTGCCATCCTTGCCGGCCTTGATCCAGGCTATATCGTCTCCGATCGTTGTGATTTTCCAGCCCTCCATCTGCTCCGGAGGAATCATCATGGCGAAGTTGGTCTTGCCGCAGGCACTCGGGAATGCTGCCGCGACATAGTCTTTTTCACCTTCTGGGGATTCAACGCCGAGGATCAGCATATGTTCGGCAAGCCACCCCTCGTCACGGGCCATCGATGATGCGATGCGAAGCGCGAAGCATTTCTTGCCGAGCAGCGCGTTGCCGCCGTAACCGCTGCCGAAGGAGACGATCGCTCGCTCTTCAGGGAAATGCACGATGTATTTGGTATCGTTGCAGGGCCATGGCACATCCTGCTGACCAGGCTCGAGTGGAGCGCCGACCGAATGCATGCACGGCACGAATTCGGACTCTTCATCAAGCAGTTCTACCACCTGACGACCCATCCTCGTCATGATGCGCATGTTGGTGACGACGTAGGGCGAATCGGAAATTTCGATACCGATATGGGCAATGTGGGATCCAAGCGGCCCCATGCTGAACGGGATGACATACATGGTACGTCCCTTCATGCATCCACTGAACAGTTTGTTCAGGGTAGCCTTCATCTCCTTGGGAGCGACCCAGTTGTTTGTCGGACCGGCATCCTTCTTGCGGATGCTGCAGATGTAGGTCCTGTCCTCTACACGGGCTACATCGCTCGGGTCAGACCGGCAGAGGTAGCTGTTCGGACGCTTCTCTTCAGACAGCTTGATAAAGGTGCCGCTGTTTACCATTTCTCCGCACAGGCGGTCATACTCCGACTCAGAACCGTCGCACCAGTAGACCGAATCGGGCTTGCACAGCTCGGCGGTATCCCTGACCCATTGAAGAAGCTTCAGGTTCCTGACGTAGGCAGGAGCATTGATTTGGATCGATTCCATAGTGATAAATAATCGATTAAAGAGAGAATTAAGAGAAAAAAAAGCCTGAAAATGACACGCCCCGGCAGGAAAATCCCCCGGGGCCTTGAACTGAAGAACCTTGTCGATCGTCACTGGATGCGAGCACCGCTACTGACTTGAGAACAGCCATTATTTCCCTGATTTATGGCTGATGGACGTATTGATGATCTGTTCAAACATCGCCCTGCTTCGCGGCCCTACCATGGCCTGGGTCACGTTACCCGACGAATCGACGACGAATGAGGTTGGAATCCCGGTAATTCCACCATCGATATAACGGTTGAAGGTACTGACGAGCGCCGGAGTGGCCATAAGCACCGGGTAGGTGATCCCGTTGCTCTTCATGAAGCTCTTCACCGAAGGCTCGGTCTCGTTGACTGCTATGCCGATGAAGGTAAAGCCCCTGGCCGCATAGACTTTCTGGATCGCGACCATGTCAGGGATTTCAGACCTGCAGGGAGGACACCACGTGGCGAAGAAATTGACGATGTAAGCCTTGCCTTTGAGCGAAGCCGAGGAAAACGGCTTCCCGTCTATGGTGACGCCTGAAAACGATGGGGCCTGAACAGGGGCGGCCATGGCATTTCCGGAGGCCATCAGATTGGCAGCAAAGAGAATGACAGTCAGAAAGAGGACCGCCAGAGGTGATGTTATTTTCTTCATGATTGTTCCTTATGGCACAGTAATGTAATGAAAGTTGCGATGTTTTATCGTCGAATCGACCTACTTATAATATATGATTCCCGGATTTTTTCCATCCCTGATCCGCCTTGATAATTCTTTGTGTTTTGAAAACAAATAAACTATATTTCGGCTTAAATTTTCTTGCCTGCGGGCATGAACAGGCGTTTTCAAGCCACCTTAGCTCAGTTGGTAGAGCAACTGTTTCGTAAATAGTAGGTCGTGGGTTCAAGTCCCTCAGGTGGCTCGCATACCCCGTGAACCTGAGCCGGGGAACAGAAACAGAGACTAACCAAGGGATCGGCGATCCCAGCCACAAACGTTTGATTGCAACTAAAATCCTATCCATACTGTCACAATGCAAGAAGGTAAGATTTCCCAGATCATCGGCCCTGTCGTTGACGTTGATTTCCCTGAAGGGCAACTGCCCTCAATTCTTTTCGCCCTTACGGTAACACGTCAGGATGGAACGAAGCTGGTTCTCGAAACCCAGCAGCACCTCGGAGAGGAGCGCGTCAGAACCATCGCCATGGAAGGCACCGACGGCCTGATCAGGGGCATGAGTGTCGTTAACACCGGAAAGTCAATCCAGGCTCCTGTAGGACCTGAAGTTCTCAGCAGGATGCTGAACGTCGTCGGTGACCCTATCGACGGACGTGGCCCGGTCAATACCGCAAAGACTTACTCGATCCATCGTTCGGCACCGAAGTTCGACGAGCTGTCGACCAAAGCTGAAATGTTTGAAACAGGCATCAAGGTCATCGACCTTCTCGAACCCTACTCACGCGGCGGCAAGACCGGTCTGTTCGGCGGCGCTGGTGTGGGCAAGACGGTTCTCATCATGGAGCTGATCAACAACATCGCAAAGCAGCAGTCCGGCTACAGCGTGTTCGCCGGCGTCGGCGAGCGCACCCGTGAAGGAAACGATCTCTGGCACGAGATGATGGAGTCTGGCGTTATCGACAAGACCGCACTTGTGTTCGGCCAGATGAACGAGCCTCCCGGAGCACGTGCACGCGTTGCTCTGACCGGCCTCAGCATTGCTGAATATTTCCGTGATGAAGAGCACCGCGACGTGCTTCTCTTCATCGACAACATTTTCCGTTTCACCCAGGCAGGCTCTGAAGTGTCCGCACTTCTCGGTCGTATGCCGAGCGCTGTAGGTTACCAGCCGACGCTCAGCACGGAGATGGGTGAACTTCAGGACAGGATCACTTCGACCAAAAATGGTTCGGTGACTTCGGTCCAGGCCATCTATGTTCCTGCTGATGACCTTACCGATCCGGCTCCGGCCACCGCGTTTGCTCACCTTGATGCAACGACAGTGCTTTCACGTCAGATCGCAGAGCTCGGTATCTATCCTGCTGTGGATCCGCTCGACTCGACCTCGCGAATCCTCGATCCTAACGTCGTCGGTGACGACCACTACAATACCGCACAGGCTGTCAAGCAGATCCTGCAGCGCTACAAAGATCTCCAGGACATCATCGCAATTCTCGGTATGGACGAGCTGAGCGACGAGGACAAGCTTGTTGTCGCCCGAGCACGTAAGGTCCAGAGGTTCCTGTCGCAGCCGTTCTTCGTCGCAGAAGCTTTCACCGGCCTTGCCGGCAAGTATGTCAAACTCGAAGACTCAATCAAGGGCTTCAAGGAGATCATCGAAGGCCGTCACGACAATCTTCCTGAAAACGCATTCTACCTCGTCGGCACCATCGAAGAGGCTGTTGCAAAAGCTAAAACGCTCTAAACCAACAGAAAGACATGGCCAGTTCAGAAAAAGCCTTAACGATTGATATCGTAACGCCGCAGAAGCTTTTCTTTTCGGGAGAGGTGACCAGCATCATCGCACCCGGCCAGGCAGGACTGTTCCAGATCCTCAAGGGCCACGCACCGTTGCTTGCCGCACTCAAAAACGGAAAGGTCCGACTATCCCTCCCGGACAAGTCGGAGCAGTCATTCCAGATTGCAGACGGCTTCTTTGAAGTGAGCAACAACAAGGCAATCCTGCTTTCCGAGGACGTCTCTTAATCCCCGGAAGCGCAACCAAGTCAAAACATCAGCAGTGCCGTAAAGTGCTGCTGATGTTTTTTTGCTTCCATGAAAATCCTGGTACCCAAAGCACTTCGGAGGGGAGACGTCGTCGGGCTGATCTCGCCTTCGTCGACCTGTGCTGAGCCTGACAAGATCGAACAGGCAGTCACATACCTTGAGCGCAATGGCTACAGGGTTAGGCACTCTCGTTACCTGAACCAGGCGGAACACGATCCGGCACACACCGACCGATACAAGCTACACGATATCCACCAGATGTTCGCCGACCCCGAGGTCCGCGCACTCTTCTGCCTTCGTGGCGGAGCCGGAGCAACGCGCCTGCTCGACCGCATCGATTACGGACTGATTGCCGCAAACCCCAAAATCCTCGTCGGCTATTCCGATATCACCGCCCTGTCCCTGGCCGTGTTCAGGCGGACCGGCCTCATAAATTTTTCCGGCCCGATGGTCGCCACCGAACTTTACGATCCCAGCGACTATACTGAAGAGCACTTCTGGGGAATGCTCACCGATCCCGGTTACTCGAAGACCCTGAAAAATTTCAACGGTCACCCGGTATCCTGCATCAAACCAGGAGCAGTTACCGGCCGGATGATCGGAGGAAACCTTTCGGTGCTTTCGTCGATGGTCGGCACGCCTTACCTGCCCTCCTTCAGCGGCAGCCTGCTGTTTGCCGAAGACATCAACGAACCGGCCTACCGCATCGACAGGATGCTATCGCACCTTTTCAACGCAGGGCTCGCACAAAAATGCCGCGGGATGTTGTTTGGGCAGTTCTGCAAAAATCCGTCAGACGAAAACAGGGATTACCGCTTCGACAAGATGTTTTCCTACTATGCGGACAGGATGCACACAGGGGCCCCGGTAATGACCGGACTCTCCTACGGGCACATCAGGGAGTTGATGACCATTCCGATCGGGGCTCGATGCCGCCTTGAGCTGACACCGGATACGTTTTCTTTCGGAGCTGTGGAGGCTGTCGTATCCGCTTGACCCGTTTTAACCCTCACAAGCGCGGTTTGCCTGAATGGCTTTTGCTCTATAAATTCGTAGAAATCGACACAGAACCCGTGACCTATGGACATGATTTGGCTCAATGATGGCGGAACTCCTGAAGCCCGCCCTGAAGAACATCACGCCGATGCAGACGTTCTCGATGCTTATCGAGTCGTGCTCTTCAACGACGAAGAACACACCTTCGACGAAGTGATCTTCCAGATCATCAAAGCCGTTCGCTGTACACGGGCGACCGCAGAAAAGCATACCTGGGAGGTTCACAACAAAGGCATGTCAATCGTATACTCCGGCAATATCGCCAACTGCATCCGCGTCAGCGCCATCCTCGAAGAGATCGCCCTGAAAACCGAAATCCAGACAGGATAACCCTGATTGAGGTCTATCGCATCCTCTACATTACCTGGAAACGCCTCTTCCCTAAAGGATCATCTCCAAGAGTATATCTGATCGGGACAGTTATCCAGGCTCTGACCTTTTTGCCATTTTTTTGTCATGCAACATAGCGGGCAGACATAATGCTGTTGAGAGACCCCTTATCAAAGACATTGCAATCCGGGGGCATCCTCTTAACTATTTCGGCCTTAACCGCCTGCCCCATCTCATCAATCAAAACGCGCACGTAAACCATCCCTTGCGTTGCAGCCAACCTGGCTATCTCGGGATAAACTGGTTGGAGTTTCGTTGCCAATGTCGGAGGGACATCACACTCACTGATATCAACTATCTCCTTTGGGATCTCAAACCGGGTAATGATATTTTTCTCCTGCACTTCACGTCTCATCTGTCCAAGCCTTGCCAAGGCGAGAGAAAACTCAGCCGCCGAGACTCCACCGTTCTGCCCGATTCCGTTTTCCTTTGGCAATGAATTGTTCTGGCCCTGAACATAGATATAGGATACCAGCTCAGGGTTCTTCCTGCATAAATCTTTCCAGCCGCCAAGCATATGGTTGAGCAAGAAATATGAGCAATCCGCCTCTTTTCTGCCCGCAGCGGTTTCATTGAATGCGATACAGGCCTTGAGTTCGTCGTCACTCAGGTTTCTGTACGCATAAAGCAGTGACGTCCACATCCCGCCCTTCATGAACGCAACCAATGCGCCTTTACTGTTTTTCATGGCACCATTGAATGATGCGTTTTTCTCATTCCGGCCTGCATCACCGCTGGAACGCTTCGGAAGCGCACTGTACGTGGCCAGGATGAAATCACAGAGCCATTCGCTTGTTGTATCGGAATAGCGTGTGATAGCGTCCAGTTTGTTGATAAGCTCAACGCGTTGTTTCGCATTGAGGCTTTTTGAAAACTCAACCAGAAATGGCGCCAACGCCTCCTTGTCGTTATTCCTTATCACCATTTGGGCATAGATTTTTTTACCCGGCGGAGATTCATGCCAGGCGATGAGATCCCGAATGGTATCGTCATCCTGATTCGAGCTGTAAAGACTGATCACGTCCTTATGCCCCTGTTCAACAAATTCCCTGAATTTCTGTTTTATGGATTCTGGAATAGCGGCTATCGCAGAAGAGTCTGCCGACACGACCTGATTGAGCTTTGATTGAGTTGTTGCGTTCGCCCTCATGTTACGCTGTACCGGCTCATCATGGGTTCGGCTCAGGCCTGGCTGAACGCCACGCTCATCAAGGCAATGAAAACGAGAGCCACTGGCATGAATCCGAGCGTTCGGACGGAACGGAACTGCGTCGGCCTGAATGTTTGCAACGACAGGAATTGTTTGATGATAGGGGTCATGATGTGATGAAAAGGCATCAGAACAATGCTTTGCTTTTCTGACGATGTATTGACCGTTACCTGTTACTTCAATACCAACACGTCCGAACGCACAGCAACTGCATTGTATTATTAGCGTATTATTATCAAAAAGAGGAATAGTTTTGCCGTGAGCTAACTTATGTGGGGATTGAAGCTGGGGGCCGGGCACCGTAAGGGCGGTTCGCGAACCTCCCCTACAGGCAACGCAGGTGAAGGGCATAAACCGCAGTGATCAAGGCTGGTCGGATGCAAAGCAAAAATCGGGTTTCCGGGTAATTAAATAGAGATAAGCTTGATTATCCCCCCTCGCGGAAACACATACCGGGGGAGGTTACCATCCGGGACCGGGCTCCCGACGTAGGGGCGGCTCGCGAACCGCCCGTATATTGCATCGCAGGTGAAGGGCATAAACCGAAGTGATCAAGGCTGGTCGGATGCAAAGCAAAAATCGGGTTTCCGGGTAATTAAATAGAGGTAACCCTGATTATCCCCCCTCGCGGAAACACATACCGGGGGAGGTTACCATCCGGGACCGGGCTCCCGACGTAGGGGCGGTTCGCGAACCGCCCGTATATTGCATCGCAGGTGAAGGGCATAAACCGAAGTG
>Ga0326726_10000148_pt1 | contig 67555 bp, 69 predicted proteins | sample MHFenrmetagenome_2_FD_207603 | JGI IMG/M metagenome (GOLD analysis project Ga0326726, IMG submission 207603) | Lab enriched peat soil microbial communities from Michigan Hollow, Ithaca, NY, United States - MHF15MN | ecosystem: Environmental > Terrestrial > Soil > Wetlands > Peat | place: USA... | reverse complement strand
CCGCGGCCTTCCGCCGCTTCGACGCAGACGAGTCACTCGCGGTCGCGATCCTCACGGGACTCGGCGGCACGTTCTGCGCGGGCGCGGACCTGAAGGGGGTCTCGGAGAGCCGCGGCAATCAGGTCCGCCTGGAAGGCGACGGCCCGATGGGCCCGTCGCGCATGCTGCTCGGAAAGCCGGTCATCGCCGCGGTCGAGGGCTTCGCGGTCGCGGGCGGGCTCGAGCTCGCGCTCTGGTGCGACCTGCGGGTCGCCGCCGAGGACGCCGTCTTCGGCGTGTACTGCCGCCGCTGGGGCGTGCCGCTGATCGACGGCGGCACGATCCGACTCACTCGCCTCTTGGGTCACTCGCATGCGCTCGACCTGATCCTCACCGGGCGCGGCGTGTCCGGCGAGGAGGCGCGGATGATGGGGCTCGCGAACCGCCTCGTGCCGAAGGGCCGCGCGCTCGACGAAGCGCGCGCGCTCGCGAAGCAGCTCGCCGCCTTTCCGCAGCGCTGCCTGCGCAGCGATCGGCTCTCGTCGTACCGCCAGTGGGAGCTGCCGCTCGATCAGGCGCTGCGCGTCGAGACGGAGCTCGGCCTCGAGGTGATTCGCTCCGGCGAGACACTCGAGGGGGCGACCCGCTTCGCCAAGGGCGCCGGGCGCCACGGATCGTTCGGCGACTGACTCGGGCGCTCCGCGCGACCCCGCAACGACTGCCCATGGAAGGCGAGCTCCAGCGGGGGTAGCTTGGCGAAAAGACCGGTTCGAGGAGGCTCCGATGGTCGCCGTCGCTTCGCGCGCGATCCTCTCCGCGCGCGATCGACGAGGTCAAACGCTCCAGTCTGGTGCGCCTCGCCTCATAGGAACCGCGTGTCGCGGTGCGGTATGCTCCGCGGCGGGGGATACGGAGGCTCCATGGCCGTGCGGTTCCCGTCGCTGGACTTCTTCAAGGCGCTGCAGCAGCGCACCATCGACGACAAGGCTCGCTTCGAGAAGCTCGGCTACTGCGACACGTCGTTCGGCGTGCGCATCGGCGCGCAGCTCTACGCGATCTCGTTCGAGGTCTACGAGTGCATGGGCGTGCGCCTCGCGCCCGACGCGAGTGACCTCGACTTCGTGCTCGAGGCGCCGCCCGAGCTGTGGCGCGAGATGGTCGCGTCGATCCTCGCAAACAAGGGCGCCGACGCGGCTCATTCGCTGAACACGCTCTCGCACGTGGGCGATCGCATGAAGCTCGTGTCACACGACGCGGAGGGGAACGACAAGTTCTACCGCTTCATGGCGAGCCTGCAGGAGTTCTTCGACCAGGCTCATCACCTCGAGGTCACGCTCTGATGTCCTACATCGCGCCGAAGGACTACGCGGCGGATCCGGAGATCGTCGCCAAGATTCTGCGCACCGTGTCCGGTCAGCTCGAGCTCGACTGGATGAAGCGCGTCGGCGAGCCCGCGGCGTTCCGACCCAGTCAGCCGAGCCGCGGACTCACTCTCGACGACATCAACCAGGGCGGCTACGGCCCGGACAAGCTGCCCGAAGTGATTCGCCACAACTTCTCGATGGCGCCGCGCGGCGCGCTCCTGCCGCCGGGGCTTCCGTCGCTCGGCTACCGCGTGAACCGCAAGAGCGACGTGTGGGCCGACGTCGCGCCGCAGCTCTTCGAGGAAGCGAAGTCGCGGCGCTGGGCGCCGGCGCGCGACGTGCCCTGGGCCGCGCTCGACGGCTCGAGTCACGACGCGAACCGCGAGCTCGCGCTGCGCCAGCTCGCCACGAGCCTGATCTCGATCGGGCTCGTCTCGTGCGACGTCGCGGCCTCCTGGGAGTGGCGCATGAACCAGGAGTTCCACGAGATCAAGTATCTGCTCTGCGCGCAGATGTTCGATGCGGCGCGCATCGCGGAGGCGTTCCGCAAGCGCGCGCTGTTCGGCGAGGGGTCCCTCGGCGTCGACTCACGCGCGCTCGGCGAGCTGCTGAAGTCGATCTTCCTGTCCGACACCTACCCCGAGGCGTCGGCGGCGATGAACCTCATGCTGTTCTCGTGGGTGCAGGCGCTCGGCCGGCACTGGGCCGCGACGGCGTCGAATGCCGCCGACGTGTATCTGGGCACGCAGCTCGCGCAGGACGCGACTCGCTTCGTGACCTACGGCGTCGACCACGTACGCAGTCACCTGCACTCGCGGCCGCTCCAGGCCGAGGCGCTCTCCGATCACCTCGATATGTGCGAGAACGCGCTGGTCGGCGCGCTCGGCGCGCCCGAGATGATCGAGCCGCTCGTGTTCGTGTCGGGCGGCTTCGAGCCCGCCGCCGCGTTCTACGCGCGCACCGCCGACGAGTACTTCCGGCGCTGTGACGCCGCGGGTCTGGGCGACCGGCGCGATGCGAGCGTACTCTCTTCATTTCTCCGCATGCTCCAAGGAGACTCGCGATGAGTTACTACGGTTCCGCGGACTACCGCTACAACGACGACCTCGCGCTGCGCATGCGCGACATCAAGAAGGGCAATCTCGACCTGGGCTGGATGAAGTCCGGCACCGAGTCGCTGAAGTTCGCCACCGAGAACAAGAAGCGCGGTCTGACCTACATGGACTTGAATCACGGCAGCTACGGCTACGACGACCTGCCGGAGCTGCCGCGCGGTCCGCGCGGCGCGGCGCCCCGCGGCGCGGCATTCGATGCGAACAACCAAGCGGACCTCGAGCCCGAGCTGAACCGCAAGACCGACGTCTGGGCGTACAAGGTCGCGTCGTTCACCGAAGAGGCGATGTCGCGCCAGTGGGATGCGACCACCGACGTGCCCTGGAACGACCTCGAGAAGTATCCGCGCACGGACGAGATCGAGATCGCCTTTGCGCAGCTCTGCACCTTTTTCACCGAGGTCGAGCTGATCGCGACCGACTTGCCGGCGAAGTGGCTCTGGCGCATGAACAACCAGTTCAGCGAGGTGAAGCACTTCATCGCGACGCAGGCCATGGACGAGGCGCGACACGCGGAGGTGTTCCGCAAGCGCGCGCTCGCCGGCGGAGTCGGCCTGATGGAGGCGCTGCCGCAGACCGAGCACTCACTGAAGGCGATTCTCGACGGAGACACTTACAGCGAGGCGTCGGCCTTCATGCACCTGCTCGCGGAAGGCAACGTGCTCACGATGTTCCGCTTCAGTGAGTTCATCTCGCCTACGCCGGTCGACAAGCGCATCTTCCAGCTCGTGATGCAGGACGAGGCCCGCCACGTCTCGTACGGCATGCAGCACCTGAAGTGGATCATGGACCACGCGCCCGAGCAGAAGGAGCAGCTCCACCGCGCGCTCGACGAGGGCGAGAACGTCACGATCAATCAGTTCGACGCCGCGCTCACCGAGTGCATGATCGTCCTGGCCGGGAAGGGCACGAAGCCCGCGCAGATCGCCGAGGGCGTGAAGATCGTCGGCAACATGCAGGCGAAGCAGATCACCGAGTACTTCCACCGCCTCGAGCGCGCCGGCTTCGCGGAGCGCATCGCGCGCTCGAAGTTCACGCCGATGATGGCCGACCTCGGCATCGGGCAGGGCGTGAAGGCCGCGCTCTAGCGAGTCACTCGACCGCAGTAGCGGTGGATCTCCAAGAGCGGCAACCTTCGGCGGTGCGCCTGCGACCCCGCGAGGACTTCCCGACCTCTCGCCAGCCGGTGTGGCGGCTCGCGCTCCAAGAGACTCTCGCGTTCGCGGCGTCGGGTCTCTTGATGCCCTTCGGCGCGTCGTCGTCGCAGTGGCGTTCGCCGCGCCGCCGCGAGCAGCGCACGGTGGTGCTGATTCACGGCTACCTTTCGAACCGCTCGGCGATGTTCCCGCTCGCGGGCTATCTGCGCCTGCGCGGCTTCGACCAGGTCCTGACCTTCAACTACCGCTCGAGCGCGGGCGTCGAGCGCGCGGCTCGAGAGCTGCGCGAGTTTCTGCGCCGGCAGGTTCGCGGCGGTCGCATCGATTTGGTGTGTCACAGCCTCGGCGGGCTCGTCGCGCGCGCGTACGTGCAGGAGCTCGGCGGCGCGCGGCGCGTCGACCGCTGCATCACGCTCGGCACGCCGCACTCCGGCACCTACAACTCCTACTGGCTCACCTCGCGCGTCGGAAGCGAGCTGCGCCCCGACTCACTCCTCCTGGCGAGGCTGCGCAGGTCGCGCGCCGCGGCGGCGCGCGTGCGCTTCACCTCGATCGTCGCGGGCGCGGACAACCTGGTGATCCCCCGCGTCTTCGCCAAGCACGAGCGCGTGGTGCACGTGCCCGATCTGGGTCACGTCGCGATGTTGTTCTCGCCGACCGTGCTGTCTCACGTCGCCGACGCCTTGGCCGCGAGGGGGGCCCGCCGTGCTGTACATGGTCATTGAGTATTTCAACGCGGGCGCCGCGCCCGAGATCTACCGCCGAGCGCGCGAGCGCGGCCGCCAGCTCCCGCCCGGCCTCGAGTACGTCGACAGCTGGGTCGATCTCGACTACCTCCGCTGCTTCCAGCTCATGCGCACGGACGACCGCGCGCTCTTCGACGCGTGGATCGAGAGGTGGCGCGACCTGGCCCGCTTCGAAGTGATTCCCGTGCGCACGTCGGCCGAGGCGGCGAGGAACTTCGCGAGCGCGCGATGACCTCGGGGCCGCGCCCGGCTGGCGCATTCTGCGGCGGAGCCCCGGTGCGAGTTCCTGGCGCAGCGAGCGGGCCGCTCTCGGGCCTGCGCTTCGCGGCGAAGGACAACTTCGACGTGGCCGGCTTCGTGACTGGGGCGGGAAATCCAGACTGGGCGCGGACTCACTCCGCTGCGCGAGTGACTGCACGGGCGGTCCAACAGCTTCTCGACGCGGGTGCGGATCTGGCCGGCAAGACCCAAATGGACGAGCTCGCGTGGGGCGCTCTCGGCGTGAATCCGCACTATGGAACCCCGTTGAATCCCGCGGCGCCAAGCCGCGTCCCCGGCGGCTCGTCCAGTGGCTCGGCGAGCGCAGTGGCGGAAGGGCTCGTCGACTTCGCGCTCGGAACCGACACGGCGTGCTCGGTGCGGCTGCCGGCCGCAGCTTGCGGTCTGTTCGGAATCCGCCCGACACACGGCCGTGTCGCGCTGGACGGAGTCGTGCCGTTGGGGCCGAGCCTCGACACCGTCGGCTGGCTCGCGCGCGACGCGGAGGTCTTGGAGAGGGTGGGTCGCGTCCTGCTCGCGCCCGCGGCCGAGTCACCGCGGCCCGAGACACTCTTGATCGGCGAGGATGCGTTCGAGGTCGCGTCGCCGCGGGTGGTCGCCGCGCTCCAACCAGCGATCGACGGGCTCGCGAGACTCGTCGGGGCGCAGCGCGCGGTGCGCATCGCGGACGAGCGCGGCGTCGAGCAAGACATCGGCCGACTCTGGTTTCGCGCGTGGTCGCTGCAGGTGCGAGAAGCCTGGCAGATACACGGGCCGTGGATCGAACGCTCGAAGCCGCGCTCGCGCGTGCTGTCCCGCGAGACCTTCGCGGCCGCCGCGGACTCGACGGCGGCGCAAGCCGAGGAGGCGAGGGCGACGTTCTTGGCGCTGCGCGCGGATCTGCGGCAGCGGATCCCGGCGAGGGCCGTCCTCTGTATCCCGACCGTCAGCGACGTCGCGCCGAGCCTCGAGGCCGACTCGGCCGCGATCGCCGCGTTCGTCCGTCCGACGCTGTGTCTGATGAGCATCGCAGGAATCGCTGGGCTGCCGCAGGTCACCCTGCCCGCTGGCGCCGTCGACGGTGTTCCGGTCGGATTGTCCATCGTCGCTGCGAGTCACTCCGACGAGCGACTACTCCAGCTCGCGCGCGAACTCCGCTGAGTTGCGCGCGAGTTGCCTCCGCGTGACCGACTCAGCTCGGGCGGCTCGGCGGCCGATCGAGAGAGTGCCATGGACGCATCTCCGATTTCTCCACGCGACGCGCGGCGCGCGTTGCTCGTGAGGCTCGCCGGCGTCGCGGCGGCGATCGCGCTGGGGCTCGTTCTCCAGCGCTGGCTCACGGAGCGGCTCGCGGACATCGACGCGCTCGCGAAGACGGACCTGCTCGCCGCGCGAGCCGAGCTCGCGAGCATCTGCGAGCTCGGGAGCGTCTCCGTCTTCGGTCTCACGGGCGCGGTCGGCGTGATGATCGTCCTGTCGTGCCGGCGCAGCCTCGCGCTCCAGCAGTTCCCGCCGCCCGGAAGGTGGTCGTGGGGCAGCGCGCGCGCCGTCGTGACCGGCCCGCGCGCGCGAAATCTCGCGCACGTCGGGATCGCGCTCGGAGTGACTCTGGTCCTCGCCTCGGCCGCCGGCGGCGGGCTGCTCTGGTACATGGCCCGAGTGCTGCGCGCGTGCCGCGCCGGAGTCCGCCCGGCCTGACCTGTCGCACGCCCGGTGCGGCGTACCCCTCGACAAGTTCCCGCTCGAAAAGGGCAAGATGTCGAGAACTCGGGGTCCGCTCCGACTTACTCTCGGAGGATCGAAACCGTGAAATACATCCTGATGATGCAGTTCAAGATGGGCGGCTGGTCGAAGGGGAACATCAGCAACTGGACGCCGGAGGACGCGAGGGCGAACCGGGGCTTCCTCGACCGCTTGAACAAGGACCTCGCCGAGGCAGGCGAGCTGGTGAGCGTGGTGGGCCTGGGCGGACCGGAGCAGATGACGCTCGTGCAAGCGCAGAAGGACGGGACCGCGATGGTCACCGACGGGCCCTTCCCCGAGTCGAAGGAGTTTCTCGCGGGCTATTGGATCGTCGACGTCGACGGCCCCGAGCGCGCCCACCAGATTGCGGCCCGGATCTCCGCTCTGCCGGGACCGGGCGGCGCGCCCGCGAACCTGCCGGTCGAAGTGAGGCCGGTGATGAGAGCGGCGAGCGGCGACGTGTGACTCGCGGCTCGCGCCCACTCAGCGACGAGCACCTGCTGCGCGAGCTTGCGCCGCAGGTGCTTGGAGTCGTGATGCGGCGGTTCGGAGACTTCTCTGCCGCCGAGGACGCGGTTCAAGAGGCGCTGCTGGCGGCAGTCACCCAGTGGCCGAGGCAGGGCGTGCCCGAGAATCCGCTCGGCTGGCTGATCCAGGTCGCGTCTCGGCGAATGACCGATCAGATCCGGAGCGACCACGCGCGCCGGCGGCGCGAGGCCGCGGCAATCGCGGAGGATGCGGATGCCGTCGACGAGACGCAGCCCGACGACACGCTGGTCCTCTTGTTCATGTGCTGCCACCCCGCACTCACTTCGCCCTCGGCCATCGCGCTGACCCTGCGCGCGGTCGGCGGTCTCACCACGGCCGAGATCGCCAAGGCGTTTCTGGTTCCCGAAGCGACGCTGGCGCAGCGGATCAGTCGCGCGAAGCAGCGGATCAGGGAATCGGGCGTTCCGTTCGCACTGCCCGGCGAGCGCGAGCGGACCGAGAGACTGAGCTCGGTCCTGCACGTGCTCTATCTGATCTTCAACGAGGGCTACGCCAGCAGCATCGGCGCGAACCTGCAGCGCAGCGAGCTCGCGAACGAGGCCATTCGACTCACGCGGGCCGTCCACTCCCTGCTGCCGCAGGACGGCGAGGCCGCGGGCTTGCTCGCGCTGATGCTGTTGACCGACGCGCGCCGCCGCGCGCGCTGTGGCCCCGGCGGTGAGCTGATCCCGCTCGCGCGACAGGACCGAACGCTCTGGGATCGGGGCGCGATGAAGGAGGGCGTCGCGCTGCTCAGCGAGACACTCGCGCGCGGCTCGATCGGCGCGTATCAGCTGCAGGCCGCGATCGCGGCCGTGCACGGCGAGGCGGCGCGCCACGAAGACACCGACTGGCCGCAGATACTCGCGCTGTACGGTCTGCTCGAGCGCATGTCGGACAACCCCATGGTGAAGCTGAATCGCGCCGTCGCGACGGCCATGGTGCACGGCCCGCGCGCGGGCCTCGAGCTCCTGGCGGAGCTGGACGGCGACGAACGCATCGCGGGTCACTACCGCCTCGACGCCGTTCGCGCGCATCTCCACGAGATGGCGGGAGATCATCCGGCCGCCATCGCCTGCTATCTCGCGGCGGCGGGCGGGACGGCGAGCGTCCCGGAGCGAGACTATCTCCACCTCCAGGCCTCGCGACTCGGCGGGAGCCGAGGTCTTGGCTAGCGGCTCGCGGCGAAGAGCGCGTTCAGCTCGGGGTGAGTCAGGGTACGCTCCTGCAGCAGGTCGTAGCGACCCTCCTTGAGGAGCTGAGTCGCCGCGCGCTTCGCCAGGCCGTACGCGCTCTGCGCGATCGCCGATCCCGCGCTGACGCGCCGCACGCCGAGTGACCGGAGCTCGGCGACGGGCGCGAGGCCGGGGACGATCATGAGGTTCAGGGGCAGCGGCACGGCCGCGGCGATCGCGCGAATCGAGGTCGGGTCCGCGAGGCCGGGCACGAACAAGCCGTCGGCGCCGGCGGCGAGATACTTCTTGCCGCGCGCGATCGCCTCCGCCTCGGCGCGCTCGGGCGGCACGAGCCGGCGCAGAACCACGTCGGTGCGCGCGTTCACGAACAGGTCGACGCCCTTCCTCTGCGCGGCCGACTTCAGCGCGCCGATCTTCGCGCACAGAAGGTCGGGTGACTCGGAGCCGTCCTCGAGGTTGATGCCGACCGCGCCGGCGTCGAGGACCGGACCGATCGCCTCGGCGACCTTCGCGAGGTCACTCGAGTAACCGGCCTCGAAATCGACCGAGAGCGGGACCGAGATCACGCGCGCGATCTCCGCGATCGCCCCGGCCAGCACGCGCGCCGGCAGCACGTTCCCGTCGGCGTAGCCGTGCGACCAGGCGAGGCCTGCGCTCGTGGTCGCGATCGCCGGCGCGCCGCAGCTCTCGAGGAGGCGCGCGCTGCCCGCGTCCCACGCGTTGGCGACGACGAAGATCCGTCCGGGGGCGTGAAGCTCGCGGAAGGCCTGGGCTCGACTCTTTGCGGCGTCGCTCATGCGGCGTGTCTCCATCTCTGTTCGTGTTCCAAGAGCCAGCGCTTGCGCGCGAGGCCGCCAGCGTAGCCCGTGAGCGCACCGTCCGCGCCGACGACGCGGTGGCACGGCACCACGATGGCGATCGGGTTCGCGCCGTTCGCGAGCCCGACCGCGCGGTACGCGGTGGGCTTTCCGAGCGCGCGCGCGAGCGCGCCATAGCTCGTCGTCGCGCCGCTCGGAATCTCGCGCAGGGCGGCCCAGACGCGGCGCTGGAAGTCGGTGCCGCCGGTGCGCACCGGTACGGCGTCGAGCACGCACAAATCACCGCGGAAGAACGCGCCGAGTGACTCGACGACGGTGAGTGGGGCAGGGCCGGGAGCGAGCTCGGCGCCGGCGCCGCAGTGCGCGCACAAGAGCCGCCGCAGGCGCGGCTCGCAGTCCTCGAAGTCGAGCGCGCGCAGGCGGCCGGATGCGTCGCTGACCGCGAACAGCGATCCGAGCGGCGACGGAACGCGAGAGAGAACGAGTGACTCGCGTGCGGCGCTCACGCCACGGCCTCGCGCGCCGCCGCGAGCTCCTCGCCGAGATGCTGCGCCGCATACGCTCGCCACGGCCGCCAGCGCTCGGCGCGCGCGCGCAGCGAGGGGTCACGGGTCGGAAATGCATCGGGCTCGCGCAGCGCCCGCATCGCGATGACGTGCGCCGTGCGCTCGTCGATCCCGGGGAGCTTTCGCAGGCGAGCGAGCTTGGTCTCGAGATCGCCGTCGCCCTCGAGCGCGCGCGGGTCTGCGGCGATCGCGAGCGCGAGCCCGCGCAGCGCCGCCGCTCGCTCGCGCGGCAGGCCGAGCCGCCCGAGCTCCGTGCCCGCCAGCCGATCGGCCCGCGGGAAGACCGTGGTCAGCTCGCGTTGCGCGCCGTCCGCCAGTGACTCACCGCAGGCCGCGACCAGGCGAGTCACCTGCTCGCCGGCGACCGCGCGGACCGCGAGCTCGAACGCGTCCCAAGCGCCGGGCACGCGCAGACCCGGACGCTCGGCGACGAGCTGCGCCAGGCTCGGATCCTCGGCGAGCTGCGCGCCGATCGCGGCGACGTCGCTGCCCAGGTCGAACAGGTTCCGCACGCGCCCGATGATCGCGGGCAGGGCGCGCACGTCCGCGAACTCGATCGTCACTGCGGCGAAGAACTTGGCGGGGACGGGAACCACCTCGAGGACTCCATGGCAGCCGTTCAGCTCGATCGTCCGCCGGTAGCGATCCGCGCTGACCGCTTCGACTCCGGGAATCGCCTGCGCGGCGAGACACTCGAGCATCGCCGGCCAGTCGTAGGGCGGCGCGTAGCCGAGCGTCAGCGTGATCCCGCGCGCAACGGCGCGCGCGCTGTCGCGCCGCAGGGCCGACGGCGCGCGCCCGTACAAGGTGCGGAACGTGTCATTGAAGCGGCGCAGGCTGCCGAAGCCGGCTGCGAACGCGACGTCGACCATGCGCATGCGCGTCTCGTGAATGAGTTGCTTCGCGAGCAACACGCGCCGTGTCTGCGCGACGGCGATCGGCGACGCACCCAGGTGTTGCTCGAACAGGCGCCGCAGCTGGCGCTCGCCGATCCCCAGTCGCAGCGCGAGCGCATCGACGCTTGCGCCCACGCCGTCGAGAGCGCCTTCCGAGATGAGCGCGAGCGCGCGAGACACGGTGCGCGAAGTCCCGCGCCAGGCGCCGAGCTCGGGCGAACACTCGGGACGGCAGCGGAGACACGGCCGGAAGCCCGCCGCCTGCGCCGCCGCTGCGCTCGGATAGAACGCGACGTTCTCGAGCTTCGGACAGCGCGCGGGACAGATCGGCCGGCAGTAGATCCCCGTCGTGCGCACCCCGGTGAAGAAGCGCCCGTCGAAGCGCGCGTCGCGCGCCTGGATCGCGCGGTAGCAAGCGAGTCGGTCGAGCTCCATGGCGGTCATGTTCGTGCGCTGGCTGTCCTCGCGCTCGCCATTATCGGACGCGGACGTGCGTGTCGAAATCGCGTCCGCCGCGTTCTACCGAGAGACAGGGAGCGCCTGACATAATGGGAATCATGATCGAGCGGCTGCGCGGACGCCAAGAGCTGCAGTTCGCCGGTGTCCTGCCGCGGGCGGACCGCGCGCTCGCGTTCGGCTGGTGGACGGTGCTCGTGCTGCGCGGCCTCCTGCCGGCGTTCTTCGCGCTGGCGATGGGCGCGCTGGTCGGCGCGGTGCAGAGCGGGGCGGGACTGGCCGCGCCACTGACACTGGTTGGTGTCGTCTTCGTGTCCCTGCAGGTCCTGGCGCCGATCCACCAGATGCTGGGCGCGAACCTGGGCAGCCGAACCGCGGCGTGGCTCTACGACGAGCTGACGGAGGCATGCGTGCGCCCGCCCGGCATGGGTCACCTGGAGAGCCCCGCACTCACGACCGACCTCGCGATGGCGCGCAACTTCGACCTGGGCATCAGCGGCCCGCCGCTCTCGATCTCGATGGACTTCATCGCGGGCGGTCTGGTCGAGTTTCTCGGCGGCGTCGCGTCGGCGGCGCTGCTCGCCGGCTACGCGTGGTGGGCGCCGCTCCTGCTCGCGGGCGCGTGGCTCGCGACTCAGTGGCTCCTGCGCGAGAGCGGCGTCTGGAAGGACCGCAACACCGAGCCGGTTCGCGCGGCGCAGCGCCACGCGGAGTACGCGTATCGGCTCGCGGTCGATCCGCCGGCGGCGAAGGAGCTGCGCCTCTTCGGCCTCGCCGGCTGGACCGTCGATCGCTTCCGCGCGCGCCGGCGCCTCTTGTACGACTTGCAGTGGCAGGCGACGCGCCTGCGCGAGCGGCCGGTGCTGTGGAGTCTCTTGCTCGTGCTCGGGGCGAACGTCGTCGTGTTCTGGTGCATGGGCAGCGACGCCGCGAACGGGTCACTGCCGCTCGCGCGCCTGGTCACGTTCGCGAGCGCCGCAGTGAGCACGAGCATGATCGCGTTCGGCGGGCTCTCTTGGGCGCTCGACGGCGCATCCGCGCCGGCCGCCGCCGTGCTGCGGTTGCGGGGCGCGATGGCGTCGGCGGGCGCGCTCGCGAGCGGCGACCGCGACGCCGCCGGCATGCCCGCGCGCGAGATCCGCTTCCGCAACGTGACCTTCGCTTACCCGGCGACGGTCTCGGTGACTCGCGAGCCCGTGCTCGCGGGCCTCGATCTCACGATCCCCGCGGGCTCGTCGCTCGCGATCGTCGGCGTGAACGGCGCCGGCAAGACCACGCTCGCCAAGCTTCTGTGTCGCCTCTACGACCCGCAGGAGGGCGCAATCGAGGTCGACGGCGTCGACCTGCGCGCGCTCGATCTGGACGCGTGGCGGACGCGAGTCACTGCGGTGTTCCAGGACTTCATCCGCTTCGAGCTGCTGCTGCGCGACAACGTCGCGCCCGCCGGCGCGCCCGACGAAGTGATTCGCGCGGCGCTCGCCGACGCCGGGGCAACGAGCTTGGCGACGCTCGACACGATCCTCGCCCGCGGCTACCCGGGCGGGACCGATCTCTCCGGCGGCCAGTGGCAGCGGATCGCGCTCGCGCGCGCTCTGTGCGCGGTGCGCCTGGGCGCGGGGCTCGTACTGCTCGACGAGCCGACTGCGCAGCTCGACGTGCGCGGCGAGGCGGAGATCTTCGACCGCGTCCTCACCGCGACGAGACACACCACGACCATCCTGATCTCGCACCGCTTCTCGACCGTGCGCCACGCGGACCGCATCTGCGTGCTCGAGCACGGCCGAGTGGTGGAGCTCGGCTCGCACGACGAGCTGATGGTCTTGGGCGGTCGCTACCGCACGATGTTCGAGCTGCAGGCGTCGCGCTTCGGCGCCGCCGATGAGGCGGAGGCGAGTCTCGATGCCCTCGACTGACTCGAAGCTCGTCCCGGTTCCGCCGGCGCTGCCCGCGATGTGGCGCGCGCTGAAGCGCGGCTACGAAGCCGAGCCTCTGTTGATCGCCGTCGCGTTCGGGTTCGCACTGCTCGCCGCGCTGCCGGACGCCTTGCTCGCGCTGTGGATGAAGCTCCTGGCCGACGGGCTCCTCGGCGGCCGCCGAGCCCTGGTGCTCTTGGCGTCGGTCGGGCTCGGCGCGTCGGCAGTCGCCACCTGGTTCCTGTCCCTCGTCAGCACGCGCACGCAGCGCCGCTTCCGCGATCGAGTCACGATCGCGCTCGAGTCACACGTCGCGCGCCTGCAGGCCACGGTCGCGACGATCGACCATCACGAGCGCCCCGAGTATCTCGACCGCCTCGCGGTGCTGCGCAACCAGGTCTTCGTGCTCGACCACATGTACATGTCGCTCTTCACGACCTGCGGCTGGGTGCTGCGACTGGGAGTGACGATCGCGCTGCTCGTCTCGATCCACCCCGCGCTGGCGCTGCTGGCGCTCTTCGCTCTGCCGACCGTGTTGACCTCGACCTGGCGCCCCGGGGTCGAGCGCGCCGCCGAGGAGAAGGGCGCCGCCGCGAACCGGCTCGCGCGCCACCTGTTCGACACCGCGACGACCGCGCCGCCGGGAAAGGAAGTGCGAGTCACTCGTATCGCGCCGCGCCTCGCGCGCGAACGGCGCGCCGCCTGGGAGCGCTGGTTCGGACCGATCGGCGCCGCGCGCCGCGGCAGCGCGCTCTGGCACGCGGGCGGCTGGCTGATCTTCGGCGCCGCCTACGTCGGCGCGGTGGTGTTCGTGTCTTCGGTCCTGAATGCGCCGCCGGGCAGCGTGATCTTGATGCTCGTGGCCGGCTCGCGTCTCTCCGCGTACATCGGTGCGACGGTCGGCGAGATCGGCTTCCTGCGCGGCATCTGGCTCGACGGCTCGAAGCGCATGGCCTGGCTCGAGGACTACGCGGCGTCTCTGGTGCAAGACGCGGACGCGCCCGTGCCCGAGCGACTCACTTCCGGCGTGCGCTTCGAGAAGGTGTCGTTCGCCTACCCGGGGACGCAGAAGCTGGTGCTCGAAGACGTCGACCTCGCGCTCCGGCCCGGTTCGGTCATCGCGCTGGTCGGCGAGAACGGCGCCGGAAAGTCGACCTTGGTGAAGCTCCTGTGTCAGCTGTATCAGCCGACTCACGGGCGCATCCTCGTCGATGGCGTCGACCTCGCGCGCATCCCGCCCGACGGCTGGCGCGAGAGGCTCGCCGGCGCGTTCCAGGACTTCTTCCGCTTCGAGCTCCGCGCGCGACACACGGTCGGGCTCGGCGACGTGCCGAACCTCGACGACGGCCCCGCAGTCACCTCGGCCGTCGAGCGCGCGGGCGCGAGCGACGTCGTTGCGGGTCTCCTCGCCGGCCTCGAGACACAGCTCGGCCCGACCTGGCCCGAGGGCGTCGACCTCTCCTTCGGGCAGTGGCAGAAGCTCGCGCTGGCCCGCGGCTTCATGCGCGAGCGGCCGCTGGTGCTCGTGCTCGACGAGCCCACCGCTGCGCTCGACGCCGAGACCGAGCACGCGCTCTTCGAGCGCTACGCCGCCGCGTCGCGCGAGCGCGCCGCCGACGGGCGAATCACTCTGCTCGTGTCACACCGCTTCAGCACCGTGCGCATGGCCGACCAGATCGTCGTGATGAACGGCGCGCGCGTGGTCGAGACCGGCTCGCACGACGAGCTGATGGCGCGGCGCGGCCAGTACGCGGAGCTCTACGGAATCCAGGCCGCGGCGTATCGCTGATAGAATCCCCGACACGAGGGGACCGTCATGCTGCGAATCTCGACCGCGATCGGCGTCGTCGTGCTGACTGTGGGCTGTGCGCTCTTTCCGCAGCAGCGGAAGGAGAACCTGCTCGAGGCGGCCGGCTTCAGGATGGTCGCGGCGAACACGCCCGAGAAGATCCAAGCCCTGAACAACCTGCCCGCCGGGAAGATCTCGCGGGTCGATCGCGACGGCACGATCTACTTCGTCTACCCCGACGCAAAAGAGTGTCGCTGCCTCCGGGTCGGCCGCCAGGAGCAGTACGATCGCTACCTGCGAATGAGCTCGAACGCGAAGGCCGACACGCTCGAGACCACCGGCGCAAACACTCAGTCCGGCGCGTTCAAGGGCTACGAGCCCTGGTGAACGTCGCGGCGCCGGCGCTCGTCGCGCTACTCGCTGCGATCGGCTGCGCGGGCGGCGGCGGAGTTCCGGGCGAGGCGCTCTACGATCCGATCAGCGAGCGTCTGGTCATGCAACCGTATCCAGCGGCGATGCCGTGGAAGCAAGTCAGCGATCGACACACCCGCGACGGCTCGCTCACCGTGTGGATCCCCGCGAGTCAAGACTTGGAGAGCGCGCGGGATCTCCTCAGGCGGCGAGTGGTGCTCCGGCGGGGCAAGTTCGCGGCCAGCGAGCTCGCGAGTGAGTTGGCGAACGGCATCGCGAAGGACTGCGGGATCGCGCGCAGCGACGGCCCGGTGCGCGCCACGGAGGACGGCAACGACGTGGCGTGTGCCACGGTCACTTGCAGTCGAGGCCAGGGTTCGACTCACGATGCGCTCGTGTTCTTGAAGGTGATTCGCGGTCACGAGGCGCTCTACGTCGCCGAGCGCGAGTTTCGGCGCGAGCTCGACGCCGCAGGGCTGCGCGAAGTCAACGACTATCTCGCCCGGAACGTGTATCTCTGCCCGGTGACCGGCGGGATCGGTCGTTGCGCGCATCTTCCGTCTGCGTTCGAGTGATGCCGGCGGCCGCGCGAGCCACTCCGCCGCCCGCTCACGCCGGGTCGAGGAAGCTCTTGAACCCGTACTTGGGGTGGGGGCCGATCGCGATCTGCTCGAGCACGCCGACGCCTTCGTCGCTGCCGCAGCGGGCGCGCACCACCTGCTGGATGTGCTGGTTCTCGAGCGCGTTCTCGTCGAGGTCGGCGGTCTTCCACGACTCACCGGCGATCGCGAGCTCGCCCTTCCACTTGCCGTGTCCCCAGACCGGATGCTGGTAGCCGATGCCCTTCATGCGGAAACACTGCAGGGGCTCGAGCTCGATCTCGTTCTTCCGCCCGTCGAGCTCCACCTTCGTGATCAGCGCGCGGCGCGCGCGGCGCGTGCCGGGGATGTACTCGATCTGGTGATCGACATACAGGAGCGGAGTGAGTCCCGGATCGTCGACCAGCGGGATCTTCTCGGCGTCCTCGTAAGTCGGGACGATCATGCCGTCCCAGTGCCAGCGCACGCCCTGGTTGTTCTCGAAGATGCCCGCGTGCGTGCAGCGGTGCTTCCAGTGCAGCGGCGCCCACAGGAAGAAGATGCCGCCCATCTCGAACGGGCCGGGCGGCGCGCCGCCCATGTCGGGATCGCCGACCGGCCGGATGCCCCAGGAGCGGTCCTTCGTGCCGTACACACGCCTCGGGTCGATCGCGAGCGTGCGGCCCGCGTACTTGATCTCGCCCTGCCAGTAGCCGAACTGATTGAAGCGCGTCGCCTCCATCGTGCCGCGGCGGCGGCGCATCCGCTGGTAGCCTTCGGCGAAGCTCGACGTGCGCGGGATCCAGAGCAGCTCCGCCGAAATTCCGGTCTCGTTCGGCTCGAGCACCACGCGCAGTGACTTCAGCGGCTCGAGTATCTCGATGCGGAACGGCCCGACGTCGATCTGACTCGGCTCGCGCGGCGCGCGCCGCGAACCGTGAAACGCGTGCTGCACGCCGTCGCGCACGATGCTGAAGCCGCAGTCCATGATGCCGAGATTCGGATAAAGCGCGGCGCCGATGCCGAAGTAGAACTCACCGTCGTTCGCGTAGCCGTTGAACCAGAAGCGGTCGTACGCGTTGCGATCCGTCGTCGCCGGAACCGCGACCGGCTCGGCCGTCTGGTGGATGGTGTAGTCGTCGAGCTTCGAGAGCATGGCTTCCCTCCCTGCGAGTCCGGCGATTATCCCACGTCGCGAGGTCGGCGCGCTCCGCCTGGACTTCGCGCCCGGGTGAAGTGGTTGACCATCGCGCTGTCCGCAGCCGCGGGTCGGCATCCGGGACCGCGACGCAGAGCCAGTCACTCGCGAAGGTTGCTGCGGAGTCTCGGCAAGCCGACGGAGACTCACGCGATCGGCGGCGTCGTCGCGGGCGGCATGCTCTGTGGCTTCTTGCAAGGCCGAGAGGCCGACCGCAGTCCGAGCATCTTCGGCTGCGACTAGCGCGGGCCCTCGCGCATCGCCGGGAATATGGCACTGTCCCGCCCGCTCGATCCCCCTGGATCACCCCCTCCGCTCTGCCCCCTTGCGCTCGACGTTCCCCGTCGCGCGCGCCTGAGGTGATGAACGATGGACGCCCTGGAGTCGGCGCTCGCGAAGTTTCATTTCTCGAAGACGATCTACTGCGCGCATTGCACGAACCGCGCGCCGTGGGGCGTACGCCTCGCCGAATCGCGCAGCGTGCAGTTTCACGCGGTGCGGTCGGGCCGCGCGTGGATCCGCGTGCGCGGCGCGCAACCGGTCGTCCTCGAAGCGGGTGACTTCGTCGTGCTGCCTCACGGCGACGCGCACGACGTGACCGACGATCGAGACACTCCGGCGACTCCCGCCGAGGAGCTGCTCGCCGGCGCGGAGCGCAGGAGCCCTTGGGCGCTCGGCTTCGGCAAGAACGGTGCGAGCTCGGAGCTGATCTGCGCTGCCTTCGCGTGCGCCGCAGAGTCCGTCGATCCGCTGCTCGCCTTCCTCCCGCGAGTCATTCACCTGCGAGGCGCCGACACGCAGTCCCTCGAGCCGATTCTCTCGCTGGCGGAGCGCGAGATGCGCGCGCCCGGGCAGGCGCTCGACGCCGTCCTCGCGCGGCTGGCCGAGATACTCATGGTCGAGGCCGTGCGCGCGCACGTGAAGACGCTCGCGCCCGGCGAGGGCGGCTGGCTCGGCGCGCTGCACGATCCGCAGATCGCGAGCGTGCTGCGGGCGATTCACTCCGAGCCGGCGCGCCGCTGGACGCTGGCCTCTCTTGCGAGTCTGGCGTCGATGTCTCGCACGTCGCTCGCGACCCGCTTTCGCACGCTCGTGGGCACGTCGGTGCACGCGTACATCGCGCGCCTGCGCATGATCACTGCCGCCACTCTGCTCGAGGACCCCATTCGCCCGAAGCTGGCGCGCGTCGCCGCGCAGGTCGGCTACGGCTCGGAGGCGGCATTCAGTCGCGCGTTCGTGCGAGAGATGGGCGTCGCGCCGACGAAGCTGCGCCCGCGCATCGAGGCGAAACACTCGGCTGAACGATCGGCATAGAGTTCTGAACGCCGCGTGCTGGCGGCTCGCTCTGCCGAAGCGCACACACTTCGGTATCTGCGATGGACGTCTGCACGATCAATCAGGACGCGTTCTTCGGCGTGCCGCCGCACGACGTGTTTCAGATCTTCACGGACTCGCGGACGCATAGCGCCATGTCGGGCGGCGAGCGCGCGGAGATCGACGCGCGCGTCGGCGGAAAGTTCTGGGCCTTCGAAGGCGCAGTGACTGCGACGTTCCGCGAGATCTCCCCGGACCGCCGCATCGTGCTGACCTGGCGCGACAGTGACTGGCCCGAGGGTCACGACGCGCAGCTGGAGCTGCAGTTCATGGCCGTGAACGAGGGCCGCGGCACGCACGTCCACCTGACGCTCTCCGGCGTACCCGCGAACAAGGCGAGTCAGACGGCGAACGGCTGGCGCGACTACTACTGGGTGCCGATCGCGGAGTTCCTGCGCGACGCGAAGATTCGCCCCGCGCGCCGCTTCTTCCTCGAGTTCAAGAACCGCGCGAACCTCGACGTCGTCGACGAGACCTGGGCGGAAGACTCGACCCTGCACCTGGGCAGCCTCGACCTCGGCCCCGGCCGCCACCCGCAGAAGACCGTCGGCCGCCTGATCTTCGAGGCTTTCTCCGACGTGCGCGTCGAGGTCGAGGACCAGATCGTCGAGGGCGACCGCGTCGTCGAGCGCCACCGCGCGACCGGCGTGCACGCGGGCGAGTTCATGGGCATCCCTGCGACCGGCCGCAGCGTGTCGTGGACCGGGAATCACATCTACCGCATCGCGGACGGACGCATTGCCGAGGCCTGGTCGGAAGTGAGTCTCTGGGAGCTGCTCGAACAGCTGACTCGAGCCGCGTGATGCCCGACAGCCTGCACGAGATCACGATCGCCTCGCCGATCCAGACCGTATTCGACGCGTGGATCACCGCCGAGGGAATCGCGGCATGGTGGACGTCGGACTGCCGGATCTCCGGTGAGAAGGGCGAAGTGAACGTCTTCGGCTTCAACGGCCGCTCGGTCCTGTTCCACTTCCACATCGACGATCAGGAGTCACCGCACCGCGTGCAGTGGACCGGTATCGGCGGACCCAACATGCCGGACGAGTGGATCGGCACGACGATCGACGTGCAGCTCATCGCAGAGGCGCCCCAACGGACGAGGGTGCGCTTCTCGCACCGCGACTGGCGCTCGCTCGAGGGCAGCTACCGGCTGTGCAACACGACTTGGGGCGAGCTCATGTACCGGCTGCGCGACGCCTGCGAAGGCCGAGGCAGCGGCCCGCTGTTCCGCTGACGCGGGGCCCGAGTCACTCGGCGCGATAGGCCGCGGGCGCGGCGCGTGCTATGCCTTTCGCCATGCGAAACTCTCGTTCGATCGCGTGGTTCGTGACTTTTTGCCTCGCACTGGCGCCGCGCGCGGATGCGGCCGACCCGGCGCCGGATCCCGCGACGCGGGCGGCCATGGGCGAGATCTTCGCGTCGCTGTCGAAGATTCTCCCGCTGTGTCTCTCGAGCGAGCGCTTCGAGGCGCCGGGTGCGCGCGACGAGGTGCGGGCAGGGCTCGCGAAGATCGCCGCGAACGCCGATGCCCTGGCGAAGCACGCGGATTCCTCGCAGGCGGATCTCGCATCGCGGGGCAAGGTGCTCGCGGAGGATGCCCGCCACGCGGAGATGCGCTTCGCGTCGGGTCGGTACGTCGACGCGCGCTTCGTCGCGCTCCATCTCACGGAGTCGTGCGTCGGGTGTCACTCGCGACTGCCCTCGGACAAAGACGCGCCGTTCGCGGCGAAGCTGATCGACGACTCGAAGCTCGGGGACCTCTCGGCGTCGGAACGCGCGCGCCTCGCGGTCGCGACGCGCCAGTTCGACAAGGCGCTCGATCTGTACGAGGGCGTGCTGACGAGCCCGCCGCCCCCAGCGGGCGAAGCGGTTCGCACGCCGGACCTCACCGAGTATCTCATCGTGGCGATCCGCGTGAAGCGCGATCCCGAGCGCGCCGCGAAGCTGCTCGAGAAACTCGAGAAGCGCGCCGAGACGCCGCCCGACATCCGGCGCGAGATCCGACCCTGGCTCGCGACCCTGCGCCGCGACGGCAAGGCCCTGCATGAGCCGCCGTCACTCGCGCACGCGCGCGCGCTGGTCGAGTCCGGCAAGCACGTCCGCGAGTACACGTACTCGAGAGCGGGGCTGATGGACGACCTGCTCGCGTCGAGCGTCCTGCATCGCCTGCTCGAGGACCCCAAGATCTCGACGCAGGACCGAGCGGAGGCGTACTACCTGCTCGGCCTGTGCGATGCGCAGGTGCGCTCGTCGCCGTGGCTCTCGGATGCATCGTGGTACCTTGCGACCGCGATCCGGACGGCGCCTCATACGCCGATCGCGATGCGCGCGTTCGGTGCGTACGAGGACATGACGATTCTCGCGTGGACCGGCTCCGCGGGAACCGACGTGCCCGCCGACGTTGCGGAGGATCTCGACCGGCTTCGCGCGCTGGCCCAGCCGGCGACGCCGTAGCGCTCGATGCTGACGCCGGCGCAGCGCATCGTGCGCGCGCTCCTCGGCCTCAGCGCCATCGTCGCCGTCGGCACGCTCGGGTATGTGGTCGTCGCGGACTATCCGCCGCTCGACGCGCTGTACATGACGATCACGACCGTCGCGACGGTCGGCTACGGAGAGATTCGTCCCTTGAGTCCCTCGGGGCGGATCTTCACGATGGTGCTGATCCTCGGCTCGGCCGGGGTGACGCTGTACCTGCTCGGCCAGCTCGGGCAGGTGCTGGTCGAGACGAGCCTCCGCGCGGTTCTGCAGAGGAGAGCCATGGAACGCAAGATCGACGCGCTCTCGAGTCACGTGATCGTGTGCGGTTACGGCCGCCTCGGGCGGATCGTCGTCGACGAGCTCGCGCGCGCGGGCACTTCGCTCGCGATCATCGAGAGTGACTCGGCCCGGGAGCCCGAGCTCGCGCGCTCGGGCCATCCCTATCTGGTGGAGTCTGCGACCCGCGACGAGGTGCTGCTGCACGCCGGGATCCTGCGCGCGCGCGCGCTGGTCGCGGCCACGGGCTCGGACGCGGACAACGTCTACATCACGCTGACCGCGCGCGAGCTCTCGCCGTCGCTCGAGATACACGCGCGCGGCGAGTCCGACGGCGCCGTGCGGCGGCTGATCCAGGCCGGCGCGACGCGCGCCGTCTCGGCGCATCAGCTCGGCGGCGTGCGCCTCGCGAGCGGGCTGCTGCGCCCGTCGGTGGTCGAGTTCGTCGAGATCACGCATCCGCGCGTCGGCGAGCAGGTCGATCTCGAAGAGGTGCGCATCGCCCCGGGCAGTCGCTCGGTGGGTCTCTCGGTGCGTGCGCTCGAGCAGAGCGCGCCGCGGCTGCGCGTCGTCGGGCTGAAGCGGGGCGACGCGCGCATGCAGCTCGTGCCCGACGAGGCGTTGGCGCTCGTCGCCGGCGACCTGCTGGTCGTGATCGGCGAGCGAGACAGTCTGGAGCGCATCGCGCAGATCGCCGCGCCCGCCTGAGTCACGGGGCGCGAGTCACAGAGTCACAGGAGGGATCCATGGACTTCGGAATCGCCCTGGCCACGACCACCGAGAGCTGGCGCCCAGTGAAGCGCGCCGAGGCGCTCGGCTTCACGCACGCCTGGTTCTACGACACGCAGCTCTTGAACCCGGACGTCTTCGTCGGCATGGCGCTGGCCGCGCGCGAGACGAAGCGCATCCGGCTCGGCACGGGCGTGTTGATTCCGTCCAATCGCATCGCGCCGGTGGCGGCGAACGGCTTGGCGACGCTCGCGAAGCTCGCGCCCGGGCGCATCGACTTCGGCATCGGCACCGGCTTCACCGCGCGCCGCACCATGGGGCAGGGCGCGGTGCCGCTCGGGCAGATGGAGAGCTACGTGAAGGTCGTGCAGGGCATGCTCCGGGGTGACACCGTCGAGTGTCGCCTCGACGATGGCACGCACAAGGTGCGCTTCCTGAATCCCGACGCGGGACTGATCGATCTCTCGCAGCCGATCCCGCTGCACGTCTCGGCGTTCGGGCCGAAGGCGCGCGCACTCACCGCGAAGCTCGGCGCGGGCTGGCTGATGTTCTCCGGCGGCGTCGGCCCCGCGGTGGCGGCGCTGCGCGGCATGCAGGAGAGCTGGCGCGACGCCGGCCGCTCCGACTCACTCTACTCGACGCTCTTCACTCTGGGCTGCGTGCTGCGCAAGGGCGAGCGCGCGGACAGCAAGCGCGCGATCGCGCAGGCCGCGCCGCTCGCGGCGGCGTTCTTCCACGACATGGTCGAGCGCGGCCAGCTCGGCGAGGTGATGGGCGCGCTGCCGCCGTTCGTCGCGCAGGCGGTCGAGGGCTACCGCAAGCTGTACGAGAACTACGAGCCCGAAGATGCGCGCTATCTGACCTTGCACCGCGGTCACTTGATGTTCCTGCGCCCCGACGAGCGGCCGCTCTTCACCAAGGAGATCGTCGAGGCGTTCTCGTTCACCGCGACCGCACCGGTGTTGCGCGAGCGCGTCGAGGAGCTGCGCGACGCGGGTTACTCGCAGCTCACCGTTCAGCTCGTGGAGGGACACGAGGATGCGCTGAATGACTGGGCCGCGGTGCTGAAGCCGCTCGGGCTCGGGAAGAAACCTGCATCGAAGAAGTCGGCCGCGAAGCTGGCCGCCGCCAAGAAGATCGCGTCCAAGAGGCACCGCTCTCGGTAGTCAGTCCGTCTGGGCGGGCGCAGCTCGGGTCGCTGGAGGGTCAGTGCCCAGCGGCGGCGCTCTGCGCGCGGACCATCCGCAATGCAACGATGCGACGCGGGATCTCGCCCAACTGGGTGTCGCCCTTCGGCCGCCAGTACGGGTTCGCGAGGGGATTCTGCGTGGTGATGACCGTCCACGGCTCCTCGACCGCCTCGAGCTGGAGGATGGCCTCGGCATTCGCGACGGAGAAGCTGGCGCGCTCGCAGATCCGGACGGCTAGCGCGGTCGCCTCAGGCTCCGGGATTTGCGGATGAAAGAGAAAGCCGTCGGGGTCGACCCCGAGAAGCTGCTGCGCCATCGCGTGCGCGATCGAGAAGGCAAGCTGATCATCCGTCGCGAGATCGACGAGCTTCAGCGTGACGAAGATCGTCGATCCTCGAAACGAGGCCGCTAGGTCGGGTGCGTCGATCGGTTGGACGTCGTCGCGGCAGGCGCTCACCGGAGTCACCGGGAGCTCGAGCTCCGATCCTCCCCGCTCGATGATGATCGAGTCACCGCTCGCCGCGAGCGACTTCTCCGCGCGAGTTACTTGGACGGCCGTGAGGACGCGCTTGCCGCCGATCGACAGCACATGGTCGCCGACCCGAACCCCGGCTCGCGCCGCCGAGCCCTCCGGTAGGAGCGCGACGACGACCGGGATCTTTCCGGCGCGGAGGAACTGAGTGGCGAGCTTGCGCATCTCGAGTCCGCCGAAGTCGCGGTCGGCGAGCGCGGTCCAGCCCATTGATGACGCGAGTTGGTCGCCGCAGATGCTCGTGTTTTCGCGCCGCAGGCGCTCGCCGATGCGAAGCACTCGCTCGTACACTCCGACCAGCGTCTCGAACGCAACGGGCGCGTCGCCTTCGATCTCCGCCTGGACCCGATCCGCCGGAGCGGCCGGGTGCTCCAGACGCTGAGCGCAGCCGACTGCGAAGACCGTCAGCGCGGTGAGCGCGAACGCGCGAGCAGTCACTCGAGCCCCTCGGGCCGTAGCGGCTGGCCGGCGGCCCGTTTCGCGGCGATCTCCTCGATCGCGCGCGTGGCGGCAAACGCTCGCTGAGGCGCGCTCGGGTGCGTCTCACTCTCGGTCAAGTCCCACGGCTTCGTGCGCGAGAAGCGCCGCCAGATCTCTGCGCCCGCCTTCGGGTCGTAGCCGGCGCGCGCTGCGAGATACAGACCGAAGTAGTCGGCGTCCTGTTCCGCATTCGGCGCCGACTGGTCGTGGCCCAGGACGATGTGACCGAGCTCGTGACCGATGACCGCCGCGAGCTCGTCGTCGTTCTTCACCTCGCGAATCAGCTCGGAGAACACGACGATGCGACCCTGGTAGCGACTGGCGTACGCGTTCCACCAAGCCGAGAGCCCGAGCATTGGCTGCACGTAGCAACCGGGCTCGTACGGGATGTCGACCACTTTCTTCTCGTCACCGCGCTGGATCACGAAGCGCAGACTCTTGGCGCCCGATGCCGCGCGTCGATTGTTGAGGTCCTGATCGTCCTCGATCTCGAAGCCGTCGACGGAAGTGATCACGTCGCGCGGTTCGAGGCCGGCGCGCTCCGCTGGCGATCCAGGCAAGACCCAGATGACGCGGAGCTTGTCGTCCACTCCGAAATTCCGAATCGCGGGCGTGATGTATGCGGCGGGGAGCCCGGGCGTACTCATCACTTGGACGCCGAGGATTGGGGCGATCGCACCGTGACACAGCTCGGCGCTTGCGCGCCGCACCCGGGTCGCGACCTCGATCATGCGGCGCTCGCGCGCCACCATCTCTTGGAAGCTCGCTTCGGCGAGGCGATCGGTCTCGAGCGACACTGCGACGAGGTCGAGCTCCTCGTCCGCGCGCGCGCTCGTGGGCGACCCCAACACGCCGGCTGCAAGCAAGAGCTCGCAGAGTGAGACACACAGCCACCGGATCACTCGCGCAGTCTACCACCGCGAGCTAGAGTCGCCGCATGCGAGCACTCGTCACGGGCGGAGCCGGGTTCATCGGGAGTCACGTCGCGGCGGCACTGGTCGAGAATGACTGGGATGTCGCGGTCGTCGACGATCTCTCGAGCGGCGCGCGCGCGAACGTCCCTGAAGGCGCGGCGCTGCACGTGCTCGACATCCGCGACGCCGACGGCGTGACGCGAGTGTTCGAGGAGTTCCGTCCCGAGGTCGTGTGTCACCACGCGGCGCAGGCGAGCGTCGCGGTGAGCACGCGCGAGCCCCTGCTCGACGCGCAGGTGAACGTGCTCGGCTCGATCAACCTGCTGGCCGCGAGCGTGGCGTGCAAGGTCTCGCGCTTCGTGTTCGCTAGCACCGGAGGTGCGATCTACGGCGAGGTGCCCGAGGGGCAGCGCGCACCGGTGTCGATGCAGCCCGCGCCCGCGAGCCCGTACGCGTGCTCGAAGTTCGCGACCGAGGCGTACCTCGAGTCGTTCCGCCAGCAGCACGGGCTCGACTACACCATCTTGCGTTACGCCAACGTCTATGGGCCGCGGCAGAGCCCGCACGGCGAGGCCGGCGTGGTGGCGATCTTCGCGCGGCGCCTGCTGCGCGGCGAGCCGCTCTCGATCTACGCGCGCGCCAAGACGGGTGACTCGGGCTGCGTGCGCGACTACGTGTACATCGACGACGTCGTGGAGTGGAACCTGCGGGCCGTGCGCGGCGCGGTCACGGTGCCGATCGCGAACGTGTGCACCGGCGAAGGCACGACGACGGAGGCGCTCGCCGAGCGCATGAAGAGCATCGCGAACAGTCGCTCCGAGATCCGCTTCGGGCCGCGGCGGCCCGGCGATCTCGAGCGCTCGGTGCTCGAGCCCGAACCCGACGCGCGGACGCCGATCCCCCTCGAGGTCGGCGTGCGCCGCACGCTCGACTGGTTCCGGAGTCACTCGAGCGACTGAGGCCGCGAGTCAGCCGACGAGCACCTCGTCGCCGACGCGCACGCGCGCGGCGCCCAGCGGCCTCGCGTACAGACCGACGTTCTGATTCGCGTCGCGCACGATCGCGCGCAGCAGGCCCGGATCGCGAGGCAAGTCGGCGAAGCCGTGGGTCACCATCACGCAGCGCGGGCAGGCGAGCGCGCCGTCGATCTCGAGCTTGCCCAGGCGCAGCCGCCGGCCCGCCCAATCCGCGTCGACGTAGCCGTCGATTCCGGCGTCCGTCTCGACCACGAAGTTCGGGCGGAAGCGGCGCACGTCGACGCGCGACGCGGGTGCGGCCTTCGCGAGCTTCTCGAGCGTCGCGGTCGAGAGCACGAGCAGCGGGAACGCGTCGAAGTAAGTCCCGACCGGTGACTCGAATTCGAAGAGCTCGCTCGGCAGCTTCGAGAGATCCGGCAGTGGCTCGTCCGGCGTGCGGCCGAAGATCGAACGCAGCTCCTGCTCGAGGTCCGCGTGATCCGGCGCGCCGCGCCGGTAGTGATCGAGCGCGCTGGGCGGGAGCAGCGGCCAGAGGGTGACTCTTGCCTCCACCGCGGCCGACACGCGCTCCGCCGCGTCGGCTGCATTCGCACGCACGCGCGAGCCGTCGGGCAGCGTGATCTCCGGCGCGCCTACACGCCCGCGTGTCGGCGCCTCGAGGTAGCGCGCGCCGCAGCGCATCAGCCCAGCGATCTTCTTGGCGCCGCGGATTCCCCCGCGCACCTCGTCGCGCACCGCCCAGCCGCGGTCGCCCGGGATGCCGCCCGAGTCGAGCTCGACCTCGTCGAGGCGCTCACCGGCCATGGACTTAACGGGGTACCGCCAGATCTCCGCGATGCGTCCGACTCTCTTCATGGGCGCATCATGGCACGGACGGGAAGCAGCGGCCGGCGCTCCGGCGGGCGCCTCCCCGCGGTGCCAGCTCGCTCGAAGACTCGCTGCGCTACCGACCCGTCGGCATCCCGCCGAAGCGCCGGCCTCGTGCCACTTCGAGCAGTCAGTCACTCATCCGGTGACACCCACTCGTCGTAGCGCGCGAGGCGGCCGGTGCCGTCCGAGTAGGGTCCGGTACTCCGGGGGCCCCACGAGGCGGCGCCGGACGCCCGCGCGCGGCGCCACGAAATCCGAAAGGCGGAGCCCGCGCGGCGGCCGGAGCCGACGAGTGGGTTTCGCAGCGAGTCCGCGAGCGAGAAGGGACCCACGAGGAGGCACCGGCCGCCGCGCGGGCGGCGAGTCACCGACTCCGCAGACGCCGCAGCGGGCGGGCCGCGAGTCACCACCGATTCCGATTCTTTTCCCGCCCCCCGTTCGTTTACGCTCTAGAACGACACACGAGGAGCTCCGCGATGGCCGACCCCGAATCCCCATTCGCCGTGCAGAAGGACGTCCGCGTTCCCTGGCGAAAGTATCTCGACGAGCTCGCGCCACTGCGGCCGGAGCTCCACCGCTACTGCGTGCGCCTCACGGGCAACGTGTGGGACGGCGAAGACTTGGTCCAGGAGGCGCTGCTGCGCGTTTTCGGGCAGCTCGGGAAGCTCGACGCCGACCTCGAACGCCTCGAGCATCCGCGTGCGTACCTGGTTCGCACGGCGACACGGATTTGGATCGATCAGCGCCGCCGCGCGGCGCGCGAACGGGAGGTGCTCGAAGTGGAGCGACGCGAAGGGGAGGGCGAGGCAGCGGGCGGAGCGAGTCGCATCGGAAATCCCGGTCGCGCCCCGGAGGTGCGCGAGGCGGCGGGTCAGCTCCTGGCGCAGCTCGCGCCGCGCGAGCGCGCCGCCGTGCTGATGAAGGACGTCCTCGACCTGTCACTCGAAGAGACCGCGAGGGTCCTACACACGACGGTGGCAGCCGTGAAGGCTGCCCTGCAGCGCGGCCGTGGGCGGCTCGACGACGCGGAGCAGAGCACGCCGCCGACGGGGCCGCTGCCCTCGCGCGCGCTGGTCGAGCGCTTCTTGCACGCGCTCTCGAACAAGGACCTCGAGACACTGCAGGCGATCTGTTCGGCGGATCTGTGCGTCGAGCTGGTCGGCGGCGTCGACATGGACGGTTTCGAGCGCGCGCGCCCGTTCTTCGAGCATGCGCACTTCGTCATGCCCGAGCTCGGCTTCGGCGAGAACCCGCGCTGGGAGCTGGCCGAGTATCTGGGCGAGACACTGGTGCTCGGCTTCCGAACACTGGACGGAGTCGAGGGTCTCAACGAAGTGCACCGCCTCGAGGAGCGCGACGGCAAGATCGCACACGTTCGCTGCTACTGCTTCTGCGCCGACACGTTGCGGATCGTGTCCGAGCACTTGGGGACGAAGGAGCTGCCGCGGCGGCGCTATCGCAGCCCCGGCTGAGCCTCCGGCACGGATGACGGTGGCCGGCCTCGCGAGGCGCCGGCCACCGCGCAGGCAGCGAGTCACTTCAACTGGCACGCCCTCTGCACTACCTCTCCGACTCCACTCCGGAGTCACCATGTGGCATCGATCTCGGCGCGTTTGGCTCGCGGTCGCTAGCTCCGTCGCGGCGCTTTGTACCATCCGCGCTCTCCTGCCCGTCGCCGTCGAGCGCCGCGTCGTCGCCGCGCTCGCGACCAACGAGCGCTACGCCGGCAGCTTCGACCACGTCGACGTGTCCGTCCTGCGGCTCTCGTACACGATCGAGAACCTTCGCCTCGTGAAGCGCAACGGACTGATTCCGGTGCCGTTCGTGATCGCGCCGCGCGTCGAATACGCGCTCGACTGGCCGACGCTCCTCCGCGCGCACATCGCGGGCACGATCGCGTTCTCGAGTCCTTCCGTGAACCTCGTCGACGGCCCGACGCCGGAGCTCCGGCAGGGCCCGAGCGGCGTCGACTGGCGAGTCACCCTGCGCCAGCTCTTCTCGACGAGCGTCAATCGCATCGACATCAGCGACGGAACGCTCCACTTCCGCAACTTCCACACGAAGCCGGCGGTCGACGTGTATCTCGACCGCATCGAGCTGCGCGCATCGAACGTCCCGTCGCGCGGGCCGGTGCAGCGCGGAACGATCGAGCTGCGCGGCCGTGGCGTGCCCATGAAGACCGGGACGATCGAGGCGGAGTTCCAGCTCCTCCCGAACACGCGCCGGCCCTCGTTCGACTGCAAGATCCTGATCGAGGGCGCGCGCATGCTGGAGTGGAATTCGCTCCTGCGCGCGTACGCGGGGCTCGACGTCGAGCGCGGCGGCGCGGGCCTCGATGCGGCGCTGGAGTCGCACGACGGCCAGGTGAAGGGCTACGCGAACGCGTCCGTGTCCGATCTGGACGCGCTGCACTTCCCGGAGGAGCTCGCCGTGCAGAGCGTTTCCGAGTCGCTTCGCGGCACGTTGATCACCGCGGTCGCGACGCTCCTCGAAGGCCCGAACCAGCACGTCGTCGCGTTCCACATTCCCATCTCGGGAACGGTCGAGAGTCCGGAGGGCAGCTACTGGGCGGGCGTGCCCTTGCTCCTGCGCGACGCGTTCTTCGACGCGCTGAAGTCGGGATTCCAGCGAGACGCCGCCGTGCACTGAGTCGCCGTTCGCTGCACGCGCGCGGAGGTGGATCTAGCTCGGCTGCTCGTCCGAGTCACTCTCGGGCAGGCCGCGACAGCTCATCGATCGGATTGCCGGGCGGCCGTCGCCCTTGCGGTCGTGCGAGCTCGTTTCCGCCTCGGGCGTGACCCTGCCGACGAGCGCGCCCGTGAGGCCGCCCATCGCTGCGCCGACCGCAGCGCCGGACAGCGCTACGAGACGGGGACTCGCCGCAAGCACCGGCCCGATGCCGGGTATCGCGAATGAGCCGACGCCGACCAGCCAACCCAGCGCCCCGCCGAGGACGCCGCCGGCGCTTGCGCCCGTCGCGGCGATGTCCGGCGCCCTGACTTTCGACTCGTGAGCAGAGTCTCTGCTCTTCAGCTTGTCGGGGGCGAGCAGAGAGATGGAGTCACTGGCGAAGCCCGCGGCACGCAGCTGCCCGATCGCGCGCTCGGCCTCGGCCGAGTCGTTGACGATGCAAACCACCGCTCGTTCCATGTTCATCGCTCCCAGCCCTACAGGCGACCCGTGAGGAACAGGACCAGGAGAACGACAATGATGACTCCCCCGAGCCCGAATCCGTAGTTTGTGTACATGGCATCGCTCCTTCGCCAACGGGGCTGAGCAAGATGCGTGCCTTCGCTGGCGCAAGACGGCGCGCAAGGCCGGGGAGCACCGGTGAGCGGAGTTCGGCGTCTCGCTGAAGTCACTTGTGCAAATGTCGACGGGTCAATCTGGCAGGAGCGCGAAGGTCGACACCGGCTCCGAGATCCCCTTCAGCATGTTCGGCGGAAGCGCGCGCAGGGCGAAGCGCGGGTCGAGTGCGCGCTGCACGTCGGCAGTCACGAGAATGTCGACGCCGTGCTCGCGCGTCAGTGTCTGCACGCGCGCCGCCACGGTCACCACCGTGCCGACGATCGTGAACTGCATCAGCTCCGGGCTGCCGACGAGCCCGGCGATGCCGGTACCGCGGTGCACGCCGACGCCGAGCGCGAGCTTCGGCAGGCCCTCGCTCGCGAGCTCGGCGTTGTAGGCGGCGAGCTCCGCGCGCATCGCGAGCGCGGCGCGCACCGCGTCGTCGGTCTGCCACGGGTTCGTCTCGATCGCGCCGAAGAGCGCGAGGATGCCGTCACCGATCAGTGTCGAGATGTGCCCCTGGTGTGCCGTGATCGCGCGACTCATCCGCTCGAAGTAGCCGTTCAGGATGCGCACGAGCGTCGAGGGATCGACGCTCTCCGCGAGCGGCGTGAAGCCGACGAGGTCGGCGAAGAGGACCGTCACCTCCTTGCGCTCGCCGCCGGTCGGCACGCCGCTCGCGATCACGCGCTCGACCAGCTCCATCGGTGCGAAGCGCGCGAACGCATGCTCGAGCCGCTCGAGCTCGGCGGAAGCCGCTGCGAGCCGGGTGCGCGCGAGCGCGTTCGAACGGCGTGCCCGGAGCCACAGACCGGCGAACACAGCGCCGGCGCCGGCGACGCCGAGCGCGATCCCCCACGCGAGCGCCATCAGACCTGGGTCACGACGCCGAGGCGAGTCACGGCGTTCGCGAGCGCGCTCACCGCGACGGCTTCGATCAGCTGCTCGGGCGAGAGCAGCTCGAGCAGCGCGCGAGTCCGCTGCTGGAGCTGCAGCGGGCGGCCGCGAATCGTGCCGCGGGCGAACGGGACGAGCGCATTTTCGATCGGATCGAGATCGCGCGAGCCCAGGTGAGTCAGGATCGAGTCGGCCCGATCGGGAGTGAGTCCGCACTCGGCGAGCAGCTCGCCCGCCTCGCGCACGGCGAGCGGCTCGTCGAGCCCGCGCGCGACCACGGCGAAGATCAGCGCCTTGGCGCGCTTCGGCAGCGCCTGCGAAGCGAGCGCGGCATCGAGTGTCTCGCGCAGCGCGCGCGCGGCAGACAGGCCGTCGAGCGCGCCGACGAGATACGCCCAGGGCCCGCGCGCTCGCTCCTGTGGCAGCTGCGAAGCGCGAGCCAGCGCCCGCCGCTCGCGCCTCCGCATCGCGATGCGCATCACCGGCGCGACGATGCGGATCGGCCAGAAGTCGGCGAGCGACTCGACCGGCGCGAACGGGATCGCGGCAATGGTCATCAGCCGGTTCATGAACACGTTGAAGACCGAGTGGAAGGCGAGCTCGCGGATCGCCGGGGCGTTCCAGCCGGAGGCGCGCAGCGCCTCCGTGTCACTCGCAGACACGAGCGGCGCCGCCCGCGACAGGCGCCGCGCGAAGTCGAGCGCGGACTTGGCGTGGGGATCGATCTCCGCGTCGAGGAATCCCTGCTCGAGCTGCGCGATGCGCGCGTCGGCCACGCCGTGCACGCGCAGCATCAGGCGCTGCACGCCGAAGCAGTAGCGGCAAGAGTTGTCCTGACTCACGACGAGCCCGACCAGGTCCGCGAGCACGGAGTCGACGTGCAGCATCGGCGAGCCGGCCGAGCTCATCGCCGTCATCGCGTGCACCACCCACGGCACGGGCGTGAAGTAGGCGACGGAGGACGGGACGACGCCGAGCCCGCGGCGCACGTACGCCTCGAGCTCGCGGTCGCGCCGCGGCTCGAGCACGCAAGCATCCCACTCGACGTCGGCGAGCGCGCTGGGCATGGCGGCAGGATAGACCGGAATTTGCGCCGCGGCGTGCGCTCGCGGAGAATGGCGCCATGCCCGTGGACGTCTCCGCGCTGCGCCCCTACCGCACTGCGGTCTTCGACAACCGTCGCTGGGCGAACTTCGAGACTCGACCGCGCGACATCTTCGTGTGTACCCCGCCGAAGTGCGGCACCACGTGGACGCAGACCATCATCGCGAGTCTGCTCTGGCCCGACGGCGACGTGCCGGGCTCCGTCATGACCGTCTCGCCGTGGATCGAGTTCGAGCTGCTTCCGATCGAGGTCGTGCTCGGAACGCTGCAGGCGCAGACCAGCCGCCGCTTCATCAAGTCACACACGCCTGCGGACGGGATCCCGTTCTTCGCCGACGCGAAGTACGTGGTCGTTGCGCGCGACGGCCGCGACGCGTTCATGTCGATGTGCAATCACCTGGAGCGCTTCAAGGCGGCCGATCACCTGAACGCGCGCGCAGCGGCGGACGGCGTCCCGCCGATGCCGAACTGGGACGGCGACGTGCACGCGTTCTTCGCGCGCTGGCTCGAGGACGGGACTCACTTCACGCACCTCGCGTCCTTCTGGGCGCGCCGCAGCGATCCGCGACTCTACTTCCTCCACTACAACGATCTGAAGGCGGATCTCGCGGGCGAGATGCGCCGGCTCGCGGCGTGGCTCGAGATCGCGGTGCCCGAAGCGAAGTGGCCGGCGGTCGTCGAGCGCTGCACGTTCGACGCGATGCGCGAGCGCGGCTCCGAGATCGGCCCGTTCGAGGTGGCCTTCGAAGGCGGCGCGAAGGGCTTCCTGTTCAAGGGCACGAACGGCCGCTGGCGCGACGTACTGACTCGCGACGAGCTCGCAGCCTACGAGCGCCGAGCCCACGAGCTGGTGCCGCCGGACGCCGCGGCCTGGATCGAGCGCGGGCGCTCGGCGCTCGGCGCACAGCAGTAGCTCGGGGGTCACTCGAGTGACTCCCGAGCCGAAGCGCGAGCTCGCGATCGTCGGCACGTACGGATTCCCGCACGAGGCGTCGCTCGCGAAGTCCGTGCTCGAGGCGTACGGCGTCGAGGCCTGGGTCGTCGACGAGAAGCAGATCCGGCTGCGCTGGTACATGGGGGAGGCGACGGGCGGCGTGAAGCTCGCCGTGCGGACCGCCGACGCGGGAACGGCTCGCGAGATACTCGGCGGCGATCACTCCGCGGACCTCGCGGAGATTCCCGAGGCGAAGCTGCCGGCCGCGCCGGACGAGCTCTGTCCGCATTGCGGCGCCGATGCCCTCGGGCGAGTGAGCGGGAAGACGACGGCCGGGGTGTTGCTGCGCATGTTCGGGCTCGGCGCCCGCTGGCGCTGTCGCTCGTGCGGGAGGCCGTCGTGACCGAGGCGATCGAGGTCGAGACCCCGCGGCTGCGGCTGCGCCAGTGGCGCGACTCGGATCTCGCGCCGTTCGCAGCGCTGAACGCCGATCCGGCGGTGATGGAGTTCTTTCCTGCGCGGCTCGCGCGCGCGGAGAGCGACGCGTTCGCGGCGCGGATCCGCGGCTCGATCGCGCAGCGCGGCTGGGGTCTCTGGGCGGTCGAGGCGCCGGGAGTGAGTCCGTTCGTCGGCTTCGTCGGGCTCGAAGAGCCCGGCCCACACATTCCGGTGTCGCCCTGCGTCGAGATCGGCTGGCGCGTCGCCGCCGAGCACTGGGGCAAGGGCTACGCGAGCGAGGCCGCGCGCGCGGCCCTCCAGGTCGGCTTCGACCGCCTCGGGCTACACGAGATCGTGTCGTTCACGTCGCAGCTGAACCGCCGCTCGCGCGCGGTCATGGAGCGCATCGGCATGCGCTTCGCCGGCGAGACGTTCGAGCACCCGAACGTGCCGATCGGCAGCCCCCTGCGCGCCCACGTCGTGTATCGCTTGGTGCGGGGACGCGCCTAGCGAGCTTGCGCTCGATCCACTTCCGCCAGGAAGCCGAGCACCGCCTCGAAGCTCGCGGGGTTGCTGACCGCGCTCAGGTGGTCGGCGTCGGGAATCACTGCCGTGCGCGCGCCGGGAATCAGCGCGGCGAGGCCCGCGACGTCGCCGACGAGGGCGTCCTTGCTGCCGGCCCAGACGAGCGCGGGGAGTGAGAGCTTCGCGAGCGCCGCGCGGTCGGGCGCGGCCGAGCGCGGTCCGCGGCGCACGGCGGCGAGCGCGCGCAGGTCGTTGCCGCGCGACTCCGCGAACTCGCGAAACACTCGGCCGACGGGGCTCGCGATCTTCGTCGGGTCGGTCGCCTCGAGCGCGGCGACGATCGCGTCGTTCTCGGGCAGGCCCGCGAGCACGTTCGCGCCGATCCCGCCGAGGATCACCGAGCGCAGGCGCGTGGGCTTGCGCTCGAGACAGTGGAGCGAGATGCGCGCGCCCATCGAGTAGCCGAACAGGTCCACCGCGCGCGCGTTCGCGTAGCGCAGGATCTCCTCGACGTCGGCGGCGAACAGGTCGAGTGAGTAGGCCGCGGGGTCGTGCGGCTTCTCGCTCCTGCCGTGGCCGCGGCAATCGATGCGCACCGTGCGCCGCTTGGCCTCGCGGAAGCGCTTCACCCACCCGGACGCGAGCCAGTTGTCATCGGCGCTCGACGCGAAGCCGTGCACCAAGAGCACCGTCGGCCAGCTCGGATCGCCGTCCTGCTCGAAGTGCAGCCACACGCCGTTGGAGCGAATCGTCGCCACCGCCTTCTCCTCTAGCTCGGGCCGAGGGCGGAGAGACCGCCGTCGACGATGAGTGACTGACCCGTGACGTAGCTCGCCTCGTCCGAGAGCAGGAACACCGCGGCGTACGCGATCTCCCAGCCCGTGCCCTGGCGCGCGAGCGGCACGGGCGTGCGCGCGCGACTCGGCCGTCCCTGACTCGCGAGTCGCCCGAGCGGCGTGTCGATCAGCCCGGGCAGCAACACATTTGCGCGTACGCCGGCGCGCGAGCCCTCGAAGGCGACGTGCCGCATGAGTCCCGCGAGCCCGGCCTTCGAGGCGTCGTACGAGGGCGCGCGCGTCCCCGGCTGCAGCGCCGCGATCGAGCTGATGAACACGATCGCTGCGCCGGCGCGCATGCGGGGCAGGGCAGCGCGCGCGATCAGGAAGTGCGCGCGCAGATTCACCGCGAACGCCTCGTCCCACGCCGCCGCGTCGGTCCCCGCGAGGCGAGCGCCGCGCGCGATCCCCACGTTCAACACGAGTCCGTCGAGGCCGCCGAGGCCGCTCTCCGCCTCCGCGACGATGCGCTCACACGCGGCTGCGTCAGTCACATCGCCCACCACGAGCACGCCGCGGCCGCCTTCCTTCTGGATGCGCTCGAGTGTGTCGCGCGCCGCCGCCGCGTCGACGTCCGCGCACGCGACCGCCGCGCCTTCGCGCGCGCACAGCAACGCGATGGCGCGGCCGTTGCCGATCGGCGGATCGGGCTCGGGGCTCGGGCGCGTGCCCGCGCCGACCACGAGAATCTTGCGGCCGACGAGTCGCGCGCGTCCCGCGGCGAGGCCGAGCGCCTCTGCGGGCAGAGGTCCGGGCGTTCGTTCGGGGCGCCGTGTGTCGCTCACGCCGGCATCATACCTCTCCCTACTGACTGCGTTCGGCTGCGCCTCCCTGCGCATGCCTGCGGCACTTGCCGGCGCGGCTCGGGGCGGCCCTCGTCGCGCCGGGCGATCGACTAAGCTTCGCGCGTGGATTCGCGCGTGGACCTCGACTCGGTGGATCTGGTGCTCGGCACGACGCGCTCCGTCCGGCGGAAGCTCGACTTCGAGCGCGCCGTCGAGCCGGAGCTGATCGAGGCGTGCATCGGCCTCGCGACTCAGGCGCCGACCGGGCGCAACGCGCAGGGCTGGCGCTTCCTCGTGATCACCGAGCCCGAGAAGAAGCGCGCCGTCGCGGATCTCTATCGGCGCGCGTTCTCGCACTACCGGGACCTGCGCGCCGCCGACGCGAACGCGGAGCCGCCCAAGGCCGCGTACCAGCTCCTGGCCGACCGCATGCACGAGATGCCCGTGCTGATCCTCGTGTGTGTAGAGGGTCGGCCCGAGTCACTCTCGGTCGCGCAGCAGGTCGCCTTCTACGGCTCGGTGCTGCCGGCGGCGTGGTCGCTGATGCTCGCGCTCCGCGCCCGCGGCCTCGGCTCGACCTGGACGACCCTGCACCTGTTGCACGAGGACGAGGCGGCGCGGCTGCTGGGGATTCCCGAGGGAGTGACTCAGACCGTGCTCCTGCCGGTCGGCTACATGCGCGACGCGGTGCTCCGGCCGGCCGAGCGGCTCGCCCCCGGCGAAGTCACCTACTGGAACGCGTGGGGCGTCAAGCGCTCCCCGTGACCAGGAACTGCGGCAGGATCAAGAGGAACGTCCCGTCCGCGATCGACTGCTTCAGATCCCGCGCGAGTGACTCGAGCGTCGCAGGCGACAGCCGTCCCGAAGCGCGCGCGTAGCTCAGCATGTTGAACACGATGGGCGCCGTGCGGCCCTTCGTGTCGGCGCTCGCGAGAATCTGGATCTTCACGTCCGTGAATCCGGCGGCGCGCATCGCCCCGAACAGCTTGCGGCCGATGTGCGGTGTGCGGTACGCGGGCGCGGCGGCGGCGAACAGCTCCGCCATGCGCTCGGCGCCGAGCGGCTCGACCGCGAACAGACCCCAGTCACTGTCGATCACGTGCGCCAGCCCGCCCGTCTTCAGCACGCGCCGGAACTCGGACAGCGTCGCGGCGACGTCGGGCACGTATTCCATTACGTTCTTGCACACGAGCCGATCGGCGAGGCCGGAGTCGAGCGGCAGCTTGTCGCCGGTGCAGCGATGCCAGGTCACGAAGGCGTCGACTCCTTCGCGCTTTGCGCGCGCCGCCGCGCGCTCGAGAAACGCGACGTTCAGATCGACGCCGTGCACCCGCCCCGTCGGCGCGACGCGCCGCGCGATCTCGACCGTGAGTCCGCCCGGACCGCAGCCGTAGTCGACGACCACGTGTCCCGGCTCGAGCCGCGCGGGCTCGAGCAATGGCGCGTTCTGCGGGCGCCACTCGAACATCTGCTCGTACGCGTCGAGCCGCTCGGGCTCGATCTCGATCCAGTGGTCCCGGTAGTAGGTCGCTTGATTCATGCGCGCAGTCTACGCGGGCGCTTGACATGCAACCCAGCGGTTGCTCATGATGCTGCGGTGGACGAAGTCTTTCGCGCGCTCGCCGATCCGTCGCGCCGCGAGCTGCTCGATCGGCTGCACGCCGAGCCGGGCGCGACCTTGGCCGAGCTCGCCGAGCCGCTCGACATGTCGCGCCAGGCGGTGTCGAAACACTTGGCGGTGTTGGAGGCGGCGCGACTCGTCGTGTGTCGCTGGGTCGGCCGCGAGAAACACCACTACTTGAACCCCGTGCCGCTCGTCGAGATCCAGCAGCGCTGGATCTCGAAGTTCGCGGCCACGCGCGCGCGCCGCCTGCTGGAGCTGCGCCGCGCGCTCGAAGAGAAGGAGGAGAAGCGATGAGCCTGCCCGCACTCGTGTTCGAGGTCGAGATCGAGAGCACGCCAGAGAAGATCTCGGAGGCGATCACGAGCCCCGACTGGACGCGCCGCTACTTCTTCAACTCGGCGGTGCGCTCCGACTTCCGGCGCGGCTCGAAGGTCGAGTGGGACGGCCCGGGCGGCTCCGTCGCCTGCGACGGCGAGATCCTCGAGATCGAACCGCCGTGGCGCCTGGTCACGACGTGGCGCTCGCTCTGGGAGCCGGACCTGGCGGTCGAGGGCGCGAGCCGAGTCACTTGGGAGATCGAGGAGCGCGCGAACGGCTGCCTCCTGCGCGTGACTCATGACAAGCTCGACCAAGCGCCAAAGACCCACGGCGCCGTGAGCACCGGCTGGCGCATCATCGTCGACACTTTGCGCGACTGCGTGGAGGCGGCGTGAGCGCGCCGACCCTGTTCCGCGCGGGCGGGGCGCTCGTCGCCCTGGCCGGCGTCTTGCACTTCCTGGGTCGCTTCGCGGCCCCGCCCGACAATCCCGCGTTCGCCCTCGCGCGCGAGGCGATGCAGGCGTTCTCGCTGCGCATCGCCGGCGTCGAGACGAACCTGCACGCGATCCACGAGTTACTCGACTGGTCCTTCACCCTGTTCTCGTTGCTCGTCGGCGCGCTCGACCTGGCCGCGGCGCGCGCGCTCGCGGCGCAGCCGGGCGCGCTGCGCAGCGTCTCAGTCGTGAACGCGGTCGGGCTGGCGGCGCTGACCGCGGCAGCGCTCGCGTTCCGGGTCATGCCGCCCGCGCTCTTCTGCTCACTCGCCGCCGCGGCGTTCATCGGCGCCGCGGCGCAGGCGAGGCCGGCGCAGAGCTCTAGAGCTTGAACACCCGCACCGCGTTCTCGCGCAGGAACTTCGGCCAGACGTTGTCCTTGAACGGCACCTTGGGCATGTCGCCGAAGATGCGCTCGAGCGTGAGTCCCGCCGGGAAGTAGCCCGCGTACATGATCTTGTCGGCTCCGCGCGTGTTCGCGTAGTCGATGATCGCCTTGGGGTAGTGCTTGGGCGCGAAGGCGCTCGTCGAGTAGTACAGGTTCGGCCACTTCAGCATCAGCTTCACGGCCAAGTCACACCACGGCTCGGCGCCGTGGCGCATCACGAACTTCAGATCGGGGAAGAACCAGCAGATCTCGTCGAGCTGCTCGACGTGCTGCGCCGCCATCGGGATGCGCGGGCCCGGCACGCCGATGCAGCAGTTGAACGGCAAGTCGAGCTCGACACACTTCGCGAAGATCGGGTACCACTCGCGGTTGCCGATCGGAATCTGCGGGAAGTTGCCGCACGGAAAGGCAGACGCAGATTTGATCCCGAAGTGCTCGTACAGATAGACGAGCTCGCGCACGCCCTCCATGCCTTTGTTGGGGTCGGTGCCCGCCGACGCGAAGAAGCGATCGGGGTGAGTCTTCAGCGCCTGCTGTGACACGACGCCCTCGCGACTCACTCCGATGTGCGCCTTCTCGATGCCGTACTTGTCCATGAGCTGCAGGGTGAACGTGATGTAGTCTTCCTGCTTCTCGACCTTGGGAAACTCCTTGAACATGTACTGCACGGGGAAGTCGAAATTCTGGATGCTCTCTCTGTCGCGAAACAGCGGGCGCATGAAGTCATAGACTGACTTCTGGTCGTCACTCGGGATGCCGAGCATCAGGTCGATGATTCCGATTCCGGTGGGCATGGGCATGGCGTGACTCCCCTCGCGTCAGGCGCGTGTGGTAGGCTGTCTCCGCGATGATATCTCGCGGAGCCCTCCGCCTGTTCGCGGGGACCTTGGCAGTCGCGTTGGCGCACCCCGCGAGCTCGGTAGCCGACGCCGTCTGGAGCGATCGCATCGTCGACGGCCTGCCGGAGTTCTCGGTCTCGGAGTCCGCAGTGCAGGTCGACGCGTCGGGCACGCCGCACGTCTTCGTCGGCGGCGACCGTGTGTATCACTACTGGCGAGCCGGAGACACCTGGCAAAGCGAGGTCGTCGACCCGGTACCGCGCTCGGGCGAGAGACTGAGCGCCGCGCTGGGGCCGAGCGGCGAGTTCCATCTGGTGTACGTGCGCAACGACAAGCCGGAGCGACCGGGGCAGGATCCTTCCGAGCTGCGACACTGGCGCTACGCGACGAATCTCTCCGGCGCATGGGTGAGTGAGGTCTTCCCCGAGCCGGAAGTGCCGAGTGCTCCAATCCGCGTCGCGTTCACCGTGTCCGGTCTCGCGGTCGACGCGAGTCACCGCCCGCACATCTCGGCGAGTCGCGACCGAGCCGTGTTTCACGGAGTGCGCGACTCGGGGGCGTGGTCCTACGAGAGAGTCGATGAGAACTCGGGCTTCGGTCTCGTGTCGCTGTCCTACGCGTCCTCCGGTCTCGCGCTGGACTCTGCTGGAAATGCGCACCTTCTCTGGTTCCCGGCGGATCCGACATGGCAGGTCGTCCATGCGTGGGGCTCGGGGTCGACCTGGACTCACGAAGCGATCGGTCCATCCTCGCAGTTCTGGAGCGTCCCGAGCGCGATCCTGATCGACGAGACGGGTACGATTCACGCGCTGCTCACTCGCGCGGACTACCACCTGACCCACTGGTCGCGATCCGCCTCTGCGACGGAGTGGAGCAGTGAGGATCTGGGCGAGAACACCGAGACCTTCGCGGCAACGCTCGCCGGATCGCATGTCCAAGTCCTCGGCGTGACTCGCACCCCAAACTTGGTGATGTGGCAGGTGGACCACCTGCAGCAGACGGACTCGGGCTGGACGCGAACGACCGTGCTGCAGAACATCGAGCACGACAGAGCCATCGGCCTCCAGGTAGCGCTCGGGGTCGAGCCGAACGGAGACGTCGACGGAGTCGCTCTGGCGGCCATCGCTTCAGTGACTGACGAAGCGCCTTTGACCGCCTTGCACAGGCACGGAAGCTGGACCGAGCACGAGATCGCCCGCACGGGTCCGGTCGTGTACGGCGCGGACGTGCGCCTGGGTCTCGCGGGTTCGCAGCGGCGGCTGCTGTACCGCACGGGTGAGCCTGGGAGCGCGATCCTCTTTCACGTGGTGCGGCACGCGACCGAGGCAGCGAGCGGTGACTTCAAGACGGAAACCTTGCCCGTCGATCCGACACAGCCGTACGTCGCGAATCAGTCCCTTGCACTCGGGGTCGACCCGGGTGGTCAGGAACGCGCGCTGTGGAACTCCGGTGCGCTAAGTCAGTCGGTGCGCTCCGACGCGGGCGAGTGGTCGACGACGGCGGTGTTTCCCGAGGAGACCATGCTCGCCTCGAGACGACCTGCGCTCCTCGTCGCCGGCTCGTCGTTCAACGCCTTGTACGCCGCGGTCGCGCCCGGCATCCAGCAGTCACTCTTCTCCCTCTTCTCGCTCGGCGGGAGAGTGGGCTCGATCGTGCTCGGTGGCCCGATTCTCCCCTTGGCCGACCCGGTATCCGCCGTGACCCGTCCACTGGCGCTCGCCGGCGGCCTGAGGGCCCTTCACGTCGCCTACGTAGCCGACGACGGAACCGTCACGCACGCCACGAACGCGAGCGGCGAGTGGGTGACTGAGTCCGTCGGCCGTGCTGCCGTCGGTCATCACATTCTGAGTCACTCGCTCGCGGTCGAGGCGGACGGCACGGTGCACATCGCGTACGAGGACGGGCTCGAGGGCGCGGTGACGCCGCGACCGGTGTTGGTCTACGGCACGAATCGCTGCCCGGGCGGCTGGTATCTCACCGAGCTCGACTCGCAGACTCGCGCCACCAGACCGTACACGGCGGTCGGCGCGCGCAATCCCGAGCTGACGCTCGACGGGGTCGGCAATCCCCACATCGTGTATCGCAGCGACGCGAGTCACTCCGTCGGCTACGCGCACATCCGGGACGGGGTCTGGGCGCTCGAGACGGTGGTGCCCGACACGAACTCCGGCGAGGGCACGGCGGTCGCGGTCGACGACGCAGGGGTCGTGTCGGTTGCGCACCACGATCCGTGGGCTGGCGAGCTGCGACTCGCGACGCGCGAGCCGCTCGCGCCCGAGCCGCGTTGGAACGGCTGCCCGCCTCTGCCAGATCCGAACCTGCCCCCCGACGGCTCGTATTTCTTCGCGCCGCCGCCGACGACCGACGGCGTGTACAACCCGACCGAGCGCGTGGAGACGAGCTACGGGTCGATCGCCGCGAGCTTCGACGTCGCCCCGCGGGGCTCCTCGCTGGTCGACCTCGAGAATGGCTTCGTCGACTCGGACGGTGACTCCGTGAACGACTCCCAGCTCGTCGGGATCGGCAAAGTATTCCGCAAGCGCGGCGAGATACGCGTGATCGAAGTGAGTCGACTCCTCGATTCGAATCCGTCGGACGCGACCGTGCCGCCGAAGCTCAAGGTGTTGCGCGCCGAGCTGATCGACCTCGCCACGCGGCACCGCGTGATCGCCGAGGAAGCGAGCGGAAAGATCGACGGCAAGAAAGTGAAGCTCCGGAGAATCACCGAGAACGACGTGCCGCTCTCCGCCTTCGCGATGCGCCTCGAGCTCGAGATCCACCCCGGCGCCAAGGGCGGCTTGGTGGCCTCCGGGAAATGGCCGCTCGGGAACGGCACCTGGGTGCTGTTGACCGGCAGCGGGAAGTGGTCGCCCAAGACGTCCAGCTTCGATCTTCACCTCCGCGGCGGAGGTCAGGTCGACTTCAAGCTGAGCGGGATGCGCACCTGGCAGCACCACTCGGACGGGGTCTATCTGAGCGCCGACTCACTCGCGGCGCACGCGCTCGGGCAGACGGTCAAGATCGACCTCACGGGCGCCTACTAGCGGCGATCACCAGCGTGTGTCGCCGCGTCCAGCGGCCGGTGAACAGCCAGGCGATCATGAGCCCGGCGTTCAGCAGCGCGTAGACCACGTTGGCGATCCACATGCCCGTCGGGCCGAGGTCCGAGCGCGTCGCGAGATAGTAGCCGAGTGGCGCGCCCACGAAGATCGCCGAAGACACCGAGATGATCATCGGCGAGTTCATGTCGCCCGACGCCTGCAAGGTGCGGAAGGCGACGAAGTACAGGCCGTAGAACATCAGGATCCCGGACGAGTACATCAGGTACTCGGCGGCCAGGCGGGCGACCTCGGGGTCCTGCACGATCTGCGACACGATCTGGTGTCGGAACAGGAACACGGAGAGCGCGAGCGGCCAGAGCGCGCCGAGCTCGACGAGAGAGCTCGCGCGGATCGCGCCCCAGGCGCGCTCGAGATTGCCGGCGCCCAAGTTCTGCCCGACCAAGGTCGCGCACGCGTTCGCGATCGGGAAGGCGAGCATGATCGCGAGCATCTCGATGCGCAGGCCCACGGTGTACGCCGCTTGCACCTTCCCGCCCAAGTGACCCGCCATGACCATGAAGAACATGACCATCAGCGTGCGCGCGAGCATGTGGCACGCCGGCTGCCATGCGATGCCGACCAGCCGCCAGAGCATCGCGGGGTCCGGCTTCAGGTGGCGCAGCCGCAGGTGCACGCGGCAGGCGCCGCTGAACAGCATGTAGAAGGAAATTGCCGCGCCGAACAGCCCGCCGATCGCGGAGCCCAGCGGAATGCCCGCGATCCCGAGCGCGGGCAGGCCCGCGTGCCCGAACGTGAGTGACCACTCGAAGAAGATGGCCACCGGAGTCACTGCGAATGACGTCATCATCGGCGTGGTCGTGTCGCCCGCGCCGTTCAGCGCGCTCGCGAACACCTGACTCGACATCAGGACGAAGAACGTGAGGAAGACGATGCGCACGTAGACGGTCGCGAGCGCGATGACTTCGGGATCGAACGCGATCAGCCGCACGAGCGCGCCGGGAAACAGGCCGCCGACGACCGCGGCGAAGAGCCCGAGCGCCGCAGACAGCACGAGGCTCTGGCCCGCGACGTGCTCCGCGCCCTCGACCATTCCCGCGCCGACGAAGCGCGCGATCATCATCTGCGACGCGACCGACATGCCCATCGCGAGCAGCATGAGTCCCTGCCGCAGGATCTGATCGCTCGACCCGGCCGCCGCGAGCGCGTGCTCGCCGAGTCGGCCGAGGAAGCCGAGCTCCATCATCTGGAACAGACCGAACGAGAACGCGGTCGTGAGCACCGACGGCAGCGCGAGCACGAGCACCGACACCAAGAGGTGTCCCTGCGTGTGGTCGCGGTCGCGGAAGAACCCGAGCAGCGACTGCCGCTCCAGGGCGCCTTCGGTCGAAGCCTCGACTTCGCCGACGTCGACCTCGGGAGCTTCCTGCATCGGCGCAGCGTATCGCATCGGCCGATGCCCGCGCGCGCCGCGTCACCCGGCCTCGTCTTGACGATCCTCGGCAGCCTCCGTAGCCTCGCCGCTATTCGCGACGGGCAGTGACTCCCACGCAGAGGGTGCGGATGGATCGGCTCTTATGGGTTTGCCTCGGCAGCGGGCTCGGTGGGGGGGCGCGCTACTTGGTCACGCTCGCCGCGCAGAGCCTGCTCGGCGCGGGCTTTCCGTACGGCACGCTCGCGGTGAACGTCGTGGGATCGTTCCTGATCGGGATGATCATGCACGTCAGCGTCGAGTCGACGCTGATCTCCGATCCGACGCGCGTCTTTCTGACGGCGGGCGTCATGGGTGGGCTCACGACCTACTCCGCGTTCAACTACGAGACGCTTCGGCTCGCGGGCGATGGAGAGTGGCTGTTCGCCGCTGCGAACCTCGTGGCCACGGTCGTGATGTGTCTGGTCGCGGGCGTGCTCGGGCTGGCGAGCGGGCGGGCGCTCGTCGAAGCCCTGGTCGGCAGCTGACTCGAGCGGGTGGAGTGACTCGGCCGAACGCCTCTTGGATCACTCGGGCCGTGATCGGCATCGTCCTCGCGACGTTCTTCTCCGACTTCAGTCACGAGATGGCGACGGCCGTGCTGCCCATGTATCTGGCGTCGATCGCGTTGGGCCCCGCCGCGCTCGGGGTGATCGAGGGTGTCGCCGACTTCCTGGTCAGCATCTCGAAGCTCGCGGGCGGCGTCGTGGGGCATCGCGTGACGGCGAAGCGGCCCCTGGCGTCTCTCGCCTATCTCGTGACTGCGCTCGGGACCGCCGGGATCGGGCTGACCGGGAACGTCGTGGCTCTGATGTCGCTGCGATCCGTCGCCTGGGTCGGCCGCGGCTTCCGCGGTCCGCTGCGCGACCATCTGCTCGCCGGCGCGGTCGAGCGGAGTCACTATGGCCGCGCCTACGGACTCGAACGGGCAGGCGACATGCTCGGTGCGGTCGCGGGTCCGCTCGTAGCCGCGCTGCTCATCTGGCTGGCCATCGATTTCCGCACGGTGATCCTGTGGACGCTGCTTCCCGGCGTCGCCGCCGCGAGCGCGATGTTCTTCCTGACTCGGGGAGCCGAGCGCGGCGCCGAAGCCGAGTCCGAGACTCAGCGACGACCGACGCGCGCGGCGTTCCCACGCGCCTACTGGACGTTCCTCGCCGGCGTCTCTCTCTTCGGCCTGGGCGACTTCTCGCGCACCTTCCTCATCTGGCTGGCGGCGAGCGCGCTCGGCGAGAGCGGCATTCAGACGGGCGGCAGCGTCTCGATCGCCGTGCTTCTCTACGCGAGTCACAACCTGATCGCCGCCGTGGCCGCGTACCCCGTGGGTCGATTCGGCGACCGCAGCTCGAAGCTGCGCGTGCTCGTCGGCGGGTACGGCCTCGGCGTGGTGACGAACGTCCTGCTCGCGGTCGCTGGAGGCTCGCTCGGCTTGCTCGTCGTCGCGATCGTGCTCTCGGGGATCTACATCTCGGTCGAAGAGACACTCGAGAAGGCGGTCGCGGCCGAGCTTCTGCCCGTCGAGCTGCGAAGCCTGGGCTTCGGGATCCTGGCCAGCGCGAATGCGGTGGGCGACATGTTGTCGAGTCTGTACGTCGGTCTGCTGTTGCAGCGCGGGGAGCCGCAGTGGGGCTTCGGCCTGGCTGCTGCGCTGGGCGCCGCGGGAGTCACTTGGATGGTCGCCGTCGCGGTCAGACAGGCGCCGAAGACCGCCTGACCTCGACTCGAAAGGGCGCAGCGATTCGCTGCGTTCAGTCCTCCAGGGTGGCGCGCAATAGTGTCACGATGACCCTGCGCCGCCTCGCCGCGATCGTGCTCTCGGCGTTCGTGTTACTTGGGCTCGGCACGTATCTCGCGGGCGAGCGCACCGAGGTCGCGGTGCTGCGCACCTACGAAGTCGACGGTACGCCCAAAGACACGAAGATGTGGGTCGTCGACCATGACGGGAAGCCGTACGTGCGAGTCGGCCGGCCGGGGCGCGGCTGGGGCGAGCGCCTGAAGGCGAACCCGAAGGTGGAGCTCACGCGCGGCGGCGCCGAGTCGTCGCCGCGCACCGCGGTGATCGTCGCGGACCCTGACACGGTTCACGCCGTCGAGCTCGAGTTCCGCCGGAAGTACGGCTGGGTCGATTGGTGGTTCGGAATGGTCGTGCGCCGGAACCCGGACACGGTGCGGCTCGACCCGCGCCAGTGACTCAGAAGAGCGCGATCGGATTCACCGGTGATCCGGTCGCGCGCTCGATGCGCAGCGGCGCGATCGCGAGCAGGAACTCGTAGCGCCCGCGCGTACGGCACGCGGCGCTGAGTCGCCCGAGCTCGAGGTTGTCGAGCAGGTGGACGCCCATCGCTACCAGACAGCACTGGTGCACCGGGATCGGCCAGCCCTCGATCGGCGAGGGCGGCAGCGGATCCGAGATACCGTCGCTCCCGAGCACCGCGATGCGCCGTTCGTGGAGATACGGGATGCAGCTCGGGTGCAGCCCGGCGAGGCCTTCGCGCACCGGCTCCCAGGGTCCGTGCGCCGCGCGGCGCGCGTCGCGCCCGGTGGCGACGAGGAGGATGTCCCCCTCCTCCACGCGCACGCTCTGCGCGCGCTCCGCCGCCTCGAGCTCCGCGCGCTCGACCGCGACGCCTGGCTCGAGCCACGGCACGCCGCGAAGCCTCGGGATGTCGAGCAGCACGCCGCGAGACACGATGCCGTCGCGCGCCGCCATGATGCTGTTGCGCAGCGCGCCGGTGCTCTTCACGTCGGTCGCGCGGAAGCCGTTGTACATCCGTCCACGCACGAACACGTGACAAAGCGCGTCGATGTGCGACGTGGCCATGCCGTGGAACGAGATGCCGATGTAGTCGAGCGCCGTCTCGAGATAGGGCACCCCGGAGCCTTCGGGTGCGTCGCCGGCCATCACCATGTGGTGTTGCGCGGGGGTGGGGTTGTCGGGGCCGGGAGTCACGGGGAACTCGAGCGAGCAGCTCACCGCGACGCCGTCGCGCACGAGCGCCGCAGCGCGCGCGCGCTTCGCGTCGTCGATGAAGCCGAGCGCTCCCCGCTCGTCCTCCGCGCCCCAGCGTCCCCAATTCTTCACCGATTCGAAGATGCGCTCGATGTCCGCGCTCGTGAGTGACTCGGGCATGGTGACTCCTCGTTCAGGCGCGCAAGCGCTCGGCGAAGAAGCCGAGCACGCGGTCCAGCGCGGCCCGCGTCGGGTGGACGACGACGCCGGGGCCGCTGCCGCGCCGAAACACCGTCCGAGCCCCCCCGTCGTGGCTGAACGCGAATGACTCGAAGCCGGCGAGACTCATCCGCCTCGCCTTCGGGCGGGACGCGCGTAGTACGCGAGCGCGTCGGCGACCTCGCACTCCTGAACCCCCGGCTCCTCGAGCAGCGCGCGCAGCCAGTCGGGTCGCTCGAGGGTGCAGATGCTGATCGGGCGTTCGAGCTCCGAGAGCTGCGTCGCTTGCCGCGCGAACGAGCTCGCGTAATCGGGCGGGCGCACGTCGGACGCGAGCTCGATCAGCGCGAAGGGATCGGGCGGCGCCAGCGCGCCGGGATCGGGCATCGGGATGATCGGCGTGCCGGGGCGCGCGCTCCCGCCGGCGAGACCGGGGCCGTCGGACAGGATCGCCCCGTGCACGAGCTTCGGTCGCGCACCCGCAGCCAGAAGCGCGAGATACGCGCCGAGCCCGCGGCCGAGCAAGGTCGCCGCGCCCAGGTGCGCGAGCGCCGCGTCGACGTCGCCCATCAGGATCTCGCAGGTGTAGCCGCCGCCGCGAGGGATCGACGAGTCACCGTGGCCGGTGAGGTCGAGCCCGAACACGCGTCCGGGCCAGGCCACGTACGCCGCGGGCACACGCTTCGGTGTGCGCTCGCCGAGGCCGTGCAGCAGCAGCAGCGTGGGCCCGCTCGAAGCATCTCCGAGCTCGTGCAGAGCCAGCTCCACGCGGTTGTGTCTCAGCTTGATGGTCACGCCGCGGCTTCCAGAAACTCCAACGTCAGATCCGCGACGCGCTGCGGGTGCTCGATGTGCACGAAGTGACCCGAGTCCTCGAAGCCGATGAGGCGCGCGTCGCGCGGGAGAAACGGGCGGATGGAGTCGGGGGTCGTCCCCCAGCCCATTTCCTCCTCGATCAGGCCGAGGATGCCGAGCAGCGGGACCGGGAAGCCGCGCATGCGCTCGAGCGACCAATCCGGGCGCCAGGGCCCGAAGCCCCCGAAGCGCATCGAGGGGTCGATCTTCCAGCGCCAGCCGTCCGCGTCGTGGCGCGCGCCGATCGTGACCAGATAGCGGAGCCACTCGCGCGAGAGGCGCGGGTTCATGCGCCCGCGCCGCGCGGCCAGCTCGTCGAGCGTGCCCGGCTTGCGCGAGAGCTCGCCCGCGCGCCTGCGCCAGTCGAGCCAGCCGCCGAGCTCCGAGTCCCGCAGCTTCGTGCGCTCGTGATCCGCGACGTCGGGGTGCGGCCAGCGCGAGGGCATGCCGTCGAGGTTCACGAAGCGAGACACTCGGTGCGGGCGCGCCTCGGTGAGCTGCATGCAGACGCCGCCGCCCTTCGAGTGCGCGACGATCGGCATCGGCTCGCGGCCGACCGAGTCCATCACCGCGAGCGCGTCGCGCAGATCCGCCTGCCACGAGTAGAGCGCGGTCTGGTCCGAGTCACCGTGGCCGCGGTGATCCCACGAAATGACGCGCCAGCCCGCATCCGCGAGCAGCGGCGCGAAGACGTCGAACGTTCCGGCGAAGTCGAAGCCGCCGTGCACGAGCAGGAGCGGCGGCGCGTCCGCCGCGCCCCACTCGTAGACGGCGATCGAAACTCCGTGTGAGTCGACGCGGCGCGACCGCGCGGGACGGCGCGCGCCCCGGTATGAGACACTCGGCTCGGTCACGGCGCTAGACGACGAGGCGATACGCGTCGCCGTCGCGCACGATCTTGCCCGCGGTGGGCGAGGCGAAGTGAGTCCCGATCACGAGATAGTTCCCGCCCGACCAGCGCGCGAAGGCCTCCCGCCGCGTCTCTCGGCCCTTTTCGACGTTCCAATCGAAGTTGCTGTGCCACTCCGGGCGCGCGAGCTGACACGGGTGATGGAGCATGTCGCCGGTGATCACGGCGTCGGCGCCGCCTGACGAGATGCGCACGCTGACGTGGCCCGGTGTATGGCCGTGCGTGGGCTCGAGCCAAACCTCGTTCGTCAGCTTGTGATCGGCTTCGACCAGGTCGGCGAGGCCTGCGTCGAGGATGGGTCGCACGGAGTCGTCCATGATCGGCTCCTCGGGATTCACGGGCTCCTTGCCCCAGTAGTCCCATTCCTTGCGGCCGATCAGGTAGCGAGCGTTCGGGAACGTCGGCACCCAGCGGTCCCCGACCTTCATCGTGTTCCAGCCGACGTGATCCACGTGCAGGTGGGTACACACGACCGTGTCGATCGATTCGCGCGGATGCCCCGCGGCGGCGAGATCCTTCAGGAACGGACCGTTCAGCATGCTCCAGGCGGGCATCGCGCGTTTCTTGTCGTTCCCGAGGCAGGTGTCGACCAGGATCTTCCTGCCCTGCGACTCGACGACCAGCGCATGGATGCTCAGCACGAGGTTGCCATCCGGGAGCATGAAGTGCGGCGCGAGCCACGGAATCTTCATCAGGTTCTCGGGCAGCGCGTCCGGCAGGACGAAGTTTCCCGGCGTCGGCACCTCGACCTCGACCACTCGGCTCACGGTCACGTTCCCGATCTTCCAGCGCATGCTTGGCTCCCTGTATTTGGCGGACGTCCCATCATAGATCGCGCTCGGGTCGCGTGTCCCCGTGGTACGGTGCACGCCCGTGACTGAGTCGCGACGCCGCCTAGCGGTTGCCGCGCTGATCGCCGTCGCGGCGCTCGCGCTGTATGCGCCCGTGCGCGCGCTGCCGTTCCTGCGCTACGACGACGAGCAGTACGTGACCGCGAACGCGGCCGTGCAAGCGGGGCTCGGGGTCGAGGGAGTGCGCTGGGCATTCACGACCTTCCATGCGAGCAACTGGCACCCGCTCACCTGGCTCTCGCACATGCTCGACGCGACGTTGTTCGGCCAGAGTCCCGTCGGGCCGCACGTCGAGAACGCGCTCCTGCACGCGCTGAACTCGGCGCTCGTGTTCGCCGTGCTCGCGCGGCTCACGGGCACGACCGGGCGGAGCGCGCTGGCGGCAGCTCTGTTCGCGCTGCACCCGCAGCACGTCGAGTCAGTCGCGTGGGTCGCGGAGCGGAAGGACTTGCTGTGCGCGCTCTTCGCTCTGCTCGCCCTCGTCGTCTGGCCGAGCTACACGCGCTCCGGAAGTCGCGGCGCCTACGCCGTGGCGCTCGCGTGCATGGCGCTCGGTCTGCTCGCGAAGCCGATGCTCGTGTCGTTGCCGCTCTTGCTCTGCGTGCTCGACTTCTGGCCGCTGGCGCGGCCGTGGAGCTTTGGGCTCGCGCTCGAGAAGCTGCCGTTCGCCGCGCTCTCGCTCGGCTCGTCGCTCGTCACGCTGCGCGCGCAGGTGCACGCGATGCAGCTCGACGTCCCGTTCGCCGATCGGCTCGCGAATGCATGTGTCGGGCTCGCAGTCACGCTCGCGCAGACGCTCGCGCCGCTGCACCTCGCGGTGTTCTATCCGCATCCGGCGCCGGGTCACTGGCCGCTCGCGACAGTCGTGCTCGCGGCCGCGTTCGCGGTGGGACTCGGCGCGCTCGCGCTCGCGCTGCGCCGGCGCGCGCCATATCTCCTGGCCGGCGGGCTCTGGTTCGCGATCGCGCTCGGCCCGACGCTCGGCCTGGTGCAGGTCGGCTTCCAGTCACACGCGGATCGCTACGCGTACCTGCCACAGATCGGTGTCGCCTGGGCGCTCGTCTGGGGCGCCGCCGAGCTGTTCTCAGCGGGGCCCGGCGGGCGGGCGGCCGCGCGCCGCCCGCCCGCGGCGCGGCTCCGCCGCGCTGCGCGTCTCGCGCTAGGCGCTCGGCTTGCGGCCGCGGGCATTGCGCTGTTGGCGCTCGCTTGGCTGACTCACCAGCAGCTCCGCTACTGGCGGAGCGACATCGAGCTCTGGCAGCGCGCGGTCGAGGTGGCGGGGTCGAACTATTACGCGGAGACGGAGCTCGCGATCGAGCTGGGCGTGGTCGGGCGCGTGGCCGAGTCACTGCCTCACTTCGCGCGCGCGCTCGCGCTGAACCCGCGCTGGTCGCGGGCGCAGGCGAACTGCGGCTTCGCGCTGTTTCTGACGGGCGACCCGGCCGGCGCGACGGAGCGCTTCGCGCGGGCCTTCGAGCTCGAGCCGAATCCGCCGCCGCCGAACGAGTGGCACCTCTACTACGCGCGCGCGCTCGCGGCGGTGGGGCGGGCCGGCGAGGCGGTGCCGCAGTACGAGGCGCAGCTCGACCTCGACCCGAGCGATCGCACCGCGCTCCTCGGGCTCGCCGAGCTGCGCGCGACTCACCCCAGCGCGCCGATCCGCGACGGAGCCGAAGCGCTGCGCCTCGCGCATCGCGCCTGTTGGATCGCGCAGTGCGCGGACGCGGCCGAGATCGACGTGCTCGCGCTGGCCGTCGCCGCCGCGGGTGACTCCGCCTCCGCCGTGGCGCTCGCGGAAGAGGCGCAGCGGCGCGCTCGCGCCGGCCATGCGGGCGAGCTCTCCGCGCGCATCACGCGGCACCTGGAGCGCTTCCGCGCGGGCGAGGCAGTCACCGAGCCCGCGCGCTAGGAGACGATCGGCGAGTCACTCGGATCGGTTGCCCGCTCGAGCGGACTGTCGGGGCGATCGGCGAGCACCGGCTGATCGATCGAGCCCTCGGAGGGACTCGTCGCGAGTATCTCGGCGATCGGCGACGGCGCCGCGCCGCGCGCGTCGGGCATCCACGCCAGGAGCGGCAGGGTGGCGGCGCGCGCGCCTGCGCTGATCCAGAACAGGACCGCATAGCCCGCGAAGTCGATGCCTTGCCCGCGCAGCACGACCGCGCCGAGTGACGCGCCGACCACGATCGCGAACGCGCTGGCCAGGTTGTACCAGGTGAGCACGCGCGTGCGCTCCTCGGGCCGGATCGCGTCGAAGAACAAGAGGAACGTCGCGAGCTCGTTCGCTCCCCAAGCGACGCCCGACGCCAGCTGGATCGCCACGAGGAAGCCGTAGTGATTCGAGAACGTCCACAGCGCGGGCAGCGGCACGATGCAGACACCGGCGAAGCGCAGCACGCGGCGCGCGCCGTGGCGCGCCGCGAGATGGCCGAGCCACGGCAACGCGAGGATCTTGGAGAGGAACGACGCCGCGATCAGCCCCATGTACGACGCGTACGACAGATGCAGCGCCGAGGCGCCCAGCATGTACGGCGTGAAGTAGGGCGCCGCGATCTGCACGCCGACCTGCAGCGCGAGCAGATAGCCGAGCAGGCGGCGATTCCCCGCCACGCGCTCGGGCCGTACACCGGAGAGTGTCGGGTGCGGCGCCTCGACCAGCGGGTCGGGCTCGCTTTGATGCGCGAGCAGCCACGCCGACCACGCGCGCGCGATCCCCGCCACCGCGAACAGCGCGGCGAACGCGAGCAGATGGTTCTCGGTCTTCTCGCCCTGGTGCAGGATCGCGCCGCCCGCGAGCAGCCCGGCCAGCACGGCGATCTGACCGACGCGGCTGCGGCGCGCGAAGAAGCGCGAGCGCAGACTCCGCGGGATGAGCGTGCCGACCCACGTGCTCCAGGCGGGCCCGGTCATCATGCCCGTCGCCCAGTAGCAGGTCGCGATCGCGAGCAGGCCGAAGGCCGAGAGTGACCCGACCAGCGCCGCGATCGTGAGCGGGACGAAGCTGGCCGCCTGCAGCAGCGCGCACAGCACGACCCAGCGGCGATGCGAGCCGAAGCGGCGCACGCCCCACGGCGAGACGAGCTGCAGCACCGCCCCCGCGAGCAGCGGCCCCGACGCGACGTAGCCCGCGACGATGTCGCCCAGACCGAGCGCGAGCGCGAACGCGGCGATGTAGGTCTCGCCCGCGCCGACCATGATGCTGGCGGCGATCGCGTCGGTGTGGACGAGCGCGAGGTCGCGCCGCAAGAGCGCCGCCCCCGGGCCCAGCGGTGCGCGCCGACCGCGCGCGCCGATCCCACCGAAGAGAGGTTCGTCGTCCGACTCGCGGGCCATGCGCGCGCGCGGAAGGAACGACACACGGCTCTCGCTGTCAACCGGCGCGCGCTATCGTCGGGCGATGGGGGGACGGATGGAAGCGGCGGAAGTGACCTCGGTGAAGGCGCTGCTCGCGCGCGGCAAGGCGGGCGAGTCGGTGCGCGCGCGCGGCTGGCTGCGTACGGCGCGGCACTCGAAGGGTCTCTCGTTTCTCGACGTCAGCGACGGCTCGTGTCTCGCCGGAGTGCAGGTCGTGTGCGAGCCGAGCCTCGCGAACTTCGAGAGCGAGGTGCGCAAGCTCGACACCGGCTGCGCGGTCGACGTCGCGGGAACACTCGCGAGCTCCGAGGGCAAGGAGCAGTCCGTCGAGCTGCGCGCGGTGCGAGTCACCGTGGTGGGCCGGGCCGACGCCGACTACCCGCTGCAGAAGAAGCGCCACGGCTTCGAGTTTCTGCGCACCATCGCGCACCTGCGGCCGCGCACGAACACGCTCGGCGCGGTGCTGCGCGTGCGCAACGTCGCGGCGCGCGCGGTGCACCGCTTCTTCCAAGAGAAGGGCTTCGTGTGGCTGCACACGCCGATCATCACGTCGAGCGACGCCGAGGGCGCGGGGGCGATGTTCCGAGTCACCGTTCCGAGTCACGAGGGCGAGTTCTTCGGGAAGCCGGCGTTCCTCACCGTCTCGGGTCAGCTCGAGGCGGAGATCGGCGCGCTCGCGCTCACGAACGTCTACAGCTTCGGGCCGACGTTCCGCGCGGAGAACTCGAACACCAGCCGCCACCTCGCCGAGTTCTGGATGATCGAGCCGGAGATGGCCTTCTGCGATCTGCGCGGAGACATGGCGCTGGCCGAGGAGTTTCTGCGCTACGTGCTGCGCGCGGTGCTCGACGAGAGCGGCGAGGACATGGCGTTCTTCGACGAGCGCATCCAGCCCGGCGTGCGCGCTACGCTCGAGCATGTGGCGAGCACGGAGTTCGCCCATTTGACTTACACCGAGGCGATCGCGGCGCTCGAGCGCTCGGGTGAGTCGTTCGAGTTCCCGGTGAAGTGGGGCGCAGATCTGCAGAGCGAGCACGAGCGCTGGCTCACCGAACGCCACGTCGGCCGTCCGGTGATCGTCACCGACTACCCGAAGGAGATCAAAGCCTTCTACATGTACCGCAACGCCGACGACAAGACGGTGCGCGCCATGGACGTGCTCGTGCCGAAGGTCGGAGAGATCATCGGCGGGTCACAGCGCGAGGATCGGCTCGAGGTGCTGCGCGCGCGGCTGGCCGAGTGCGGCCTCGACGAGGCGCACTACGGCTGGTATCTCGACCTGCGCCGCTTCGGCTCGGTGCCGCACGCCGGCTTCGGCCTCGGCTTCGAGAGACTCATGCTGTATCTCACGGGGATGGCGAACATCCGCGACGTGATTCCGTTCCCGCGGGTGCCGGGGTACGCGGAGTTCTAGCGCGACCCGGCGGGGCAGCTCAGGAGAAGGAGCTTCCACAGAACCGCGGCCCGCACCGCCGCTTGCAGGGTAGTCGCAGTGCAATCGACGAGTGAGTCGAGTCCGCGACAGGAGAGTCAGGAGCCGTCGCGCAGCGCCTCGAGCGTCTCCCAGCGCGCGTAGGCCGCCTGTAGCTCCGCTTCCAGCGCGTGCAGTCGGGCGTGCACGCGCGCTTGCTCGGCGGGATCGCTCTTGTAGAAGGCGGACTGACTGACGCGCAGGGTGAGCTCGGCCTGCTCCGCCTCGAGTGACTCGATCCGCGCGGGTGCCCGCTCGAGCTCGCGCGCCTCCTTGTGTCCGAGCTTCGCGGGCTTCGGCCGCGGCGCGGGTGGCTTCGCGCTCTTGGGCTCGGCTCGTGCCCGTTCGGCCGCCTCCGCCGCAGCCCGGCGCTGCCGCAGCCCGTCGGAGTAGCCGCCCACGTACTCCTGCACGCGCCCGCCGCCGGCGAAGAACAGAGTCGAAGTCACGACGTTGTCGAGAAACGCGCGGTCGTGCGACACGAGCAGGATCGTGCCGCGGTAGTCGATCAAGAGCTCCTCGAGCAGCTCGAGTGTCTCGATGTCGAGGTCGTTGGTCGGCTCGTCGAGCACGAGCAGATTCGCGGGCTGCGCGAACAGGCGCGCGAGCAAGAGGCGATTGCGCTCGCCGCCGGACAGCACCTTGGCGGGCGTGCGCGCGCGCTCCGGGCTGAACAGAAAGTCCTGGAGATAGCTGATCACGTGGCGCCGCTGGCCCTGGACTTCGACATACTCGCGGCCCTCGGCGATGTTCTCGATCACGGTCTTCTCGAGCTCGAGTACGGCGCGAAGCTGGTCGTAGTAAGCGATCTCGAGCTTCGTTCCCAGCCGCACGCGGCCGGCCTGAGGCGCGAGTTGTCCGAGCAGCAGGCGCAGCAAGGTGGTCTTGCCGACGCCGTTCGGCCCGACGAGGCCGATGCGGTCGCCGCGCATGATGCGCAGCGAGAAGTCGCGGACGATCGGCGAGTCACCGAAGGCGAAGTCGAGGTGCTGCGCTTCGGCGACGAGCTTCCCCGACGCCTGCCCCTCGTCGAGCGCCAGTCGCGACTTGCCCTCGAGCTCGCGCCGGCGCGAGCGCTCTGCGCGCAGCGCCAGGAGCGCGCGCACCCGGCCCTCGTTGCGCGTGCGCCGCGCCTTGATCCCTTGGCGGATCCAGACCTCTTCCTGCGCGAGCTTCTTGTCGAAGAGCGCGCGGTGTCGCTCCTCTTCCTCGAGGGCGGCGGCCTTCTTGGCGAGAAACTGCGGATAGTCGCCCGTCCACGAGGTGAGCACGCCGCGGTCGAGCTCCACGATGCGCGTCGCCAGGCGATTCAGCAGCGCGCGATCGTGAGTCACGAAGAGCACGCCGCCGCGGAACTCCAGGAGCTCCGCCTCGAGCCATTCGATCACCTCGATGTCGAGGTGATTCGTGGGCTCGTCGAGCAGCAGCAGGTCGGGCTTCCCGACGAGCGCGCGCGCCAGCGCGACGCGGCGCCGCCAGCCGCCCGAGAGCGCGCCGAGGCGCGCGTCCGCGTCGAGCTCGAGCCGCGCGAGAATCTGGTCGACGCGCTGCGAGAGACTCCAGCCGCCGCACGATTCGATCTCGTGCTGTAGCTCGTCCATGCGACCGAGCAGCGACTCGTCGCGCGACGCGGCCTGCGCGACGTGGTGGAACTCCGCGAGCAGGCGCCCGACGTCCGCGAGCCCGCCCGCGACGACGTCGAACACCGTCTGTGAGTCGTCGGACGGCAGCTCCTGAGACAGCGTCGCGATCGAGAGTGCGGGGCTGCGCCAGATCTCGCCGGAGTCAGGAGTGAGCTCGCCGGCGACGAGCTTCAGCAAGGTCGACTTGCCAGCGCCGTTGCGGCCGATCAGGCAGACGCGCTCGCCGGCGTCGATCTGGAAGCTCGCCTGCTCGAGCAGCGGCTCGCGGCCGAAGGAGATGGACACGCGCTCGAAGGTGAGGAGTGGCACGCGCTCAGGCTTCGGCCGCGACCGCGCGGAGCTGGCCGAGCAGCGCGTCGCCGTCCGGCTCACGCAGGAGGCGGGTGCGGGTCGCCGCGTCCGGGACGAGCCCGCCCGCGGTCCAGTAGCGCAGGAGCTGCTTGATGCGTGCGGCGACGCCTCGCGCGGGCCACTCCCGGCGCTTGTGCATGGTGTCCGCGTAGTCGACGAGGAAGCGCGCGGCCTCGCCGCGAGTCACTCGGCGCCCGCTGAAGATCCACGGGTCGGCGAGCGCGCCGCGGCCGGCCATCGCGAAGCTCGCGCCGGTCTCGCGGCGCATGCGCGCGAGATCCTCGTGACTCGAGATACCGCCGTTCCCGCACACGGGGATCGACACCGCGCGGACCGCGCGCGCGATGCGCGTCCAGTCGACTTCGTCGCAGTAGGCCTCCGCGCGGGTGCGGCAGTGCACGGTGAGCAGGCGTGCGCCGCCGCTCTCCGCCGCGCGCGCCAGCTCCTCGATGCGCGAGGCGTCGTCCCAGCCCGCGCGAATCTTCGCAGTCACGGGTACGCGCACCGCGTCGGCGACCGAGCGCACCACGCGCTCGAGCCCGGCGGGATCGCGCAGCAGCGCGGAGCCCGCGCAGCCCGCGATCGCGCCCTTCGCCGGGCAGCCGAAGTTCAGGTCGACGAGCGCCGCCCCCGCCGCCGCCGCGTTCTGCGCCGTGCGGGCCAGATGCTCGAGGTCGTTGCCCATGAGCTGGACGCCGACGGGCTGCGCGAAGCGCGAGGGCCCGAGGTGGCGGCGCACGACGGCGCCGGGAATCGGCGCGGCGCTCACGCGCACGAACTCCGTGAACGCGCCGCCGAGTGACTCGCGGTCGTTCCGCGCGAGCACCAGATCGCGGAAACACGGCTCGGTGACGCCTTCCATGGGCGCGAGCAGGGCGTTCGACGTGAAGGGCAGCATCGGGCGGCGCGACTCACTCGCCGCCGATTTGCAGCACGGGGCTCGGCTTCTTCTCGAGCAGCCCCGCGTAGAAGTCGTTGCCCTTGTCGTCGATCACGATGAACGCGGGGAAGTCCTCGACCTCGATCTTCCAGATCGCTTCCATGCCGAGCTCGGGATACTCCTGCACGTCGACCTTGCGGATCGAGTGGTCGGCCAGGCGCGCGGCCGGGCCGCCGATCGAGCCGAGATAGAAGCCGCCCCACTTGTGACACGCGTCGCGCACGACTCGGCTTCGGTTGCCCTTTGCGAGCATGACGAGGCTCGCGCCGTGACTCTGGAAGAGGTCGACGTACGAGTCCATGCGGCCCGCCGTCGTCGGCCCGAACGATCCGGACGCGCGGCCTTCGGGCTTCTTCGCCGGTCCGGCGTAGTAGATCATGTGGTCCGCGAGATACTTCGGAAGACCGAGCCCCTGGTCGAGTCTCTCCTTCAGCTTCGCGTGCGCGATGTCGCGGGCGACGATCATCGGGCCCGACAGCGACAGGCGCGTGGCGACCGGATAGCGCGTGAGCTCGGCCAGGATCTCCCGCATCGGGCGGCGCAGGTCGATGCGCACGACGTCGCCCGCGAGCTCGTCGGGGTCGACGTCCGGGAGATACTTCGCGGGGTTCTGCTCGAGCTGCTCGAGGAACACGCCGTCGCGGGTGATCTTGCCCAGGATCTGGCGGTCGGCGGAGCACGAGACACCCAGCCCGACGGGGCACGACGCGCCGTGGCGCGGCAGGCGAATCACGCGCACGTCGTGCGCGAAATACTTCCCGCCGAACTGCGCTCCGATCCCCGTCTCGTTGCACAGCTTCTGGATCTGCTCCTCGAGCGCGGGATCGCGGAAGGCGCGGCCGTGCTCGTTGCCGCTCGTGGGCAGATCGTCGAGGTAGCGCGCGCTCGCGAGCTTCACGGTCTTCAGGGTGAACTCGGCCGAGGTCCCGCCGACCACGAGCGCCAGGTGGTAGGGCGGGCAAGCCGACGTGCCGAGCGTGCGGATCTTCTCGCTCACGAACTTGAGCAGTGACTCGGGATTCAGGAGCGCCTTCGTCTCCTGGTACAGGAACGTCTTGTTCGCGGATCCACCGCCCTTGGCGAGGAACAGGAAGCGGTAGGCATCGCCCGGCTCGGCGTAGATCTCGATCTGCGCGGGCAGGTTCGTGCCGGTGTTCCTCTCCGTGTACATGTCGAGCGCCGCCATCTGCGAGTAGCGCAGGTTGCGGCGCTGATACGCCTCGAAGATGCCGCGCGAGAGTGACTCGGCGTCGTCGCCCCGCGTGAAGACGCTCTGACCCTTGTAGGCGACGACGATCGCGGTGCCCGTGTCCTGGCAGCTCGGCAGCACGCGGCCCGCGGCGATGTTCGCGTTCGTCAGCAGCTCGAGCGCGACGAAGCGGTCGTTCTCGCTCGCCTCCGGGTCGTCGAGGATCTTGGCCAGCTGCGCGAGGTGACCGGGGCGCAAGAGGTGCGACACGTCGTCGAGCGCCTCGCGCGCGAGCAGCTCGAGGGCGCGCGGATCCACCGAGAGGATCTCGCGGTCGCCGAAGCGGCTCGTCGACACGAAGTCGCGCGTGAGTTGCCGATACGGGGTCTCGTCGTGGCCGTGCTCGTAGATGGGCTGATACACGAAGTCGGGCATGGCGCGGACTATAGCTCGCGGAACATCAGGACGGCCGCGGCCGGACAGATGGCCGAGAACTCGCGCGAAGCGGCGATTCCGGCCGGAACGAGGCTTCGGTCCAGACGTGCATAGCCGCGGCGCGCGAAGAACTCCTCCGCCGTCTCGGTGAGTAGAAAGATTCGCCGCGCGCCGAGCGGCGCGGCGCGCTCCTCGACCTGCGCGCAGAGTCGCGAGGCGACGCGGCCGCCGCGGTGTTCGGGTGAGACCGCGACGGAGCGGAGCAGGGCATCGCCGCCGTGGAGCTCGAGGCCGACGACGCCGACGACGCGGGCCTCGATCTCTGCGACGAGCACGAGCGCCGCGTCGTCCGGCACGCCATCGACCGGGAGGCGACAAGCCCGCAGCAGCTCGCGAACCGCGGACGTGTCGGCCGGGACTAGCTCGCGCAGCCGCACGTCGACAGGAACTTCTTCAGGCCAGGGTCGGGCGCGGGCTCCGCTTCGGCATCGGCGAGCAGCGTGTACATCTCCCACGGAATCCCGTCCGCGTCGCGCACCCAGAACTTGTCGGCCTTCGCGTAGCAGCAGGTCACGCCTTCCTGGCGGAAGGGCTCGAGTGACTCGCCTTCGGCGCGCTGCAAGCCGGCCGCGACCTGACTCGACTCCGGATAGCGGATGCCGAGGTGTCCGACCGTCCCCGGAGTCCCGTGGAGGTTCAGCGACAGGATCAGCGGCGGATCCGCGAGCTCGAACTTCGCGTAGTCGGCGCGCAGCTTGGCGGGCTCGGCGCCGAGGATCCTGCGGTAGCGCTCGACGGCTTCGGGGATGCTCTTGACGTTCAGCGAGACGTGGAAGGTGTTGGCCACGGGGGTTCTCCTTATATCGATGGATGTCGATGTTGCGGGATGCATCGACAGATGTCAATATCGATGCATGCCGATCCGCAAGTCGCCGACCGCATGCTGTAGCCCCGTGCTGAAGGGACGCCTGGAGCCGCGCGGCGCCGAGGAGCTCGCGGGTCTCTTTCGAGCGCTCGGCGACCCCGGGCGCCTCCGCCTGCTGAGCTTCCTCGCCTCGCAGCCCGGCGGCGAAGCGTGCGTGTGCAATCTGACCGAGCCGCTCGGGCTCACTCAGCCGACGGTGAGTCATCATCTGAAGGTGCTCTGCGATGCCGGCCTTCTGGAGCGCGAGCGGCGCGGCACCTGGATGTACTACCGCCTGCGACTCGAGCGCCTCGAGGAGATGTGCGGCGCGCTCGCGCCGCCGAAGCGGCTGACGGCCGCGCTGCAGCGGCGGGTGGCGGCCGCGAGCGCCGAGTGACTCGTGCGCGGCGAGTCACGGCCGAGGCGGTGGGAACCGCGTTCCTGCTCGCGACGGTCGTGGGCTCCGGAATCATGGGCGAACGGCTCGCCGGCGGCAGCGCGGGCCTCGCGCTCCTGGCGAACTCGCTCGCGACGGGCGCCGTGCTCGTCGCGTTGATCCTCGCGCTCGCGCCCATCTCGGGCGCGCACCTGAATCCGCTCGTCACGGCGGCTGCGGCCTGGAGGGGAAGCGTTCCCTGGCGGGACGTGCCCGCGTATTCGGCGGCGCAGCTCGGCGGTGCGATCGCCGGCGTCGCCGCGGCGAACGTCATGTTCGAGCTTCCCGTGCTCTCGCTCTCGCAGCACTCGCGCCACGGGCCCGCCCAGCTCTTGAGTGAGTCGATTGCGACCTTCGGCTTGCTCCTCGTGGTGCAGGCTTGCTCGCGTCTGCGCGATTCTGCGGCCGTCGCCTTCGCGGTGGGCGCCTACATCGCGGCGGCGTACTGGTTCACCGCGTCGACCTCGTTTGCGAATCCGGCAGTCACGATCGCGCGCTCCCTGAGTGACACGTTTGCGGGCATTCAGCCGGCCGACGTTCCCGGCTTCATCGCGGCACAAGTCGCCGGTGCGGGCGCAGCGACGGCGCTCGGCGAGTGGCTGACTCCCGCGCGATGACGACGGTGCTGTTCGCCTGCGTCCACAACGCCGGCCGGTCGAAGATGGCCGAGGCGTTCTTCAATGCGGCGTCGGACCCCGCGCGCGCCCGCGCGATCTCCGCGGGAACGCAGCCGGCGGCGCGCGCCCACCCGGAGGTGCTCGAGGCGATGCGCGAGGCGGGCGTTCCGCTCGAGGACGCGACTCCGACGCTGCTCAGCGTCGAGCGCGCGCGCGCTGCGGGCGTGCTCGTGACGATGGGCTGCGGCGAGGAGTGTCCGGTCGTTCCCGGCTTGCGGCGGATCGACTGGCATCTCGCGGATCCGAAGGGCGCGTCGCCCGAGTCGGTTCGCGCGATTCGCGACGAGATCCGCGCGCTCGTCGTCGAGCTGATCCGCGAGAACGGCTGGGGTCGAGACGCGCGCTGAGCGGAGAGGCTCGCGTCCAAGAGCCTTCGGGCGATGAGCTATGCTCCGGCCATGCGCGGCACCCGCATCGTCTCCGTCGCGACCTATGAGCGGGTGCTGCCCGTGTCGGTGGAGCGCATCTGGGAGAACGTGCTCGACTGGGAGCACCTTCCCGGCCTACACAGAGATGCGTTCGTCTCGGTGCGGCGGATCGACTCCGGCGACTACGGTTGGAGCGCGTACGTGCGAGCGCGCGGCGGGGCCGACGCGCGCGAGATGACCATTCAGGTCGTGCTGGAGCGCGAGAAGCTCCGCTACGTCACGGCGACGATCGACGGCCCGGGCAAGGGCACCGAGATCTGGACGTCGCTCGCGCCGAAGGGCGACCACGAGACACACATCCGTGTCGAGTTCCGCGTGCCCGACGTCTCGCCCGAGCGCGTGGCCACGCTCGGCGCCGCGTACCGCAACTTGTACGCGCGGCTCTGGGACGAGGACGAGTCGATGATGCTGCGGCGCGCGCGTCTGCTCGCCAGCGCGCGCGGTCCGAAGCCTCCGCGCGGCGCACGGCTCGAGCTCGGGTCCGTCGACGACGTGCGCGCCAAGCTGCCGCTCGTGGTCGAGCTGGCGGGGCGGCCTTGGCGGATCGTTGCGCTCGACGACGACCTCGTCGTTCACTCCGCGGTCTGCCCGCACTTCCTGGGCCCGCTCGAGGAGGCTCCGCTCGACGGCTCCACCATCGAGTGTCCGTGGCACCGCTACCGCTTCGACGTCCGCACGGGGCGAAGCTGCGACGGCCGCGGTCTGCGACTCACTCCGGCGCCGCGTCTCTCGATCGACGCGCAGCGCCGGGTCGCACTCACTCTCGACTGACGGCGGCGCCGAGCTCGGAGAGGCGCATCCCGTGCGCGAGCGCGCGCGGGGTGCGCGAGAGCAGGAGGAGCCGGTCCCACGGCCAAATCCAGCCCGTTGCTCGCCTCCACCCGCCCAAAGCCGCTGATTCCATGTGTCCGGCGGTCGACCGGGGCGGAAAATCCCAATCAGGGGCACCAAGATTGAGACCTCTTCAGTCCATCGGCCGTAATTTGGCCTTTCTAGCCCACGATTTCTAAGGACGATCTGCATGTCGACCTGAGGTTTGCCATCCAGATCCGCATCTTCTGGGTTGTGACAAGGCGATCCGCTAGACGCCGGGGCCAAAATCTGCGATGTTGGCCCGGAATTTCGGATCGACTCGAACTGCGGAGACGAAAAGTGGCCCAGAAGATCCCGAGTGGTGGCGAGAAGCTCGTTCAATGCCTGGAAAGAGAGGGAGTCCAGTACGTCTTCGGCCTGTCCGGCGGCGCCGCGATGCCCATGTTCGACGCCCTCGTCGACTCCAAGATCAAGCTGATCCTCGTCCGCCACGAGCAGGGCGCGACCCACATGGCCGACGGCTACGCGCGCTCGACCGGCAAGCCGGGCGTGGTGCTCGTGACTTCCGGCCCGGGCGCGACGAACACAGTGACTGGCCTGCTGACCGCGCAGATGGACTCCGCGCCGATCGTCGTGATCTGTGGTCAGACGAACGCCGTGAATCTCGGGAAGGACGCGTTCCAAGAGGCGGACGTCACGGGCATCACCTACCCGGTGGTGAAGCACTCGTATCTGATCAAGAACCCGGCCGACATCCCGCGCATCGTGCGCGAGGCGTTCCACATCGCGACGACCGGACGCCCCGGGCCGGTCCTGATCGACGTCCCGAAGGACATCGGCCAGGGCCCGTGCACGGCGCCGTTCACGGACGTGCTCGACCTGCCGGGCTACACCGTTCCGAGTCGCGGCGACGCCGATGCGATCGCGCGCGCGGCGCGGCACTTGCGCGAGTCACGCCGCCCCGTGCTCTACGTCGGGCACGGCGCGGTGATCTCGGACGCGGGCAAGGCAGTCACTGCGCTCGCCGAGAAACTGCGCGCGCCCGTGGTCAACACGCTGCTGGGCAAGGGCGCCGTCGACGAGACGCACCCGCTGCACCTCGGCATGCTCGGCATGCACGGCACCGCGTACGCGAACAAGGCGGTCGCGGACTGCGATCTCATCATGTCGATCGGCGCGCGCTGGGACGACCGCATCACCGGTCGAGTCAGTGACTTCTGTACGCGCGCGGTGAAGATCCACGTCGACATCGACGCCGCGGAGTTCGGCAAGATCATCAAGCCCGACGTCGTGATTCACGGCGACGCGCGGCTGGTGATCGAAGACCTGGTGCCGCAGGTCGAGCTCGCCGACACCAAGGAGTGGCTGGCGCAGATCAACCGCTGGCGCAAACAGTACCCACTGAAGTACCCGAAGCAGGGGGGGCTGCGCGCGCAGCACGTGCTCGACCGGCTGAACGAGCTCACCCGCGGTGAGTCGATCCTCACCACCGACGTGGGCCAGCACCAGATGTGGGCCGCGCAGTTCTGTCTCGCGCGCAGCAACCGTCACTGGATCACGAGCGGCGGCGCCGGGACGATGGGCTTCGGCTTCCCGTCGGCGATCGGCGCGCAGTTCGCGAACCCGAAGAAGAAAGTCTGGGCGATCGTCGGCGACGGCGGCTTCCAGATGACGTGCTCGGAGCTCGCCACGGCGCAGATCAACAAGCTCCCCGTGAAGTGTCTCATCATCAACAACAACTATCTGGGCATGATCCGGCAGTGGCAGGAGATGTTCTACGACAACCGCCTGTCCGGCGCGGACCTCGAGGGCAATCCCGACTTCGTGAAGCTCGCGCAGGCGTACGGCGCGAAGGGCCTGCGCATCCGCCGGCCGGCCGACGTCGATCGCGTGCTCGCGGAGGCGCACGCCTACGACAAGGGGCCGTGCATCGTCGTCGCCGAAGTCGTGAAGGAGGACAACGTCTTCCCGATGATTCCCGCCGGCGCATCGCTCTCCGAGATGCTGATCGAGAAGCCCAAGCACCGGCTCGAGAAGCCGCAGGGGAGCACCTGATGTCGGCCGCAGAAGTGACTCCCGCCGCCACCGCGCAGCGCGCGCCGCTGCACACGATCTCGCTGTTCGTGAACAACAAGCCGGGCGTCCTGGTGCGCGTGGCGCTCGTGTTCTCGCGGCGCGGCTTTAACATCGAGAGCCTGGTCGTGTCACCGGGCGCGGAGGGCCGCTTCTCGCGCATGACGATCGTCTGCTCGGGCGCGCGAGACGATCTCGGGCAGATCATCCAGCAGCTCGCAAAGCTCGTCGACGTGGTGCACGCGATCGACCACACCGGCGACGACAGCTACGAGACCGAGATCGCGCTGGTGAAGCTGTTCGCGCCGCTCGATCAGCGCACGCAGATCCTGCAGGTCGCCGAGCACTTCAAGGCGAAGGCCGTCGACTACGGATCCGACTCACTCATCCTGCAGATCCACGGGCCGAGCGAGAAGCTCGACGCCTTCATCGATCTGCTGCGGCCGTTCAAGCTCTCGGAGCTGGTGCGCTCGGGGAAGCTCTTGATGGCGCGGGGCGTGCGCGTCACTTGACCGTGGCGGTCAGCATGAATGCGAGGAAGGCGAGCGAGGCTCCCGCGACGGCGAGTGATGCGAGGTCGGTCCAGAGCGACTCGTAGTGGGTCATGACGGTGCCTCCTTGCCGACGCATGATGACTCGAGCGCAGTGACCCGCGCTGTGAAGTCATTCTCAGTGACCGACGACGAGAGGCCCCAGTAGGCTCACCACCGCGACGATCGCCGCGATGCCCGCGACGTCCAGCAGCACGCCGTGGCGCATCATGCTCGTGAGCGGAATGCGGCCGGAGCCGTAGACGATCGCGTTGCACGGGGTCGAGACCGGCAACATGAAGCCGAGCGACGAGCCCATCGTGGCCGCAAGCGCCGGCAGCACCGGATCGATGCCCGCGGAGCGCGCGAACGCGATCACCACGGGGACCACCATGTTCGCGGCCGCCGTGTTGCTGGTCGTCTCCGAGAGCAGCGCCGCGAGCGAGGTGGAGAGGGCGATCAGGCCGAGCTCCGAGCGCACGCCGAGGAGGCTCGTGAGGGCCGAGCCCAGGGCGTCCGCGAGCCCGGTCTTGAACGCGAGCGTGCCGAGCGCGATGCCCCCGCCGTACAGGAACACGATCCACCAATCGATCTTCACGGCCTCGTGCCATGGGAGCGTGAACTCGTGCCGGCGCAGGTTCGTCGGCAGGACGAACAGGAGCCCGGCGCCGAAGAGCGCGACCACCGCCTCGGGCAGCAGCGCCGAGAGCGAGCGATAGAGCGGCGAGTCCTGGCCGGCGACCAGCGCGACGATCCCCGGCAGCACCCAGAAGAACACGGTCGCGGCGAACGCGAAGAGCGAGTTCTTCTCGCCGCGCGACCACGGTCCGAGCTCCGCGCGCTGCGCTCCGACCAGCTGCGAGACACCGGTGAGTCGCGTCCCGGCGGGCGCACCGGCGCGGCCGAGATCGAAGACCATCCAGCCCATCAGCACCGCGCAGAGAGGCACGCCGAGCGCCATCCACGAGAAGAACGGCAGATCCACGCCGAGCTCGCGGCGAATGAAGCCGAGGCCGATCAAGTTCGGCGGCGTGCCCACCGGCGTGCCCATCCCGCCGATCGACGCGCCGAACGCGTTGGCGAGCAGCAGCGCCGTCGCGAAGCCGGCGGGCAGCGGCGCGCCGTCGCGGCGTGACTCGAGCGCGCCGAGCAGCGAGAGACCGATCGGGAACATCATCGCGACCGTCGCCGTGTTGCTGATCCACATCGAGATCAGACACGCGACCGAAGCGTACGCGACGAGCACGCGCCACGGCCGGTCCCCTACACCGGGAAGTGACAGGATCGCGAACGCGAAGCGGCGATCGAGGCCGTGGAAGAAGATCGCCTGCGCGAGCATGAACGTGCCGACGAACAGAAAGATCAGCGGATCGGCGAACGGCGCGAACGCGACCGACGCGGGCGCGACGCCGAGCGCGACCGACGCCGCCACACCGAGAAACGCGGTCATCGCCATGGGGATCGCCTCGGTGACCCACAGCACGACCACCGCGCCCATGATCGCGGCCAGGCGATGCGCCTCCGTCGAGAGCCCGAGCGGCGCGAACCAGAGCGCCGCAAATGCGAGCGGCGCCAGCACGACCCCGGCGCGCTCGCGCCAGGGCTCGCCCATCGAGTCAGTCGCGCTCGCGCCCCCGAGATCCCCCACCGCCGCGCAAGGATAGCCGAGCGCGTGTCGCAGTCAGTGCGAGCGCCGCGAGCGCGAGCGCGAGGGGCGCCGGCTCCGGCACGGTGGCGTCGAGCACGTCGCACGCGCACGTCGTGGACGCGAAGTGCACGTGGAAGCCGTCACTCACGTCGTTGTAGAAACCGGGGCCGATGTTGACCTGCAGGCGCACCGCGACCTCCGAGCCGCCGACCGAGAACGGATTTGGAAAGTTGCCGACGAAGTCCGGGATCGCCTTGTCGATCACTCCCCAGACGATCACGTTCGCCCGGAAGTCATCCGCGGGATCGACGCCCAGCGCCGTTGCTGCGTCGACCGTCTGGGTCACGCGGTAGATGCTGCCCGGCAGAAAGCCGATGCGCGTCGCCGGAGTCCCGACCGGGACTGGATCGCCGACCCCGTACGCCGAGTAGATACCGCCGGGACCGCCGGTGGCCCCGGAGAGCGGGATGGCCCAGAGCGAGGACTTCCCCTGGATCAGCACGTCTCCCGCGCCGACGGGCGACGAGGCAAACGAGGTCCCGGACTCGCTGAAGGCGGCGAGCGTGGTGTCGCCGCCGTGATAGTTCAGGCGCAGCTCGATCCGCAGCAAGGTCGGCGAGAGCTCTTGGATCTCGAGCGACCGGATGTCGAAGTCGGCCCCGTTGCCCAGGACGTCCGGCGCGCCGACGCCGTAGTCGTCCATGAGGAGTGGACCGCCGAGCGCCGAGCCCGCGCTCGCGGCGAGGATGGCTCCAAGGAGGCCGGCGGCGAGCGCCCTCGGCCGGGTGAGTCGCTTCATGACGACCTCCAGAGGCTTTGCCAGACTACGCCGCCTTCGTGAGCCCCGGATTCATTGTCCCCGCGTCTCCGCGCCCCGGCGTGCTCAAGCGTTCGCGCCCCGCGCGTCGATGCGCCTGGGGAACCATGCCCGCCTCGAACCCCGATCCGGCCGAGCCGAGCGCCCCGGCCTTGCACGCGCTCGTCTCTGACGCCGTCCTGTGGCTCGACGCCGAGCTGTGCATTCTGCGTTCGAACGAAGCCGCGCAGCGACTCCTGCGCCAGCCCGCCGAGATGATCTTCGGCCTCTCGCTCGAGGAGCTCGTGGCTCCTTCGTCGCGCAAGAGCTTCGGGGCCTACGTGCAGGAGCGGCGCGACACCGGCGGCGGGCGGGCGGAGCGGCGCATCGACGTGCGCGTGACGCACCTCGAAGTCGTGGAGCTCCCGCTCGAGATCGCGCTGCACGGCTTGGAGATCGACGGCAAGCCGGGCTGGCTCGCGGTCGCGCGCGACCTCACGGAGCGGCGCCTGCTGCGCGCGGAGCGCAACCGCGCCGAGTCTCTCGAAGAG
>Ga0326726_10000147_pt1 | contig 67558 bp, 68 predicted proteins | sample MHFenrmetagenome_2_FD_207603 | JGI IMG/M metagenome (GOLD analysis project Ga0326726, IMG submission 207603) | Lab enriched peat soil microbial communities from Michigan Hollow, Ithaca, NY, United States - MHF15MN | ecosystem: Environmental > Terrestrial > Soil > Wetlands > Peat | place: USA... | reverse complement strand
CCGTGCGCCGGGCAATGGTGCCGGGGGCCATATGCGAGGAGATTTATCGACAAGCCGCCGAGATGGCTGAAAACGCGGGGCTTGGCGGGAACTTCATGGGGATGCCCGGCGAGCAGTCCCGCTTCGTCGGCCACGGCGTTGGTCTCGAACTTGACGAGCTTCCGGTGCTGGCTCAGGGTTTCAACATGCCGTTGCAGGCGGGTCAGGTAGTGGCCGTCGAACCGAAATTCGTCATCCCCGGCAAAGGCGCGATTGGCATCGAGAACACCTTCGTGGTCACGAAACATGGCGGCGAGCGGGTGACGGAACTTGGCGACGAGATCGTCGCGATTTGAGTGGGACGAAAAAAAAGGCCCCGGTTGATGTGGGGCCTTTTTGCACGTTAACTGCGTGGCTTGTCTCAGAGAGCAAACCTGAGTCCTGCAAGAATTTCGCTTCCGCCAAAAGTATATTTACCGATACCATAATCAGTGTTTTCTTTAAGCGTCGACGGTTTCAGGTAACGATAACCAAGGTCAATGGTGATATCCTTCGATGCTTTAATACCGAGGCCAGCACCAACCTGCCAGGCAAACGTAACCGAAGTTCCCATACCATAAACAGGGTTATGTATTGATACCCTTGCACTTCCGAGACCGCCCATTAAATACGGCTTAACGCCGGAGCCAAACATGTCGATGTCATAATAACCATTCGCCATGAAGGTCCATGCCGACAGATCAAGTTCTACTTTATGTTGTTTAGTCTCAATATTGTCTATTATCTCATCTACTTTATTGTCATGGAACCCAACTTCTGCTTCCAGACGGAGAACGCCGCTCTTCAGACCGACGGCGCCATTGACGGCGACACCTGGTTTGTACTTGAACGTATACGGAGGGTACATAAACAGATCAGGATACTCATAATCAATGGTAGAATTTTTCAGCAGGTTCAATCCACTTGAGACGCTGACATAATAGCTTTCAGCCAGCGCCAATGAAGGAACTGCCAATGCTCCTGCAACAAGAAGAGGGAGAATGAGCTTTTTCATGGTGGTATGAATTTGGAGGTTATGCAGACATTACCAAAATCATGTATCGCTACGCTAATTTAAGCGAAAGAAGTATCATATAAAAGGGCATATCCTGAATTGTCTATAAACATCTTCTTCAGCGTCAAACAGCTTCCCTATCTGAAGGGAACATTCATTCCGAACGTGGTTGATTGCTGGTTCGGCGAGTCAGGGGTTGGGCGCGGATGAACGAGTACGACACCTTCGCGGTCGAAGAGGCTGTTGTCGGTAGTGCGGCGAACTACGGACATTTTAGTGGCGCGATCAAGGGGGCTAGGGCATTCAAACGAGTCGCCACAAGATGCGTCGCTCGCCGAATTCACGAGAAAGAACTGGCGCTGGCGGCATCGTATAGGGGACAGAACATGGCGGCGAGCGGCTGACCGAGTTATCCGACGAAATGGTAAGGACTTGAGCGGAACGATAAAAAAAAGGCTCCGGGAGCGCCGGAGCCGCGATGAAAAATCTGCGCAAATCGGCAGAGGATCAGAAGCTGTAGCGGATGCCGACAATAAAATTGCTGCTGGCGAGAGAGACCTTTGCCCCCTCGAATGTTGCATCTGATGGCGAGAGGTAGCGATACCCGATATCGACCATCACATTGTCGGAGGTCTTGATCCCGAGGCCAGCGCCCACCTGCCAGGCAAATTCCGTGGAGCTCGATGACGGACCCCAGTTGCCGTCTCTGATCGAAGCATCGGCCACGCCGAGACCAACCATGATGTAGGGCGACAGGCCGGCATTATCCATATCGATGTCGTAATAACCGTTGGCCATATAGCTCCACATCGAAACATGAGCGCCTCTAACCACGCTATAATCGGAAGAATCGACGCTGTTCTGGTGATAGCCGACCTCCGCTTCCAGGCGAACGGCCTCGTTTTTCAGTCCGATAGCCCCATTGATCAGGTAGCCGGTATCGTACCTGATCGCGTCATCGTTTCCATCAACTTTCGAGTTGTTCAGCAAACCAACTCCGCCTGAAAGGCTGACGTAGGCATTGCTCTCTGCGCGAGCAAGCGACGGAATTGTGCACACGCCTGCTATGAGCAGGGGAAGGATAACTCTTTTCATAGTTCTCATTGTTTCGTTGTTGCATCGTTTATCTGGTTGTGAGCCATCGCTCGTTTTGAATTTATATAAAAATTTAAAAATAATATAAAGTACTTTGAGACTTTGCATTCACAGGATTCCAGGAAATATTTTACCGGTTTTCAGTTGCCAGTTCGCTGCACGCTCAGTACGTTGACAAAGGTTATGCCTTGCCAATACGCACCAGCGGCGTTTTTTCGGAAAGATTTTCAACAAAGTGCGTGATTTTCTGACAACATGAACATCCTTGTCTGCGTCAAACAGGTTCCCGATATGGCGGGAACGTTCGCGCCGAACGCGGCTGGTAGCTGGTTCGACGAGGCCGGGCTTGCGTGGCGGATGAACGAGTATGATGCCTTCGCGGTCGAAGAGGCTGTCCGGCTGAAGGAGGCGCTTGGCGCGGATACGCAGGTGACAGTGCTCTCCATCGGTCCGGCGCGGGTGGTCGAAGTGATCCGCAAGGCGCTCTCGATGGGGTGCGACGACGGCGTGCACATCGAGGACGCCGAAGCGCCGGAGCGCGACCCCTGGCAGATCGCTTCGATGATCGCCGGATTTGCCGACGGGCGCGGATTCGACCTCATCTTCACCGGAATGCAGTCCGAAGACCGCAGCTCCGCACAGGTCGGCGTGCTTGTCGCCGAACGGCTCGGCATGGCCTGCGTGACCGGCATCACGGCATTCGAGTGGCGAGATGGCGCGATGACGGTCGAGCGCGAACTCGAAGGCGGGCGCAGGTGCAGGCTCAGGCTGAAGCCTCCGACGGTGCTGACCTGCCAGCTCGGCCTCAACACGCCACGCTACCCGACTCTGCCGAATATCATGAAATCGAAACGCGCCCCGCTGACCGTTCTCTCTCCGGAATCTGTGGGCCTCGAAACGCCGAGAGTGTCGTCTGAAAACTGCCGGCCTCATGAACCCAATGCGGAAGGAGTGATCCTCGAAGGCGACGCCGGAACACTCGCATCGCAAGTGCTCGATATGCTCGAAGCCAGAGGGATCATCCCCCGCCTCGGAGGCTCGCGATGAAGCTTCTGCTTGTCGGTGAGTGCCGCGACGGTCTGCTCGCCGCCGAAACCGGCGAGCTGTTCGGTTTTGCCGCTCGCCTTGATGCGGAAGCGTCGATGGTGCTTGCCGGTGGCTCAGGCGATCTTCCCGCTTTCGACGGACGCATCTATCACGCCGATGCCAAGAATCCTTTTGACGCGACGTATCACAAACGGCTGGTGCTGGATGCTGTCGAGCGGGAGCAACCGGACACAGTGGTGTTTCTGCACTCCTCGTTCGGCTGGGAACTCGCCCCGCGCGTGGCGTTCGCCATGCAGGTCGCGCAGGTGTCGGGCGTTACCGGCATCGACGAAGGCTGTTACGTGGTCGAAAGCTGCAACGGCAAGATGCGCCGCACGGTCAGGCCGCTGACCTCTCGCGCCGTGCTGACAATCCAACCGGGCGCATTTGCAGCCATTCCGATGGCGGGAACTCCCGAGGTGATTGCCATCAATGCTGAGCCGGATCACGCCATCGAGTTTCTCGGCTGCATCCAGCCGGAGCAGGGCGTTGATCTTTCCCGCGCCGAGGTGATCGTCAGCGCCGGGCGAGGCGTGGGCAGCGCCGATCAGGTCGGGCTGGTCAGAGCTTTGGCCGATGCGCTGGGCGGCGAGGTCGGCGCGAGCCGCCCGGTGGTCGATGCCGGGTGGCTCGAACGGGCGCGGCTGGTGGGATCGAGCGGGCAGAGTGTCTCGCCCGCGCTCTACGTGGCGTGCGGCATTTCCGGCGCAATCCAGCACCTTGCCGGCATGAAAGGCTCCAGCTTCGTGCTCGCCGTCAATACCGACCGCGACGCGCCCATCACGAGCGTGGTCGATGTGCTTGTCGTGGCTGACCTGGCGGAGTTCCTGCCCGCCCTGACGGCGGCGATTCAGGCACGGAAGTGAACGGAGCGCGACAATTTTTTCAACGACAACCAAACAGCGGATGAATCAGCAAGCTTACGCCTTCTCGCTTGAAATGGAGGTGCGCGACTACGAGTGCGACATGCAGGGCATCGTCAACAACAGCGTCTACCAGAACTACCTCGAACATGCGCGGCACGTGTACCTCAAGACGGTCGGGATCGATTTCAAGGAGTTCACCGAACGGGGCATCAACCTCGTGGTCGTCCGCGCCGAGCTGGACTACAAGTCTCCGCTGCAAAGCGGCGACCGTTTCACGGTTGGCCTGAACATGGTGCGTGAATCGCCACTCAAGTTCGCTTTTTATCAGGACATCCTGCGCCTGCCGGACATGAAGCTCGCGATCAAAGCCAAAATCATCGGTACCGCGCTCAACGGCCGGGGCCGCCCGCAGATCCCAGCCGAACTCGAAGCGCTGATGCAGCCGGTCGCGTGAGTCGTCAAGAATCGAAGCCACGAAGATTCAGCGAGTAACGCCCCTCTTTATCGAGGACGAGCAGCTTCCGTTCGAGCAAATTTTTCAGGTCACGCCGCGCGGTCATCTCTGAGACTTTTCGGTACACCATCGCGTAGGGCATCGCCTGCTGAAGCTCATGAAGCGTGAACGGTTTACCTGGCGGATCATCGAGCAGCAGCGCGATCATGTCGTTTTGCCGCTTCGAGATCGCTTTGTTGCTGCCGAGTACGTGGACATGCTCTCTCATGACCAGCATTCTGATGAGAATAGCGATGCGGGTTTTCATTGTTTGCAACGATTCAATCACGCCGCGAAGGTTGAATTCGAGGAACGGCGTGACATCCTTGTCCGCCCGGATAGTGTCGGAGACGGCTTGGTAATAGTCGTCCACATGGCGGTAGTAGTAGTTCGAGAGCATTTTGGGCACATAGCGAATTCCCGCTGACTGAAGCAGCTTGGCCTCGATCAATCGAGCCACGCGCCCATTGCCGCCCCAGAAGGGGTTGATCAGCGAGAAGTGGTAATGGGCCAGCGCTGCCCGGACAAAGACGTTTTCGTTGATGAGGTTGTCGCTGTTGATCCAGTCGATGAACTCTCCCATGAGCATCTCTACATCTTCGATAATTTTCGGAGGCGTGTAGATTCCTCCATGTGCTTTGTCTCCGACCTTGGCCATGCCGTTACGGTAAGTGCCGGGAATGTTATCCTCATACGGAAGGCCGTTGGTGATCTGCTTGTGCAGATCGCGGATATGACTTTCTGCAAGGAGATTCGCGGTCGAAAGCTTTGCCTGTCGCTCGTCGAGCAGTCGATAAGCACCGATCAGGTTGGTAATCTCGAGCTTGTCTTTTGCCGTGTGGCCCGCATCAGGTATTTTTCCCTCGTCGAGTTCTCTGACTTCATTCGCATCAAGTGAGTTGCCTTCGATGGCGGCGGTGCTGGCGATAGAGCTGTAGAGAAGCTCGGGATCGATCTGCGACGACCACTTCGGCAGAATCGGTAAATCGCTGATCGCGGAGTTCAGGGTTGACGCCTCGACAAGCAGTTTCTCGATGCGGGGCTTGTCGTACTGGTCACAAAAGAAAAACTTGCCCGATTTGAAGGTCATGACCTCTTTCATCTGATCGCAAATGTTAATGATTTTGTTACACACAATGAGTTATAAAATAAACCATTAGCAAGACAGCGTGGTTCATTTTTGTTAAAGTTTTTTACAAGATTTGTCAAAGATTTCTGCAAGAATTATTGAAGAAAGCCTGAATCTTTTTTTTTACATCTGTTACCAGCTTATGAAACCACTCAAAGAGGTTGCCGGGGCGTATCTGGCGCTTTCGGATGCCCAGCGTCAGTTGCTTGACGGTAACTATGCCGAGGCGGCGGCGAACTGCCGCAGGGCGATGGAGATTTCGCATACGATGCCGCCCGAGGAGGCGTTCGATCATGCCGGGTTCGATGCCTTTTGCCATGCCGGGCTTGCCGAGGCGCTGGCCGGGCTTGGCTCTTTCGACGAGGCGCTGCGCTCCGCTGACCAGGCGTTGCATCACTTCAACCGCCGGGGCGAGCTGAACCAGGACGAGGGCAAGCTCTGGATTTCAGCGGTGTTGAGCCGGGCGCTGGCGCTCGACGGGCTTGGGCGTGGTGCTGAAGCGCTGCCGGAGTTCCGCAAGACAGTTGAGATGCTCGACGAGCGCAAGGGCGAAACACCCGGCAAGGAGCGTATGAAGGAGGTTGCCGCCAGTCGCATCGCCGCACTCGGCAAGTCCGGCAAAAAGGACAAAAAGCCGGAGGGATACAAAGCCTGGTGGGAGTTCTGGTCGTGACGGAACCCGGCTCTATTCGAAGCGTTCTCGTTGTGCGACTCAGCGCCATCGGCGACATCGTGCTGACGACGCCCGTGCTTGTCGAGCTGCATCGCGCCCTTCCAGAGGCGCGAATCGACTTCTGCACCAAAGCGCCCTTCGCGCCGCTCGTCTCCTCGAACCCCACCGTGGCTTCGGCCGTCACGCCGGAATCGATTGCGCCAGGAACGGCGTACGATCTGGTGGTCGATCTCCAGAACAACCGGCGCTCTCGCGCTCTGATACGAAAGCTCCGCGCGGGGAAGGTCACGCGCTACCGCAAGCGCAACTGGAAAAAGGTGTTGCTGGTGCATTTCAAGATCAACGTTTCTGATGGCTACCACTCCGTCGTCGAACGCTACGGCGAGGCTTTGGACGGCATCGCGCCGAAAGTTACCGCGCCGTGCGCCCTTTATCCATTACCCGGCGAGCGGGCGTTCGCCGACGAGGCTATTGGCTCGGAATATCCCGTGCTCGCGGTCTGTTTCGGCGCGAACCACTTCACCAAGCGCTACCCGCTCGAACGCTTCGCCCAGGTCATCGAGCTGGTCACGGTGGCAACTCCGGCGCGCGTGCTGCTGCTTGGCGGCAAGGAGGACGAGCCGGAGGCAGCGAAGCTCATGGCGGTGCTGCCGGATGCGGCGCGAAGCCGCGTGCTTTCGCTCGCCGGAAAGGCAAGCCTGATGCAATCCGCAGCTCTGCTCGCCAGCGTCGATGCGGTGCTTACCAACGACACCGGCCTCATGCATATTGCCTCGGCGTTCGGCAAGAAGCTCTTCGTCATCTTCGGCTCATCGGTCAAGGAGTTCGGCTTCATGCCGTGGGGGGCCGATTACGAGTTGTTCGAAACAGAAGGACTCCGTTGCCGCCCCTGCTCTCACATTGGGCGCGGCTCCTGCCCGAAAGGGCACTTCCGCTGCATGACCGAAATCGCGCCGGAACGCATCGCCACGCGCATCATCGAAACGCTCAACCAGCCGTCGCAATGAAGATTGCTACATGGAACATCAACGGCATCCGCGCCAGGCAGGAGTCGCTTCGCGCATGGCTCGAACGCCGCCAGCCCGACATCGTAGTGCTCCAGGAGGTTAAGGCGCTCGAATCGGAGATTCCCGAAAGCATCGCCGCGATGGCGGGGTATCGGAAATTCTGGAACGGCTCGACCTTCAGGAAAGGGTACAGCGGCGTCGGCGTGCTTGTCCGCGAGGGGAGCCTCGGCGAGTTCACCTGCGAAGCGCCGCCGTTCGACGTGGAGAACCGGACGCTCGTGCTGCACGCGCAGCAATTCACGCTTATCGGTACCTACGTGCCGCGCGGGGACGGGGCGGAGCATTATGCCGTGAAACTGCGCTATCTTGCGGATATGAAAGCCTTTATCGCCGGACTCGTGGCAGATGGTCGCGAAGTCGTCCTCCTCGGCGACATCAACGTGGCGCTTCGCGACATCGACGTACACCGCTCGCAGAACAAACCCGGCGCGACCGGTTTGCGCCCCGAAGAGCGGGCGGCCATCGAGGCGCATCTGGAGCTTGGGCTTCATGACATCGTCCGTGAGCTGAATCCTGATAAAAAAGAGCTCTTCACCTGGTGGCCCAACTGGAAATTCGCCCGCGAACGTAATCTCGGCTGGCGTATCGACTGCCTCTATCTCACCACCGCGCTTGTCGGAAAAGTCTCCGCTGTTTCGGTCGATCTCGACGAGAAAAGCTCCGATCACGCGCCGGTATTGCTTGAACTCTCGTTCTGATCTTCTTGTGTTACAATGCCGTTAACAATGAGGCGTTGGAAAACAAAAGAAAAAATTTTACCTTGCATGTCCTAAAACGCCAATGGTGTTCGTGCGTCTGCATGAAGCCGCGAAGATAGGGATGCGCAATACCTGTTTTCCGCCATCGGCACAGTTGCTTTTCACTCAAGAACGATTGCGCTATGAATACACTGAAGCAGTACGAATGCACCGTCATCATTGACGGCGGCCTTCAGGATGATGCCATTGCCGCCGCCATGGAGCTGGTCAAAAAGACCGTCTCCGACAAAGGCGGCGTGATCAACAATGTCCTGGAAGTCGGAAGAAGGAAAATGGCTTACCTCATCCGCAAATCCTCCATCGGTTACTACGCTCACATCGAGTTCGATGCCGCACCCACAGCCATCGCCGAGATCGAGCGCGTGTTCCGCTACGAAGAAAATATCCTGCGGTTCCTCATTATCCAGATGAGCTCCCAGCTGACCGAAATGCGCAAGCGCGTCGAGAAGTACAGCGTTATGCTTGGCAGCCCGGAAGATCAGGCCGAACCTGACGCAGGCGCTTCAGCAAAAAGCTGACAGCCGGTCGATTACGGTTTTGTATGAATGACGAAATGATCCCATTTGAGAACAAAAAGGAGAAGATGCTATGGCGGAACTGAAAATGCCTGAAATCAACAGCGTCATAATTGCCGGGAACCTGACCAAGGATCCTGTCTTCAGACAGACCAATTCAGGCGGGACGCCAGTTGTCAATTTTTCCATTGCGTGCAATCGCAGGTTCAGGGACAGCAACCACCAGTGGCAGGAGGATGTCTGCTACGTCGGCATCGTGGCCTGGAACAAGCTTGCCGAAAGCTGCCGTGACAATCTGAGAAAAAGCTCGGCGGTGCTTGTCGATGGAGAGTTGCAGAGCCGCACCTGGAAAGCCCAGGACGGCACGTCGAGAACCGTGGTCGAAATCAAGGCCAGGAGGATACAGTTCCTCAACAAGAGAAAGAAAAACGGAGAGGAGGACGAGGAGGGCTTTATCGAGGACGAATCGCATGACATCCATCATGGTCATGTCGATGATGACACGACCATGTACGAGTACAAGTACCTCACTTCCGACTGAAAACAGACGCTCTGATCCGCCGTAAAAAATAATACGGCATGTGACGAGTCGCAAGATCATGCAAGCATAATTCTGAACAAGATCAATGAGACAGAAACCAGCACCGGCCCAGGGCAACAAATCGTTGAGCAATGCTCTGGCTTCGAAAAAGAAAGTGTCGAAAAACCAGGTAGTTTTCTTCGACTATCGCGACGAAAGGAAGCTCAAGCGCTTCATCAACGACCAGGGTAAAATCATCCCCCGCCGCATTACCGGCCTGTCGGCCAAAGAGCAGAGCCTGCTCACCCATTCGATCAAATGGGCAAGGTTCCTGGCGATCATTCCCTACGTTGCCGACGAATACAAGTAAGTGGTTGTCCACGCAAGTTTAATTATTCAGAACGAGGAAAAAGACCGTGAAAATAATTTTAAGAAAAGATGTGGCAACCCTTGGCGATGCCGGTGAAGTGGTCAGCGTCAAGAACGGGTATGCCAATAACTTCCTGATCCCGCAGGGATATGCCATCCGCGCTACCGAGGGCACCCTCAAGGCGCTCGATACCGAGAAGAAGCAGCAGGCGCGCAAGATCGAGTTACAGCGCAAGAACGCTCGCGATCTGGCCGTCAAGCTTGAGCAGATGACGCTGAAGGTTCACGCCAAGGCTGGCGAGTCGGGCAAACTGTTCGGTACCGTGACGGCTGGCGACATCGCCGAAGCGCTCAAGGCGCAGGGCGTTGAAATCGATCGCCGCAAAATCCATCTTGAAGCTCCGATCAAATCTCTCGGCAAATACGAGGCTGATGCGAAGCTCTTCATGGATATTACTGCAAAGCTGAGCCTCGAAGTGGAAGCCGAAGGCGCTGGCGCGGAGTAATCGCCAGGCTTTTGTTATCCTGATCAACTGATTTCTTGAAATCAGTGTACAAAATACGCCTCATGTCCGCCAGGTCATGAGGCTTTTTTTTGATACCCTGTTGTAAAATCTTCAAGTCTGGCGTACCATTATTATGGACGGCCTCTCTTCAACGCCGCCGTACTTCGCGCAGTATCCAGCCAACCCAATCAGGGAGAGCACCATGAAACAAACTCTTCTTCAAGAAAAATACCCCATCTACATCCTCGAGCTTGACAAAGAAGAGACCAGTTACAGCAGCGTCGATGAGATCATAGCCTATTACCGCGAGCAAATCGAAGAGCATCCCTTCGCGGTGCTGATCGGTGAGTTTGACCATTACGGTCACACCGCCGGTCTCGAAGGAGCGATAGGCGAGGGCATCACCGCCGCCAAAAACATCGTTTTCTGTTTTGGAAAAGAGCTGATGAATCCCAAGATGCTTGCCGTTCGTCCGCGCTCCATTGGCGTGGCTGAAATGGGCGGCCACTTCGTCATCAGCTTCCTCGAAGCGCCAATGCCCGCAGCCAACACCACGATGGAGGAGTGGACTCTTGCTCTGAGAAATCCGGTACTGGCCTGATTCAGGTGCGAGTCGAAAATCAAAAAAGCCTCATAAGTTTGATCTCATGAGGCTTTTTTATTGATTTTCCAGGTCGGTGTATCAACGCCTGATCATGCCATGAACTGGCTGAGCATACGGACGTCATTTTCGAAAAAGAGGCGGATGTCGTCGATCTTGTAGCGCAACAGCGCCGTGCGATCAACGCCCATGCCGAAGGCGTAGCCAGTCCACTCCTCGGGGTCGATGCCGCAGCTCTTCATGACGTTGGGGTGCACCATGCCGCAGCCCATGATTTCGAGCCAGCCGGATTTCTTGCAGACGCGACATCCCTTGCCACCGCAGAGGTAGCAGGTGACGTCAACTTCGGCTGACGGTTCGGTGAAGGGGAAAAAGCTCGGGCGGAACCTGAGCTTGACGTCGCTGCCGAACATCTGGCGGGCGAACGAGTAGATGGTGGCCTTCAGGTCGGCGAACGAGACGTTTTTGTCGATGTACAGACCTTCGAGCTGGTGGAAAACGCAGTAGCTTCTGGCGCTGATCGCTTCGTTCCGGTACACCTTTCCGGGGCAGATCACCCTGATCGGCGGCTTCTGGTCGAGCATCACCCGCACCTGAACCGGAGAGGTGTGCGTGCGGAGCAGCACGTCGCCCTCGGCTTGGCCGCGCGTGATGAAGAAGGTGTCCTGCATGTCGCGGGCCGGGTGGTTCGGCGGGAAGTTCAGGCGGTCGAAGTTGTACTCATCGAGTTCAAGCTCCGGGCCGGTGGCGATGCCGAATCCCATCGCCGTGAAGATGCGCTTCATGTCGCCGAGCACCTTCTGCACCGGATGCTCTGAGCCGCAGAACGAGCGGCGTCCCGGCAGGGAGAGATCGAGCGCTGGCGCGGCGCTCTTCGCATCCTCTGCGAAGCGGCTTTCGGCGTCGGCGATCCTTGCCTCCGCCGACTGCTTGAGCGCGTTGAGCAACTGCCCTATGCGAGGTCTGTCAGCGGGATCGACGGTTTTGAGCTGGCCAAACAGGCCCGCGATCTTTCCCTTGCGCACCGTGAATTCGAGCTTGAAGGCTTCGAGTTCACCGGTGTTCCGGATTTCGTATCCGTCGATCTCCTGCAACAGTTTCTGAATGCTTGTCTCCATAGGGCCGTTGTACAAAATTGATTAATCGAGAGCCGTCTTGACGATCAGTGAGAAAGCCGCCGGATCCTTCACGGCGATTTCGGCCAGCGCTTTGCGGTCGATCTCGATGTTCTTCTTGTGGATAGCGTCCATCAGGCGGGAGTAGGAGACTCCGTTCTGGCGGGCGGCGGCATTGATACGCATGATCCACAGGGAGCGGAAGTTTCTTTTCTTGACGCGGCGGTCGCGGTAGGCGTACTGCTCGGCTTTGTCAACGGCGTGCTTGACAACGGTCAGCACGTTGCCGCGTGAACCCCAGTATCCTTTGGCTTTATTGAGAATCCTCTTCCTTCTGGCTTTCGAGGCTACGGAATTGGTTGATTTAGGCATCGTTGTATCGAATTAATGTTTATAGACTGTCTCAGGCGAGGATCATTCTCTTGATCTGCTTCTCCATGGTTGCATCGACCAGCGTTGACTGGTGCAGACGGCGGGTGCGTTTGCGGTTCTTGTGCTCGAGATTATGGGAGCCGTTCATTCGCTCGCGTTTGATTTTTCCTGATGCGGTGGCCTTGAACCTCTTGCAGGCGCCCCGGTGTGATTTCATTTTCGGCATGATCGTCGTTTTTAATGATAAAAGTCGCTTCTGTTCAGTTGGTTTTATTCGTCGTCGTCCTCAGGCTCCTCGATCTGAGGCGGTAACGGCGCCAGTGGCGCGGCGGGCGCTTCCCTGGCGCGGCGCTTCTCGAACTGCTCGATCTTCTTCTTGTCGGGCTCGAAGTAGACGAAGAGCTTTTTGCCCTCGAATTTTGGATCGCCGTCGCGGGTGGCCACCGTGCTGAGCCTTTCGGTCAGGCGGTCGGCAAGCTCGAATCCCTTGTCCTTGTAGATGATCGAACGGCCAAGAAAGACGATGGTTGCCCTCACGCGGTTGCCTTTGCGGAGGAACTCTTCGAGGTGCGCGGTCTTGAAGTCGAAATCGTGCTTGTCGGTGTTGGGATGGAACCGCAACTCCTTGAGCGTGGTGGTCTTCTGCTTCTTCTTCTGGTCCTTGTCCTTCTGGGCCATCTTGTAGATCAGCTTCCCGTAGTTTTCGAGCTTGCAGACGGGCGGCTGGGCATTGGGCTGCACCTCGATGAGGTCGATCCCTCGCTCTTCGGCGATCCTGCGGGCATCATGGGTTTTCATCACCTGCATACCGCCTTCGGGAAACACGACCCTTACTTCTGGCACCCGGATCTGTTCATTGATCCTGTAGGAAAGCTTTGCTTTCTGGTTGCCGGTTGTTTTCTGTTTTTTCATTCGATCTTTTTTGGTTGATAGTCAGATCAGGATCGTCGATCTATTTCCTCACAGAGTTGCGCGACAAGGTCGCTGACGGCGAAGCGTCCCTCGTCGCCCTTGCGGTGGCGGCGGAGCGAGACCTCGCCCTTCTCCTGCTCGTTTCTGCCGATGACGAGCATGCAGGGGATTTTCGAGAGTTCCGCCTCGCGAATCTTCTTGCCGATCTTTTCGCTGCGCAAATCGATTTCGGCGCGGATACCCGCTTCGTGCAATTTCTGATATACTTCACGAGCGTAGTCGTGAACATCCTCGGCGATGGGCAGCACAATGGCTTGCGTCGGCGCGAGCCAGAGCGGGAAGTTGCCTGCCGTGTGCTCGATCAGGACGCCGATGAAGCGCTCCATCGAGCCGAACGGTGCGCGGTGGATCACCACCGGGCGGTGCTTCTGCCCGTCGCTGCCGATGTAGGTCAGGTCGAAGCGCTCCGGCATGACGTAGTCAACCTGCACGGTGCCAAGCTGCCACTTGCGGCCAATGGCGTCGCGCACGATGAAGTCGATCTTCGGGCCGTAGAAGCTCGCCTCGCCGATGCCGATGAAGTATTTGATGCCCATGCGGTCGGCGGCCTCCTTCACATCCTTTTCGGCCTGTTCCCATACCTCGGCGGTTCCGCCGTACTTGGCCTGGTTTTCCGGGTCGTGCAGCGACAGGCGGGTTTCGACGTCGTCGAAGCCGAGCGTGCTGAAGACGAAGCGGGTCAGGTCGATGGCGTTGCAGATTTCGTCAACGAGTTGATCCGGGCGGCAGTAGATGTGCGAATCGTCCTGCGTGAAGCCGCGGGCGCGCACCAGGCCGTTCAGCTCGCCGGACTGCTCGTGGCGGTACACCGTGCCGAACTCGGTCAGCCGGATCGGCAGATCGCGGTAGCTGCGCAGCGTCTGGCTGTAGATCAGGTGGTGGTGCGGGCAGTTCATCGGCTTGAGCAGGTACTGCTCTTCGCGGCCCGTCTCGTCCTTGTAGGTGAGCGGCGGGAACTGCGAATCGCTGTAATAGGGATAGTGGCCCGAACGCTTGTACAGCTCGATGTTGCCGATGTGCGGCGTGTAAACCGGCACGTAGCCGCGCTTGCGCTGCTCGCCCTTGAGGAAGGTTTCGAGTTCGTTGCGGATGATCGCGCCCTTTGGCAGCCAGATCGGCAGGCCGCTGCCCACTTCGGGGGTCAGCATGAAGAGGCCGAGTTCCGCGCCGAGTTTGCGATGGTCGCGGCGGCGAGCCTCCTCCATGCGAGCGACATGCTCCTTGAGCAGCTTGTCCGACGGGAAGGTGATGCCGTAGATGCGCTGCATCGTCTCGCGCGACGAGTCGCCGCGCCAGTACGACGACGAAATATTGGTCAGCAGCACCGCCTTGACCTTGCCGGTCGAGGGCAGGTGCGGGCCGCTGCACAGGTCGGCGAATCCGTCCTGGTGATAGACCGAAACCGTCGGCACCTCTTTCAGCGTCTCTTCGAGAATCTCGACCTTGTATTGATCCTTGCGCGTGTTGGCGAAGTATTCGATGGCCTGCTGGCGCGGCATCTCCTCGCGGGTGATGGCGAGGTCGCGCGTGCTGATTTCCAGCATCTTTGCTTCGATTGCGCGGAGGTCATCCTCGTTGAAGCGCTCCGGGCAGGCGATATCGTAGTAGAATCCCTGTTCGATGGCCGGGCCAGCGCCGAACTTCGAGTCGGGGAACAGCTCCTCGATGGCCTGGGCCATCAGGTGGCTCGAACTGTGCCAGAAAATCTCCCTGCCAGCCGGTGAGTCGAAGGTGATAATCGAGACGCTTGCGTTCGCGGTGACGGGCGTATCGAGGTCGCACGGCTTGCCGTCGATGGTGAAGGCGAGCGCCGCCTGCGCCAGCTTTTTGCCGATGGACGTAGCGATTTCGAAGCCGGTGACACCGGAAGTGTAGGTTCTTTCAGAACCGTCGGGCAAGGTGACGATCACCTGTTGACGGTCATCCGTTATTTCAGACATTGAATTTCTTGTCCATAATCATGTTTGCGGGACGAAGGTCTTGAGACCGGCCCCTCCCCTTCAGTGGGGAAAAATCCTTGACAGCCGCTTTTAGTCAGTATTCGCCGGACGGGAGGGCTGTTCTCGACGCCGTGCTGAAAATCAGCGGCGTGTCTTAATCCCCGTACCGATAAGAAGTCGGGCATAATGCAAAAAATTCGAGAAATCTCCAAGAAAGGAATTTGGCGGTTGGATTTTTCCTGTAGGGGCAACCCTCGCGGTTGCCCTGGTGGTAATGCCGTGGACGAAGTGGACGGGTGAAGGGGGATTACAACGCTGCGAGGATATTTTTAACATTCGACCAGTTCTTCTGAAACTCGGCATACGCCGGACAGTCATTGACCAGTTCCGCCCAGAGCTTTTCTGCCTGTTCAAACCACATCCGAGCTTGCGGTTTATCACCACGATGTTTTAAACTGAATTCTCCAAGATTTGCGAATGATATCGCCAAACCATTTTTATAGGCTAAATTATCAGGAGACAAACGCATTAATAAATGCCCTAATTCCAATCTTTTTTCATAACAATTAAAGGCATTTTCCTGATCGCCTAATATTGAGTGTACTGACCCAAGCCTCTCGTGAGATAATGCTAAGCCATGTATAAAGTGTACATTTTCTTGGTATGATGAATGTAGATCAAGCATCAGTGCAGAATACATTTCAAAATATTTTTTTGCCATTAAAAAAACACTCAGCGCCATATAAGTCTCTCCAATTTTACAATAAGCTATCGCCAAGCCGTGTCGAAGCTCAATATTCTCTGGATCAGTATTATACAAATCCTCAGCGATATCGGACCTTTGTTTAAAAAATTTCAATGCATTCGCCAAATCTCCCTCAGCTAAATAAGTTTCTCCAATTTTTGAATAAGATGTCGCTAAACTTATTGTGAATTTTATTTCCCCAGGTTCTTTGTTATGGAGCTTTTTGTACAACGCCATCGCCTCCCCAAAGCAAATCAACGCATCATCTCGATTTGAAAGCACATTGTAAGTGTCTCCAAGTTCACAGCGCAATGCCGCCAAGCCGTATTCAAACTCTATATTTCCTTGATTATCTTTATATATTTCCTCAAGCAAAATAATCGCATTTTTAATAAGGGATAATGTTAAATCAATTTTCCCTAATTCTCTATAAATGTGGCCAAGCCGTGATTGTGATATTACTAAAAAATATTTACTCTCATTGCTTTGCCTACTTAAATAGAATAATTTTTCTGAAATGCCCATACCTTTTTCAAAACAGGTTAAAGCCTTTCCGAGATTGCCTATTGTGCTATAAAAATAGCCAATCTGATCTAATAAGATGCTATTCTCCATCAGCTTATTGCTGAAACACATAATCACATTTTCTGCATATCGTGCGCAAATATGCCCCAGTTGATAATCTGCGTTGATAAGGTGTCCTGTACTGGGTTCAAACTTTAGCTTTTTGCTTAACATATCAACAAGCGTTTCGCACTGCTCGTACAAACGATCTCCGACCTGTAACCTTGTCACCGCTTGAACGACCGGGCTGCATTTGAGCTGTTTCGCTCCGGCGTTGTACTCGATCCACCCTTTGCGGACGAGGGTGCGGAGAGATTTTTCAAGAGCATCGTTTCCGGGTTGCATCGCTTCGAGCGTGGCAACGGCGATCGGTTCGGCGGGCAGTACCGAAAAGACGCACAGAAGCTGCTCCTCGCCCGTTTCGAGTTTCGCAAGGTCGTACATGGCGGCAATGACCGTTTCCGGTTTTTCCTCCCTCAATCTGAACATGCCGGGGTTGTACTCTGTCCGAACCTTCTCGCTTTTGCTCAGGCCAAACAGCCCGGAACCTTGCAGATCGCCGAGCATCTTTGCAAGCGCATAGCCGGTGCGGAACTGGTTGACTGTGGCGAGGTTTTTGGCCAGCAGCTCGATGACAAGGGTGTTGTAGCCGACGGCTCGCAGAATCTCTTTCAGCAGCTCGTCCTCAGCGGAGTCGTGCCCCGGATAGTGCGTCGTGAAGAGCCGCATCGCCGATGGTTCGTCGAGATGGCCGACCCGGCAGCTTCTGGCGTGAGCGAACTCCGTGATGCGCGTGGTCAAGAGGATGTGGAAATTCGGGCACCTGCGCAGTTCGAGGTAGTGCGCCGAAAGATCGTCGATGTCGTTGGCGTTGTCGATCACGAGCAGGCAGGGCTTGTTCAGCGAGGCCATTTCGCAAAGCAGCTTTTCGCGGCGCGCGTCGGCGGGGTCGGTCGGCGCGAACGTCACCTTCAGCGGATCGGCCAGCGTCAGCAAAGCGTCGCCGAGGCTCCGTTCGGCAAACACCCAGCCAAGATGCGCGTACTCGTCAAAGTAGCGCTGGTAATACTTCGCCGCCAGCGTCGTCTTGCCAATTCCCCCCTCGCCATTGACCAGCAATAACAGATTGTCGCCATCGAACAGCGCATCGTGCACCGAGCGAAGTTCCTCGTCACGCCCGATGAACACCTCCGGAATGACCGGCAGAATGCCGAGATATTTGGTGATCTTCTTTTCGCCATAAAGGAAAACCGGATTATTCAGCGTCGATGCGTTGAACTGATTGTGAACGTCAGTCATATTGACCCTCACTCAAATGTCGGGTTATTGAAGGTTCCGCCGTTAAACTGGTTCTTGATGTTTGCGTTCCGGTTGTCAACATATATTCCACGAGCATCGTCGATTTTTCCCATGCTTGCAAGATCGATCCGGTCAAGCTCCTTGTTGAACTGAACCCACAGGTCGGCGGCGTCTTTGTAGAACGCTGGAAAATGCCCCAACCCGACAAGCTTGTCTTTGAATGCCTGAAGGCTTGGTTCGGCGGCTTGTGGAGGTTCTTTGAACCAGGTAAAAACCGCCAGTTTTTTCTTGTTCCTGAACACGCGAAAAGCGAAGTCGAACTCCTCTTCGGTGTATTTTCCAACCTTGTTCCATGCAAGCAGCACGAACATATCCGCCGCTTCGATTGCTTTGTTGTAATCATCCTGCGATCTCGTCGGCGACATCTTCGAGGAAAGATCCTCCCAAATATCGAGGTGCAGAAAAACCGCTTTCTCCGCAAGAAGCTTGTTCTTGCGATTGATTTCGATTTCAAACGACTCGCGGTCTGCTTTCAGCTCGTTGGACGAAGCGAGGAATATTCTGATCGTTCGCATGGCAGGGGGTTTGGTTTGGGTACTGCCTCAATGCAATTTCGTAAAAAAGTCGGAAAGAACGTGGGTTTTTGGCCTGTAGGGGCGGGTTTTATGCCCGCCCTGGTGGGTAATGCCGTGGACGTTGTGGACGGCGTGGGCGGGAGGAACGGAGGGCGGACATTCCTGTCCGCCATTACATTTGAATGGCGGGTTGGAAAACCCGCCCCCCTTTTTTACCCGAGCTGCTTGAGCAGCTCCGGCGTTACGGTGTCCGCGCCGCGCGAGGTGGCGAGGTTTTCCGCCTTGCGTTTCAGCTCTCTGCCGAATGAAATCTGGCTGATGAACGGGGCTTTTTTCACGATCTCTTCGAGGATCGCGTTGGCTTCGGGCGTCCATTTGAGCGGCTGGGCGGGGGCTGCCGAGGCGGTTTGCCTGCGCGTGATGGGCAGGAAGTTGAAGAGCATGTCGTAGAGCGCGTTGACGATCTCCTGCACCATCCAGACCACGCCGCTGTGGCCCATGAATGGTGTGCCGAGGGCGCGGCGCACGATCGGGCCGGGGAAGCCCGCCGGGATGAAACGGCTTTTGGCGTCGGCTTCGGCGAGGTAAATCTTGTCGGGCATCCGGCCAAAGAGAAATTGCGGCTGCTTCTGCACGATCTCCTCCCGCACGGCGGTGTTGTCCGCGTCGGCGGAGTCGTGGCTGAAGAGGCACTGCATTCCCAGCTCGTCCGCGAGCACGCGCCGGATGCCGTCGGCGTAGCTCTTGCTCGCGACGACGCCGAAGCGGATGGTCGGGAACCACTCCGATTGCGGCCCGCGCCACAAATCCCACAAAGGCTTGAGCGTCGTGCGCTTCTCCTCGGCGATGAAGCGGGCCGCCTCTTCGGGCGTCCCGCAAAGTCGTCCGATCTCCTCGATGAAGCGGTCGCTCTCCTCGATGCCGAATGGCGCGTAGAGCACAGGACGCCCGAGCTTTTCGGCGAGCTGCGAGCCGAATTCGCGGTACATCACCACAACTGCCGCCGAGTTTTTCAGCTTCGCGATGTCCGCCGCTTTCGACTCGAAGGGATAGACGTGAGCGACCTTGCCGCCCGCGCCGGTGATGAGGCGCTTGATTTCCGCCAGGTCGGAGGGGCTGTTGAAGCAGCCGTAGGTCGGGCCGATGAGGCTCACCGTGCCCGCTTCGACCGCCGCTGGTTTACCGTCGTCGAACTGGTCGAAGAGCCACGCCAGCGCCCGCTCGCGCCCCTGCCACTCGTTCTCGCCCAGCGAATTCGAGGGGAAAAAGCGCACCGACGGGTACTTCATGGCGAGCATGTTCTGGTGGTCGCTGCCGATCATCTCGCTCTCGGCGCTTGAAATCAGGATGAGCTGCTTGCCCGTCTCCCTCAGCTTCTCGATGGTCTCCTGCACGATTTCGGAGCTTCCCGACGAGGAGATTTCCCGCTCCGTCAGGCTGGTCGGCGTGAGATTTTCGAGGTAGGGAATCGCGTCGGTGTAGTCCATGACCGCCACGCCGGCCAGATTGTAGCACCCCACGGGCGCGTCGGCGATGACATGCGCGTCTTCGAGGGCGCAAAAGGTGTTGACCGCCGCCCAGTAGGCGCTTGCGGTGGACTCGTCCCGGATGGTTTTTGCCATAATCGAGGGCGTCTGCTGGGTTGAACGAAACTCATTCGCAACGTGCGGATGAGGCGCGTAATTTATACAATAATGTGCCTACCGGTCAAGGCTTGACGCCATGAAGCGATACCGGAAGCGTGCCTTTTGGAACGAGTTCGCCTTTCAGCACCTTGATGACCGCTGCTTCGGAGTCGTCGTTCGCGCTGTAGGCGCAGAGGGCGGTGCCGATCCCGGGAAAAGCGTTGAGAATGTAGGGCGTGCCGAATGCAACGAAGATCACCGGCGTTCCGGCGGGCGCGACCGACGAGAGCCTGCGCACAAATTTGCGCTGCTGCGCGGTCAGCCTCGATGAGGCGGAACCCGACCAGGCCTGTATGCCCGTGGTGAGAATGACGGCGGAGGCCTGTTCGAGCGCCTGCGAGGCAATTTGATACTCCTCGGGAGTGCTTGCGGGTGTGATTCGGAACCGGCTGGCGTTGTACGTCAGTGCGAGTTTTTCGGCGAAATCGCTGCCAACAGTTTCACCGGCGCGATCATTCAGGATGATATTGACGACCTGCCCGCCTTCCGGAATATGGAGCGGCAGCAGGTGGTTCCGATCCCGCACAAGGGTCAGGGATTGCTCGGCGATCTGCTCGGCGACAAGTGCGTTGGCCGGAGTGCCAACCTGCCCCGCCAGATTGGTGAGATCGACGAACTTCTGCCGGTCGAGGCCGAGCCACTTTTTCAACTGGAGAATCCGTCGCACCGAATCGTCGAGGCGGCTTGCGGAGATGTCACCGTTTTCGACGGCGGCGCACACCGCATCGAAAATCTGCTCCGGCTCTTCGGGATAAAGTAGAATATCGTTTCCGGCCTGCACGGCTTTAATGGCGATCTCCCCCGGCGTCTGGCCATTTTGCAGCGCCTTCATATTCAGGGCATCGGTCACAATGAGACCTTTGAAACCAAGCTCCTCTCGAAGCAGGTCGGTGATGATGGTTCTGGAGAGCGAGGCGGGTTCCATCGAGCCGGTCAACTTCGGTACGGCGAGGTGCCCAACCATGACGCTCAGCACGCCGTGCGCAATCGCCGAGCGGAAGGGCTTGAGTTCGTAATTCTCAAGCCGCGCCCTGCCCCCATTGAGCACAGGAAGGGCCTGATGGCTGTCTACGCTCACATCGCCGTGGCCGGGAAAGTGCTTCGCGGTGGCCACGACGCCGCTCGATTGCAGGCCGTCGATGACCGCCGCCGACATGGCGTTGACCAGCGGAATGCGGTCGCCGAACGAGCGGGTGTTGATGACCGGATTGGCCGGGTTGATATTCAGATCGACCGTCGGCGCGTAATTCTGATGGATGCCGACGGCCCGTGCCTCCTTTGCGACGATCTCCGCCATGCTGCGGGCAAGCGCCGGATCGCCGGTCGCCGAGAGCGCCATCGCCGGGGAGAACTTCGTCGCCCCGTCCAACCGCATCGCAAGGCCCCGCTCCATATCGGCGCTGACCAGCAGCGGAACTTTCGAGACCTCCTGAAAATGGTTGGCCAGCGTGCCAGCGCTCAGGATATCGCCTTTCAGGAACATGATGCCGCCGATTTTTCCCTCCGCGGCAAGGCGCGAGATGAACTGATACTGAGGATCGGTGTCGCCTGAATAGTGAGCGTCCACTTTCGCCACGATCATCTGGCCGACCTTCTCGCGGATGCTCATGTCGCGAAGCGTTTGCTCAATCCACGGGTCTCTGTTCAAGAAGACCAATTGCGCGGAAACCTTCTGCTGCGGACTGCTTTCCGGCACAGGCCCGTTCGCCATCGCCGGACGAGACCCGGCGGCAAAGAGCGACAGGATGAAAAGGGCTATGAACGATCTATGAAAAAAACGCATGGCAAGAAAAGAGCTTGTGAGCCGAGCCTTCCGGCTGGCTGAACATTACGGTGTTTCAGGGGGCAATCTATGAAACATATCACTGAGCCTGAAACGCGAAATCTTGCCGTTGCCAGATCAGTCCGATCAAGCGAAGCTTGCGCTCCCTCGCCGAATGCAAAAAAAAGCTGCTCCGGTATTTTCCCGGAACAGCCTTGAACTTGAAATGCTCTGCGCCGAACGGCCGCGTCAGTGCTGGCAGCAGATGTTGAGCTGGCGTGATGCCTGCGCTTCGTCGAGCCGCTTGACCGGCGTGGTCTGCGGAGCGGCGAGCACCACCTCCGGCGTGGTCGCGGCCTCTGTGGCAATGGCGATCATGGCGTCGGCGAAGGCGTCGAGCGTCTCCTTGGCCTCGGTCTCGGTCGGCTCGATCATCAGCGCCTCGCTGACGATGAGCGGGAAGTAGACCGTCGGCGCGTGGTAGCCGTAATCGAGCAGGCGCTTGGCGATGTCGAGCGTGCGGACGCCGTGCTCCTTCTTCTGTCGGTCGCCCGACAGGCAGAACTCATGCATCACCGGGCGCGGATAGGGCAGCGCGTAGTGCTCGACGAGTCGCTGGAGCAGGTAGTTGGCGTTGATGATGGCGTTCTCCGACACGCGGCGCAGCCCCTCAGCGCCGAGCATCCGTATATACGTGTAAGCGCGAACCAGCACCGAGAAGTTGCCATAGAAGTTCATCATGCGCCCGATGGTGTCCGGCTTCTCCGCGTTCAGGCGGTAGCGGGTCTCGCCCGCCTCCTCGTACTTCTCGACCACCGGCACCGGCAGGAACTCCACGAGCCGCTCGCTCACGCCGACCGGGCCGCTGCCGGGGCCGCCGCCGCCGTGGGGCGCGGAGAAGCTTTTGTGCAAGTTGTAGTGCATCACATCGAAGCCCATGTCGCCGGGGCGGGTGATGCCGAGCAGGGCGTTCATGTTCGCGCCGTCCATGTAGAGCAGGCTGCCATTGCCGTGCACCAGCTTCTCGATCTCGGGAATCTGCTTTTCGAAAATGCCAACCGTGTTCGGATTGGTGAGCATCAGCGCAGCCACCTCGCCGTCGAGCTTCGTGCGGAGGTCATCCATATCGGTGCAGCCCGAGGCGTCGCACTTGACCGACACGCACTCGTAGCCGCCAAGCGCCGCCGAGGCCGGGTTGGTGCCGTGCGCCGAATCGACGACGAGCAGCTTGTGCCGCTTGTTGCCGAGTTTCTCGTGATACTTCTTGATGAGCAGGATGCCGGTCAGCTCGCCATGAGCGCCCGCCGCCGGTTGCAGCGTGACCGCCGCCATGCCCGCGATCTCCTTGAGCATCTCGGCCAGCTCGTACATGAGCTGCAACGCGCCCTGCGAGGTCGATTCCGGCTGCATCGGGTGCATCGAGGCGAAGCCCGGCAGGTCGCAGGTGTAATCGTTGATCTTGGGATTGTACTTCATGGTACAGCTTCCCAGCGGGTACATGTTCTTGTCAACGTGGTAGTTGAGGTTCGAGAGCCTCACAAAGTGACGCACCACCTCGCTCTCCGGCATCTCCGGCAGTTCGGCGGGAGCTTTACGCAGGAACTTCGACGGCACGAGTTCATCCGCCGGTCGAGAGGGAATGTCGAGCGGCGAGAAGCAGTAGCCCTTGCGCCCGCTGCGGGAAAGGTCAAAGATCAGTTGTTCTTTCATGGACAGGCCTGGTTATGATAGGCGTTCATGGCATCGCCAGCGCAAAGCGCCGCAACCTGCACGGATTAAAGGTGTTTCCGGTCGGTCAATCTGGCCGGAAGGTTCACAATATACGCATTTCCCGGCGGGTGTAAAGAGGCCTGGGCAAGTGAACGAGCAGATTCATCCGCAAGACGAAAAGGAATTTTATCAGGTCTTTGATTATTTCGAGGAAATAGAACTATGGTTAGAGATGAGTTTGCGTTTGAAATTTATTCGGTCATTCCGCGCATTGTCAGGTTAACAAAGGTTTGGACTGTGTTCGAAGAAAAGGCTCGTGTGCTTTTGTAAACGACTTCCGTATAGCGTTCTGTATTCAGAGGAGTCCGGGAACGTTGGGAATGTTCCTGAGCCCTTAAGTTTCAAAACACACTAAAGCTCGACACTCACCCAGCCGAATACGGCCCGAGAAAGCGTTCTCCGTTGAAATGAATCAGATGTGACGGCGCATCGGCAACCCATACTTCGGTTTCCCATGCGATCTCTCCGAGATAGCGAGACATCAACGAGCGATTGGGAAAAGCAGTCACAAATACCAGCCCCGCCTTTGAATCGGCGAACAGCGCTTTCAGCTCATCATGTCGCTTACTGTCAACAGGCCCGTGACTCGTGACCGACTCGACAAGCAACAACCAGTTCTTCGCCTTGTAATGCAGAACTACATCGGGCATTTTGCCGTGAGCATCCACTTCAACGCCAAGCCCGGAAAGCAGCGCAGCATCGAAATATCCCCATTTATCGCCGGTATCACCCGCATAGACAAGCGCGCTGCCCGGCGCGAAACACGGGGCGAAGTTCTCGATAATTTCGCGGATCAACTCGCTGTGTTCACCGGGACTCAAGGTTATTTTCTGGCCCGGCATGATCTCGACCGGTACTCGATTTTGTTCGCGTTCATTGGCGTAACGCTCAACGAGCGATTCCCGAATTGCCAGATATTTGCCAAGATTGTCATGCCACTCAGGCGTATCGAAGGTTCGCAACAATGTTAGTGCTGACGGCTCGATCTGATAGACCGCCTTTGGACTGTTGACCGGACGATCGGGCTGGTCAGGATTGTACAGCGCGATTCCTGCATCGCAAAACTGGTGCATGGTCTGGCGACGCACTGTTTCGCGTGTGTTTGGCGCATAGTCTTTCCTGTAATGCTCTCGCACCCAATCCATGATTGGAGTGATTCCCATCATAGGCGCTTCGGCATCTGCCCACGACTTTCCGGGAGTGAGATTCAGCAACCCTAAAAGACTTAACGCCGAACGGTCATTCTGTTGCGCTCGGGGAAGCCCAAGTGAAACGAGAATTTGCTGAGCGTCCTTGATAGAGCGATTCCTGTTTTTCATTCAGGTCAATGATCCGACTTTTTCATCAATAGCCGACTGTGAAATATCTTCCTGCCACATCGCCCATTCACCAAGCTTGATCAACGCTTCCCGGCTCGGATATTTCATCGTCCTGAGATCGGTCGCGTTCACTTGCGTATGTCCGTTGAATCGCCGGAATTTTTTATCGACATCCGTCGAATTAAGATATACAGCCAATCCCCAGGCAAGCGCTTTCGATATTCCCTGTTTATTCTCATGAAAAAGATTGAGATGATTTTCAAAACCCAGAGCCGACGCATCGGAAAAGGTGTTCGGATCGACCACGCTCGCAACTATCCGGCGCTTTTCCTCCTTCGATGAGAAACGTCGGACAACGCAATAGAATCCATTCGGATACAACCACTTTTCGGTTTCAGGATTCCGCTCGACAGCATTCGGCTTCTTTGAGTCGATCAAAGGCCAGGTCGTTTTGTATCCAGAGAAATGACAGGGATAAAGCAACGGCACAGTGACCGAATCCGATATATCTCGAAGATGAGATTTCAAACGAAAATCAACGACCGGCCCTGTCGATACCTTGAGACCAATATCTTCAAGAGTGTACCGAATGACTGAGGACAATTCGATACCACATTTCTCCAGAGAGGTCGGAATATGAATGAAACGTTCTGAGTCACCGGGAAATACAATGCTTTCATATGGATGTTCGTAAATAACAATATCGTTGAATGTATCGTCAGTAGACGTCGAAACCTGAACAATTCTTTGCTCTGCGCCACATTCGAGATGAATAATAACATTCTCCTGCAACACCTCGTCATCTTTGAACGCTTTGTTTCTCGATGCGAAAAGATGCATATGACGAATGGCGCAGTGTTCCAGAATAAACTCCCGGAATGGACGATAGTAGGGACCATTGCAAAAACTGCGAGGAATGATCGCTACAATATGCCCACCCGGTGCCATCAGCGCCACGGCAAGCGCCACAAAAGCAGAATAGAGATTGACCGTCTCGATGCCAACGCGACGCAACGCATGACGATGCGCTGAATTGCTGTTGATCTTCTTGTACGGCGGATTCAGAATAGCGTGCGTGTAGCTTTGAAGCGGAGTCGAGAAAAGAGAGCCTGCAAGCGAATCGACAGCAGCATGAATGAAATCTGCTTCCCGGATATTAACCTCAAGGTTCCCGCTATTGTTGTAAGAAGCGAGTGTGCTGGACAGGTGCCTGATCAACTCGTGATCAAGTTCAAATACATCCAACTCCACCTTCTGAAACTGAAACCCGCCGGATCGCCACCGAGCAAGAAAAGCCGCCGACAAGGAGCCAATGCCCGCGCCTGCATCCAGTAAGCGGCAGATACCGTTCCCATCTGGGAAAAGAGCGCCCATAAATGCCGCCGTGCTTTCCGGCGTAAAAAACTGGCCGAATTGCGACTTCTTTTTCGCTGGCGTGCTATGAGAAAGCTTGACTCTTTTTATCTCGACTGCCGATAACAATTGCGATTCTCCCAAGTTGTCCGTTGATGCCAGAAATGAGGCATTTACGTAAAAATACCGCTATCACACCATCATTTTATAACAAATCCGGGTATCAAACAAGAGACTCGCCTTGTCAGCATAGATTATAACGAACCACAGCCGTTCAAGACTACGGCCGTTAGTGAGAATTGCCACCAATCCGAAACGCTTTATACAGGATTTCACTACTGAGTCCTGTTTTATTACGATTTTAGCCTTCCTTTAGCTGTTGCCATATCATCCAAAGCACAAAAAAACTTCGGGAACCGAGTCTTCGATTTTTGCCTTGAGATTTTCGACAGTCGTTTCACGGGGGCATGTCATCAGCACTTTGCGCAGTGAGCGGTTCAGCGCCGCGTCCGACTGACCAGCCTCGTCCTCTCACCGGGAACGCCTTGAGCCTTCGTGCTGTTTTGAAGTCCACTTACCGGAGGGCTGGCCGGTCTTCTTCCCTTCGGGGTTGCAGAGGTAAAAGAATTGTGTATATTAGCAGTCAAATCCGTACACCACCGATTTTAACGGTACTTTATCTTGTATGAACACGGTCAACAACATGCAGCTTCTTACCCTATCGCTAACGGGCCTTACCTGCCTGAGGGGGAGCGCATTGTAGTTTTGTTGACTGCACGAATCCGATTTCAAAGCCGCAATCCTCTCAGGGTAAGCGGCTTTTTTACTTTACAGGACTTTATTATCAAAGAGATCAACAGGAGACTCAGTCATGAGTACTATGAATTACCGGAAATATGCATCCTATCCGACGGTCGGGCTGAAAGACAGAACCTGGCCGGACAAGACCATCACCAAAGCCCCGATCTGGAGCAGCGTCGATCTTCGCGACGGCAATCAGGCACTGCCGATTCCGATGAGTGTCGATGAGAAGGTGGAGTTTTTCAAACTGCTGGTCTCGGTCGGCTTCAAGGAGATCGAGGTGGGCTTTCCCTCCGCGTCGGCTACGGAGTTCGCCTTTGCGCGCAAGCTGATCGAGAACAATCTGATTCCAGACGACGTGAGCATTCAGGTGCTGACCCAGTCGCGGGAGCACCTCATCCGCCGCACCTTCGAGGCGATCAAGGGGGCGAAGAACGCCATCGTGCATCTCTACAACTCCACCTCGCGCCAGCAGCGTGACGTGGTGTTCCGCATGAGCCGCGAGGAGATCATCACCATCGCCGTGGCGGGTACGCGCCTGGTTCGCGAGCTGAAAGAGCAAAGCGGCAATCCGGGCATCCGCTTCGAGTACAGCCCGGAGAGCTTCACCGGCACCGAGCTCGATTATGCGCTCGACGTATGCCATGCCGTCATGGATGAGTGGGGTGCGTCGGCGGAGAACCGGGTGATCCTGAACCTGCCTTCGACGGTCGAACTCTCGACGCCGAATGTTTACGCCGATCGTATCGAGTGGTTCTGCCGCAACATCAAGAATCGTGATGCGGCGATCATCAGCGTTCACGCCCACAATGATCGCGGCACGGCGGTGGCGACCTCCGAACTGGCGATGATGGCTGGCGCGGATCGCATCGAGGGGGCGCTTTTCGGCAATGGCGAGCGGTGCGGCAACATGGATATTATCATCATGGCGCTGAACCTGATGACGCAGGGGATCGATCCGAAGCTCGACTTTTCCAACCTGCCGCATGTCAGGGAGGTTTACAGCCGCTGCACCCGCATGACGGTGCATCCGCGCCATCCTTACTCGGGCGACCTGGTCTACACGGCCTTCTCCGGCTCGCATCAGGATGCCATCAGCAAGGGGATGAAGGCGCACAAGCGAACGCCCGACGTTTGGGACGTGCCCTATCTGCCAATCGATCCGCAGGATGTGGGGTGCACTTATGAGGCTATTGTCAGGATCAACAGCCAGTCGGGCAAGGGCGGCGTCGCCTATGTGCTTGAAAAGGAGTACGGCATCCAGATACCCAAGTGGATGCAGCCCGATTTCGGCTCCGTCGTGCAGGAGGTGACCGACCGGACGGGCGACGAGCTTTCGCCGGAGCAGATTCACGAGCTGTTCCAGAAGGCATATATTGGTTGCCGCGAGCCGTATCACCTGAAAAAATGCAATATCAGTTGGAGCGAAGAAGACCCGGAGAAAAATGACGAGGTGGCGACGCTCATCAGCGCCTCGATGGTCGGGCCGGAGGGCGAGTTCAGTTTCAAGGCCACAGGCAACGGGCCGCTCGACGCCTTCGTGCGCGGCATGGCGAGCCATACCGGTATCGGGTTCCATGTCGATGAGTACTCGGAACACGCCATCGGCCACAGCTCCGATGCGCTCGCCATCGCCTACATCCGGCTCGCTTTCGATGACGGCGCGCTCGTCTGCGGTTCGGGCATCGACTCGAACATCAGCCTCGCCTCCATCAAGGCCATCGTCAGCGCCCTGAACCGCTACAAAAAGGCGTGATTGCCCGTCCGGCAGGTTTCCCGACAAATGCGGGGAAGCCTGCCGGAGCTGCGGCTCTTTTTGTATTTCCTTTCTTGCCCCTATCTTTACAGAGAGACCTTTTCCGCAACGCTCAACGAATCCGGAGATACGGCATGACGATCAGGCCACGCCGCAATTCAATTCTCGCGTATTTCTCTTTTCGAAGCCTCGCGCTTCTGCTGCTGTTCTGCGTTGTTTTGCTGCCGGGATGCGCGGCGAAGCAGCAAACTTCCGGCAAGGTGCAGGTGATCACCTCCATCGAGCCGCTCGCCTGGTTCGTCGAGCGCATCGGCGGAGAGCGAGTCACGGTATCGGTAATGGTGCCCGCTGGTGGCAATCCGCACACCTACGAGCCGAAGCCGCAGCAGATGGCGCTCTTCAGCCGCTCGAACCTCTTCGTCAAGGCTGGATCGGGGGTTGAATTCGAACTCGACTGGATGGATCGCCTGCTCGCGCTCAACCGCAACATCGCGGTGTGCAACGCCTCCGAAGGGGTGACGCTGCTGCCGATGAGCGAGGAAGATCAAGCACACGAAGCCGTTGCCGGAGAGCTGCGCCACGAGCACGGCCATCTCGATCCCCACTTCTGGCTCTCTCCGGCAAATGCGCGTCTCATCGCGGCAAATGTCGAGCGCTCGCTCGCGGCGGTCGATCCAGCCGGTAAAGAGTATTACGCAACCAACGCGGCGGCGCTCGACCGGGAGCTTCAGGCGCTCGACGGCGAGATTCGCGGGCAACTGAAAGAGGTGAAAAGCCGCCGCTTCCTCGTTTTTCATCCCGCGTGGGGCTACTTCGCCCACGAGTACGGGCTGGAGCAGATCGCGGCGGAAGAGTCCGGCAAGACGCTGACGCCGCGCCAGATGCAGCGGGTGATCGACGAGGCGCGTGGCGCGGGCATCCGCGTCGTGTTCGTCTCGCCGCAATTCAGCCCGGCGCAGGCCGATGCCATCGCACGGGACATTGGCGGCCAGACCGTCACGGTCGATCCGCTCGCGCGCGACTATGCGGGCAATCTGCGCAAGGCGAGCGCCGCGTTTTTGAGGAGTCTGCAATGACGGAGCCGCTGATTGTCTGCGACCGGCTCTGCGTCGAGCTTGGCGGCGCGAAGGTGCTCGACGGGCTGTCGCTCTCGGTGCACGAGGGGGACTTCCTCGCCGTCCTCGGGCCGAACGGCGGCGGAAAAACCACGCTGCTCAAGGTGATACTCGGCTTGCTCAAACCCACCTCCGGCACCGTCACGGTATTCGGCAAAGAGCCGGGACATGCAGCCGGGCGTATCGGTTACGTGCCGCAGCGCCTCGATTTTGACCGCTCATTCCCGATCAGCGCGATGGAGGTGGTGCTGATGGGGCGGCTGTCGCGCAAAAAGCTCTTGCAGCGCTACGGACGAGAGGATCGCCGGAAGGCGCTCAAAGCGCTCGAAACTACCGGCCTCGCCGCGCTTGCCGGGCGGCGCATCGGGGCGCTTTCCGGCGGCGAACTTCAGCGCGTGCTCATCGCCCGTGCGCTCGCCGGAGAGCCGGAGCTGCTACTCCTCGACGAGCCGACGGCGAGCGTCGATCCTGAAATGAAGACCACCATCTACGACCTGCTCGACCAGCTCAGAAAGCAGCACACCATCGTGCTGGTCACGCACGACACCGGCACCATCGGGCGGCACGTGTCGCGCATCGCCTGCCTGAACTGCACGCTCGACATGCGCGAGCCCGGCTCGACGCTTGGCCGCGCAGCCCTCGAAAAGCTCTACCACTTTCCGGTCGATGTGGTCGAGCATCGCGAAACGCAAACGCCCCACCGCCATGCCTGACATCCTGCACTTCGAGTTCATGCGCAACGCCTTTCTGGCGGCCATTCTGTCGAGCGTCGCCTGCGGCATCATCGGCGCGTACGTCGTCGTCCGGCGGCTCGGCTTCATCAGCGGCGGCATCGCCCACACAGCCTTCGGCGGCATCGGCCTAAGCTACTACCTCGGCCTGAATCCCCTCGCGGGCATCATCCCCTTCAGCCTCGCGGCGGCCATCGGCATTGGCCTCTTGTCGCGCAAGGCCAAGATCGCCGAAGACACAGCCATCGGCGCGTTCTGGGCGGCGGGCATGTCGATCGGCGTCATTCTGATCGGCCTCACGCCGGGCTACGCGCCGAATCTCTTCAGCTATCTTTTCGGCAACATCCTGACCGTGCCCGACTCCGACCTGCAACTCATCATGGGACTCGATTGTCTGATCATCGCGATGGTGTGGCTCTTCGACAAGGAGTTTCTCGCCATCTCCTTCGACGAGGAGTACGCACGGATTTCAGGGCTGAAAACCATGGCGCTCGACCTCCTGATGCTCTGCCTCATCGCCCTGACCGTGGTGATCATGGTGCGGGTGGTTGGCATCGTCATGGTGATCGCCCTTCTGACCATTCCGGCGGCGGTCGCCCGGAGCTTCAGCCGAAGCCTGTACGGCATGATGGCGCTCGGCACGCTCTTTGCCAGCCTCTTCAGCATCGCGGGGCTGTGGCTTTCGTGGGTCTTCGATCTCGCCTCGGGCGCGACCATCATCGTCGTCGCGGCGCTGGTGTTTCTCCTGAACGCGCTTTTCGGAGCCGGAAAGAGCTGCCGGACGGCGTGCTGAACAGCGCCAAATTGTTACATTTCAATACAAGAGATTCGATCAACCAAACAGCTCCCGTTATGAAGCCGATATTTTACCTCGTGGCCGCGGCCCTGTCGATCATGCTCTCGATCTATGTCTTTCTTTTCGGTACGGCGGCCAACAGCCAGCTCATGGCGATCTTTATCGGCCTCTGGGCGCCGACCATCATCTGCCTCGGCGTTTTCAACATCCTCATGAACATCCACGACGAGATGTGCTGTGCTCACAAACGCATCGAGGATCGGCAGACCTGTCCGGATCGCTGAGGCGGCGATGAAAAATGTGCTTCTTGTAGGCGTGGGCGGCTTTGCCGGATCGGTAGCCCGCTACCTCGTGGCGCTTGCCGTGCCCTTTTCAGGCACAGGCTTCCCCTACGCCACGCTCGCGGTCAATCTGCTCGGTTCCTTCATCATCGGCTTCATCAGCGAACTGGCCCTTTCAACAACGCTTATTTCACCTGAAACGAGGTTGCTGCTCACCACCGGCTTCTGCGGCGGCTTCACCACCTTTTCCACGGCGATGTACGAAACCAACGGACTGCTTCGCGACGGCCAGGCGCTCTACGCCGGGCTGTACGTCGCCGGAAGTCTTGCGGGCGGCATGGTCTGCATTGTATCCGGAACGCTTCTTGCAAAACTCTGGCCATGATGAACTTCATCGAATCTGAACTCCTGCGGATATTCATCGGCGAACAGGAAAAGCTGCACCACCGCCCGCTCTACGAGCTGCTCGTCAGCGAAGCCCTTGAACGCGGCATGGCCGGAGCGACGGTCTTTCGCGGCCTCCTCTCCTTTGGCCTGCGCCACAAGGTGCATACCGCCAAAATCTTCGAACTCGCCGGAGACCTGCCGATGGTGGTCGAAATCGTAGACGCCACCGAAAAGATCGAAGGCTTTTTGCCGGTCGTGGAGTCGCTGCTGCGTGATGCCGGAGCGCAAGCGCTGGTGACGCGCGAAGCGGTGCGGCAGTGGACGACGTAGTAAAGACGCTGGATGATACTAATTCCTACAAATTTCCGACCAGCGAGTTATTACTCCGGCCATAATAAATCGCAAAGAAATTTCGGAGAGGGCTCTGTCATTCTGAATGAAGCGAAGCGGAATGAAGAATCCATCTTATTGTGAAATAAAGAGTTCTGGATTCTTCGCTACGCTCAGAATGACAACGGGTGGGAATGTCGCTGAAACAATAATTGATACCTTTAGTGGCCGGAGTAATAATGGAATTACTATCGTCCCTGATTTCACTTGCATCTCACAAAGCTGCCTAAAGTTGTCTATAAACCGGACCCGTTCCACCGGACATGCGATGGGCAACTTTAGGCAGCAAGGATTCTGTATGAAACAGGCTCGGCTCCCGGCCCCAACACCAGCGAACGCGCCGACAGCACGCAATTTATCCGTATCTGCTTAGAGAAAGCGTGGTTACGCGCCACAGGCAGGTCTGTCAGTGACTGGCAAGCAGGTCGAGATCAGGCTGGTTTATGATGGTAAAACCATCGAGTGTCCGGTATACGGTCAGCCAACCTCTACGATTATGCCGATGAGCAACGGTGGCGTCATCCGGATACGATGCAGTACGACGGAAGGAGTCCCGTGAATTGGATCGGGCTGGCGACAAGCGTCTGATGGTCTTCGTGCTGCTCTACATCCCGTGCGTGCTGACGGTGGCGTGGATAGCGTCGCTCATCACCTACCGCCTCTCGCTGATGTTGGGGTGAGGGCGTCTCGAACGCGAAATCGGGATCGATGGCGAGAGCGGAGTATTTCAAAATTCGCAATCCATTGCTCATTAGCTGTCAATTATTTACGTTGAACAGGTGACGCTGCGCCAATCATTTCCGTGGTGCGTCACCGTTCAGGCGTTGCCTCTGATGAACCCCTCATCGACGAAAATTTCAGGGTGCACTCCTTGTATGTGTAACCATAATCATGTGTTGAGAATCAAACCCCTAAATTCTTGAATCATGAAAACCGAACAGATTCATTCGCTGACCGCTTCTTTTGAAGCCCATGCGCGGCAAACCGAAAGCGGCGTCGAATTCTGGCTTGCCCGTGACCTTCAGCAACTGTTGGGTTACAGCAAATGGGATAATTTTTAAACGTCGTCACAAAGGCGAAGACCGCCTGTGAAGTTTCAGGCCATCATGTGGATGATCACTTTGCCGACGTCGGGAAAACGATCCAGATGCCGAAAAGCGCAACGAAAGAAGTTCCCGACATACTTCTCACAAGATATGCCTGCTATCTCATTGCACAGAAAGGCGATCCGCGGAAGCAGGAGATCGCCTTCGCGCAGACCTACTTTGCCATTCAGACCCGGCGAGCTGAGGTTATTGAGCAGCGTCTGCTCGAAGCGGAACGAGTGCTGGCGCGTAAAAAGCTCAGTGAAATTGAGAAGGAGTTGTCGGGAGTCATCAGCGCATTCACTTACAGGAATTTCAGCATTGCCTGGTCGAAATACCGGATTAGTGAACCCGGAGAGTATCGCTCGAAACAAGAGCCAGCGCGATTCAGAGCGCTTCTCGACAGGGCTGCGTCGGAAGAGATCATCACCATGAGCAAGGCTGCTGAACAGGCAGGAAAAACGTATAATGAACTGATCGTGGAAATGTCATTCATTTAACCCCAGCATGACGTGAATGTCGCGATAGCCACTGGAATCATCGACTCCCTTGACGCCGATTCCGATGAACGTTCGAGGCGCAAACGGCGATCACGCCCGAATGTTTTTCCTTTAATTGTCGGTTCGATAAATGATGTTGGATTTTTTCGAGATGTTAGTTTTAACTTTTTTCAACCTTTTCAAGGGAAAATCATATGATTTCAAATCCAAACTCAGACGAGAAGGCGGCACGTCTCGACGAAATCGTGAAACGGTTTTCCAATGCCGTGCATGATTTGAAAATATATCATTACACGCTCAAGCAGCTCGTTGATGCCGAGGAAGATCGTATTCTTTTGCAAAAGGCAGCAGGGCGATTTTTTGTATTGATACGAGATGTTTTAGTCAATTATCTGTGTCTCGAATTTTCAAAATTGCTTGGCCCCGGAGAATCATTGGTTGGCAAGAATTCTCGTGTAGAGAATTTCAGTGTCGAGAATATTCTGAACGATGCGGAATTTGGTTGGAGTGAGCAGTTGAAACAGTCGGTCAATGAGGCGTTGGCTCGCATACCACCTTCATTTCGCGACAGGAAGAGTGGCGCGATTTATACGGCAAGAAACAAATATTCCGCGCATTATGACAAGGAGGTTTTTTTGGCAACAGAGGTCATTGGAGAATTTCCGGAGGGTGATGACGAGCTTGCCTTAACAGCATTGGAGGAAATCAGTAACCTGTTTTATGAGGCGCGATTTGGTGAGATCGGAGGGGAGATGATTTTGACATATGCAGGGGATTTTCACGATTTAAAGAAATGTTTGTGCATGGGACTGGCTTTTGACAAGCTTTTTCACGAACCTGGCGCTGATGTTCAAGGTCTCTATAAACTTCGTAAAAAGGAGTGCCCGCATCTTTAAAAGTTGAGACTTGCCGGTCGGAAAAAGACGCAAAGGACAAAAACGACGAAAGGGACGGAAACGACGAAAGGGACGGAAAATAGATAACCAAAATTTATGACTATGCCGGATGACAGGATTATTCCTCCGCATGGCGGATATCGCAAGCTGCTCTCTTATCAAAAATCAGAGATTGTTTACGATGCAACCGTCTTTTTTACGCGGCGATTTTATAGCAGTCGTGACAGAACCGTCGATCAGATGGTTCAGGCGGCCCGTTCCGGAAAGCAGAATATCATTGAGGGCAGCATGGCTTCGGGAACATCAAAGGAGACAGAGCTGAAGCTGACCAATGTTGCAAGAGCGAGTCTCGAAGAGCTGCTTGCCGATTATCAGGATTTTCTGCGCGTGAACGGATTAACCGAGTGGGACGCGCGGCATCCTTATTCGTTGCGGCTGAGGGAACTCAACCGGCAGCCCGATGCGGATTACGAGACGTTCCGTAAAGGGATCGAGCACGAAAATCCTGAAATCTGCGCGAATGTCATCATCGGACTTGTCAAAGTGTGCTGTTATCTGCTCGATCGACAGCTTGAAAGTATCGAGCGTGATTTCCTCGAACAAGGTGGCATCCGCGAGCGCATGACCAAAGCCCGGCTTCAGAGAAGAAGCGCCAAAGAAAAGTAGTCCTCGGCGTCATTCTCCGTTTTCTTGTCCTTTCCGTCCCTTTCGTCCTTTTGGTCTTTACCGCCCCAACGCCTCACGCCGTAACTTCCGCGCTCTCCACCGCTTCGCTTGCTGCGATGATGAGGCCGGCGTCTTCGGCGCGGAGGATGATGTCTTCGATGGGGAGGTTCATCGGCGCGGGTTTGCCGTCGAGCATCGTGATCGTCACTGCCGGATGGGCAGCCATGTGGTCGTTCATGATCTTTTCCCAGCGGGCCTGCGTCGCTTCGTCGAGCGTGTTCCAGGAGAGCCGTCCGCGGCACTTCGGGAACTTCGAGCAGCCAAGCCACAAGCCGCGCTTGCCGGTGCGGAGGTACATCGGCGCGCCGCATTTGGCGCAGGCGAGATCGGTGGTGATCGGCGGCACCTTGATCGGCTCAATGTGCCGCAGCTTGCTGAGGTTGAGCAGGGTGTTGCACTTCGGATAGTTCGAGCAGGCGAGGAACGGGCCGAGCCTTCCGTTGCGCAAAAGCATGTGCCCTTCGCCGCAGACAGGGCAGCGTACGCCAGTCTCTTTCGGCTTGACCTTGTTGGTGGTGATCGCCTTGATGTTCTTGCACTTCGGATAGTCCGAGCAGCCGAGGAATTTGCCGCTGGCCGTCCACTTGACCACCATGTGCCCTTTGCCGCACTTTTCGCAGACGACCGCATCGCGGTTTTGCGGAATGAGCGGGTCGCTTTTGCGGTGGCTCAGCACCGATTCGAGCGGGCGGTAGAAAGCGTCGAGCACCTTTTCGTACTCGTCGTCCCCAGAGGCGACCTTGTCGAGTTCGTCCTCCATCTCCGCCGTGAAGCGGACGTTGAAGAGGTCGGGGAAGTTGGCCACGAGGATTGACGAAACGTCGCGGCCCAGTTCGGTCGGAATGATCTTTTTCTTCTGAAGCTCCACGTAGCGGCGCTCCTGAAGGGTCGAGAAGATCGAGGCGTAGGTGGACGGGCGACCAATGCCGTAGTTGTCGAGATCCTTGACGAGGCTCGCCTCGGTGAAGCGGGCGGGGGGACGGGTGAAGCTCTGCTTGCGGTCGAGCTCGGACATCTTCAGCTTGTCATTGACGGCGAGGCGTTCGGGCAGCTTGACGATCTGCTCCTTTTCGACCTCGTCGCGGGTGGACTTCTGCGCTTCGTAGTCGAGCTCCTGCTGGTCATCATAAACACGGAAGAAGCCGGGAAAGAGCACCTTGTTGCCGGTGGCGCGGAAGACGAACTCCTTTTTCTGATCCTCCACATCCACGCGCGTCTGCTCGATTTTTGCCGGAGCCATCATCGAGGCGACGAAGCGCTTCCAGATCAGCTCGTAAAGCCTGAACTGGTCGGGCGTCAGGTGGCGGCGGAGCGATTCGGGCGTGCGCGTCACGGAGGTCGGGCGGATCGCTTCGTGCGCGTCCTGCGCGTTCTTGCCCGCCTTGCCCTGGCCGCCGAAGCCTTTGTACTCCGGGCCGAACTGCTGCGTGATGTAGTCGTGCGCCTGGGCGACCGCCTCGCCACTGATGCGGGTCGAGTCGGTTCGCATGTAGGTGATAAGGCCGGTCGCCCCCTCGGAGCCGAGTTCGATGCCTTCGTAGAGCTGCTGCGCGGTGCGCATGGTCTTCTGCGAGCCGAAGCCGAGCTGGTTCGAGGCGGCCTGCTGCAGGAGCGAGGTGGTGAAGGGCAGTGGCTGCTTGCGCTGGATCACCTTCGGCGCAATCTCGCCGATGGCGAAAAGCCGTCCCTGAATCGCCGTTGCAATCGCTTCGGCCTCTTCGCCGGAGGTGATGTCGGGCTTCTCGCCCTTCACCTTCACCAGTTTGGTGCGGAAGGTCTCGCCGCTCTCGGTGATGAAATCGCCGTAGATCGTCCAGTACTCCTGCGCAGTGAAGGCTTCGATCTCTGTTTCGCGTTCACAGATCAGCCTCAACGCTACGGACTGCACCCTGCCGGCGGAAAGGCCGCGATAGACGACGTTCCAGAGGAACGGGCTGATCTTGTAGCCGACGATCTTGTCGAGTCCCTGACGGGTCTGCTGCGAGCGGACGAGGCGGTAGTCGATCTGCTGCGGCTGGCCGATCGCCTCGATGATGGCGTTCTTGGTGATTTCGTTGAAGAGCACGCGGAAGACCGGCTTCTTGGCAAAATCGATCTCATTCGAGATATGCCAGGCAATAGCCTCGCCCTCGCGGTCAGGGTCAGTGGCGATCAGCACGCGGTCTGCCTCTCCGGCAAGCTTTTTGAGCTGCCGCACCACCTTCTCCTTGCCCGCGATCACTTCGTAACGCGGTTCGTAGTGGTTGTCGAAGTCGATGCCGATCTCTTTCTTGGGCAGATCCTTGATATGCCCTACCGAAGCGTAGACCGTGTAACCGTCGCCAAGGTACTTGTTGATGGTTTTCGCCTTGGAGGGAGACTCGACGACAATGAGCGTCCTGTTTTTGGCCGAAGGGGTGAAGCTTTTTGAAGCCATTGGGTTTGATCCCGGTTGCTTTGGGATTGAGGGGCGGCTTGTTCCGACAAGGGGAAAAAAGATACCCGTGCAAATGATGTTTGAAAAGATAGCCGTTACCCGCCAAAAAACAAACTTCGCCCGATCTGCGGTTGCCGCAAGTGAGCAATTGTGAATTATCGTAACGGGCTTCATGCGATGCTGGATGTTAAGTAATTTATTGCTTATTATTACCCCAATCGACGAGCCGTGGCGACAACGAATATTACCGGAGAGACCGGCCCAGACTGTGACGCCGCCGTTCAAGGCTGACCCAATGCATAGCGACGACATTCAATTGCAAATCATGAAAGACTCTTTATCCAGACAGTTTTTTCGCCCGCTGGGCATCGTGCTGTTTCTTCTGCTTTTTTCTTCCGCCGCTCTGGCCGAGAGCGCCGGAAAGGATGCGATTTTTCTCCGGGTCGCCAGTGGAGCCGGACAGGAGTATACCATCAAGGTGCAGGGACAGCCGTCGGCCAGCGGCTTTTTGGTCGATCTCGCCTCCTTTGCCCGCGCGATGCGGCTTGGCAGCGTTTTCGATGGCAAGCGGATGCAGATCGACGAGGCGTTCGGCGAGACGGTGACGAGCTGTATCCTCGATGCGGGCAGCGATTTCGCGGTGATCGGCTCCGCTGCGGGCGACACTCCGAAACGGGTGGTGCAGCTTGCATCGGCTCCCGTGATTCTGCAAAACCGGCTCTCTATGCCGGTCGAGCAGGCGTGCCGGATGCTCACGCTCTGGCTAGGCCGTCCGGTTCGATACGACGTGACGGAGAGCCGCATCGACGCCTCGCTCGGCAGCCGCTTGCCGGACGCTTCGCTGCAAGCGGTCGGCAAGCTCGATGACGATGCCGCACGGGAAGCAACGCCGCCAACATCGCGGGAGCCGCAGTCACCGTTGGGGCCTTCCTCTGGCGACAGCACCTCCGCGCGTCCAACTGAAGGGAAAACGCTGATCGATGATGTTGTGGTGCAGACCCGCGCGAATGGTGTCGTCATCCGCTTTTCAGCTACCGGCGGCATGAGGCGCGCATCGTTTCTCAGGCCCGATGGCAGCGGCAATCTCTATCTGACCATTGAAAATGCCGTCGGCAATCTGGCCTATCTTGCGAAAAATTATCAGGCGGGCGTGGTCAGGTCGATCACGCCGACGCTGCTCGACGGCGGAGCCATGCAGTTCACCATCGCGCTCAATGCCCCGGTGTACAGGATCAAATCGTCGTCGTTCAGATATGATCCATTGAAAAACGATTACGTCATTTCCATCATGAATGACGTCGATGTCGAGGCGATCCACCTGTCGGAAAAGGAGCGCCGCATCCAGGAACGCCTCAGCCGCGACGTGAACAAATGGAAGCTCGACGCGGTGGTCATCGACGCCGGACATGGCGGCAAAGACCCCGGCGCAATCGGTACGCGGGGCACTCGCGAAAAGGATGTGGTGCTTAACGTCGCCCAGGATCTTGGCATGTTCATCCGGCAGAAATGGCCTGACGTCCGGGTGATCTACACCCGCAAGGACGACACCTTTATTCCCCTGAAGGAGCGCGGACAGATTGCCAACCGCTACAGTGGCAAGATATTCGTCAGCATCCACTGCAACTCCACCGCTGGCAACGGCCGGGTGCGCGGGCCGGAGGTGTATATACTCGGGCCTCACAAAACGGATGCCTCGCTCAAGGTGGCCATGTTCGAAAACTCGGTCATAACCAGTGAAGAGAACTCCGCGGAGAGCTACAAAGGTTTTTCAGACGAGTACCTCATCATGAGCAGCATGGCGCAGAGCGCGTTCGCCACGCAATCGACCGAGATGGCGCAGGATGTGCTGCGGGGACTGAGCCGCAGTGGCAGCAACAACGGCCTCGGCGTGCGGCAGGCGGGCTTCATGGTGCTCTGGACGCCTTCGATGCCAAGCATCCTCGTGGAAACCGGTTATCTCTCCAACCCCGTCGAGGAGTCGATGCTGCGCGACCGCAAGGATCAGACCAGCATCGCCTACGAAATCTTCCAGGGGCTGCAACTGTATCGCGCAAGCTACGAAAGCCGCATGACCGCCTCGGCGCGGACGAGCGATTGACGCCACGCACCGAGCTTCTCCGCGATTTGCGGCGCCGCCGCCGGATTGTCCGTCCGGCGTGAGTTGATTTTCCTGTTGCACAGTTGTCAACCTCCAGCTAAATTCCGGTTTACGATTCAGCTCCGGCTCGTCCGCCACAGTATCGAAACCAACCGGTCATGCGCGATTCCTCTCATAATCATCTTGAGGCTGTCTCAAAAGCAATTTATCAACCAGTTTCTCAGAACTCAGTCTCTTTGTCATTCTGAACGAAGTGAAGAATCCAGTTTCCAAAGATCGTCTATAAATGGATATTTTATGCGGCATTACGAGAATTTTTGGATTCTTCGCCCGACTTTGTCGGACTCAGAATGACAGATAAAAAATGGCAATACTCAATGGAGCAATTCCTTTTGAGACCGTCTTTTTCGGGCGTGAGGGCGGCGGCATGAATCCCGTTGCGGCGACCATTCTTCGACGCCTGCTTGGCGATGGCGGATTCGTCTCCGGCGGTGATCTCTGCGGCGAGTTGCGGATCAGCCGGAGCGCCGTCTGGAAGCATATCGTCGTGCTGCGCAAGGCAGGATACGCCATCGAGGCGGTGAGTGGCAAGGGGTACCGGCTCGAAAGCCTCACCGGCGCGCCGGTGGCCGAGGAGGTCGCGCCGCTGCTTGAAACCGCGTCGTTCGGCAGACAGTTCATCTACATGGAGAGCACCGATTCGACCAACCTCCGGGCGCGGGCGCTTGCCCGTGATGGCGCGGCGGAGGGCACGGCCGTCGTGGCCGACAGCCAGACGGGTGGCCGGGGGCGGATGCTCCGCGCCTGGGTTTCGCCCGCCGGGGTGAATCTCTACTGCTCGATTGTCTTGCGTCCGCCCGTGCCCTCCGTCCGCGTGCCGGAGATTCCGCTCGTGGCCGCTGCGGCCATCCACGGCGCGATTTCGGAGGAGTGCCCCGGCCTCTCGGCCTTCATCAAGTGGCCGAACGACATTATCGTCGCCGGACGCAAGCTGTGCGGCATCCTGTGCGAAATGGAGTCAGAACCGGATTGCACCCACTTCGTCGTGGTGGGCTTCGGTCTGAACGTCAATCTCAATCCGGTACCGGAGGAGTTGCGCCAGATCGCGACATCCATCGCCATCGCGACCGGGCGTCCGGCCTCTCGCGCCCGGATGCTCGCCGCCGTGCTCAACCGCTTCGAGCGGCTCTATCTCGAATGGCGCGAGCGGGACGATCTTTCGTTCATCCTGCCCTACCTCGAAGCGCACGCCTGGCTGAAGGGGCGCGAGCTGAAGATCGAGCAGTTCAACCGGGTACTGACCGGCACCGAGGCGGGACTTTCGCCGCAGGGCCACCTCTTGCTCCGCGCCGCCGATGGATCGATTCTGCCCGTGACCTCCGGAGAGGCGCACCTGTTACCCGTCAACCATGAAACAAGACCAGCATGATCTCCCGACTCCATCCCGATATTGAACAGGCCTACCGCGTGCTCGACACCGGCGAGCCGCTTTCGCTCGAACTCGCCACGGCGCTGGCCAGCCTGCCGGACTCCGAGGTGCTCGACCTGATTTCTCTGGCCAACAAGGTTAAGAATCGCCATGCCTCGAACCACGGGGCCGTTCACGCCTGCTCGATCATGAACGCCAAATCGGGGGTGTGCGGCGAGAACTGCCGCTTCTGCGCCCAATCGAAGCACAACAGCGCCAACGTCGAGGTCTACGGGCTGGTCGATGAGGCGCAGGCGCTCGAACAGGCGCGCAACGCCTGGGAGCAGGGGGTTACCCATTTCGGCATCGTGACGAGCGGCTACGGCTACCTGAAGGCGACGCCCGAGTTCGAGCGGATTCTCGGCATGATCGACCTGTTGCATCGCGAATTGCCGGGCCTGTACGTCTGCGCCTCGCTCGGCGTGCTTGGCGACGATACTGCCGCCGAACTTGCCCGCCACGGCATCGCGCACTACAATCTCAACATTCAGGTCGATCCGCGCCGTTACGACGAGCTGATCGCCAATACGCACGGGGTTGACGAGCGCATCGAGACGATCCGGCGGCTTCGGGCGAACGGCATCGGCGTCTGTTGCGGTGGCATCATGGGCGTCGGCGAAACCATGCAGGAGCGCATTGCCATGATCTTCGCGCTCCGTGAACTCGACGTGACGGTCATTCCGCTCAACGTGCTGGTGCCCATCGACGGCACGCCGCTCGAAGGGGCCGCGCCGCTGCCCGTGACGGAGATTGCCAAAACCTTCGCCATCTGCCGCCTCGCGCATCCGACGAAGATCATCAAGTTCGCCGCCGGGCGGGAGACGATCATGAAGGATTTCCAGGGGCTACTGATGCTCGCGGGGGCGGACGGCTTCCTGACGGGCGGCTACCTGACCACCCGTGGCCGCGACATCGCCGCCGACCGGCAGCTTGCCGCGCAACTCTCGATGTTCTCATGAGCGACAGCCGGATCGAGCTGCCGATTGTGGCGAACATCGAGGCGGAGCTGGAGACGCTGAAGGCGATGCAGCGCTTTCGCGCCATCCCCGCCACCGGCGAGCGGAGCGGGCGGCACATCACGGTTGGCGGACGGCAACTGCTCAACCTCTCCTCGAACGACTACCTCGGTCTCGGCGCTGACCGCGAGCTGTTCGCGTCGTTCATCGCGGGGATTCGGGATGATCGATTCGATGACGGGCGCTACGCGATGACCAGCTCCTCGTCGCGCCTGCTGACGGGCCACCACCCGGTCTGCGATGAACTCGAAGCCGCGATTGCCGTCGCGTATGGCAGCCAGGCGGCGCTCGTCTTCAACAGCGGCTACCACGCCAACACCGGCATCGTGCCCGCGCTCGCCACCCGCCACGACCTGATCCTCAGCGACAAGCTCAACCACGCGAGTATCATCGATGGCCTGCGTATCGCCGAGGCCGAGTATCGCCGCTTCCGCCACGCCGACTACGACCATCTCGAAGAGTTGCTCGAAGCTGCCGGAGATCGGTACCGGCAGATTTTCATCGTCACCGAATCGGTCTTCAGCATGGATGGCGACCTGGCCGATCTGCGCCGTCTGGTCGATCTCAAGCGGCGCTACGGCGCAGTGCTGATCGTGGACGAAGCGCACGGCGTGGGCGTATTCGGCAACCGGGGCCTCGGCCTCTGCGAAGCGATGGGCTTGACGCAGGAAATCGACATCATCATCGGCACCTTCGGCAAGGCGCTCGGCTCCGTCGGCGCGTACGCCGTCATGCGCGGCCTCTTCCGGGAGTACCTCGTCAACACGATGCGCACGCTGATCTTCACCACCGCCCTGCCACCGATGGCGCTGAGTTGGAGCCTGGCGACCTTCCGCAAGCAGCTCGAAATGCAGCAGGAGCGCGAGCACCTGCTCGGCCTCGCCGCGACGTTGCGCATCAGGCTCCGGGAGGCAGGGTTCGACGCTCCCGGAGAGAGTCACATCGTACCGGTGGTGCTGGGTGAAGATCGCCGGGCGGTCGAGATGGCCGGGGCGTTGCGAGGGGCGGGATTCCACGCGCTGCCGGTGCGCCCGCCGACAGTGCCCGAAAACAGCGCCAGACTGCGTTTCTCGCTCCGTGCCGATCTCACCGGCGACGACATCGCCGCCCTTGCCGAAACCATGAAAAGAGGCGCAGCATGAAAGCAGAGTGGATCGTGCGCGAGGGCAGCCGGAATCTGCTGCTCTTTTTCAATGGCTGGGGCATGGATCGCCGAGTGGCTGACTGGCTCGCTTCGGCATGGCACGATTTGCCGGATCGCGACATCGCCGTATTGTACGACTACCGCGACCTGACGTTTCCCCGCTGGCTCGCCAAAGCGATGAAAGAGGCCCGCTCGGTCGAACTCGTCGCCTGGTCGCTCGGCGTCTGGGCGGCCTCAAATGCCGGGCTTGAGGGGATTGATCGCGCTGTGGCGATTAACGGCACGCTCTTTCCGGTCGATGCGAAGCGCGGCATTCCTCCCGAAATCTTTCGTGGAACTCTCGAAGGGTGGAATGATGATAACCGCAAGCGCTTCGAGCGCCGGATGTATACCGCCATTCTGACGGAGGTGGTCGAAAGCGTCCGCTCGGATCGTGCCGCCGCCGATCAGCAGACGGAGCTTCGTGCAATCGGTGAGGCCGTTGCCTGTTCTCCTGCGGCAACTTCCGCTTCTTGGAGATTCTCGAAAGCGCTGATCGGAGGACGCGACCTGATCTTTTCGCCGGAGAACCAGCGTCGAGCGTGGCTGGAGGCGGGCGTGCCCGTCACCGAAATCGCGGCAATGCCCCATTTTCCGTTCACCCATATCGCCGGATGGCGGGAGCTGCTGGCATGAGCGCCGGTATCGACAAGCAGCTCGTGCGTCGCCGCTTCCGGCGAGCGCTGCCAACCTACGCCGACCACGCGCAGATTCAGCGGCGCATGGCCGCCCGCCTGCTTGCGATGGTCGAAAGCGTCGGAGCCGCGCGTCACCTTGGCCGCGTCTTCGAATTCGGCAGTGGCTCTGCCATGCTCACCTCGATGCTCTTCGAGCGCCACTCGGCGGAGGCTTTTTACGCCAACGACCTCGTCGCCGAAAGCCGCGCATTCGTCGAGGCCGCCGTGTCAGGTCGCGACATCGGAAGGACGGAGTTCCTGCCCGGCGATGTCGAACGGCTCGACCCGCTGCCCGGCAATCTTGATCTCGTCGTCTCGAATGCCACCTTGCAATGGCTGCACGAACCGGCGCGATTTTTCGAGCGGCTGGCCGCGTCGATGAGGCCAGGCGGGCTCGTGGCTTTCAGCACCTTCGGCGCGGAGAACATGCGTGAAATCGCCGCGCTCGGCGAGGCGGCGCTGCCCTACCGGAGTATCGACGAAATCGCCGCGCTGGCCGGAGAGGCGTTCGAGGTTGTCGCCATCGAAGAGGATATCGTCCAACAGGAGTTCGATGCCCCCGAAGCCGTGCTCCGCCACATCCGCGCAACCGGCGTGAACGGTGTTTCACGATGCGCCTGGACGCGCTCGCAGTACCTCGATTTTCTGCGCCGCTACCGGGCGGCCTACCCGGCGGGCAGCGGCGTCTGGCTCACCTGGCACCCGGTCTACTGCTGCTTCAGGAGGAAAGAGCCATGAAAGGACAGGTGCTCGCCATCTCCGGCATCGATACCGGCATCGGCAAAACCGTCGCTACCGGTCTCCTCGCCCGGCGGTTCGTCGAAGCAGGGCTGAAGGTGATCACCCAGAAGATCGCGCAGACCGGTTGCGAGGGCGTTTCGGAGGATATTGCCAGGCATCGCGAGCTGATGGGCATACCGTTGCAGGAGGTCGATCACGACGGCACGAGCTGTCCGTATGTGTTCCGCTTTCCGGCTTCGCCGCATCTGGCTGCCGCGCTGGAGGGGCGCGAGATCGACTTTATGGCGATCCGGCGCAGCACCTTCAAATTGCAGAAACTTTTCGACCTGGTGCTGCTCGAAGGAGTTGGCGGCTTGCTCGTGCCGCTCACTGCGGAGCTGCTCTTCGCCGATTACATTCGCGACGCAGGCTACAGCCTCGTGCTGGTCACCTCATCCCGTCTCGGCAGCATCAACCATACGCTGCTTTCGCTCGAAGCGTGCGCGGCGCGGCACATCCCGGTCAGAGGCGTCATCTATAACCGGTTCGATGAGCGTTGCGGCGAGGCGATTGCGTTGGATACGCGCAACGTGATCATCTCCGCGCTCAAGCGCCACGGCTTCGACACCGCACAGGTGATCGATCTTGACGGCGACGGCCTCGCGGCGGAATCGGCAGCTTTGCAGCGTATCCTCAACCCGGCGGTGCGATGATGATGGATCTCGATTTCGACCGCCAGCATCTCTGGCATCCCTATACCTCGATGTCGGCTCCGCTACCGGTTTATCCCGTCAAAAGCGCGAGCGGCGTGATGATCGAACTTGAAGACGGGCGGCAGCTCATCGACGGCATGTCGTCGTGGTGGGCGGCGATTCACGGTTACAATCATCCGGTGCTGAACCGGGCCGTGACGGAGCAGCTCGGGCGCATGAGCCACGTCATGTTCGGCGGCCTGACGCACGAACCGGCCATCGAGCTGGGCCGCCTGATCACCGACATCCTGCCCGATCCGCTCGACCGGATATTTTTCTGCGACTCCGGTTCGGTATCGGTCGAAGTGGCTATCAAGATGGCGCTGCAATACTGGCAGGCGGCGGGTCGTCCGAAGAAGAAGCGCCTCCTGACCGTGCGCTCCGGCTATCACGGCGACACATTCATGGCCATGTCGGTCTGCGATCCGGTCACGGGAATGCACAGCCTTTTCAGCGGCGTGCTTCCCGAACAGCTCTTCGCCGAAGCGCCATCGTGCGGCTACCACGAGCCGTGGCGCGAGGAGGCCATCGCGGAGATGAAGCGGATGCTCGAAGCTCACGCAGACACCGTCGCGGCGGTGATCATCGAGCCCATCGTGCAGGGGGCGGGCGGGATGCGCTTCTACAATCCGGTCTATCTGCAACGCCTCCGCGAGCTGTGCAATGAGCATCAGGTGCTGCTCATCTTCGACGAAATCGCCACCGGCTTCGGGCGCACGGGCCGGATGTTCGCGATGGAGCACGCGGGTGTCACGCCGGACATCGTCTGCCTCGGCAAGGCGCTGACCGGCGGCTACATGACGCTCGCCGCCACGGTCGCGACTGGCCATGTTGCCGACACGATCTCGGCGGGCAATCCCGGCGTGTTCATGCATGGCCCCACCTTCATGGCCAACCCGCTCGCCTGCGCGGTGGCAGTGGCCAGCCTCCGCCTGCTGCTCTCCGGCGACTGGCAATCGAGTGTCCGACGCATCGAGCGGCAGCTCACCGAAGGACTCGCGCCTTGCGCCACGATGCCCGGCGTGCGCGACGTTCGGACGCTTGGAGCCATCGGCGTGGTTGAACTCGACCAGCCGGTCGATATGGCGCGAATCCAGAAGGCGTTCGTCGAGCAGGGCGTCTGGATCAGGCCCTTCGGAAAGCTCGTCTACCTCATGCCGCCATTCATCATCGGCGACGAGGAGCTGGCCAAACTCACGGCGGCGGTCTGCGAGGTCGTGCGAAAGAGAGCGGAGGAATCTCTGCTCTAAACAAAGTCGAGCAGAATCCCCCCGCTAATCGGAGAACTGTCAAATTCCCTCAGAGATGGGCCGAGCGCTGCATATCCGGGTGCTCGAAGCGGTTGTAGGCGAAGGTGATGCCGATGGCAAACGCAATCGCGCCAACGCCGAGCAGCACGCTGAAGTAGGGCGGCGCGGTCAGCGCGAGCCGGATGAGCAAGGTGGCGACGGCGAATCCGGAGTTCCGGAAAACAATCGGGTAGCTCGAACTGTAGCGCAGCGAGATCAGCACGAGCAGCAGATCGCTAAAGATGAGGATCGTGTAGAAGAGCGAAAAGAATTCGTTCGTGGCTGCGCCCTTCAGGTACTTCAGGCCGTCGATAGCGCCGATGACGAAAAAGATCAACAGCAGCAGGAGCGAGATGATCTTCTTGATGGCTATGAAGTCAGCCGCAGCCTCCTTGTCGCGGGTGATGGCGCGATGGTGCTGGAGCCTGTAGTAGACGCCGAGCAGGAGGAAGATCAAAAGACCGCCGCCCGCATAGACCAGCATGAGCAGCACGGGCCGTAGCGCCGCCTCCCAGACGAGCGGCTCGCTGAAGTGCACAAGCTCGCTGAAGGAGTGGCGCAGCAGAATGAGCGAGAGAATTTCAAACTGTTTGCCGACCGATACCGACACCGATTTTGCGAGACTGAACACCAGCCCGAACACTTCGAGGCCGAGCAGCATCGAGAGGGCTGTGTTGATTGCGTAGTAGTGATTCCTCGGCAGAAGCGCTGCGACTTCCGCCGGAAGCAGCCCCTGCCGGGCAAGTTCGATCAGGACGATCGATGAAAGAAACGCCAGAATCAGCAGATTGGCCGCGATGCGCTCCGTGCGCCGCTCCTCCCAGAGCTTCTCCAGCGAATCGTACAAGGCGACAAAGCGCCTGAAAATATTAGTACGGCCACTTAAAGTATCAATAATCATTAGTCCTTGATTACATTATTCTGTCATTCTGAGCAAAGCGAAGAATCCACGATTCTTTATTTTGCAATAAGATGGATTCTTCATTACGGTTCGCGCCATTCAGAATGACAGACCCTCCTCAAGAATTTTTTTGCGAGTTATTGTTGCCGGAGTAATAACAACCATAGCTTCATCTGATTTTACGCGCCATCCGCCACTCAACCGGCAATCGACCTGATTTTCCATCACGCAATAAAAATAATGAAACCGGCTCATTCTTTTCGATTCCGCCTCGACTGGATCGATACTTCTTTCACGCTGCTGTAACGTTTTCCATGACCATTCATTCGTGAGCAGAAAGCGTGGCTGCAAGTTGTCGCTGCGAAAAAAGCGCCCGAGCATCGGTTGTCATGATCGCCCGCGCCTTGCCGCCGCCGAATGCCGTTCCTGCGGGCTTGCGAGACAAACGGGGGATATTGGTATATTGGCGAGCAAATGACCGGAGATGCCCATCGGTATTCTCTTTTCATAACCCATCGAACGAACGCCGACGCCATGAATCAGAACATTATCATCAGGGATGAGACGCCGAAGGATGTTCTCGCGATTACAGACGTGACCGTCGCGGCTTTCGCGACGCTTGAAATCAGCCAGCACACCGAGCAGTTCATCATCGAGGCGCTCCGCGCGGCTCGTGCGCTGACGGTCTCGCTCGTGGCGGAGCTTGAGGGGCGCGTGGTTGGCCATATCGCCTTTTCGCCGCTGAACGTGCCGGACGGCGCAAGCGGCTGGTTCGGCCTCGGGCCGGTGTCGGTGCTGCCGGAGTTCCAGCGTCAGGGCATCGGCGGCGCGCTGATCCGGGAAGGGATCGCCAGAGTGAAGGCGTTCGGAGCCAAAGGGTGCTGCCTGGTCGGCCATCCGGAGTACTACCGGCAATTTGGATTCGTCAACCCGGAGGGGCTGGGGCATGAAGGGGTGCCGCCGGAGGTTTTTTTCGCGCTCTTGTTCGACGGCCATGTTCCGCAGGGCACGGTAAAATTCCACGAAGGGTTCATGGCGGACGGCTCCACGACTTCAACTCGATAACACATCATAAGACGTATTATGGCTGACGAATTTCAGTATAGCTCCACAGAAGAACTGACCACGAGAGAATACGAAGAACTTGAGGATTTCCTTCTGCACGAATCGGAGCTGAAATATCCGATGAACCTCGACGCGCTCGACGGTTTCATGAGCGCCCTGATTATCGGTCCAGATACGATCACCCCGAGCGATTGGCTGCCGCATGTCTGGGGCTCCGCCGACTCCGCCGAATCGCCTGTTTTTCAGTCCGAAAAGCAGGAAAAGCGAATCATGGAGCTGATCATGCGGATGATGAACGCGCTTGTGCTCCAGCTTCAGGATCATCATGAGGATTACGTGCCACTGCCGAACCTGACAACCTTCGACAACGATGAAGCGCAGCGCAAAGCCGCCAGAATGTGGTGCCTCGGATTCATCGAGGCAATCAACATGAGGCCCCCATCATGGCAACCTCTGCTGAAAGATGAAAAGGGATCGAGGACGATTTTCGCCATTTCAGCAGCCTCCGGCGCGTTGCGAGACAAGCTCGGGCTGGACGAGGAGAAAGAGTACGAACTCTGGAAGCTGATCCCGGAAGCCGTGCTTGAAATCAGGGATTTCTGGATGCCTCAGCACCTGAGAGCGAACCGGAACGACACTCCGGCCAAACCGGAAGGCCCCGGCAGGAACGACCTCTGCTCCTGCGGCAGCGGCATGAAGTATAAGAAGTGCTGCGGGAAGTGAAGCGCATGATGAACGCTGAATCGAATTGCAAATATCATGTCTCATTCGATTCAGCGTTCATTAGTTGCAGAATCGGGCTGACTTCACTCTGCCGTGTTCAAGCGTTTCCGCCTGGTGAATAGCATCAAAGGTCTATCATTTCAGCTCTTCCCTCCGCGCCAGCCCCTTCGTCGCGCCTCTCAGTGGCACGAGGCGCAGCTCGCCGTCGTGCGGCGATGGAGTTCGTCGTCGGGCGCTCCGTTGTTCGCTGAGCGGCTGTCGCTCTGGTATCCCGCGCTGAATTGCGCCTCATCGCTCGCTCCGGCGGCGTCACCCCGGTCGGCGAGCTGCGGGGAGGCGTGCCGCCACTCTTCATCTTCATCGAAATGGTGGTGACGGGAGCGTTCCGAAACTTTCTCTCTCTGGCCGTAAGCCGCATCCCGGTCGCCATCGTTGCGTTTGACCGCTACGGCACTGTCGTCGCCGGTTTTCAGGCTGTAGGGAATGTGCAGGGCGGTGACTACGGCAATCAGCGCCGTTGCGAGGAGGGTCGTCAGCAGTTCGGGATGGCGCTGTCCGTCGGTACTTGCGCTCTTTTTCAGGTACGAGAAAAACAGCTCGCGGTTCACGCCGAACAGATGGTAGAGTGAGAGCAGGGTGAAGAGAACACCGAACACGATATGCTGGTCGAGCCAGACCGGTTTACTAACTCCGCCGAACTCCGCCGCGCTGCTGAAGCTGGCGATGCGTGGAAAAGCCCAGAGAATCACGCCCGAAACGAGCAGGATGGTGAACGAGAACAGCAGTCCGAAGCTGGTGGCTTTGCGCCGGTTAAATGATGGTTTCATCGTCAGTCGTGGTTAAACGTCGTTATCAGTCACTTGCACGGTGTTCGACGTTCATCATCTCGAAAACCTGCGTCGCGGAATGTTGTCTCGCGGTGAACGGAGCCTCGTCGGCGCGGACGAATGGTGAGCGGGGTTTGTCGCGGTATCGTCAAAAGTAATCGACGAGCTGACCGGAGGCGAGAGGCGAGGTCTTGCGTGAGTGCATAAAAAAAAGGCATTTCACTGACTGCCGTGGCACCACAGGGAGGGTTGTATGGCGCTTCAGGCTATCAGGAAATGCCCTGCGGATTTGATAATCGTTACCGGCTCGTGGCGTTATCCCCAGATATCCTTGCAGATATTGGTGTACCACCCTTCGGCGAACAGCGCCTCCTGTTCGAGCTGATCGTCGCTGGCGTCGGCTGGCGTCAGGCCGCCTGATCCGGGAATATCCACGATCCCTGTCGCTGAGAGCTGATAGACTCCAGCCACGGACACGCCATACTTCGGGCCGATCAGGCTGTAGCAGGTGTTGACCAGCGACGGCGGAGCCGGTTCCTGGCCGCGCAGCAGATTGACGATGGCCGCCGCAGCAACTTTGCCCTGACTGCTGGCCGCGAAACCGGACTTCGGCATCGCCCCGGCAACGCAGGCGTCTCCGACGATGTGAATGCCCTTGTGAATCGTCGATTCGAACGATGAGGGATTGATGGGGCACCATCCTTTCTCGTTGGTTAACCCGGCATCGAAGGCGATTTTGCCCGCTTTCTGCGCCGGGATGATGTTGATGACGTCGCCCTTCACCGCGCCAAGATCGGTCTCCACGGTCATCTTGTCAGCGTCGAGCTTCAACACCTTGCCGCCACCCGTAGCGCTGCGCCATTCAATCATGCCCGGATAGAGACGCTCCCACCCTTTAGTGAAGAGTCCCTGCTTGGAGAACTTCTCCTTGGCGTCGAGGATGATGATCTTCGATTTCGGCTTGTTCGTCTTGAGGTAATGCGCGACCAGGCTTGCCCGCTCGTATGGGCCGGGAGGGCAGCGGAACGGATTGTCGGGCGGGCAGATAACGACGGTGCCGCCGTTTTTCATCGCATGAAGCTGCTTTTGCAACAGAAGCGTCTGCGGCCCGGCCTGCCAGGCGTGAGGTATCTTCGATTCGGCGATTTTCTGGCTGTATCCGGGGACGGCGTCAAATTTGAAGTCGATGCCGGGAGAAACGACGAGACGGTCATACCCAATCGTTTTTCCGCCAGCGAGCTTGACCGTGCCCTTCGCGGGATCCACAGCGACGACCCTGTCGGCAATGACATTCACGCCATGTTTGGTGCGGAGCGCCGCATAGGTGTGGGTGATATCCTTCATGGTTTTCAGCCCGCCAAGCACCCAGTTGCTGAATGGGCAGGTCACATAAGCGGCTTTCGGCTCGATGAGCGTGACGGCCAGCGATGGATCGAGTTTCCTGAGATACTTGGCCGTGGCCGCGCCGCCGAACCCGCCGCCGACAACCACCACATGTTTTTTCGCTCCACCGGCGGCAAACGAGGTGCTGTTCATGCCGAAAAGACCGAACGCCGAACCGGCCACGCCGGACACAAGCAGTTTATTGAAATCACGTCTTGAAATACTCATGCTTCCACTCCTCCGGTTAGTTTTTCTTTTTCGACAGATTACCGAAATACTCGGCAATCAGGTGAATCTCCTCGGCGGTATACCCTTTGGCATGTCTGCCCATCACCGTAGAGGTTCGAGCGCCGGATTTGAAATCGAGCAACGCGGATTCGATATAACCGGTGGTCTTCCCGTAAATCGACGGAATGATGCTCGCGCTCTTGCCATCGGTGCCGTGACAGCCGGAGCAGGAGAGTGCCAGAATCTGGCCCCGTTCACGGAGCTTGACCGGATCCGTAATCGGAGCTGGCGCTGGCGCTGGAGCAGCGGCGGGTGCGGCTGGCGTGGCAGTCGCCGCAGGAGTGGCGGCAGGCGCTGGCGCGTCGGCGGCAATCACAGTACTACTGGCCTGAAACAACGGAACAACGGCGAACACCAGGCCCAGCATTACGTTCTTTTTTGGAAGCATAACGGGTTCTCCTTATTTAATCATTGCAAGAACTTGATCGAAGTGAAATGAAAAAGGCGAACAACTGACGTTGACGATCATCGAAAAAAAACTGCCTACAGCGTTGGCAGACAGAACGATCTGTTGATAACAGGCGGAATCCGGACAGAAAAGATTTGAATTCGACAGGGTGCAAAACAGTTGTTAATTTAAAAAGAAGAACGTTGCGGCGCAAGCGTTATGACTATACAGTCATTAAATTGCATAGTCATAAATAAATAGCGATAAGCGAGGGGTCTATTCAACACTCCTCCTCTCTCTCCTTCTTCGCCGGTTTTTATATGTGCGGGGCATTGGCTACTTTCTGAATCATTTTCATTCAATTTCAACCAGCCTCCTTATGAGCGACGAGCGCCCTTCCGCAAGCCATATTATCGAGTATCCGGTGCCGGTGTACAGTTATCGCCGACGAGTTACCAGAGAGGTGCCTTTCGGGGTGATCTCGCTTGGCGGATACCTGCCGATTCGTGTGGAGTCGATGACCACCGCTCACACCATGGATACGGCGGCTTCGGTCGAGCAGTGTCGGCGCTTGTACGAAGCGGGATGTGAAATCATTCGCCTGACGGTGCCGACCGAGAGGGATGCGGAGAATCTCAAAAACATCCGTGACCAGCTCCGGCGCGATGGCATCGATACGCCACTGGTGGCCGACATCCACTTTTCAGCGAAGGCAGCCATGAAGGCGGTGGAGTTTGTCGAGAACATTCGCGTCAATCCGGGCAATTACGCTACGGGCGCGAAGTTTTCGAGCGAGGATTACACCGAGGAGGAGTATCGCGCCGAACTCGACAAGGTGCGCGAGGAGTTCACGCCGCTGGTGCGGAAAGCCAAGTCGCTCGGCGTTTCGATGCGCATCGGCACCAACCACGGCTCGCTCTCCGACCGCATCGTGAGCCGCTATGGCAACTCGCCGGAGGGCATGGTGGAGGCGGCGCTAGAATTCTCCCGAATCTGCGAGGATGAGGGCTATTACGATCAGCTCTTTTCAATGAAGTCCTCGAACGTCCGCGTGATGATCCACGCCTATCGCCTGCTTGTCGCTCGCGCCGACGCGGAGCTGCGCTACGCCTATCCGCTGCATCTTGGCGTGACCGAGGCGGGTGATGGCGACGAGGGGCGCATCAAATCGGCGATGGGCATCGGCGCACTGCTCGAAGATGGCCTCGGCGACACGATCCGCGTATCGCTGACCGAGGATCCGGTTAACGAGGTGCCTGTCGGTTTCGCTATCGTCAAGAAATACAACGATATGCTACTTGTCCGTGGCGACCGGGCGCACCTGCCGGTCAAGCATGTGGTCGAGCACGAGCGGAAGAACATCGGCCATGTGCAACTGCCGTTCGAGCCGTTCAGTTACTCACGACGCCCCTCCGTCAAAATTGATGGCGCGGGCGTCTCGCTTGGCGGCGATGCCTTGCCGGGAGTTGAAACCGCCGCCCATGCGCCGATTACCGATACCGATACGTTGCGCGACGAGATTCTCTCGCGGCTCGATCCCGACAAGCCTGCCGATGCGATCCGTTCGGAGCTGGTGAGCGTCGGCGTCGGCAGCGCCGAGGATATTCCGTTGCTCGAAGGGCTGCTCGATTCGCTTGGGGCACTGCGCGAAAAGATCGTCGTTTCGACTGCCGACACTTCGATTGTCCCGGCGCTCCTGCCGCTTTCTGGACGGGTGCGGCTCGACATCGTCGAGGGAGAAACGCTCGGCACCGGCTTCATCGACTCGCTCCATGACCGCAAGGCCGCCATCGAGTTCTGTTTCATTCACGAAAACTCTTCGGAAAACGTGCCCGCCGAGGTGCTGGTGCGCCTTGCCTCGAAACTGAAGGCGAGAGGCTTGCGGCGGGTCATGCTCTCCATCGTCTCCCCGGCGCCGCTCTATCCGGCGCGCAAGCTCGCCCTCGAACTCAAGAAAGCCGGAATCGACTATCCGCTCGTCATCCGTTACCGACGCCGTGAAAGCGAACGCTCCGGCGTACTGATCGAGAGCGCCATCCAGGCGGGCACGCTCTTCTGCGACGGCATCGGCGATCTGGTGGCGCTTGAAACGAACATGGCGTCGAGCGAAGAGGTGAGCCTCGGCTTCAACATCCTTCAGGCGGCCCGGATCAGGATGTCCAAGACCGAGTTCATCTCCTGCCCCGGATGCGGCCGCACCTACTTCGAGCTTGAAAAGACCACGGCGCTCATCAAGGCGCGGGTCTCGCACCTAAAGGGGCTGAAGATCGGCATCATGGGGTGCATCGTCAACGGGCCGGGCGAGATGGCTGATGCCGATTTCGGCTACGTTGGCTCGGGCAAAGGGCGAGTCAGCCTCTACGTCGGCAAGGAGTGCGTTGAGGAGAACCTGCTTGAAGAGAAAGCGCTGGATCGCCTGATCGAGCTGATCCGCCAGAACGGCAAGTGGGTCGATCCGGTATGAAATTTTATACGCTGATTACCGGCGCCTCCATGGGCATCGGCAAGGTGTTGGCCGAGGATTTCGCCCGGATGGGCGACAATCTGGTGCTCGTGGCCCGCTCTGGCGACAAGCTCGAAGCGCTGGCCGGAGAGCTGCGTCGCGTCTGTGGCGTCGAGGTGCACGTCTGCGCTCAGGATCTTTCGGAACCCGGCGCGGCGTCGAAGGTTTTCGAGTTCTGCGAGCAGATGGGTCTCGCCATCGACAAGCTGGTCAACTGCGCCGGGTTTTCCATCGCGGGCAACTTCGAGCGGATGGACGAAGAGGCGTTCGTGCAGATGGCGATGGTCGATATGGTGGCCGTAGCGTCATTGACCCGCCGGTTCCTCCCCGCGATGCTCGCCCGCAGCCGGGGGGCGGTGGTCAACATCGCCTCTATCGCCGGATTCCAGGGAGTGCCGGGCATGGCGTGCTACTCCGCCTCCAAAGCCTTCGTGGTCAACCTGACCGAAGCGCTCTTCATGGAACTTCAGGGAACCGGAGTCCGCATCTTCGCCGTCTGTCCCGGATTCATCGACACCGACGGATTCTTCAGCCGCGCCGGGCACGACAGGAGCAAGATCAAGGTGCCGGTTTCCAGCCCGCAGGTGGTCGTCAAAGCCGTCCGCCGGGGGCTTGCCGGAAATGCCATCGTGATTCTGCCAACCTTTTTCGACCGTTTGCTGGTGTTTTCACAGCGATTCGCGCCCAGGAAATTTGTAGTCTGGGTGGGCAACTTTCTGGCCGGAGCAATGGAAAAGCGCTGAGCGCCGGGTGTTTTCCAGCTCTTGCCCGTTCATCATCACTTTTCCTTTTGTCCACGTCGTCCATTCCGTCCACAACGTCCGCCGCTGCCCGGCCTTACAATTCTACGCCTTCCTATCCGCCAGCCATTGGCGAACTTTTTGCATGACTTCTATTTGCGAGGTTGCCCGGCTCATGGCGCTGCGCCACTGACTGTCGCCGACCATTTTGCTGATCTGGCCGAGCAGTTTGACGTGGCTGTCGGGCCGGTCGATGGGGGAGAGCATGAGGAACATGATCGTGGCTGTGTTGCCTGACGCGGAATCGATGATGCCGAGCTTGCTGACTCCGATGGCGAGGACGGGTGCGGCCAGACCTTCGAGCCGTGCGTGGGGCAGGGCGATCTCTTCACCGATGAAGGTCGCGCCCTGTTTTTCGCGTTCGAGGATCGCGCGCCAGGCGTAATCGAACGGAATCGTGGCGTGGGTCACGCAAACTGCTTCGAGCAACTGACGGATCGCCGCCTCCTTTTCGAGCACCTCGTTCCAGAGCAGAACATTGGCGTGAAAAATCGGCGCGTCGTGCTCGTCACGCAGACGTTTCCGGTCAACCTTCGCAAGCAGATGCTTCCGGAGGTCGGAGAGATAACCGCCAGCATCGACCGGCTGTTGCTGTTCCGCTGTGTGACGCAGATCCGGCACGACAATCGTCATGCCCCGGCTCTCCTCAATCAGGCGTTCGATCATCGTTCGTCGGCCCAGCAGGCGTTGCCAGAAGGGCTGTTGCCGCCCTGAGTTGCCGACCACGATGTGCCCGACGCGATACTCCCTGGCGAACTGGAGAATGGTCGCGACGGGGTCGTCGCCCTTGTACATGAAGACCGTCGCGCCGAGTTGCTGCGCCAGCGTCAGCGTGTTCGACATTTTCCGCTGGATACTGGCCTCGACGGTTTCAGGCGTTTCGGACAGGCGCTGAACGTAGACGGCGTACCAGTTCCGGTTCAGGCGCCCGGCGATTCTCGATGCGTATCGAAGCAGCGCCGCGCTGTTTTCGGTTCGCGAGCTGAGGCACGCCATCACCTGATCGGGACTCGAAACCGTGTCCTCCTCCGCCGGACTCCGTCGGCTAAGGTCGATCTGGGCGGCTACTTCACGAAGCGTCAGCTCCCGGAGCTGTTCGAGGTTATCCGCCCTGAAAAAATTGGTGAGCGCGGACTCCGCTCTTCCGGTGAGATAGACCTTGCCCTCTTTCAGGCGCTGGAGAAGGTCTTCGGTTGAAATATCGACATTGACGAGCTGATCTGCCTGCAACACCACCTTGTCGGGCACGCGCTCGCGGACCTTGACGCTCGTCGCCAGCTCGACGGTTTCGTAGAGGCTTTCGAGATGCTGGATGTTGAGCGTCGAAATGACATGAATACCGGCGTCGAGTATCTCCTCGATATCCTGATAGCGCTTGGCGTTACGCGATCCGGGCACGTTGGCGTGTGCCAGTTCATCGACCAGCACCACCTCGGGACGCCGTGCGAGAATGGCGTCGGTGTCCATTTCCGTAATATCGATGCCGCGATAGGTCAGGGTTCGTCTCGGGATGATTTCGAGGTTTTCGAGCAGCGCCTCGGTTTCCTGCCTGCCGTGCGTTTCGACAACGCCAACGACCGCGTCGATCCCCTGAGCACGTAGCCGCCGCGCTTCGAGCAGCATCTGATAGGTCTTGCCAACGCCCGCGCAGTAGCCGAGATAGATCTTCAGCCGCCCGCGCTGCGAGCGCTGGATCAAGCGAAGGAATGTGTCCGCCCTGTTTTGTTCCATCGAATGGGTCTCCGGGAGTTGCTGAGGCGATTAAGCTGAATCGTTGTCATTACATGGATTGCCACGTCGCTACGCTCCTCGCAATGACGCGGGCCTTAACCATCGAAACCGAAATCCAAATCGGAAGTCGATCCAGAAAATGGATTCCAATCCCGATTTGGATACATCATCGGATAGCGGCTTTCTGCGTCGCATCGAGCGTCATGTTCAAAGCGAGAACGTTGACCAGGCCTTCGCCGCTCCAGAAGGGGCGGTTTTGTGACGCATTCCGGCGAACTTCAGCCTCAATTTCGGCGAGCGGCATCGCTCTTGCCTGCGCCACTCGCGGAGCCTGCCAGAGCGCGGCGTCGAGCGTGATGTCGGGATCGAGGCCGCTGCCGGAGGCGGTCGCGAGATCGGCGGGAAGCGGCCGCGCCGCATCCGCGCCAAATGCCGCGACGGTTTTCGTGGCGCGATCCCGCACTTCGGCTCCTGCCGGCGACAGATTGCTTCCGCCGGATGCGGAGGCGTCGTAGTTGACCGCCGATGGCCTCGGCCAGAAGTACTCCGGTCGTTTGAACGCCTGCGCGACCAGGCGACTGCCGACCACCTTGCCGTCGCGATTCCGGACGAGCGACCCCGACGCGAGTTCGGGGGCCGCCACGCGGGCGAAGCTCCAGATTGCGAGCGGGTACAAGCCGCCGCACAGCACGATGGTCACGAGCGTGATTCGCAGAGAGGCGACGAGGTTCGCGCCCGTGTTTTCAAAGATAGTGCTCTTCATGCAGGTATCCTCCTTCAGAACAATCCGGTTATTGAAAGTAACAGATCGATCAGCTTGATGCCGACGAACGGTACCAGCACGCCGCCGAAGCCATAAACGAGCAGGTTGCTGCGCAAAATCGCTTCAGCTCCGAGCGGACGATATTTGACCCCTTTGAGGGCGATGGGAATGAGCATCGGGATGATGATCGCGTTGAAGATCAGCGCCGACAGAATCGCGCTTTGCGGCGTAGCGAGTCCCATGATGTTCAGGACGCGAAGGCCCGGGATGGCCAAGAGGAACATCGCCGGAATGATGGCGAAGTATTTGGCGACATCGTTGGCAATCGAGAATGTCGTCAGCGCGCCGCGCGTCATCAGGAGCTGCTTGCCGATCTCGATGATCTCGATCAGCTTGGTGGGATCGCTGTCGAGATCGACCATGTTGCCCGCCTCTTTGGCGGCCTGCGTGCCGGAGTTCATCGCCACGCCGATGTCCGCCTGCGCCAGAGCCGGGGCGTCGTTGGTGCCGTCGCCCATCATGGCGACGAGCCGTCCGCCTTGCTGCTCTTTGCGAATGTAGGCGAGTTTGTCTTCTGGTTTCGCCTCGGCGATGAAGTCATCGACGCCCGACTGCCGGGCGATCTCCGCCGCCGTCAGCGGATTGTCGCCGGTCACCATCACCACGCGCAACCCCATCGAGCGCAGTCGCCGGAAGCGGTCGGTGATGCCGGGCTTGAGCACGTCCGACAGCTCGACAACGCCAAGCGCCCGGTTGCCCTCGGCCACGACGAGCGGCGTCATCCCCCGGCGCGCGACAGCATCGGCCATTCCCTGAAGCTCGCCGGGCAGGTTGCCGCCAAGCTCTGCGAGATACTTCCTGACCGCATCGCCCGAGCCTTTGCGCAACTGCCGTCCGTCGGGCAGGTTCAGCCCGCTCAGGCGGGTCTGCGCGGAGAAGGCGATTACCTCGGCTCCAGCCGTTTCCGAAGGGGCATCTTTGCCGAGCAGACTTTCGGCGAGCGCGACGATGGAGCGCCCCTCGGGAGTCTGGTCGCCAAGCGACGCCTCCATCGCAACCTTGGCGAGATGCCGGGAGTCCACGCCATCGAGCGAGAGAAAGCTGGTCGCCTGGCGGTTGCCTATGGTGATGGTGCCGGTCTTGTCGAGCAGGAGCGTGTCGATGTCACCGGCGAGTTCAACCGCCTTGCCGCTCTTGGCGAGCACGTTGGCCGAGAGCGCCCGGTCCATGCCCGCCAAGCCGATAGCGGAGAGCAAGGCGCCGATGGTGGTCGGGATGAGGCAGACGAGCAGCGCCACGAGGGTTGGTATCGAGAGCGTGATGCCGAAATAGCGCCCGATTGGCCAGAGCGAACCGGTCACCATCAGAAAGGCGAGGGTCAATCCGGCCAGGGTGACGGTCAGCGCCAGCTCGTTTGGCGTCTTCTGGCGAACCGCGCCTTCGACGAGAGCGATCATCCGGTCGAGGAAGGAGTTCCCTGCCGACACGGTGATTTTCACGACGATCCGGTCGGAGATGACCCGCGTACCGCCCACCACGCCGGAGCGGTCTCCGCCCGCCTCGCGCACGACCGGCGCGGATTCACCGGTGATGGCCGATTCGTCCACCATCGCCACACCTTCGACCACCTCGCCGTCACCCGGAATCAGCTCTCCGATGCTCACCACGACCAGATCGCCCTCCTGAAGCTCGTCCGAGCCGACTTGCGTGATCTTGCCGTCGCGAAGCCGGTTGGCCGCAGTGCTTTGCCGCGTCCGCTTGAGGCTGTCGGCCTGCGCCTTGCCTCGCGCTTCGGCCAGCGATTCGGCAAAGTTCGAAAAGAGCACGGTGAGCCAGAGGATCAGCATCACCGTCAGATTGTAGAGCAATCCCGCCGTGCCTTTCGATACGTCATATAACGTAATAATTGTCGTCAGCACCGCGCCAACCTCGGTGATGAACATGACGGGATTCCTCGCCATCTTCGCAGGATTGAGCATTCTGAATGACTGCCCGGCGGCGGCGCTGACCAGCGCGGGTTCAAATATCGAGGCGTTCCTTGCTCGCCGCCGCTCCGTTTTGCCCGGAAGCGCATCGCTCTGCATGCTTCCGTCAAAAGATATATTCTGGTTATTCATCGTCGTATCGTGATTCGGTTAATGAATGGATGTCGTCAGGTAGTCAGCCACCGGCCCGAGCACGGCCACCGGCATGAAGAGCAAAGCGCCGATCAGGAGCACGCTGCCGAGGATGACGAAGGCAAACATCGGCGTGTCGATGCGCAGGGTGCCGCTCGTCTCGGGCGTGGGCTTTTTGGCCGCGAGCGATCCGGCGATGGCAAGCGGCAGCACGATGGGAATGTATCGCCCAAGCAGCATGACGATGCCGGTCGCGACGTTCCACGGCACGGTATTGTCGCCAAGCCCTTCGAAGCCGGAGCCGTTGTTGGCCGCCGCCGAGCTGAACTCGTAGAGAATCTCCGAAAAGCCGTGAGCGCCCTTGTTGAGCACCGTCGCCGCGCCCCATGGCGTCGAGGCGAAGAGCGCCGTGCCGACGAGAATCAGAAGCGGATGCACCAGCAGCGCCAGCAAGGCGAGCTTCATTTCATGCGTTTCGACCTTCCGGGCGCAGTATTCCGGCGTCCGGCCAACCATCATGCCGCAGATGAAAACCCCGACGATGATGAAGATGAACATGTTGATGAACCCCACGCCAACGCCGCCGAACACCACGTTCAGCCACATCCCCGCCAGCGGCACGAGACCGGTCAGCGGATTGAGGCTGTCGTGCATGCAGTTGACCGAGCCGTTGCTGGTGGCCGTCGTCAGCGCCACCCATGATGCCGCCGTGCCGGGGCCGAAACGCAGCTCCTTGCCTTCGAGATTCGAGGCCGACTGGATCGGAAGACCATGCAACGCCTCGGCAGGCGCATTCTCCAGATACAGCGCCAGTCCGGCTTTCAGCACGAGCATCAGCAGCATCACCGCGAAGATGACGGCGGCGTGACGTATACGCCCGGTGATCCTGCCGAACATCCAGACCGACGCCATGGCGATCAGCGGAATGCTGATGCATTCGAGGTAATTGGTCAGGAACGTGGGATTCTCGAACGGATGCGCCGAGTTCGTCCCGAAGTATCCGCCGCCGTTCGTGCCGAGCTGCTTGATCGCCTCCATCGCGGCCACCGGCCCGCGGGCGATGCTCTGCGTCGCGCCTTCGAGCGTCCGGGCGACCGCCGCGCCCTCGAAGGTCATCGGGACGCCGCCAAGCACGAGCAGCAGAGCGACGATCACGGAAAGCGGCATGAGCATGAAGATGACCGCCCGCAGAAGGTCGCGGTAAAAGTTGCCGACCAGCGTTTTGCCCGACAGCGCTCTCGACAACGCGGCAAGGCAGGAGATGCCGGTCGCGGCGGAGACGAACTGCATCCAGGTCAGCGCGAACATCTGGGTGAAGTAACTCATCGACGCTTCGCCCGAATAGTGCTGCAAGTTGGTGTTGGTCAGGAACGACGCCGCCGTATGAAAAATCAGGCTCGCCTCCAGCGCTCCCTTGCCATCGGGGTTCAGCGGCAGCCGTTGCTGAAGCGCCAGTATGACGATAACGACGGCGAACATCACCGCATTGCAGATCAGCATCGAAAAGGCGTACTGCATCCACTCCTGCTCCTTTTCGACGAGGCCGCCGCCAATCTGCTTCACGATCCTTGCCCGCCATTCATCCGCGCCCGGCGAAGGCTCCAGAATTCGGGCCATATACCAGCCCAGCGGCCACGAAAGCAGCACCGGCAAAGCGATCACGAAGAAGGTCACAAGAATCGGCATGAGTGGCTCCGGTTAGAATTTTTCTGGTGAAATCACGGCAACCATGAGATACACCGCGCACGCCACGAGAACAGGTAACACGAAATACTCCATTTCAACCTCCAATGAATTGATGAATCAAAAACGCAAGAGCGCACAGTCCGAAGAACGCCAGCAGCGCGAGCAGCATATCCCGATAAAAATCCTTAATCATGCCAAGTCTCCTTATCGGAACGATTCAAATGCTGTGTCGGTTGCCTGAAGTCCAGCTCCGTGAAGCGATGAACCTCTGTTTGCCTGTGATAAGACAAAACACGTGCCAAACGGAAAATTGGAAGATTCGGGGGGAGGCGGAGGGGATTGGTGTGTCATTCTGCAATCAAGCGGGATGCGCGATCTTGCAAAATTCAATGGAGAAGCTCTGGACGGTACTGAAAAGGGAAACCACGCGAGGCAAGAGGGGGCAATCCGGCACGCCGCCCACGCCAGAGCGATTTTGAGCGGCAATGACTTTCGGTTTTTTAAGGCATGGAGCGAGAGAGTTGTTCGGTAATCTCCAGAAAAACATGAGCTTGCCAGGCGAAATCAGGTGCAATGGAGGTTTGTGGGCCGCTTTTTTGTCCACGTCGTCCATTCCGCCCACAACGTCCACTTTTTCCTGTAAAAAATTCTGTTTTTTTCTTTTGCATTTTTTGAACGGGCTGTTATATTACCAGCCCTGTATTTTTAATGAGCTGCTGGTGTAGCTCAATTGGTAGAGCAGCTGACTTGTAATCAGCAGGTTGCGGGTTCGAGTCCCATCACCAGCTCGCAGGACAATGCATGGGTAGGTAGCGAAGCGGTCAAACGCAGCAGACTGTAAATCTGTCGACTTATGTCTTCGGAGGTTCGAATCCCCCCCTACCCACTTGCTGTTTGCTGGTGAAAAGCTGATGTAGCTCAGTCGGTAGAGCACTTCCTTGGTAAGGAAGAGGTCATCGGTTCAAGTCCGATCATCAGCTCCGGTTTCTGGAGGAGCGGTAATACGTCAGTAGCTCAATTGGTAGAGCAGCGGTCTCCAAAACCGCAGGTTGGGGGTTCGAGTCCCTCCTGACGTGCAGGCAGGCTGATTCAAATGCTGTTCACGATCTTTTACCTCGTTGGTCAATCATGAAGAAATATATCGAGAAAGCTGATAAGTACTATCGTGATGTTGTCGGCGAGATGCGCAAGGTATCCTGGCCGACACGGGAAGAGGTGAAGGATATGACGGTTGTGGTGTTGACGGTTTCAGGTATTCTTGCCTTGTTTACCTTTACGGTGGATTGGGTCATCAATACGGTGATGGGGAAATTATTGTAAGACTAAGGAGATTTTCGAGGTAACAAGATGAGCGCCAGAAAAAAGGTGATGGAAGAGCAGCAGCCCCCTCAACTCCATTGGTACGCTCTCAGGATCTATTCCGGCCATGAGCGCAAGGTCAAGGAGAGTATCGATCTTGAGGTCGAGCGGTGCGGCCTTTCCGAAAGCATCAAGCAGGTTTATATCCCCTACGAACGTTTCGTCGAGGTCAAGAACGGCAAAAAGCGCAGTCTGACCAAGAACGCTTTTCCAGGCTACGTCCTGATCGAAGCCGTGCTCGACAAGCAGACCAGGAACCTGATCATGGATATTCCATCGGTCATGGGCTTCCTCGGCGTCGATGACAATCCCACTCCTTTGCGTCCCGATGAAGTCGAGAAGATTCTCGTCCCGGATGCATCCATCGAACATCGCGCGGTGGTCGAGGCTCCATTCAAGGTCGGCGATTCGGTCAAGGTTATCGATGGCCCATTCAGCTCGCTTACCGGTATCGTTCACGAAGTCTGCACCGAGCGGATGAAGGTCAAGGTCATGATCAACTTCTTCGGCAGGAGCACCCCGACCGAACTCGATTTTTCCCAGGTCAAGTCGGTTTCGCAATAACAGAGATCAAGTATTCAATCAAGCTGTTGAAAGAGAGATAGTTTATGGCAAAAAAGATAACAGGCTTCATCAAGCTGCAGATTCCCGCAGGGGCCGCCAACCCGGCGCCTCCCGTCGGTCCGGCGCTCGGTCAGAAGGGCGTCAACATCATGGAGTTCTGCAAGCAGTTCAACGCAAGGACGCAGTCCGAAGCTGGCATGATCATCCCTGTGGTGATTACGGTCTTCTCCGACAAGTCTTTCACCTTCGTCACCAAGACTCCGCCCGCCGCCGTGCTCCTGCTCAAGGAAGCGAAGCTCCAGAAGGGTTCCGGCGAGCCGAACCGCAACAAGGTTGGCACGGTCTCGATGGAGCAGGTGCGCAAGATTGCCGAGCTGAAGAAGCCCGACCTGAACGCTGTCGATCTCGAAGGCGCAACCCAGATGGTGATGGGCACGGCCCGCAGCATGGGTATCGTCGTCGAGGGCTGAGCAACAAGATTTTTTCGTGGGAGGCCTGACAAGCCGCTTGCATAACCACTAACACAATACTGTCAATGTCTGGAAAGAATTACAGAAATGCTGCCGCGAAGGTGATCCGCGCTCAGGAGTACGAGCTTGCGGAGGCCATCGAGAAGGTCAAGGAGATCACTACCGCCAAATTCGACGCCACGTTCGATGTCGCCATGAAGCTCGGGGTCGATCCCCGTCATGCCGACCAGGTTGTCCGCGGCACGGTCATGCTGCCTCACGGTACCGGTAAAACCGTCTCCGTCCTTGTCGTCTGCAAAGAGAACAAAGCCGAAGAGGCTCGCGAAGCGGGCGCTGATTTCGTCGGTTTCGAAGAGTATATCGAGAAAATCCAGGCTGGCTGGACCGGCGTCGATGTGGTTGTTGCCACTCCCGACGTTATGGGTCAGCTCGGCAAGGTTGCCCGAATCCTCGGCCCACGCGGCCTGATGCCGAACCCGAAATCGGGCACGGTCACCATGGATGTCGCCAAAGCCGTTCGCGAGGTTAAAGCTGGCAAGATCGAATTCAGGGTTGACAAGGCTGGCAACATCCACGCTCCGGTTGGAAAAGTTTCGTTCGACAGCGACAAGCTCGCCGGTAATATCACCAGCTTCATCAAAGAGGTCGTGCGCCTGAAGCCTTCGGCTGCAAAAGGTCAGTACCTCCAGGGGATCACCATTTCAAGCACCATGTCCCCCGGCGTGAAGGTCAAAAAGGATAAATTTGTCGCCTAACATTAAAGATTTTGCACCGATATGATGAAGCGTGATACAAAAGAGCAGATCGCTCAGGAAATAGCAGAGAAGTTCAAGAAGGCGCAGGGCTTCTACTTTACCGAGTTCCAGGGACTCGACGTCCAGAAGATGGGGCAGTTGCGCCTCGAATTCAGGAAGGCCGGTATCGAATACAAGGTGGTCAAGAACACCCTGATCAAGAAGGCGCTCAAGGATGCCGCCGAGGTTGACAAACTTGCCGCCGGGCTGAAGAATACCACCGCCGTCGCGTTCAGCTACGACGATCCGGTCGCGCCCGCCAAGATCATCAAGAAGTTCAGCAAGGACAACGAGGCGCTGAAGTTCAAGATGGCTTCGATCGATGGCGCGGTGTTTGGCCCCGATTCGCTGCCGCAGCTCTCCGAGATGCTCAGCAAGACCGAGAATCTCGGTCGCGCCGCTGGCCTTATTAACAATATCATCAGCTCCGTGCCGATGGTCATGAACGCGGTGATGCGCAACCTCGTCTCCGTCATCGACCAGGTCGGAAAGCTTGAAAAATAAAAGATTTACGCACTCAAAGCTTCAAATATTTTCAATTCAAACTGAGAGAGGAAATAATGTCATCTATCGAAACCCTTGTAGAAGAGATTGGTAAACTTACCCTTACCGAAGCTTCCGAGTTGGTGAAAGCACTTGAAGAGAAGTTCGGTGTGAGTGCCGCTCCTGCCGTGTTTGCCGGCGCTGTTGCCGCCGCTCCTGCCGATGCCGCTCCGGTCGAAGCGCAGACCGAGTTCGACGTCGTGCTGAAAGCTGGTGGCGCCAACAAGATCAACGTCATCAAGGTTGTCCGCGCCCTTACCGGTCTTGGCCTGAAAGAGGCGAAAGACCTGGTTGACGGCGCTCCGAAGACCGTCAAAGAGGCTGTCTCGAAGGACGAAGCTGAGAAGATCGCCAAAGAACTGAAAGATGCCGGCGCTGAAGTCGAGCTGAAGTGATCTTTCACAAGGTGAATTAGCAGACAAGCTCCGTACCGATCCGGGACGGAGCTTTGTCCGTTTGTAGAAATGAATTTATTCATGTTCCATTCCGCGCCAATATGGCTTCGGATGGAAATCCACTCTGATAAGGGTATTGACTGAATCCTGTAATGAAGCGAGGGTACCACTGAATTAATTATCGTAAGCGATTCGATTGGCGAGCCTTGAAGCGCATATCCTGATCGTGCCTTTTTTTGCGGGACATGAAGGAGTATGGTTTCGGGTGACAGTGCCGGTTGAAACGCAGAGTAAAGGGTAGCCGTTGACAATCATGCGAGCACGCATGTGTCGCAACCCGAACGGAAAGCCCAAGAGAAAGAATTGCCTATAAACTGTTAAGTACTCCCTGCAATTGACTAAAAGCGAGGTGCATGTGAAAGTGGCTGATGCAACACCAACACCCTGTATTGACTTTTCCAAGATCCAGAGTATCGTAACCCCCCCCGATCTTCTCAAGGTACAGCTCGATTCGTTTCATAATTTCATTCAGGACAGCGTTCCCCTTGAAAAGCGCAAGGACCAGGGCCTTGAAAAGGTGCTCAGGAGCGCATTCCCCATTACCGATACCAGGGGGCTCTATCTCCTGGAATATATTTCCTACAGCTTCGACAAGCCGAAGTACACCGTCGAGGAGTGCATCGAGCGCGGTCTGACCTACGATGTGTCGCTCAAGATCAAGCTCAAGCTCTCCTACAAGGACGAGGCCGACGAGCCGGACTGGAAGGAAACCATCCAGCAGGAGGTCTACCTCGGCAGGATTCCCTACATGACCGAGCGAGGCACCTTCATTGTCAACGGCGCGGAGCGCGTCGTCGTGGCGCAGCTTCACCGTTCGCCCGGCGTGGTGTTCAGCGAGGCGGTGCATCCCAACGGCAAGAAGATGTATTCGGCCAAGATCGTGCCGACCCGCGGTTCATGGATCGAGTTCCAGACCGACATCAACAACCAGAT
>Ga0326726_10000146_pt1 | contig 67859 bp, 67 predicted proteins | sample MHFenrmetagenome_2_FD_207603 | JGI IMG/M metagenome (GOLD analysis project Ga0326726, IMG submission 207603) | Lab enriched peat soil microbial communities from Michigan Hollow, Ithaca, NY, United States - MHF15MN | ecosystem: Environmental > Terrestrial > Soil > Wetlands > Peat | place: USA... | reverse complement strand
CTGAACCGCATCATCGATCAGGTGGTGAAGGACAAGAACATCAAGCGCGAGGTCGTGATCGACACGCTCGAGAAGGCGATGCTCACCGCCGCTCGCCGCAAGTTCGGTCCCGAGCGCGAGATCGAAGCGCAGTTCAACCAGGAGTCGGGTGAGGTCGAGCTCTTCGAGTTCAAGACCGTCGTCGCCGGTGCGCCCGCGAGCGACGCGCAGATCTCACTCGAGGACGCGCACCGCCACGATCCCGACGCCGAAGTCGAAGACCAGATCGGCATCAAGCTCGACACCGCCGAGTTCGGACGCATCGCCGCGCAGACCGCAAAGCAAGTCATCATCCAGGAAGTTCGCGGCGCCGAGCGGCAGAACATCTACGACGAGTACAAGGACCGGAAGGGCGAGATCGTTCACGGCATCGTGCGCCGCATCGAGAAGGGCAACCTGATCGTCGACCTCGGCCGCGCCGAGGCGATCCTGCCGCGCAAGGAACAGGTGCCGCGCGAGATGTTCCGGGTGAACGAGCGCGTGCGCGCCTACGTGCAGGACGTGCTGAAGGAGTCGAAGGGCCCGCAGATCATCCTGTCTCGCGCCTGCACCGAGTTCCTGATCAAGCTCTTCGAGCAGGAAGTGCCCGAGATCTACGAAGGCATCGTGCGCATCGAGGCCGCCGCGCGCGAGCCGGGCGCGCGCTCGAAGATCGCCGTGGTCTCGAAAGACTCCGACGTCGATCCGGTCGGCGCGTGCGTCGGCATGCGCGGCAGCCGCGTGCAGGCAGTGGTGCAGGAGCTGCGCGGCGAGAAGATCGACATCGTGCCGTGGAGCGGTGACCCGGTGAGGTACGTCGTGGCGGCGCTCGCGCCGGCGCAAGTCGTGCGCATCATGGTCGACGACGAGAAGCGCTCGATGGACGTGATCGTGCCCGACGACCAGCTGTCGCTCGCGATCGGGAAGAAGGGCCAGAACGTCCGGCTCGCCGTGCAACTCACTCGCTGGAAGATCGACATCAAGAGCGAGACCTACATGCGCGCGGTGCAGGCCGAGCTCGCGCTCGCACTCTCCGCCGTCGAGGGCGCGGGTGACTACGAGGCGAAGATCCTGCTCGACCACGGCGTCGCGAGCCTCGACGAGCTGGCCGACGCCGAGATGGAGCTGCTCCTCGGGATTCCGGGAATCACTGAGTCGGGCGCGCAGAGCGTGAAGGCGCGCGCGCGCGAGCTCGCGATCGAGAAGGCGAAGCGCGCGCGCGAAGCGGCGGCCGCCGCAGCCGAGGCACCGCCCGGCGGCGCAGGCGGAACGACGGGCGCGTGACTCGCGCGCTCGGCGGGGCTGGCTGAAGAGAGAAAGGCGCAATCTGGATGGCCACGAAGGGAATGAGAGCGTACAGCCTCGCGACCGAGCTCGGGCTCGGGCGCGAGGAGCTCATCAAGAAGGCTGCGGAGATCGGCATCGAGATCCGCAACCCGATGGCCAGCCTCGACGAGGAAGTGGTCGCCACGATTCGACGGCGCCTCTCGGCCACGCCCGCCGCAGACACGGTTCAGAAGCGGGTCGGCAGCTCGGTGATTCGGCGCCGCAAGCGCAAGACGGATGGCGAGGGCGAGGAGGCGCGGGACGCCGGCGAAGAGATCGGCGCGGTCGAGGGCGCAGAGATCGCGGCCGCCGTCGAGCCGGAGCTCGGCGAAGCGCCGGGGCTCGCCGCGTCGGCTCCGAGCTCAGCCGCCGCGAGCGAGAGCCCGCGCGCATCCGAGCAACGCGTCATCGCGCCGCTCGACCGACCGGCGCGCATCGTCGAGGATCCCTTGGCCGCGGCCCAAGCGCCCGCGGCCGCGCCGGTCGAGCAGCCCGCCGTCGCCGCGCGGCCGGTGCTTCCGGCGCCGGCGGAGGCCGACGAGCGCGAGGGCGGTGAGGCCCCGCCGCGGAAGGCGCCGCGCAGTCGCCCGGTCCGCGCCGACCTCACGCTGCGCGAGCAGGAGACCATCGCGCGCATGATGCGCGGCGGGAACGTGCAGGCGCAGCTCGAGCGCCGGCGCATGATCGTCGAGCAGCAATCGCGCGCGCAGTCACAGCGTCGGCGAGTGACTCCGGCGCCTCGCAAGCTCGCGCCACCGAACCCGAGCAAGGTGAAGCGCACCGTGAAGCTCGGCGCGGAGATCAGCTTCGCCGATCTGTCGAGTCAGACGGGCGCCAAAGTCCGCGACCTGATCCGGCGCGCGCGGGCGATCGAAGCGGAGCTGCCGAGCGAGGAGTATCTCGGCGGCGACATCGCGGCGCTGGTCGCGGAGGAGCTGGGCTTCTCGGTGCAGCGGGTCGAGTCGGAGATCGAGCGCAAGATCGCCGCGACGCGCGGCCCCGTGGCCGATGCGGACCTCGAGCCGCGGCCGCCGGTCGTCACCATCATGGGCCACGTCGACCACGGCAAGACGTCACTGCTTGACTACATCCGCAAGGCGAACGTCGTCGCGGGCGAAGCGGGTGGCATCACGCAACACATCGGCGCGTACCAAGCGCGCGCCTCGGACGGCAGCCTCGTGACTTTCATCGACACGCCGGGCCACGCCGCGTTCTCGCAGATGCGCGCGCGCGGTGCGCAGCTCACCGATCTGGTCGTGCTCGTCGTCGCGGCCGACGACGGCGTGATGCCGCAGACGGTCGAGGCGATCAGTCACGCGCGCGCCGCGAACGTCCCGATCCTGGTGGCCGTGAACAAGATCGACAAGGGCGACGCCAACCCGCAGCGTGTGCGCCAGGCGCTGCTCGAGCATCAGCTCGTCGCCGAGGACTTCGGCGGCGAGACGATTTTCGTCGACGTCTCCGCGACCAAGGGCACGGGTGTCGACAAGCTGCTCGAGATGCTGGCCCTGCAGAGCGAGGTGCTCGAGCTGCGCGCGCGCAAGACGGGTCCCGCGCGCGGCGCGGTGATCGAGGCGGAACTCGATCGCGGCCGCGGCCCGCTCGCGACCGTGCTCGTGCGCGAAGGGACGCTCAACCCGGGAGACGCCGTCGTCGCCGGGACCACGTACGGCCGCGTGCGCTCGCTGCAGGACGCGGAGGGCGCGACGGTCAAGCAGGCCGGTCCCTCTACACCGGTGCGTGTCATAGGCCTCTCCGGAGTTCCGCAGGCCGGCGACGAGTTCTTCGTCGCGAAGAGTGAGCGCGAGGCGAAGCAGATCGTCGACCATCGAATCGCCGAGGAGAAGCAGAAGGTCTCCGCGGCGAACGAGAATCCTGCCGCGGTCTCCGCCGAGGATCTCTTCGCGCGCATGGCCGCCGAGACCGAGCGCGAGCTGTTCGTGGTCGTGAAGGCGGACGTGCAGGGCACCGTCGAGGCGATCCGCGAGGCGCTCGCGAAGCTCTCCACCGAGAAGGTGAAGCTCACCGTGATCCACTCCGGTGTAGGGGGGATCAAGGAGAGCGACGTCATGCTCGCGGCCGCCTCGAAGGCCGTCATCTTCGGCTTCCACGTGCGGCCAGAGCCCGCGGGCCGGAAGCTCGCCGAGCGCGAGGGCGTGGCGATCCGCACCTTCGACATCGTCTACGAGTTACTCGACGACGCGACCCTCTTGATGCGCGGCCTCTTGCCGCCCAAGGAGACGGAGAAGCGGCTCGGCACCGCGCTCGTCAAGGAGCTCTTCCACATCCCGAAGATCGGCACGATCGCGGGGTCGGGAATCGAGGAGGGCAAGATCACGCGCTCCGCGCGCGCGCGCGTGCTCCGCAACGGCGTTGTGATCTACGCGGGCAAGCTCTCTTCGCTGCGCCGCTTCAAGGACGACGTGCGCGAAGTGGCGGCGCCGCTCGAGTGCGGCATCGGGATCGAGAACTTCAACGACGTGAAGGTCGGGGATCGGATCGAGGCGTTCGAGATCGAGGCGACGCCCGACACCCTGTAGCGACGCGGCGGCGTCCGCGCCGCGGAGATGGACATGTTGATCGCGGCCGCGCTCATCGAGCTCGCGCTGCCCGAGGCGGAGACGATCAAGGCCCGGCGCCGGGTCGCGCGTTCAGTGAAGGACCGCATTCGCCAGCGGTTCAATGTCTCGGTCGCCGAGGTCGCGGATCAGGACGAGCGACACTCGGTGTGCATCGGCTGCGTGATGGTGGGCGTCGATCCGCGGCATCTGCGGGACGGGATGGAGAAAGTGGTGCGCTACGTCGAGAGTCTGGGGCTCGCAGAGGTCGTCGCCGACGACGTCACCGTCCTGCGTCTCGACGAGGTCGAAGAGCTCGACGACGACGGCGATGCGGCGCCCGCGGAGTGGCGCGCCGACGAGTCACAGGAGTGACTCGGTGAAGCACACGCAGGAACGCCTGGGGAACGAGATCCACGCGCGCCTCGCGACCATCGTGCGCGAGCGCACCGGCGACCCGCGGCTCGAGCTGGTCTCGATCACCGAGGTGAAGGTGGCACCGGACGCCAGCTTCGCGCGCGTCTTCTACCGCGCGCTCGGCGACGCCGAGCAAACGGCCGCCGCGCTCGAGAAGGCGAAGCCGTACCTGCGCCGCCGCCTCGCCGGCGAGCTGCACGTGCGCCGCGTACCCGAGCTCGACTTCCGCCCCGACGAGTCAATCGATCGTGCCGAGCGCTTGGACTCCGTGCTGCGCGACCTGGAGCGAGAACGGAAGATCAAGGACGACGAGGGCAGCGCTTGATCGACGGATTTCTCGTGATCGACAAGCCGGCGGGACTCACTTCGCACGACGTCGTGCAGCGCGTGCGGCGCATCGCCAAGCAGCGGCGCGTCGGACACCTGGGCACGCTCGATCCGCTCGCGACGGGCGTGTTGCCGATCGCGCTCGGCGAAGCGACGAAGCTCTCGCAGCTGCTCACGCACGGCGCCAAGAGCTACCGCGGCAAGCTCCAGCTCGGGGTCGAGACCACGACCTACGACCGCGAGGGCGAGGTCGTGGCGAAGAGCGACGGCCCCTGGCCGACGCGCGCGGTGCTCGAGAAGTCACTGGCCGAGTTCCAGGGCGAGATCGACCAAGTGCCGCCGCCGTACTCCGCGGTGAAGCAGGACGGGCAGGCCGCGTATCGCCGCGCGCGCCGAGGCGAAGAGGTGCGGCTCGAGCCGCGCCGCGTGACGATCTCGCGCGTCGAGCTCGTCTCGTACGAGCCGCCCTTCGTGTCACTCGAGGTCGATTGCAGCGCCGGTACCTATCTGCGCTCGATGGCCCACGACCTCGGCAAGGCGCTCGGCACGGGTGCCCATCTGTACGAGCTGTGCCGCACGCGCAGCGGGCCGTTCACGCTCGACCAGGCGATCACGCTCGAGGCGCTCGAAGCGCTGGGGCCTGAGGCCGAGACGCGCGTGAGGCCCATGCTCGCCGCCACCGGTCTCCCGACGTTCGAGATCGACGCCCGCGTAGCGCGCCGCGTGCGCAACGGCGTGCAGCTCGGACGCCAGGAGCTGAAAGGCGCGCCAAGCGAGGGCGTGCTGCAGCTCGCGCACGCGGGGAAGCTCGTGGCGCTCGTCGAGGCGCAGCGCGGCATCCCGGAGCTCCGCACCCTGCGCGTCTTCGTGAGCGGAACCGAGATCTAGCTTGAATTGCGCCGCCGCATTGCGGTCTGGAGCGGCGCTCTGCTATACACCGACGCGAATTCGGAAGGTAGAGAGAGCTTGCTGAACGCCGAACGTCGGCACGAAATCGTAAAACAGAACCAGCGCAAGCCCGGAGACACGGGCTCCAGCGAGGTTCAGATCGCGCTGCTGTCAGAGCGCATCACGGAACTCACGAATCATCTCCAGACCCACGTGAAGGACCACCACTCACGCCGCGGTCTCCTGAAGCTCGTCAGTCAACGACGCAGCCTGCTCGACTACCTCAACCGCACAAATGAGGACCGGTACCAGTCCCTGATCGACAAGCTGGGATTGCGCCGGTAGGCCGGGTTCCCCCCGGAATTGAGGTCGGACACGGGTCCGATCGGGTGTCGAGTCGATAGATGAGAGACGTGGAATGAGCCGCAGTGTGCGGCTCTCCTTGCGCGCCGACCCCGGTGCGCCCGATCGCCGTTCGCACGACCTCGTGACTTTCAACAACGAGGAATAGAGAACGAGAATGGAAACTGTGGAATGTACCGTCGACGGAAAGTCCGTCGGCATCGAGACGGGCCGTCTCGCCAAGCAATCGAACGGCTCGGTATTGGTCACTCAGGGCAAGTCGGCCGTGTTGGTCACGGTGAACTCCGCGAAGCCGCGAGAGGGCATCGACTTCTTCCCACTGACCGTCGACTACTTGGAAAAGATCTACGCGGCCGGGAAAATTCCCGGCGGCTTCTTCAAACGCGAGCGCGGCATGACGGAGAAGGAAGTCCTCACGTCGCGGTTCATCGACCGCGCCCTGCGGCCGCTCTTCCCGGACGGCTATCGCGACGAGACACAGGTCACGGCACAGGTGCTCTCGTCGGATCCCGAGTACGAGACGGACGTGCTCGCATTCGTCGGCGCGTCTGCGGCCGTGATGCTCTCCGACATACCGTTCCCCGCGCCGATCGCCGCGGTGCGCGTCTCGCGCGTCGACGGGAAGCTGATCGCGAACGCGACGGTTGCGGAGGCCGAAGCCGCGGATCTGAACATCATCGTCGCGGGCTCCGAGAATGCGCTCGTGATGGTCGAGGGCGGCGCCAAGCAAGTCTCCGAAGCTGCGGTGCTCGAGGCGCTGCGCTTCGGTCACAAAGAGATCCTGAAGCTGATCGACGTGCAGAAACAGCTCGTCGCGAAGGCGGGCAAGGCGAAGCGCGTCGTGACTCCCCCGGCGAAGGACCCGGAGCTCGTGCGCAAGATCGAGGGCATGGCGCTCGACCGCATTCGCTCGGCGAGTCAGACCCGCGAGAAGAAGAAGCGCTACGAGGCCTTCGACGCGATCGACTCCGAAGTCATGAAGGCGATCGTGACTCCGTACCGAGAGGCGCAGCGCGACCTCTCGACGGTGGCGCAGGTCGAGGCCGCGACCTCCGCGGGCAAGAAGCTCGCCGCGGACGTGAAGGACATCCTCCACGATCTGCGCGGCAAGGCGATGCGCGAGGACATCCTCGACGGCAAGCCGCGCATTGACGGACGCTCGACGACCGACATCCGGCCGATCACGTGCAGCGTCGGCGAGCTCAAGTCCCCGCACGGCTCGGCGCTCTTCACGCGCGGCGAGACGCAAGCGCTGGTCGCAGTCACTCTCGGCGGCACCCGCGACGAGCAGATGATCGAAGGCCTGAAGGACACCTTCTATCGGAAGTTCTTCATGCACTACAACTTCCTGCCGTTCTCGACCGGCGAAGTCCGGCCGCTGCGCGCGCCCAACCGGCGCGAGCAGGGACACGGCGCGCTCGCCGAGCGCGCGGTGAAGATGGTGCTGCCCGAGGGCGAGGACTCACCGTTCACGATTCGCGTCGTGTCCGAGATCCTCGAGTCGAACGGCAGCTCGTCGATGGCTTCGGTGTGCGGCGGCGCGCTCGCGCTGATGGACGCGGGCATCGCGATTCAGGCGCCGGTTGCGGGCATCGCGATGGGCCTGATCTCGGAAGGCAGCCGCCACGCGGTGCTCTCCGACATCCTCGGCGACGAGGACCACCTGGGCGACATGGACTTCAAGGTCGCGGGCTCGACGAAGGGCATCACCGCGATCCAGATGGACATCAAGATCGAGGGCCTCGACTGGGCCGTCATGGAGAAGGCGCTGGAGCAAGCGCGCCAGGGACGGCTGCACATCCTGAAGCGCATGGCGGACGAGACCGCGAGTCAGTTGCCCGGCTTCCAGCCGCGCTCCGAGCTCAGCGAGAACGCGCCGCGCATCAGCGTGATCTGGATCAAGCCGGACCGTATCCGCGACCTGATCGGGCCGGGCGGAAAAGTGATTCGCGGCATTCAGGAGACGACGACCGCGAAGGTGGACGTCGAGGATTCCGGCCGAGTCACGATCTTCGCGCCCAACCGCGATGCGCTCCTGAAGTGCCAGCAGATGGTCGAGGAAGTGACCCAGGAAGCGGAGATCGGCCGCACTTACGTGGGCAAGGTCAGGAAGGTCACCGACTTCGGCGCCTTCGTGGAGATCTTCCCGGGCACCGACGGTCTCCTGCACATCTCGGAGCTGGCCGACCGGCGAGTCAACAAGGTCGAGGACATCTGCGTGGAAGGCGACGAAGTCGTGGTGAAGTGCCTCGACGTCGACCCGAGCGGGAAGATTCGGCTGAGTCGGCGGGCGGCGTTGGCGGAGCAGATCGAGGCTTCGCAGGCGGAGGCTCAGTAAGACCTGGCTCGACGCGCGCGCCTTGGCTGGCGCCTCCGAACCAGGCGGGTACGCCCGAGGTTCGTCGGCATCCAGCCAAGGCGCGCGCTGCGCCGGGCTACACTCGGCTCCACGTCTTCGGTGGTGAGTGGGTGAACAGTGATGTCGCTCGAGCTGCGGATTTTTCGGGTGCGCGGGGCGAGTGACTCGGACTTGCCGCTGCCGGCGTTTGCGACGGCGGGCAGTGCGGGCATGGATCTCTGCGCGGCCATCCCCTCCGAGCTCGTGATCGCTCCCGGGGATCGGGCGCTGGTGCCGACGGGGTTCGCCGTGGCGATTCCGGTGGGGTACGAGGGGCAGGTCCGCCCGCGCAGCGGGCTCGCGCTCCATGCGGGAGTCACGCTCGCGAACTCGCCGGGCACGATCGACGCGGACTACCGCGGCGAGATCGGCGTGATCCTCGTGAACCTCGGCCGCGAGCCGTTCCGACTGCGGCGCGGCGAGCGCATCGCACAGCTCGTAATCGCGGCGGTCGCGCAGCCGGACCTGAAGGAAGTGGGCGAGCTCGCAGCGCTCGGAGGAAGCGACCGCGGTCCCGGCGGCTTTGGCCACACAGGCCGCTGACGGGCAGCCGACAAGAGTGATCGGGACAGGGGCCGTTTTCCGCTAGACTCCGCCGGCCCCGGGAGGATCGCTTTGGAACCCGCGGATCGAGACCGGAGACCCGCTGCGCCGCTCGGCGCTGGCCCCAGCTCCGCGAGCGCGCCTCATCCGCTGCGCCCGAGCCCGCGCGCCGAAGAGCAGAAGCCTTGGGTCCCCGGCAATCTCACGCTGCGTCTCTTCACCGCGACGCTCCTGGTCCCGCCCGTCGTCTGGGTGTGTTGGGCCGGCGGCTGGACCTACGTGGCCGTCGTCATCGCGTTCAGCTTGCTCGGCCTGAACGAGTTCTACGGGCTGATCAGCGCGAAGGGCGCGACGCCGCACCGCCTGCTCGGGAACCTCGCGGCCGGCGTGCTGCCGGTGATCGCGTACGTCGGCGACGCGTCGCTCGCGAACAGTGCACTCACTGTCACTCTGCTCACGCTGATGATCCTGCAGCTCACCAAGCAGGAGATCCGCGAAGCAATCGCGAGCGTGTCGGAGACGTTCTTCGGCGTGATCTACGTGGGCTGGCTGCTCTCGTACGCCGTCTCGGTCCGCTTCATCTCGGCGGAGGTCGAGCGCCGCTTCGGCGCACCCGTCGATCCCGAGGTCGGCTTCTTCTACATGATCTTCTGTCTCACCGCGGTCGTTTGCTCGGACACTGGCGCCTACTTCGTCGGCCGCCGCTACGGTCGGCGCAAGCTCGCGCCTGCGATCAGCCCGAACAAGACCGTCGAGGGGGCGATCGGGGGCGTGCTCGCCGGCGGTGTGCTCGCGGTGTTCGTGAAGCTGGTCTTCGCGGTGATCATCCCGGGCGATCTCTCGCGCGACCTCACCTGGTCGGCGGCGTTCGCCTTCGGGCTCACGCTCGCGGCCTTCGGGGTGCTGGGCGACCTGATCGAGTCGCTCTTGAAGCGCGACGCGGCGCTGAAGGACGCCGGTGATCTCCTGCCCGGCGTCGGCGGAGTGCTCGATCGCCTCGACTCGGCCTTGCTCGGTATCCCGGTGATGTACTACCTCCTCCTCGCGTACTACTGGACGCGCTATTCGCCGTAGGTCGAGGAGTCCCCCTTGATTCCCCGCTACACGCTTCCCGCCCTCGAGGCGATCTGGGCCGAGGACCAGCGCTATGCGCTGTGGATCCGCATCGAGGTCGCGGTGTGTCGCGCGTTGGCTGCGCGCGGCGAGATACCGCGCGACGCTTTCGCGGCGATCGAGGCGCGCGCGAAGGTCGACCCCGCGCGCGTGGCCGAGATCGAAGCGCGCGTGCACCACGACGTGAACGCGTTTCTCGACGCGCTCGCCGAGCAGATCGGTCCTGCGTCGCGTTACGTGCATCTGGGACTCACTTCGTCCGACGTGCTCGACACGTGTCTCGCGCTGCAGATGAAGAGCGCGCTCGATCTCGTGATCGCCGAGTGCGACCGCGCGCTCGCGGCGCTCGAGCGGCGCGCGCTCGAGTTCAAGAAGACCGTCTGCGTCGGGCGCACGCACGGCATCTTCGCGGAGCCCACGACGTTCGGGCTGAAGCTGTTGCGCGGCTGGGACGAGCTGGCGCGCGGTCGCGAGCGACTCGTGCGCGCGCGTGAGCAGGCCGCGGTCGGGAAGCTCTCGGGCGCGGTCGGCACGTTCGCGCACCTCGATCCCGCGATCGAAGTCGAGGTGCTCGGCGAGCTGGGTCTCGCAGGCGCGCCGATCTCGACCCAGATCGTGTCGCGCGACCGACACGCGGAAGTGTTGACCGCGCTGGCACAGACCGCGGGCGCCGTCGAGGCGATCGCCGTGGAGATGCGCCACCTCGCGCGGAGCGAGGTCGGCGAGGTCCAGGAGTACTTCGGCTCCGAGCAGAAGGGCAGCTCGGCGATGCCGCACAAGCGCAATCCGTGGCGCTTCGAGACACTCACCGGGCTGGCGCGCGTGGTGCGGGGCTACGCGGTGTCGGGTCTCGAGAACACCGTTCTGTGGCACGAGCGCGACATCTCGAACAGCTCGGTCGAGCGCATCGTGTTTCCCGACTCGACCGCAGCCGTGCACTTCATGCTGCACCGGCTCGCCGATCTGATCGACAGTCTCGAGGTGCACGCCGAGCGCATGCGCGCGAACCTCGATTCGGCGCGGGGTCTCGTGTTCTCGCAAACCGTGCTGCTCGCGCTCGCGCGCCACGGCATCTCGCGCCAAGAGGCGTACCGGCTCGTGCAGAAACACGCGCTCGCCGCGTGGGACGAGGGCGAGCACCTCTACGATCGGCTCGCCGCGGACGCGGAGCTCGGCAAGGTCCTCGACCCCGACGAGCTGGTCGAGTGTTTCGATCTCGATCGCCAGCTGCGCAACGTCGACGCGATCTTCGCGCGCACCTTCGCCGCGCACGGACGGGCCGCGCGATGAAGCTGCGGGTGCTCGTGAGTCTCAAGCCCGGGGTGCTCGACGCACAGGGCCGCGCCATCGAGCACGCCCTGCGCGACCTCGGCTACGCGCAGGTCACCGGCGTGCGCACGGGGAAGCTCATCGTGCTCGATCTCGACACCAACGACGCCGCGAAGGCGCACGCGCTTGCCGCCGAGGCCTGCGAGAAACTGCTCGCGAATCCGGTGATCGAGCAATACGAGATCCTCTCGTGAGCGCCGCGCGCGTCGGCGTGCTCGTGTTCCCCGGCTCACTCGACGATCGCGACATGGTGCGCAGCCTCGGACTGTGCGGCGCCGACGTGCAGACGATCTGGCACAAGGACGCGCGCCTGCCCGAGTCACTCGACGGGATCGCGGTGCCCGGCGGCTTCTCGTACGGAGACTATCTGCGCTGCGGCGCGATGGCGCGCTTCTCGCCGGTCATGCGCGCCGTGGTCGAGTTCGCAGGGAGCGGGAAGCCCGTGTTGGGGGTGTGCAACGGCTTTCAGATCCTGTGCGAGGCGGGCCTCCTGCCTGGCGCGCTGGTCCGGAACCGCGACTTGAAATACGTGTGTCAGGACGTGCGCGTCGCCGTCGAGGACCCCGGCAAGCTGCGCGCGGAGCTCCCCCCCGGGCGCGCGCTCGTGATGCCCGTGAAGCACGGCGAGGGCGCGTACGTGCCCGATCCCGATCACAAGCCGCGCGTGGCGTTTCGCTACGTGGGCGGCAGCCCGAACGGCTCGACCGACGACATCGCCGGCGTCGCGAACGCGGCCGGAAACGTGGTCGGGCTGATGCCGCATCCCGAGCACGCGACCGATCCGCTGCTTGGCTCGAGCGACGGCGCGGCGGTGTTGCGCTCGTTCCTCGCGGCCTGCGTCGCGGCGCGGACGCGGCGGTGAGCGACCCGGAAGTCACCGACCAGCTCGCGCTCGAGCACGGGCTCTCGGATCACGAGATCGCGCTGATCGGCGAGATACTCGGCCGCCGGCCGACGTTTCCCGAGCTCGGGATCTTCTCCGTGATGTGGTCGGAGCACTGCTCGTACAAATCGAGCAAGCGCTACCTGCAGAAGCTGCCGACGAAGGGCGCGTGCGTGGTGCAGGGCCCCGGCGAGAACGCGGGCGTGATCGACGTCGGCGACGGCAACGTCGCGGTGTTCAAGATCGAGAGTCACAACCATCCTTCGTACGTCGAGCCGCACGGCGGTGCGGCGACCGGCGTCGGCGGAATCCTGCGCGACATCTTCACGATGGGCGCGCGCCCGCTCGCGTCGCTCGACTCACTCCGCTTCGGTCCGCTCGACGATCCGCACCAGCGTTATCTCGTGCGCGGCGTCGTCGCGGGCATCGGCGACTACGGCAATGCTTTCGGCTGCGCCACGGTCGGCGGCGAAGTCACCTTCCACCCGCGCTACCGCAAGAACGTGCTCGTGAACGCGATGAACCTGGGCATCGCGCGCGCGGACCAGATCTTCCTCGCGAAGGCGGCGGGGCCCGGCAATCCCGTGATCTACGTCGGCTCCAAGACGGGCCGCGACGGCATTCACGGCGCGAGCCTCCTGGCGTCGGCGGAGTTCGACGACGACACCGACGCGAAGCGGCCGACCGTGCAGCTCGGCGATCCGTTCACCGAGAAGCTCCTGCTGGAGGCATGTCTCGAGGCGATGGCGACCGGCGCGATCGTCGGCATTCAGGACATGGGCGCCGCGGGACTCACCTGCTCGAGCTTCGAGATGGCGTCGCGCTCCGGCACCGGCATCGAGATGGATCTCGACGCCGTCCCGCAACGCGAGTCGGGCATGACTGCCTACGAGTTACTCCTGTCCGAGTCACAGGAGCGCATGCTGCTCGTCGCCGAGAAGGGGCGAGAAGAGGAGATCTTCGCAGTCTTTCGCAAGTGGGACCTCGACGCGGCGATCGTCGGGCGAGTCACTGCTGACGGGCGCATGCGCGTGCGCTGGCACGGTCGGACCGTGGTCGACATCCCCGTCGATCCGATCGCGGCGAACGCGCCGGTCTACGACCGGCCGACGGCGCAGCCCGCCGACTTCGAGGAGCGCCAGAAGCTCGACCTGGCGCAGCTCCCGGCCGAGACAGACCCGTCCGGGGCGCTCTTGCAGTTACTCGCATCTCCGAATCTGTGCTCGCGCGAGTGGGTGTATCGGCAGTACGACCAGCTCGTCGGCTCGTCGACGGTGCTGCGGCCCGGCGGCGACGCCGCCGTCGTGCGCATTCCAGAGACCGAGCGCGGCCTCGCGCTCAAGACGGATTGCAATCCGCGCTACTGCGCGCTCGACCCTTACGCGGGCGCGCAGCACGCGGTCGCGGAAGCGGCGCGCAACGTCGCGGTCACCGGCGCGCGTCCGCTCGCAGTCACGAACTGTCTGAACTTCGGTAGTCCCGAGCGCCCCGAGTCCATGTGGGAGTTCGCGCAAGCGACCCGCGGGATGGGCGACGCGTGTCGCGCGCTCGGGCTTCCGATCACGGGCGGCAACGTGAGCTTCTACAACGAGACGGCGGGCGAGGGCGCGATTCCGCCGACGCCGACGATCGGCCTCGTCGGACTGCTGGAAGACGTCACCTGCGCCGTGCCCGCGGCGTTTCGCGCCCCAGGCGACGACGTGATCCTGCTCGGTGACACGCGCTCCGAGCTTGGCGCGAGCGAGTATCTCGCGGTGCGCCACGGACTCGAGCGCGGCGCGCCGCCGGCGCTCGATCTCGGCGCGGAGCTGCGCCTGCAGCAGCTCCTCGCGGATGCCGCGGGGCGCCGGCTCATGCGCTCGGCGCACGATTGCTCCGACGGCGGCGCGGCCATCGCGCTCGCGGAGTGCGCGATCCGTTCCGGCGTGGGGGTCGACGTCGCGCTGCCCGCCGCGGGCCTGCCGCCCGAGGTCGCGCTGTTCGCCGAGTCGTGCGCGCGCGCCATCGTGTCTTGCGCGCCGCAAGATGGCGCGGCACTCCTCGCGCTCGCGCGCGAGCACGGTGTTCCCGCTGTGCGCATTGGACGGACGGGCGGCGCGCGCATACGCATTGCGCCCGGGGTCGACGTGTCGCTCGGCGAGGCGCACGATGTCTGGGCCCGAACCCTGCCGGAGGCACTCGGATGAAGCTTGACCGCTTTAGAGAAGAGTGCGGAGTCATGGGAATCGCCGGCCATCCCGAGGCCGCGAACCTCACCTATCTCGGCTTGTACGCTTTGCAGCACCGGGGCCAGGAGTCCGCGGGCATCGTCACTCGCGACGGCGGCGAGAGTCACATCTACAAGGGCATGGGACTGGTCGCGGACATCTTCTCTCACGAAGTCCTCGCGACGCTCCCGGGGCGCATCGCGATCGGCCATGTGCGCTACTCGACCGCGGGCGCGAGCAATCTGCGCAACGCGCAGCCGTTTCTCGCCACGACCGGGAACACGCAGGTCGCGATCGCGCACAACGGCAACCTGACGAACGCGCGCGCGATCCGCTCCGAGCTCGAAGGTCACGGCTCGATCTTCCAGAGCACGATGGACTCCGAGGTCTTCGTGCACCTGTTCGCGCGCGCGCGCGGCACGCTCGAGGAGCGCCTCGGCGACATGTGCTCGCGCGTGCGCGGCGCGTGGTCGGCCGTGTTCCTGATCGACGACGTGCTGGTCGCCGCGCGCGACCCGTACGGATTCCGGCCGCTGTCCCTGGGGCGTCTCGGGCAGGCGTGGGTCGTCGCCAGCGAGACTTGCGCGTTCGATCTGATCGGCGCCGTCTACGAGCGCGAAGTCGAGCCGGGCGAGATCATCATCATTCGCCGCGGCCGGCTGCGCTCGGTGCAGCCGCTGCCGCGGGCGCCCGAGAAGCTCTGCGTCTTCGAGCACATCTACTTCGCGCGCCCGGACTCACTCGTATTCGGCTCGAGCGTGTACCAGACGCGCAAGCAGCTGGGCCGTGAGCTGGCGCGCGAGTCACCCGTGGAAGCCGACATGGTCGTGCCCGTGCTCGACTCGGGCTCGATCGCGGCTCTCGGCTTCGCGGAGGCGTCGGGGATCCCGTACGAGAACGCGCTGATCCGCAATCACTACGTGCGGCGCACCTTCATCGAGCCCGAGCAGTCGATCCGCATGTTCGGCGTGCGCGTGAAACACAATCCGATCCGCGAGCTCGTCGCGGGCAATCGCCTGGTGGTCGTCGAGGACTCGATCGTCCGCGGCACGACCCTGAACAAGCTGGTGAGCCTGTTCCGCGGCGCGGGCGCGCGCGAGGTACACATCCGGGTGTCGTCTCCGCCGACGACCGGCCCGTGCTACTACGGCATTGACACGCCCACGCGCTCCGAGCTGATCGCGGCGAATCACAGCGTCGAAGAGATTCGGCGCATGCTCGACGCGGACAGCCTGGCGTACCTGTCACTCGACGCGCTGCGGCGCATCGAGGCTTCGATGAAGCACGGTTTCTGCGATGCCTGCTTCTCGGGCGACTACATCATCCCCGTCGACGAAGTCGCCGAGGCCGAGCCGCAGCTGCCGCTGTTCGACGCGCCCGATACGTCCGGCGGTTCGGACCCGGAAGCCTAGAGGCCCGAGACGCGGCGGAAGGCCATCCCGGCGCGCCGCGCCGCCTCGCCGTCCGCGTCCTCGCGATCGCCGATCACCAGACACTCGGCGGGATCTACACCGAGGTGTGTCGCCGCCGCGAGATACCCCTCGGGCGAGGGCTTGAGCCGCGGCGGCCCGCTCGGCTCGCCGGCGGCGACGACCGCGTCGAAGAGCGCCGTGGCCCCGAGCGCCGCGAGCTTCGCCCGCGCCGGATAGTCCGAGACCAAGGCGCTCTTGCCGCCGGCGGCGCGGAAGCGGGCGAGCTCCGAGAGCAGGCCGCGGCGGCGCGCGAGCCAGAGCCACTTCCCCGGCCGCCGGACCATCCACTCCTCGACGACACCGCGCAGTGTCGCCACATCCGTCGCGAGGGCCGCGGCGGCGCCGGCGAGCTGCGTCTCGAAGGGACTCCCCGTCGCCTGCGCGCCGGAAGCGCGCACGATCTCGTGCTCCGCGCGGAAGCGCCGCAGCGCGGGCGCGGCGCGCAACCCGAGCAGCGCGACCTCCAACGCCATCGCCAGCTTGACCGGCGCCGCGTGGTACAGCGTCCCGTCGAGATCGACGAGCCAGGCCCTGGCGCTGCCCAATCCTTGTTCCCCTCGCTGGAGTTCGCGAAATACCATAGCCGGCGCCGCCCGACCCTCCGCCGCGCCGGGCTACGGAGGCGATGCTGCGGATGCCGATAGCGGTCGAAGGCGAGAATGGGACGCGCGGCCAGGGAAGCGATGGGAGACGGCCGGTTCAATGAGTGAGCTATCCGGCTGGGGTCGATTTCCCGTCGTGGACGGGACGGAGCGCGTCTCGGAGAACTTCGAGGTCGCGACGGTCGGGGCTGCGCTCTCGCGCGGCCTCGGTCGCTCGTACGGCGACGCCTCGCTGCCTGTCTCGCCGATGGACATCGTCGCCAACTCGCGCCGCGCAAATTGCTTGCTCGCGTTCGATCCCGAGACGGGAGTGCTGCGCGCGGAGGCGGGCCTCTCACTGCGCGACCTGAACCGCATCTTCATGCCGCGCGGCTTCGCGTCGCCGGTCTCGCCCGGCACGCAGTACGTGACGCTCGGCGGCATGGTCGCCTCCGACGTGCACGGCGGGAATCACCACGTCGCCGGCACGTTCGGCGAGCACGTCCAAAGCCTGCGCATGCGCGTCGCCGACGGCCGCGTGCTCGAGGTCTCCGAGCGCTCCGAGCCCGAGCTGTTTCGAGCGACGCTGGGCGGGATGGGACTCACTGGACACATCCTCGAGGTCGAGGTCGTGCTCGAGCGCATTCCGAGCGCCTGGATCTATCAGGAGAGTCGGCGGGTTCGCGATCTGGACGACCTCGTCGAGACACTGCTCGGACTGAGTCGTCAGTGGCCACTCACGAAGTGCTGGTTCGACAGCACGAAGCGCGGGCCGACGATGGGCCGCGGCATCGCGATCGCGGGCCGTTGGGCGGAGCCGGGCGAGGCGCCGGCGGAGCCGCCGGTGTTGGGCGAGCGCATCTCGGTGCCCTATCTGCCGCTCGGCCTGGTGAACGGCCTGACCGTGTCGGTGTTCAATGCGTTCTGGTTCCACAAGGAGAGCGAGACGCTGAAGACCGGGGTCGTGCATCCCAAGGCGTTCTTCTGGCCTCTCGACGGCGTGCGCCACTGGAATCGGCTGTACGGCCCGCGCGGCTTCGCGCAGTATCAGTGCGTGCTGCCCATCGAGCGAGACACTCGCGTCGTGCGCCGTTTCTTCGCTGCGATGACTCGCCGCGGCTGTCCCTCGCCGGTCTCGGTCGTGAAGGACTGCGGGCCCGAAGGACGCGGCATGATCTCGTTCCCGAAGCCGGGGATCTCGATCGCCGTCGACGTGCCGCTGCGTGGCGCGAAGACGCAGGCGCTGATCGACGCGCTGAACGAGATCGTGCTCGAGGCGGGCGGCCGGATCTATCTCACCAAGGACTCACTCACGCGCGCGGATCACTTCCGCGCGATGGAGCCGCGGCTCGCCGGATGGAACGAGGTGCGGCGCAAGTGGGACCCCGATCGCAAGCTGCGCAGTGCGCTGTCGGTGCGGCTTCTGGGGGACGAGGCGTGAAAGTCGTCTTTCTCGGCGCCACGAGCGGCATGGGCCGAGCCCTGTCTCGCCTCATGGCGGAGCGCGGCGAGTCACTCTTCATTCTGGGCATTCCAGTCCAGGATCTCGAGCGCAGCGCGGCGGATCTGGAAGCGCGGGGCGCGTCGGGCAAGGTCGGCACCCTGGAGTGCGACTTGCTCGACCCCCGGAGCTTCGGCGCAGCGCTCGATTGCGCGGATCAGGCCCTCGGCGGCTTCGACACCGTCGTCGTCACGGCGGGCCTGTTCGCGTCGCAGGAGCGGCTCGAGACCGACGGCGAGTTCTGTCAGAAGCTCCTGGCGGCGAACTTCGCCAACACCGTCGTCTTCTGTGAGGAGGCCCGAAAGCGCATGCTCGCGCGCGGCGGCGGCACGCTGTGTGCGTTCTCGTCGGTCGCCGGCGAGCGCGGGCGCAAGCCGGTGATCCTCTACGGCGCGGCGAAGGCCGGGCTGAGTCACTACCTCGAGGGGCTCGATCACAAGTTCCGCTCACAGGGCCTGGTGACCGTGACCGTGAAGCCGGGGTTCGTCCGGACCAGCATGACCGAGGGGCTCAAGCCGCCGCCGTTCGCGGGCGAGCCCGAAGACGTCGCGCGCCAGGTGCTGCGCGCGATCGATCGGGGGACACCGGTCGTCTATGCGCCGCCGATGTGGGCCCTCGTCATGCTCGTGATTCGCTCGCTTCCCCGCTTCGTGATGCGCCGGATCGGCTTCTAGATGAAGGCGCTCGACTTCGTGAAGCTCGCGCGGCCCCGTGACTGGGCGAAGAACGTGTTCGTGCTGATGCCGATCCCGTTCGCGCTCGCGGCGGGCGGCAAACTCGAGCCCGTGCCGTTCGCGTTCGGCTTCGCGAGCATCTGCCTCGCGGCTTCGGCGGTCTACACACTGAACGACACGCTGGATGCGGAGCGCGATCGCCTGCACCACAAGAAACGCCACCGTTCCGTCGCGTCGGGCCGCGTCTCCAAGAGCGCGGCACTGGCGTTCGGCGCGGCGCTGCTGGCGGCCGCGATCGCCTGCGCGGTGCTCTCGGGTGTCGCGGCCGCGCTCGTCGTGCTCGCCGCATACGTGGCGAAGGAGCTGCTCTATCAGTTCGGTGGGAAGCACGTTCCGCTGGTCGACGTGTTCCTGTTGTCGTCGGGCTTCGTGCTGCGGGTGGTGCTCGGCGCAGAGTTGGTGGGGACGAATCCGTCCAACTGGCTGCTCTTGTGCTCCTCGACGCTCGCGCTCTTCATCTCGCTGGCGAAGCGCCGCAGCGAGCTGGCGCGCGGCATGGACGGAGCGCACCGCCCCTCGCTCTCCGGCTACACCGTTCAGTATCTCGACCAGGCGATGGCGGTGAGCGCGGGCATGATCTTGATCGGGTACGCGCTCTACTGCATGGATGCGCGGGTGCTCCTGCCCAAGCGCGAGTTCGCGTCGCTGCCGTTCGTGGTCTTCGGCGTCCTCGAGTATCTGCGACTCACCGAGGTGCGAGGCGAGGGCGGCTCGCCGATCGACCTTCTGCTCGCGTCGCCCGCACTCGTGGTGTGCGGGATCGGCTGGACGCTGGCGTCACTTTGGAGTGTCGGGTTGCCGCTCTGAGCGAGGGCAGCAGCGTGGAGAGATCGATGAGCGCAAAGGTTGCACTGATCACGGGAATCACCGGCCAGGACGGCTCCTATCTCGCGGAGCTCCTGCTCGAGAAGGGCTACGAGGTGCACGGCATCGCGCGCCGCACCTCGATGTTCAACCGCGGGCGCATCGACGCGGCCCGCGAGCGGGCGCTCGCGGCCGGCCAGGTCTACGAGCTGCACTACGGCGACATGGGCGACTCGTCGAGCTTGAATCGCATCGTCGCGCAGGTGCGACCGACCGAGGTGTACAACCTCGCGGCGCAGTCACACGTCGCGGTGTCGTTCGAGCAGCCCGAGTACACGGCGGACGTCGACGGTACCGGCGTGCTGAGGCTGCTCGAGGCGCTGCGCTCGAACAAGATCGACGCGCGCTTCTACCAGGCGTCGACGTCGGAACTGTACGGCAAGGTCGAAGAGACTCCGCAGACCGAGTCGACGCCGTTCCGCCCGCGCTCGCCTTACGCCGTCGCCAAGGCCTACGCCTTCTGGGTCGTCCGCACCTACCGCGAAGCCTACGGCATGCACGCGAGCAACGGCATCCTGTTCAATCACGAGTCACCGCGGCGCGGTGAGAACTTCGTCTCGCGGAAAGTCACTCTGGGCCTCGCGCAGATCCGCGCGGGTCGGCTCTCGAGCCTGCACATGGGCAACATCGACTCGAAGCGTGACTGGGGCTACGCACCCGACTACGTGGAGATGATGTGGATGATGCTGCAACAGCCCAAGGCCGACGACTTCGTCGTCGCGACCGGCGAGACACACACGGTGCGCGAGTTCATCGAGCGAGCGGCGCGCATCGCGGGCTACGAGCTGGCGTGGGAAGGGAAGGGCGTCCACGAGAAGGGCCGCGACGTGCGCAGCGGGAAGGTGATCATCGAGGTCGATCCGCACTTCTTTCGCCCGGCCGAGGTCGACCTGTTGCTCGGCGATCCCGCGAAGGCGAAGAAGCAGCTCGGCTGGCAGCCGCGGGTGCGCTTCGCCGAGCTCGTCGAGATCATGATGAACGCCGACCTGAAGCTGATCGCGGAGCGCTGAGCGCCTAGCCCTCGTCCATTGCTGCGCGCACCGCGGGCGCGAGTGCTCGCGCCGCGTCCACCAGCCGCGCCTCCGCTGCGTTCTGTTGCGCCGGATCGGCGTTCGCGATGCGCGTCGACAGGCGCACGAACGCGTAGCGCGAGCGTCCCTCCAGCACGTCGATGCCGCGCAGCGCCAGCTCCATGGGCGGCCGCCGCGGCCAGCGTCCGGCGGGCTGGAACCAATAGAGCACCAGCTCCTCCTGCGCGCCGAGGTTGGCGGCGAGGAGCTTCCCTGCGAGTGACTTGCCGTCGGCCAGAGTCACTTCGCGGTTGCGCAGCGCCGAGATGTCCCAGCCCTGCGCCGGATAGCAGACCTCCGGATCGTGCGCGCCCTTGGGTCCAGTGCCCGAGTAGAAGGCGAGATACGCCCAGACGGCCGCGCCCCTGTCGCCGGTGTAGAGGCGGAGCGTGTGGGCATCGGGGGAGATCAGCTCGAGAACCTCGGGCGGCAGCTCTTCTTCGCTCGAGAGATCGAGTGACCCGAGCTGCGCGGGAATCCGCTCCAAGTCGAAGCTGTGCACGGCGCTGGCGCGCAGCGCGACGAGGTGGTGCGTGCCGATCGGCACCAAGAGCGCGGCCGACACCAAAATGAGTCGCACGATGCGGCTCATCGTGCGAGCCTCGCCACGCCGAGCAGTGCGACCGCTCCGAGCACGAACGTCGCCGCCCCGAACGTCTCGTGAAGGTTCCCCTCGGCATAATCCGTTCCGAAGTACGACACGAGCACCGCCGTCGCTGCGACCCGCACGATGTTTCCGATCATCGCCAGGGGTACGACGCTGGCGAGCACCAGCGCGCGCCGCCACGGCGTCCCCACGACAAACGTCGCCACCACGACGCCCAGCGGAAGCAGAGTCACGATCGAGTTCAGGCCGGCGCACGCGTTCGCGACGAAGAGCTCGTGCCCCGGAATGAAGATCCGGTTGCCCTCCGATGCGACGGAGAACCCAGCGAGCTGAAGTAGGCCGACCGCGGCGAACGTCACCACGGACTTCAAGCGGAGCAGCATCGGGTCGACGAGGAAGCCGGGCGGCGGGAGCATGAAGATCAAGAATCCCACCGGCAGGGCGAGCGACCGCGCGAGCCGCGGGCCGCCCACCGCATAGGCCGTCGCGGCCAGCAGCAGCGGAATGCCCAGGCCCGCGAGGCTGCCGACGTCCGCCAGAAGGCCGAGTGACTCGACGAGAGCGGCGGCGAGTACCCAGGCCGCGCCGTCCGACGGCGGCTCGGCGGCGCGCAGCGCGCGCGCAACTTCACCACGCCTCAGCCAGAGCAACACGAGCGCAGAAGCGGGAATCAAGTACCCGTAGCCCATGTAGTCGGAGCTGCTCCAGATGTACGAGAGCACGCGCAGCGCGGGCGCGATCGCGGCGGCGGCGAGCGCGAGACACGCGACCCTGAGCCAAGGCTCGGCGCGCGCATGGAGCGGCGCCGCCGGCTCTTCGGTTCCGATCAAGTCCGTCCCCCCACTCGAAACCGAGACAGAACGCGGATCCCGCAGTCGGAGTGACTCGCGGGGCGCGCAGCGAGCAGCGTCACGCTCGCTTTTCGGCACTCCGGCCGTTCGAATTTGACGGATTCGCTCCGATGTTGTCGAATGCGAATGTAACGCAGCTCACAATTTCGTGAGCGACCGACGATTTGGGGAGCCCGTGAAGTCCGCTGCAAGCTTCGTTCTGATCGCGATCGCCTCGGCAAGCCTCGGCGCGAGCCGGTCGCTGGCCACCACGACCGGGTACACGACGACCTCGAGCGGAGCGTCCACCGTCCTGTCGAGCAACGGGACCGACGTGAGCGCGCTCTTCAACGCGATCACGCTGGCGGCAACGTCCGTGAGCGCGGGCTCCAGCGTGAGCGACTTCTCGTTCCTTGACGGGAGAGACTCCAACGCACCGAAGCATGTCGATGTCGTGCTTCCTGGGCTGGCGCCCGGAAGCGTGTTGTTCCGGATCGTTCGCGAAGGCCCGCCGACGGCGCGCCCCATTCCCGAGGCGAAGACGATCTTGCTCTACGCCTTCGGTGTCCTCACGATTGGTTGGACGGTGCTCCGGTCGCGCCGAGAGCGACTGACCGTCTCGTCGCGCGCCCGCTAGGCGGGGACTCGATCTCCGCGCAGCTGCGTGTCGAGTTGCCCCGGAGTTGCGGACTCGAGACCACAGCGCCGTGGGCCGTCAGCGGTGCGAAAAGGGGAAGCGCGCCTCATGTCCGGCCGCGAGGTCCTACCATCGGACCCAACTGCGGTCCCCGCGAACGGCATGGCGGTTGCTACTATCGCCGCGGCTGGGGATCGCTGAGGTGGGCTGAATGCGTGAGGACTGGGAAGCGGGCGCTGGACGCGAAGACGCGGAGCCGGAGGGCTTCGACTTCAACCGCTTCCTCGACTTCGTGCGCCGGCGACGCGTCGCCGTCCTCTTGGTGACGCTCCCGCTCCTGATTCCCGCCACGGTTCTGCCGTTCCTCCTCAAGCACTACTACGAGGCGACCGCGACGGTCGCGATCCAGGCTGCGCCAAAGGCCCTCGACTTCGGCGGCGACGTGCTTCCGGGGGTGATCGGCAACGCGCGCAGCCCACAGGCGATCGAGTCCACCATGGTGACCCTGGTGTACTCGGACAGTGTCTTGGGTCAGGTCATCGACCAGCTCCCGCATAACTCTGACTCCGGCGAGATCCGGCAAAGCCTGCTCGACTACGTGAAAGAGCGCGTGAGCGGTGAGTCGAACGCTCGGACGCCGTCCGCCTCGCAGGAGCGCGAGATGAGGCTGGACGTCTTGCGCGGCCAGATCGAAGTGCAGATGTCCGGCGGTGGCTCGTTCCTGCAGATCAAGGCGCGCGGCGGCAGCCCGGACTCGGCGACCTGGATCGCGAACGGGGTGGCCGACGCGTACGTGCGCTATCTGCAGATACAGCACGACGACGCATCCAAGCGCGCAGTGACCTGGCTGAACCAGCAGGTCTACGAGCTGCGCGACCAGATTGCGTCCAAGGAGAGCGCCGTCGCGGACCTCGTCGCGAAGAACCTGGTCTCGCCCAGCGCCGCGGCCGCGGGCCAGGGCGAGGACAGCAACTCACTCGCGACCGTAGACACTGCGGTTCAGACCGCACGCATCGACCTGATGGCCGCGCGGCAGCGACTCGCCGAGCTCGAGCCGCGCGCGGCGGGCAGCGGCACCTCGAACAAGAGCCGCGAGCTGCGCCAGCTCCGCGAGGACTATCAGGCCGCTCAGCAGTCGCTCGAGGCCGCGCGGCTGCGCTTCACCGCCACTCATCCCGAGGTGCGCCGCCTCGAGGGAGTCGTCGCCGATCTCTCCAAGCGCCTCGGTGCGGCGGGAGCCAGCGACGCTCCGGCGCTGAGTCCCGCCGAGGAGACCGAGTACCAGCGCCTGCGGGGCGAGGCCGCGCGCCTCGATCTGAAGGTGCGCGCGCTCGAAAAGGCTCGCGACGAGATGGTCGGCGACGGCGGCGCCCGATCCGAGGCGCTGTCGCGCTACAAGAGGCTGCAGGGCGAGCTCGAGATCGACAAGCAGCTGCTCTCGGTGCTGCTGACGCGGCGGAACGAGTCACTGCTCACCGCCGCGGACAAGCAGTCCGGCGCGTACGTCTTGGATTACGCCGTTGCGCCGCTCTGGCCGGCGGGGCCGAGCCGAAGGAAGTATCTCGTGCTGGGCTGGGCGGCCGCGCTCGCAGCGGGTATCTCGATCGGCTTGCTGCGCGAGCTGCTCGATCGCCGGATGCGCGACCCCGAGGGGATCGCGCGCGCGCTCGGAGTGCAGGCGATCGGGCTGATTCCCCAGGTCGAGGACAAAGCCGCGCTTCCCGAACACCAGACCGGGCGCGCTCGTCGGGGTCCCGCCGCGGAGGGCTACCGGAACCTGCGCACCTCGATCCTGTTCGCCACGCGCGAGACGAAGCTGCACTCGCTCGTGGTCACGAGCGCGATCGCGGGCGAGGGAAAGACCACGACCTCCCTGAATCTCGCGAGCGCATTCGCGCAGATGGGGCGGCGCGTGATTCTGATCGACGCCGACCTGCGCCGCGGCCGTGTCGACCGGGTCTTCAATCTCCCGCGCTCGCCGGGCCTCGCCGAGGTTCTCGACGGCAAGGTTCGCTTCGAGGAGTGCGCGCAGCGCCCCAGCGGCGCGGACTTCGAGGTCCTCACCGCCGGCGCGCATCCGGAAAATCCGTCGGAGTTACTAGCCTCCAACGCCTTCGCGGCCTTGATGTCGACGCTGCGGAGTGAGTACGACGTCGCGATCCTCGACTCGCCCGTACTGCTCGCCGTTCCCGATGCGCTGCTGCTCGCCGCGGATGCGGACGCCACGCTGCTCGTGCATCGGCCGGGCAGCGTCGAGCTGCGCGCTCTGAAGCGAATGCGGGAAGACCTGCAGCGAGCGGGCGCACGCGTGATCGGAGTCGCTTTCAACTGCGTCGATTCGGCGGACCGCTCCTCGTATCCTTCGTATCTCGAGTCGCCGTATCTCGACGCCAGCAAGAAGCGCCGCGCACGCGGTGAGCGGACCTAGGAAGCGAGCCCGAGGGAATGCCAGTCGTGAGATCCAGCGGTGCGCAACACGCGGGCATCAACGCACTCGTGCTCGGGAGTGGCGAACGCGCGCGGCGCATTGCCGCGAATCTCGAGCGCGGCGAGCGTCGCCCGACGAAGGTCTGTGGGTTCCTCGATGACGACCCGTCCGACGCCGATCTCCGCGTGCTCGGCGACCGCTACCTGGGCCGGCTCGACGCACTCCCGCAGATCGCCGCGAACCACGCCGTCGACTGGGTGATCTTCGGCCTGCCGCGGCGCTTCCTCGCGCACGACTCGACCGCGAACGCGATCGGCCTCTGCGAGACCTTGGGGATCGATCTCACCATCCCCGTGGATCTCTTCGACACACGCGCGGCCTCGGTCGTGCGGCGGGACGTCGCCGGCCTACCCGCGATCTCGTTCTCGGTCCACGGGAGACACTCGAGCTGGGAGTTCGCGCTGAAGCGCGCGCTCGACATCGCCGGCGCCCTCGCTGCGCTGCTGATCACCGCGCCGGTGTGGATCGCGGTCGCGATCGCGATCAAGCTCGACTCGCCCGGCCCGATCTTCTTCGTGCAGCCGCGCTGCGGCCGGTACGGCCGCACGTTCTCGTTCCTGAAGTTCCGCACGATGGTGACGGATGCGGAGGCGCGCAAAGCCGAGCTGCGTTCGCAGAACGAGAAGTCCGGCCCTGTGTTCAAGATGCAGCGCGACCCGCGTGTGACGCGTGTCGGGCGCCTGCTGCGCAAGTACTCGATCGACGAGCTGCCCCAGCTCATGAACGTGCTCGCTGGAGACATGAGTCTCGTGGGCCCGCGCCCGCCGGTGCCTGCGGAGGTCGAGAAGTACGAGCTCGACCATCGCGGTCGGCTCAGCATGCGGCCGGGCATCACGTGTCTCTGGCAGGTCTCGGGCCGGAACGAGATCGAGTTCGAGGACTGGGTGAAGCTCGACATCGAGTACGTCGAGCGCTGGTCGCTGCTCCTCGACCTGCAAATCCTGCTCGCGACATTCCCGGCCGTGATCTCCGGCCGTGGCGCGAGCTGACAGCGAAGCCGCGCAAGCTACACTGCATTGCGACACGACGGATGGAGGGGGAGAGCGTGACTCGTGAAGTTCTGCGCTGCGCGCCACTGCTCATCGCGGCGGCGATCTGCGCTGCATGTGTGACGAGCCCGGGTCACCCGGCGACACCTTCACTGCAGGCGGAGTACCACATCGCGCCGCCGGACACGCTGACGATCATCGTGCGCCCGGAGCCCGCGATCCAACGCGAGCTCGTCGTGCGCCCGGACGGACGCATCTCGTTGGACTTGATCGGCGATGTGGACGTGCGCGGCCGCACCGTCGAGGACGTGCGCAACGAGGTGACGCGCCGTCTCAAGGAATTCATCGTGCAGCCGGACGTGACGGTGACACTCACGAAATCCGAGAGCCGCACGTTCTACGTCTTCGGCGAAGTGATGCGCCCCGGCGCATATCCGCTGATCGGCGACGTAACCGCGCTGTACGCGCTGGGCATCTCGGGCGGTAGCACCAAGTTCGCGGACGAGAACGGCGCGACGCTGGTTCGTCCGTCGCCCGAAGGCCAGCTCACGTACCCGGTGTATCTCAAGGAGATCAGCCGCTACGGCGACGCTCGCACGAACTACACTCTGCAGCCGGGCGACGTCATCTACGTTCCGCCGACCTGGTCGGGCGCGATCGGCTACGCGATCCAGACCTTCACCTTCCCACTCCAGGCGATCCTCGGCCTCGGCGGACAACAGGCGATCACGGTCATGACCGGCGGCGCGTTGTAGCTCAGCGGCTGCTTTCGCCTGCGATCGTCAGACCGCTCGTCACATGACTCACTAGCGTCATGGACTCAGAGCGGCGGAAGCGGCGCGCGAAGGAGCGTGTTCTGAGGCGTGGGGTCGGTGTCCGGGTGGTCGACGGTGTAGTGCAGGCCGCGACTCTCGCGTCGCGCGGACGCCGAGCGGATGATGAGCTCGGCGACGGTCGCGAGATTGCGCAGCTCGACCAGGTCGGGTGTGAGCACGACGTTCCAGTAGTACTCGCGGATCTCGCGCGCCAGGTTCACGATGCGCCGCCGCGCGCGGTCGAGCCGCTTGTCGCTGCGCACGATGCCGACGTAGTTCCACATGAGTCGCCGGATCTCGTCCCAGTTCGCGTTGACGAGCACCGTCTCGGTCGGATCGACGGCCGTCCCGGGATCCCACTCGGGGAACGCGGGCGGGTCAGTCACTCCGCCGCTCAACCTCAGAGCGGCGGCCTCCGCGGCGGCTCGGGCGAACACCACCCCCTCGAGCAGTGAGTTCGACGCGAGTCGATTCGCGCCGTGCAGTCCGGTGCACGCGACCTCGCCGGCGGCGAACAGGTTCTCGATGTCCGTCTCCCCGCGCAGATCCGTGCGCACGCCACCGCAGCAGTAGTGAGCCGCGGGCACGACCGGCAGCGGCTGCTTCGTGAGATCGAACCCGTAAGTCAGGCAGCGCTCGTAGATGTTCGGGAAGCGCGTGCGCGCGAAGGCGGGATCGAGCGCGGTGCAATCGAGATAAACACAGTCGTCACCCGAGCGCTTGAGCTCGAAGTCGATCGAGCGCGCGACGACGTCGCGTGGTGCGAGATCCGCACGCGGGTCGTAGCGAGTCATGAACGCCTCGCCCGCGCGATTGCGCAGCACCGCGCCCTCGCCGCGCACCGCCTCGCTGATCAGGAACGAGCGCGCGTCCGGGTGATAGAGACACGTGGGGTGGAACTGGATGAACTCCATGTTCGCGATCGTCGCGCCCGCGCGGAACGCCATCGCGATGCCGTCACCCGACGCGATGTCCGGGTTGCTGGTATACAAGTAAGTCTTGCCGCAGCCGCCAGTCGCGAGCAGCACGACGCGCGCGCGAAAGCTCTCGACGACTCCGGTCTCGGGGTCGAGCACGTACGCGCCGCAGACGCGCGCTCGCCCGGGCAGGCCGAGCTTCTGGGTCGTCACCAGATCGACGCTGATTCGGTTCGAGAACAGCTCGATGCGCGGGTGCGCCTCGCAGCGCTCGACCAACACGCGCTCGATCTCCTGACCCGTGAAGTCCGCGGCGTGCAGGACGCGGCGCTGTGAGTGACCGCCCTCGCGGCCGAGGTCATAGCCAGGCGCTCGTTCGCTCGCATCGAAGCGCACGCCGAGATCGATCAGGCTGCGCACCGCGTCGGGGCCGTGTTCGACGACGAAGCGAACCGCGGCTTCGTCGCACAGGCCCGCGCCTGCGATCAGTGTGTCGTTGACGTGCGCCTCGAACGAGTCTTCGGGCCCCAGCACCGCGGCGATGCCGCCCTGCGCGTAGTTCGTGGCCGACTCCGCGGTGCCCTTTTTCGTCACCACGATCACCGAGCTGTGTTCCGCGGCGCGGAGCGCGAAGGAGAGGCCCGCGATGCCACTGCCGATCACCAGTACGTCGCAGGTGCGCGCCATCTGCGGAGTCTAGTCCGGGCCCTCAATTACGTCCTGCGTCCCGCCGATGGACGTGTGGGGCAACTCGCGCCGTCACGGAGCGGCAGGAGCGGGCATGAGTGTCACGAGCAGGAGCGTGCGCAGAGCAGCGTGGCTGATCGCCGCGTTCGCCGCGCTCACTCTCGCACGCGCAGCCGATGCGCAGATCTACGTCTACAAGGACGAGTTCGGTCGCACCTACTTCACCGACGCGCCGCCGCACGACGGCTACGCCGCGTACCGCCCCAAGAGCGCGATTCAGCGCGTCAGCGCCTCGCGCAGGCCAGAGCTGCCGGAGTCGGCGAAGAGCTACGACCTCGCGATTCGCCGCGCGTCTCGGCAGCACGGCGTGTCGGCCGCGCTCGTGAAGGCGGTGATCGCCGCCGAGTCCGGCTTCGATCCGCTCGCCGAGTCGCGACGCGGCGCGCGCGGTCTCATGCAGCTCATGCCGGCGACGGCGGACCATCTAGGAGTGGACGATGCGTACGACCCGTGGCAGAACATCGACGGGGGTACGCGCTACTTGTGCGAGATGATCGACCGCTTCCCGGGCGAGCTCGAGCTCGCGCTCGCTGCATACAACGCGGGACCGGAGACGGTGCGCCAGTATCAGGGAATGCCGCCGTACGCGGAGACACGCGGCTACGTCAAGCGCGTGCTCAAGCTGTACAAGAAATACCATGCAGATTTCCGCTGAGAAAACGGCGACCCTAGCCGCCGACGTGGAAACTCTCTGGAATCTGCCCAACGGAATCACGCTCGCGCGCATCGGGCTGTCCCCGTTGCTGATCGCGTTGCCCTGGTTCCACGGGCGCACGTGGAGCGCGATCATCGGATTCGCGTTTCTCGCCGTGTCACTCACCGACATTCTCGACGGCTATCTCGCGCGGCTGCACGGACTCGAGAGCCGCATCGGGAAGCTCCTCGATCCGCTCGCGGACAAAGTGCTCGTCATGACCGCGTTCGTGATGCTCGTAGCCGTCGGGCGCATTCCGACGTGGTCGCTGCCCATGGTCGTCGCAATTCTCGCGCGCGAGTTCGCAGTCAGCGGGCTGCGCGGCGTCGCAGGCGCCGAGGGCGTCGTGATTCCCGCGTCGCCCCTGGGCAAGTGGAAGACGGGCTTTCAGATCGCCGCGCTCACCGCGCTGCTCGTCCACTGGCCGTTCCTGGGCCTGCCCGCACACGAGCTCGGGCTCGCGCTGCTCGTGATCGCGACCGCGCTCACTCTGATCTCCGGGTACGCCTACCTGCGCGCGTACTTCGGCGAGAACGGCCCGCGGCCCGACCCTTGACGGCCCCGCGCCCGGGCCGCATAAACTCGCCCGTCTGACGCACGAGTAGCTCAGTTGGTAGAGCTCCACGTTGCCAACGTGGAAGTCGCCGGTTCGAGTCCGGTCTCGTGCTCCAGCTCCTCCGCTCGGCGGAGCTCCGAGCGCGCAGCTTCAGCGTCGCTTGCCCTTCGGGATCATCACCGTCGTGCTGCCGCCCGCGCGCTGGGCGGCTTCGATCGCCTCGAGGGCCTCGCGCTCGATCTCGTGGAAGAGCGCGCTCTCGTACGCGGGAATCTCTTCCATGTCGCGGTCGGAGAGCTCGACCTCCAGCTCGCGAGCTCGCCGCCAAAGGCTGAGCAGCAGATCACCCGCGCGGATGTGAGCGGTGTCGCTGCCTCCGGCCGAGCGCACTTGCGCGAGGCTCTCGGGCAGCGAGTCGATCGCGCCGCACAGGCGAACCACGCGACTGATGAGGGACGCAGAGCCGAGCAGCCCGAGTGATCCCGCCGTCGCGGCGAAGACGGGTGTCGGGATGCGACGCGGATTCCGCGAATCGCTCGAAGTGTCCCCGGGATGGCCGTGCGTCTGCTTCGCTTCGTCGTGGACGGCGCGCCGGATCAGCCGCATCTCCGCCGCCAAGGCCGCGCGGAGATTCTTGGCTTCAGCTCGGTGCTCCGTGATTCGCCGCCACTGCTCGATCAGGAACGTGCCGGCGATGGTCAGTGCAGCCGCGGCGATCGCGACGCCCAGGTCACTCATGATTCGAGATCCTACTCGCCGACGCGGAAGTTTGTAGATCGCGGTACGGCGGAGGCGGAGCGAATCGGCCGCGAGGCCGAGCGTCTTCGCGCCACGCGTGGCATGCCGATTGCTCGTGAAGAGTGACGGCTACACCAAAAGGAGACACCCCTCATGGGCATCAGCGAGATCATCGATCATCTGCCGCCGCGAGAGGATCTCATCCGACTCGCGCGCTATCTCGGCTCGTTGCGCCGTCCGGCGCGCGCGGAGCTCTTCATGTACGGAGTCGCGGGCGCGATGATCGGCGCGGGGCTCGCGCTCATGTTCGCGCCCGCGCGCGGCAGCGAGCTGCGCAGTCAGCTCGGCACTCGCCTCGAGGAGTACTGGCGCAGCGCGAACGAGTACGCGGCCAACGGCCACGATCGAGCCGAGAAGGACTGAGGGCGGCGTGGCGAACGGCGCCGCGAGCGGCTCGTTCCTGACGAGCGCGTATCGCGTATTCGAGGCCGGCGAGCGGTTGCTCGTCGATCAGGCACAGCTCGTGCGGCTCGAGTCACGGGAGCAGATCTCGGCGGTGGTCACGCGCTTCGGGCTCGTCGCTGCGGGCATCGTGTTTCTCTTCAGCGCGTGGCTCGGGCTGCTCGCCACCGCGATCGTCGCGTTCGACGCGGTGCCGCTCGCGGGCCGCATCGGCGCTGCGACTCTCGCGCAGCTTCTGATCGGCGGCGCCATGCTCGTCATTTCTCGGCGCGCCAAGGAGGGAGCGAGCGATGCAACATGAGCCGGAGCGCGAGAGACTCGAGCGCAACATCGCCGACGACCGAACCGAGCTGCGCCGCGCACTCCGCGCTCTCGGCGTGTCGGTGGTCCTCGGCCTCGATCTGCCGAAGCGCATTCGCCGCCGGCCGGTGCCCTGGGTGATCGGCGGGGTCGCCGTGGCCGCATTCTTGATCGTGCGCAGCCAGCGGCGCAAGCGCGGGCGGCGCCCGAGTCACTGGTGGGCGAGAGGCGGAGTGCAGTAGTCCCCTGCGCGATCTGACTCACGAGGAGCTCGCCGCCGCGCCGAGAGCGAGGAGACTCCCAACACGGCGCGGCGAGCCTACACCGCTCAGTGAAGACCAGCGCCGCAGCTCGCTGCGCGCCGGCACGTGGCGTGCAGTGCTCATGGGCGATGGCGAGAGTGGCGAACGCTCGCTCCGACTTCACGACGATCGCATCGGTCGCGCTGGTCGGCGCGTTTCTCTACCTCGCGCGGGACTTCCTGATTCCCGTCGCGCTGGCCGCGCTGCTCGGGTTCCTTCTCACCCCGGTCGTGAAGCGCCTCGAGAGCCTCGGCGTGCCGCGCGCGGCGAGCGTGGTGCTGATCGCGCTCGCGATCCTGTCGGCGGCCGCGCTCGCCGCGTGGTTCATCGCGGGCGAGCTCACCGACCTCGCTGCGAACCTGCCGAGCTTCAAAGCCACGCTCGCCGAAAAGCTGCGCGCGCTGCGCGGACCCGTGCGCTCGCTCGCGGACGCGCTCGGCTGGATCGATCGACTCAGCAGGGAGATCGCGCCCGCAGCCGCTCAAGGCCAGCCGGCGCAGGTCGAGATCGTCGAGAAGCCGAGCCCGTTCATGACGCTGTCCCGCTTCGTGTCCCCGCTGCTCCCGGTGCTCGGCACCGCCGGCGTCGTCGCGGTGCTCGCGCTGTTCATGCTGGTGCAGAGTGATTTGCCCAAACGCATCGTCGCGCTGCTCGCACTCCACGACTCGCGTCTCTCGCCGCGCGCGCTCGACGAAGCGGGCCTGCTCGTCAGCGGCTTCCTCGGCAGACTGGCGCTGGTGTGTCTGTTCCAGGGCGTGGTCGTCTGGCTCGGACTCTGGTTCATCGGAGTGCCGGGCGCGTTCGTGTTCGGGTTCATCGCCGCGCTGCTGCGCTCGATCCCGTACTTCGGCCCCACGGCGGCCGCCGCGCTTCCGATCGCTTTCTGTCTGGCGGCGTTCCATGGCTTCGAGATGGCTCTGTGGACGATCGGCTTCTTCGTCTGCTTGGAGCTCTTCACGAACAACGTGGTCGATCCGCGTGTGCTCGGCCACGGCGCGGGTCTGACACCATTCGGTGTCATCCTATCCGCGACCTTCTGGGCCTGGCTCTGGGGGCCGCCCGGCTTGATCCTGGCGATTCCGCTGACCGCGTGTTTGACGGTCGTCGGCCGCTACGTGCCGCAGCTCGCGTTCCTTCCCTCGCTGCTCGCGCGCGACTCCGTCGCGACGCCGGCGGTGAGGCTCTACGAGAGACTCGTCGCGCGCGACGACGACGAGGCGGCCGCGGTCCTTCGTCACGCTGCAAGCGACGGCGATCTCGTCACGATCTCCGACGCGCTCGTGCTGCCGCTGCTCGCGCATCTCTACCGCGAGCGGCAGGCGAACCGCTGCTCGCGCACGGACCTCGTCCGCTGCCTGCGCCGGCTCCGCGAGCTCCTCGCCGAGCCGGTGTCCTCGGTTCCCATCGCGGAACGCGCCGGAAAGCCCGAGCGCGCGCTGCGCATCGAGGCGCTGCGCGAGAGCGTGGTCGATCGCTTCGCGCGCGACTGGGTCGCGACGGTGCTCGAGCGCTTGGGCTTCGAGGTGAAGGAGCAGAGTCGCGGCCGGAGCGTGGTGCCGGGGGACGAGGCTGCGACGCTCGTGCTCACCGGCGTCGGCCAGCCGGCGATCGTTGAAGCGCTCGGCGCCGCGCGCAACCGAGAACGCGTGCGCGGCCGCGACGCCGTCTTGCTCGCCGCCGGTGTCGAGGGGCGCGGACTCACTTCGCCCGCCGGCGTTCCGATCGTGGGCTCATGCTCGATGCTCATCGCCGCGCTCGCGCCCGCGCCGATCGCGCGCGCCGAGGGCGCCGCCGAGAAGCTGGAAGCCCTCCCGCAAGCGCCCTGAGGACCCCCCCGCGCCGAGAAGCGGAGCGCAGACTCGGTCGCCTGCGCTCCGCGAGCTCATTCGGCTCGACTCAGTGAGTCGCTTCCGCGCGGCGGGCGCGCTCGGCCTGAGCTCGGGCCGTGGGTGCCTCTCGCTTCGCGAAATCTCGCGCGCGCTGGCGCAAGCTGGCGACACGCTTTCGCGTGATCGCGCGCATCTCGCGCCCGTTCTTTGGCGACAGCAACAGCGCCGCTGCGGCACCTGCGAGCGCCAGCGCCGAACCCACGAGCAGGCGCGGGATCGGCGACGAGCGAGGAGTCGAACCCGGCAGCAGCGTGCGAATCCAGCGTTCGACTTGGCGCATCGTCGACGCGCTCGGGGCAATTCGTTCCAGATTGAGCATGGTTTCTCCTCACCCGTTCCCGCGATCGTCTTCGAGCTCATCGAGCCCCTCGTCGATCTTGTTCTCGACCGCGCGCTTGATCTTCGCCACCTGTTCCTTCACGGCGCCCACGGCCCGATCGCGCTTCCCCTCGCGCTCGAGGCGTCGGTTGCCGACTGCTTTTCCGATCGCCTCTTTGGCGGCGCCCTTCGCCTTGTCGACGCGTCCTGCCATCGCTCGCTCCTTCAATGTGCGCGTCCACCGCGCTCGTGCGCCGTGATTGAGCAAGCGACGTGCCACCTGCCCAGGGTCTCGCAGCGCCGCGACGACACGGAACGCGCCCGCTTTGCACACAGCGCAGCCGACGGAGCAGCGCTCGCACGCAGAGCGCCGGGCCCTTCGGGCATGCCGCGTGCAGTCGGAGCGGTCGAGGAGGAGCAATTCATGACTCTGAAGAACGCCGAGATTCACGAGCTTCTCCTGCAGTCACTCGAGACCGAGCGCGGAGGGATTGCCGTGTACGAGACCGCGCTCGAGTGCGCGCTGAACGCCCGGGGGGTCCATGAGTGACTCGCTCGCGCGGGTCGTGACCGACCATACGGCTCGGACATGCGCGCACCGCGAAGGGCACGAGCAGGCCACGTGCCTCGTGCGCGCGCCTGACATTTGTAGAAATGAATGGGCGAGCGCGGGGTGATCGCGCACACGTTCGCGCCTCGCGCGCGCTCTCTCTTGGCGTCAAGAGACGCGGAGCTGCGGCACGTGGCCTGCAATTCGGACTTGTGGAGGTTGCGCGATGCATGGCAAACCCTGGTCGATCGTTCTCGCGGGCGGTGAGGGGCGGCGGCTGCGCGAGCTCACGACGACGCGCGCGGGAGTCACCGTGCCCAAGCAATTCTGCTCGCTCGCGGGTGGGCCGAGTCTGCTCGCCGAGACGCTGGCGCGCGCCGAGCGCCTGTCCACGCGCGAGCGGATTCTCGTCGTCGTGTCCGCGCGTCATGAGCGCTTCTGGTGCGACGAGCTGTGCGGACTGCCGCGCGAGAACGTGATCGTGCAGTCGCAGACGCGCGGCACCGCTGCCAGCCTGCTGCTTCCGCTGATCTCGATCCTCGAGCGCGATCTCGACGCCCAGATCGCCGTGCTTCCCTCGAATCACCACGTGGTGGACGAGAGCGTGCTGCAGCGCGCGTTCGCTTCCGCGCTCGACGCCGTGCGCGGCGATCCGCGACGGATCGTGCTGCTCGGAATCACTCCCGACACTGCGGATCCGCAGTACGGTTGGATCGTGCCTCGCGCGAGCGGAACCATGCCGGGAGGCGCGGCGTCGATCGAGCTCTTCATCGAGAGGCCGAGCCGCGAGACCGCGCGTCGCCTGCACGCGCGCGGCGCGCTCTGGTCGAGCTTTCTGTTCGCGAGTCAGGGATTGGGGCTGTTCGCCGCGTTCAGCCGAGCGCAGCCGGCGCTGGTCCGCGCGTTCGCGACGCGGCCGCTCGAGGCGATCGCTCGGAATCTGCCGTTGCTGGATTTCTCCCGCGACGTGCTGGAGCGCGTGACCGATCGCCTCGCTGTGGTGCGCGTGCCGCCCTGTGGCTGGAGCGATCTCGGCACCCCCGACCGGATTGCCCGCGTGCTCCGCGCCCGCGGCGCGCGCGTGTGCCATGCCGGGGCGCCGAACGCGCCGCGCGCCCGAGTTCCGGTTCTGGCGCACGCGCTCGAGTCACTCGCACCGTAGCGCGCGAGTGACTCGCTCGCCGAGGTGGCACGCGGCCGGCGGGTCGGCGGGAGGCCGACGAGCGGGTTTCGCAGCGAGTCCGCGAGCGAGAAGGGACCCACGAGGAGGCGCCCGAAAACCCGCCAGCTGCTGCACCTCCCGGGGGCGAGCGAAGTCAATTTGTCTATCATGCTTCCCCCGTGACGAACCTCGAAGCGCTGGAAGCGGAGGCGATCTTCATCCTGCGGGAGGTCGTCGCAGAGTTCCGCAACCCGGTCATGCTGTACTCGATTGGCAAGGACTCGGGCGTGCTCGCGCACCTCGCGCGCAAGGCGTTCTCCCCGGGCAAGCCGCCGTTTCCGCTGCTGCACGTCGACACGACGTGGAAGTTCCGCGCGATGTACGAGTTCCGCGACCGCTTCGCGCGCGAGAACGGCTTCGAGCTGCTCACGTGGACCAACCCCGAGGGCAAGGCCCAGAACGTGAACCCGTTCGACTACGGCTCGAGCGTGTACACGAACATCATGAAGACGCAGGCGCTCCTGCAGGCGCTCGAGAAGTACGGCTTCGACGCGGCCTTCGGCGGCGCGCGCCGCGACGAGGAGAAGTCGCGCGCGAAGGAGCGCGTGTACTCGTTCCGCGACCGCAATCACCAGTGGGACCCGAAGAACCAGCGGCCCGAGCTCTGGAACATCTACAACGCCCGGGTACACAAAGGTGAGTCGATCCGCGTGTTCCCGCTCTCGAACTGGACCGAGCTCGATACCTGGCTCTACATCCACCGCGAGGGGATTCCCGTCGTGCCGCTGTATTTCGCGGCCGAACGCCCGATCGTGAACCGCGACGGGAATCTCATCATGGTCGACGACGAGCGCTTCCGGCTGCGCCCCGGCGAAAAGCCCGAGATGAAGCAGGTGCGCTTCCGCACGCTCGGCTGTTATCCGCTCTCCGGCGCGATCGAGTCGGACGCCACCGATCTTCCGGGAGTGATTCGCGAGATGCTGCTCGCGCGAGTCAGTGAGCGTCAGGGTCGAGTCATCGACTACGACGAGGAAGCCTCGATGGAGAAGAAGAAGCGCGAGGGCTACTTCTAGCCATGCTGGAAGAGCTCGAGCTGCGCGACGTCGAGGCCTATCTCACCCGTCACGAGCGGAAGGAGTTACTCCGCTTCCTGACCTGCGGGTCCGTCGACGACGGCAAGAGCACGCTGATCGGGCGCCTGCTGCACGACTCGAAGCTGATCTACGAGGACCAGCTCGCGGCGGTGGCGCGCGACAGCAAGAAGGAGGGCACGACGGGCGGCGAGATCGACCTCGCGCTGCTTCTCGACGGTCTCAAAGCCGAGCGCGAGCAGGGCATCACGATCGACGTCGCGTACCGCTACTTCTCGACGGAGAAGCGCAAGTTCATCATCGCCGACTGCCCGGGTCACGAGCAGTACACGCGCAACATGGCGACCGGCGCGTCCACGTGCGACTTGGCCGTGATCCTGATCGATGCCCGCAAGGGCGTGTTGCCGCAGACGCGGAGACACTCGTTCATCGTCGCGCTCCTCGGCCTGCGCCACGTCGTCGTCGCGGTGAACAAGATGGATCTGGTCGGCTGGTCGCAAGAGGTGTTCGACAAGATCCGCGCAGACTACGAAGTGTTCGCGACCCGGCTCGACTTGCCGGACATCCACTTCCTGCCGCTGTCCGCGCTCACCGGCGACAACGTGGTCGAGCGCAGCGACAGACTCCCCTGGTATCACGGCGGGCCGCTGCTCGACCACCTGGAGAACGTGCACGTCGGCTCGGACCGCAGCCTCACGGATCTGCGTTTCCCGGTGCAGTGGGTGAGTCGCCCGAACCTCGACTTCCGCGGCTACGCGGGCACGCTCGCCGCCGGCCGCATCCGCCCCGGCGACGAGGTTCAGGTGGTGCCCGCGGGCAAGACGAGCCGAGTGACTCGCATCGCGACGTTTGGCGGCGACCTGCCCGAGGCCGTGGCGCCGATGGCGGTGACCCTGACCTTGGCTGACGAGATCGACGTCTCCCGCGGCGACATGCTCGCGACCCCCGGCAGCCTGCCGCGCATCGAGCGCGACTTCGAGGCGATGCTCGTCTGGATGTCGGAGGAGCCGCTCGCCGTCGGCCGCCAGTACTTCGTGAAGCACACGCACAATCTCGTGGCGGGCTCGATCGCGCAGGTGCGCTACGCGGTCGACGTGAACACGCTCGAGCAGAAGCCCGCCGCCGGCCTCGCCCTGAACGAGGTCGGGCGCGTCCAGGTCTCGCTCGCTCGTGCGATCCCGTTCGACGCCTACGCGCGCAACCGCAGCACGGGCGCGTTCATCGTGATCGACCGAGTCACGAACGGCACCGTCGGCGCGGGCATGATCCTGCAGCGCCAGTCCGGCCCGGAGCGCGGCCGATCGTTCTGGGAAGCGGAGCCCGCGAGTGACTTGCTGCGCCGCAAGACGAGCCCGGTCTCGGCCGGGGAGCGCGCGGAGCGCCTGGGCCAGAAGCCGACGACGATTCTGCTGACTGGACTCACCGGCGCCGGAAAGTCGACCCTGGCGTCCGCGCTCGAGCGGCGCCTGTTCGACTCGGGTCACCAAGCGCTCGCCCTCGACGGCGAGAATCTGCGCCTGGGCATCAGCCGCGACCTCGGCTTCAGCGAGGTCGAGCGCTCCGAGAACCTGCGCCGCGCGGCCGAGATCGCGCGCCTCGCCAACGAAGCGGGGTTGATCTGCATCTGCTCCTTCGTCGCGGCGAACGCGGAGGTGCGCGAGCGGGTGCGCGAGATGATCGGGCCAGAGCGGTATCTCGAGGTGTATCTGTCGGCGCCGCTGGAGGTGGCTCGGGCGCGAGATACCGGCGGGATGTACGCGCGAGCGGACGCCGGCGAGATTCCGCGCTTCCCCGGAGTGTCCGCACCGTACGACGTGCCGGCGGCACCGGATCTGGTTCTGCCGACCCACGAGATCGACGTGGATGCTTGCGTCGATCGAGTGATTCGTCTGTTGGAGCAGCGCGGGCGGATCTGAGTCGAGGGCCCTGGTGACTCGCCGCCGGCGGGGTGGCCGGCGCTTCCTCGTGGGTCCCCCGGAGTACCGGTGCCCTCCTCGGACCGCAGCAGCCGCGCCGCGCGCTCCAACGTGGCCACGCCAGCACCGGCAAGATGCTCTTATGCTCAAAATGGAAGGTGAGTGACTGACTGCTCGAAGTGGCACGAGGCCGGGGGCTGCGGCGGGACGCCGACGAGTGGGTTTCGCAGCGAGTCCGCGAGCGAGAAGGGACCCACGAGGAGGCGCCCGCCGCAGCCCCGGCCGCTTGAGGCTCCGACCTCTCAGCCCAGAACGCGGCTCAGTATCTGCTCCGGATCCGTCCAGCCCGTCTCGTCCTGCACCTCGCGACAGCGCTCGAGAATCGAACCGAACTCGACGCCGGGCTTCAGACCGCGGGCGATCAGATGTCTTCCGAGGACCGCGTCCTGCGGCGGGCGCTTCTCGATCGCGAGCTCGCGGGCGCGGGCGAGAAACTCGTCGCCCGCGGGAAACACGCGGCGCACGGCCTCGTCGGTGGTGCGGCCCCAGTGATCCGCCCGCGCGACGCGCACGAGTAGCTCGGCCGATGCGCCGGCGGCGCCGAGCTTGCGCGCGAGTCGCCGGTAGCCCTTCGCGGTGGTGCTCTGCTTCACGAACAGCGCCGGCGCGAGGTGGTGCTCGACCAGCGCGCCGACGCAACTCACGAGCTCGAAGGGGGCGCGCATGCGCCCGAGGAAGGCCCGCGCGAGCTCGACGCCGCGCACGTCGTGACTCGGCGAGCGCACGCGGCCGTTCTCGGTGACGGTGGTGGGCGGCTTGCCGACGTCGTGGAGCAGGGCGCCGAACATGAGCGCCGCGTCGTCGCCGCCGCCGTCGCGGAGCTTCGCGGCCTCGTCGACCACGAGCTGGTTGTGCACCCAGCAGTCGCCCTCGGGGTGCCACTCCGGGTCCTGGGGTACACCGATCAGTGACGCGAGCTCGGGGGTGAAGCGGAGCAGGTCGGTGGCGCGCAGGAACTCGAGGCCGAGCGACGGTCTCGCGCCCTTCAGCAGCAGCTTCCGCCACTCCTCGAGCACGCGCTCCGCGGAGAGCTCGGACAGATCGAGCGCGCGACACAGCCGCTCGAGCCCGGGATCGATCGCCATCTCGAAGCGCGCCGCGAACTGCGCCACGCGCAGGCCGCGGAGCGGGTCCTCGGGGAAGTGACTCGGATCGGTGGCGCGCAACACTCCGCGCTCGAGGTCCGCGCGCCCGCCGTGCGGGTCGAGGATCTCACCGCTCAGCGGGTCGAGGCCGATGCTGTTGATGGTGAGGTCCCGGCGGCGCGCCGCGGTCGCGAAGTCGAGGCTCGGATCGAACTCGATCTCGAAGCCCTTGTGACCGCTCGCCACCTTGCTGTCGCGGCGCGGCAGCGAGAAGTCGATCGAGAGTCCCTTGATCTGGAGCACGCCGAAGGCGCGCCCGACCGAGATGACTTCTCCGAAGCGCGCCAGCGTCCGCTCGAGGGCCGCGAGCTCGAGTCCGAACACCTCGACGTCGAAGTCTTTCGACGCCTCGCCGCGCAGCTTGTCGCGCACGTAGCCGCCGACCACGAGCGCGCGCCCGCCGGCCGCGACGACGGCCTTCGCGATCTCGACGAGCTTCGCGTCCATAGGCTCCCCTCGCGGCGCGCGAGGTTAGCCCCCGATCCGGAACATCTCGATCCTGTCGCGGCCCGCGGCGAGGTCGGCGCGCGCCTCCGAGTAGTTGTCCGCGCGGGCCCGCCACAGTTCGGCGATCTGCGCGCGCAGCGCGGCGTCACCGACACCGGAACGCAGGGGGGTCTTCAGGTCGACGCCGGAGGTCGCGAACAGGCAGGTGAAGAGATGTCCGTCCGCGGAGAGCCGCGCGCGCGTGCAGTCGCCGCAGAACGGCTGAGTCACCGACGCGATGATGCCGATCTCGCCCGCGCCGTCGGCGTAGCGGTAGCGGCTCGCGACCTCGCCGCGGTAGCCGGGCGCGAGCGGCTCGAGCGGGAAGCTCCGGTGAATTCGATCGCGAATCTCGCGCGCCGAGAACACGCCGCCCTGGTTCCAGTGATTCAGCGTCCCCACGTCCATGAACTCGATGAAGCGCACGATCATGCCGGTGCCGCGAAAGCGCGCGGCGAGATCGACGATGGTGTGGTCGTTCACGCCGCGCTGCACGACGCAGTTCAGCTTGATCGGCCGGAGGCCCGCGCGCTCGGCCGCCGCCACGCCCTCGAGCACGCGCGCGACCGGGAAGTTCTTGCCGTTCATGCGCGCGAAGATCTCTGGGTCGAGTGAGTCGAGGCTGACGGTGACCCTGCGCAATCCTGCGTCGGCCAGCGGCTGCGCCTGCTCGGCGAGCAGATAGCCGTTGGTCGTGAGCGCGAGATCGGGCGAGCCGGGGAGGGCGGCGAGTCGCGCGATCAGGCGCGGAAGCTGCGCGCGCAGGAGCGGCTCACCGCCGGTGATGCGCAGCTTCGCGACGCCGATCTGCACGAAGCTGCGCGCGAGCCGTTCGATCTCCTCGAAGGACAGAATCTCGCGCTTGGGCAGGAACGCGTAGCGCTCGCCGTAGATCTCCGCGGGCATGCAATAGGGGCAGCGGAAGTTGCAGCGGTCGGTGACGGAGATGCGCAGGTCGTGAAGCGGCCGCGCGCGCCGGTCCACGACGAGCGGCAGCGAGAGCGGGGGTTCGAGCGGGGGGACCATCTCTCGCGGCGCAGCGTAGCACAGGGCTCCCCGCGCCCCGACTCACATGCGCAGGCGCGGTCGATGCTGAAGTTCTCGGGCGAGAAAGTCGCCGTCGTCTCGTAGACTTGCGTGAGTTCGAGGTCGGCTGCGAGTTCAGGAGCGGACATGAGCGGACGCCGCGCACAGGCAACTTGGGGAGCCGTCTTCGCGCTCGCCCTCGCGCTGCGCTTGCTCTATCTCGCCGCGTGGCGCGACACGCTCTTGTTCTCGACACCAGTCGGTGACGCCCGCGCGTATCTCGAGTGGGCGCGCGCGATCGCGGCGGGCGACTGGCTCGGTCGTGAGGTCTTCTACCAGACGCCGCTGTATCCGTACTTCCTCGCGGGGGTCCTGCGCGCGACGGGCTCCGAGACCTGGGGCCCGCGATTGGTGCAGGCGCTGCTCGGATCCGTGGCGTGCGTGCTGATCGGCCGTGCGGCGGAGCGCTTCGTCGGCCGCACGGTCGGCCTCGCGGCCGGCGTCGGGCTCGCGCTCTACGCGCCCGCGCTCTACTTCGACGGGCTGATTCAGAAGCCCGCGCTCGACTCACTGCTCTTGTCTGCGCTCCTGTTGCTGCTCTCGGGCGTGGCGACACCGCTGGGTGTAGGCCGCGTGTTCGGCGCGGGCGCTCTGCTGGGCCTGCTCGGGCTGTCGCGCGAGAACGCGCTGGTGCTCGCGCCGGTGGTCGCCGTCTGGATCGCCACGCTGCCGGGCGCCGGCTCGCCGCTGCGGCGCGGGGTGGCGATCGGCGCGCTGGCGCTGGGTCTCGCGCTCGTGCTCGCGCCGGTCGGGCTGCGCAATCAAGTCCTGGGCGGGCGCTTCCTGATCACCACCGCGCAGCTCGGCCCGAATCTCTGGATCGGGAATCACCCGGGCGCGACGGGGCGCTACGAGGCGCTGCGGCCCGGCCGCGGCAGCGCGCGCTACGAGCGCGAAGACGCGCGCGCGCTCGCGGTCGAGGCGCTGGGTCGCGAGCTCACGCCGGCCGAGGTCTCCGACTACTGGCGCGATCGCGCGCTCGCGTACATGCGCGCCCAGCCGCTCGACTGGCTGCGACTCCTCGCGCACAAAGCCTTCCTGGTCGTGAACGCGCGCGAGCTGCCCGACACGGAGGGCATCGAGGCGTACGCAGACGAGTCACTCTTGCTGCGCGCGCTGTTCTGGGTCTTCCACTTCGGCGTGCTCGCACCGCTCGCCCTCGTGGGCGCGCTCGCCCAGCGCCGCGAGTGGCGCAGGCTCTGGCTCCTGCCTGGAATGGCGCTCGCGCTCGTCGCGGCCATCGCGCTCTTCTTCGTGTTCGCGCGCTATCGCTACGCGCTCGTGCCGGTGCTCATGCCGCTGGCCGCGGCGGGCGGAGTCGCGCTGTGGCGCGCGGCCCGAAGTCGCCAGGGCACGCGCACCGCCGGCGGGATCGCCCTCGCGGGGCTCGCGGCGGCGGTCGTCTGCAACTGGCCGCAGGGCGGGGCGACGAGCGCCGGCCTGACACATTTGAGTGTCGGCGGCGCGCTGCTCGACGCCGCGCGCCTCCCCGAAGCGCAGGCGGAGTTCGAGGCCGCGGTCGCGGATCTCCCGAGCGACGGCTTCGCGCACTCGCGCCTGGGCGACGCGCTGCGCGCCCGCGGCCAGGCCGGGCTCGCGATCGCGAGCTACGACCGCGCGCTCGCCCTCGCGCCGAAGCTCGCCGATGCGCACGCGGGCCGCGGCATTGCGCTCGACGCGCTGGGTCGGGAGCGCGAGGCGGAAGCGGAGTACCGCCGCGCGCTCGAGCTCGATCCGAATCAGCCCGACGCCAACAACAACTTCGCGAATCGGCTGTTCAACTCGGGCGACGCGCGCGGCGCCGTGAGCTTGTACGAGCGCGCGCTCGCGGCGCGGCCCGAAGACCCGACGATCACCTCGAATCTCGCGGTCGCGCTGCTGCGCACCGGCGACGCGCAGCACGCACTCACCTTGCTGGACCGCGCGCTGCTGAGCTGGCCGAGGCTCGCCAGCGCGCGCATCAACCGCGCCGCAGCCTTCGAGGCGCTCGGCCGGATCGCGGAGGCGCGCGCCGATCTCGAGATCCTCATCGAGCAGGGGCCGGCCGACTCGGCCTACGCGGTCGCGGCGCGGGACGCACTCGCGCGTCTGGGCGAGCGATAATCGCGCGCGAAGGAGACGGGATGGAGACGAGCGAGCTCTCGGACGTGCGCTTCGAGGTGGAGCGCGGCGTCGCGTGGATCACGATCGCGCGCCCGGAGCGCTACAACTCGTTCCGCGGTCGCACCGTCGACGAGCTTCTGCGCTGCTTCAAGGCCGCCTGGGTCGACCCGGAGGTCGGCGTGTGCGTGCTCACCGGCGCCGGCGACGACGCGTTCTGCGCGGGTGGCGATCAGAAGCAGCGCAGCGAGACGGGCGACTACGGCCCGACCGAGACGGGTCTCTTCGAGGTCGAGACACTCCACCGCCTCATCCGCGACATCCCCAAGCCGGTGATCGCGATGGTGAACGGGGTCGCGGTCGGCGGCGGTCACGTGCTGCACGTGCTCTGTGACTTGACCATCGCCGCGGACCACGCGCGCTTCGGCCAGGCGGGACCGCGCGTCGGCTCGTTCGACGCGGGCTTCGGGAGCGCGTATCTCGCGCGCATCCTCGGCGAGAAGCGCGCGCGCGAGGTCTGGTACCTGTGCCGCCTGTACGACGCCGCCACGATGGAGCGCTGGGGCCTCGTGAACCGGGTCGTGCCGAAGGCCGAGCTGCGCGCCGAGGTGCGGCGCTGGGCCGACGAGATGCTCGCGAAGAGCCCGACGGCGCTGAAGATCCTGAAACACTCGTTCAACGCGGACAGCGAGGCGATCGCCGGCATCGGCACGCTCGCGTTCGACTCACTCGACCTGTTCATACGCACTCCCGAGGCGCGCGAAGGAGTCACTGCCTTCAACGAGAAGCGACCGCCCGACTTCTCGAAGTTCCGCGGCTAGGCGTGGCCGCCGAGACGCTGCCCAAGCGCACGTTCGCGATGGTGCTGACCGCGCCGCGGACGCTCGAGCCGCGCGAGCTGCCCATCCCGGCGATCGACGCCGACAGCGCGCTCCTGCGCGTCGAGGTCTGCGGCATCTGCGGCAGTGACTACGAGCAGTTCGCGGGCGTGCTGCGGACGCCGGTGCCGGTGATTCCCGGGCACGAGCCGCTCGGCCGCATCGCAGCCATCGGAGATCGCGCCGCGGAGCGCTGGGGCGTCGACGTGGGCGACCGGGTCGCGGTCGAGAACATGATCTCGTGTCGCTTCTGCGCAATGTGTCTCGCCGGACGCTCGCATTTGTGCGAGCGGCGCAAGATCTACTCGTACGTGCCGCTCTCGGAGCCGCCGAGTCTCTACGGCGCGTACGCGCAGTACATGTGGCTGCACCCGAACAGCGTCGTGCACCGCGTCGCGTCCGAGCTGCCGCCCGCGCTCGCCGCGATGTTCAACCCGCTCGGCGCGGGCTTCCGGTGGGCCGTCGAGATTCCCGAGCTCCGCGTCGGCGAGAGCCTCGTGATCCTGGGCCCCGGACAGCGCGGCCTGGCGAGCGTCCTGGCCGCGCGCGCCGCGGGCGCGGGCGCGATCATCGTGACCGGCCTCGCCGCAGACGCGCGCAAGCTCGAGCTCGCCCGCGAGTTCGGCGCGACTCACACGGTCGACGTGGAGAACGAAGACGCGCGCCGCCGCATCCGCGAGCTCACTGGCGGCCGCGGCGCGGACGTGGTGCTCGATGTGTCCTCCTACGCGCTGGAGCCGGTCGCGTCCGCGCTCGACTACGTGGCGACCGGCGGCCGCATCGTGCTCGCCGGCGTGAAGGGCTTCAAGCCCGTGCCCGAGTTCGTCTCCGACAAGATCGTGATGAAGGAGATCCGCATCTCCGGCGCGATCGGAGTCACCTCCTCCGCCTACCGCAACGCGATCCGCCTGATCGAGTCACAGACCACGCCGATCGCGAAGATGCACACGCACGACTTCCCGCTCAGCGAGGCGGAGCTCGCGATTCGGACGTTGGCTCGAGAGGTGCCTGGGGAGGAGTCGATTCACTCTTGCCTGGTGCCGGAGCACTAGATCGGAGTGACTCGCCGCCCGCCAGCGGCCGGTGCCTCCTCACCCGGCGAGTACGCCTAAGGTTCGTCGGTGTCCGGCCGCTGGCGGGCTGCATCTTTCGGATCTCGGGGTGCCGCGCGCGTGGCGTCCGGCGCCGCCTCGGGGGTCCCCCCGGAGTACCGGTCCCCTCCTGGACGGCACCGGCCGCACCGCGCGCTCCAACGGGGCCACGCCAGCACCGGCAAGATGCTCTTACAGTCAGAATGGAAGATGAGTGACTGACTGCTCGAAGTGGCACGGGGCTGGGGCTTCTCCGGGATGCCGACGAGTGGGTTTCGCAGCGAGTCCGCGAGCGAGAAGGGACCCGCGAGGAGGCGCCCGCCGAAGCCCCGGCCCCATCGAGTGAGTGGCGGTCAGCTCTGCGGAAAGCGGCGCAGCACTTCGCTGCGCAGGCCGTCGAGCATCTGGCCGAGCGAGCGCTCGCGCAGCATGCGCTCCAGGAATTCGGGCACCGCGCGGCCGGCGCTCATCTTCGCCTCGTAGCGCACGAGCGTCGCGTTGCCGCCCTCGACGGCGATCAGCTCCCAGTGACCCTCGCTCGCGGCGATGTCGTGCGGCGCGCCGGGATCGAGTCGCCAGCCGAGCCGGCCCTGGCCGGGATCGAGCTGGTACACCGTCGTGTGTCGCATGGGATAGAGCAGCACGCTGAACCTCTGCTCGACCCAGAGAGCCGCGCCCTCGCGCTTTTCGACCCGTGTCTCGCGGAGCAGCGGCATGAACTTCGGCCAGTGCTCGAAGTCCGTGAGCACCGCCCAGACTTCGCGCGGCGGCCGCGGGACGAGCGAGGCCGCGGTCGAGCTCGCAGACACATCGTCGGACGACGTGCTGCGCTCGGGCGCCGCGCGCCAGACACCGCCCTCTTCGAGCGCCGCCCAGTCCTGCGCCGAGAAGGCGCTGCGCGGATCGACCGCAGGCGCGCGGCACGCGATGCAGGGCGCAGCCCCGACCGGCGGCAGATTCGGCTCCGCTGCCGAAGCGAACGCGCACGCGGCGAGCCACGCGACCAGGGGGACTGGCATGGCGCCAGTCTACCCTAAGTCAGCTCGCGCACGGCGCGCAGCAGAGCGTGCATCGCGCCGTCTCGCGCGCCGTGGCGCTGCAGCTCGGCGACGGTCTGCTCGAGATACTCGCGGCTCTCGCCGAGGGGACCGCGCGCCCGAGCCAGGAGCTCGGCTATGCGCGCGACCGGCAGGCGACCGGCATAGCGGTCGTGCCCGCGGTTCGCGACGAAGGTCACCGCGGCAATCGGCCCGGCGGGGCTCGCCAGCCGCACCCAGCGCGCGAGATAAGAGCCGCTGAGCATCTCGCGGTTCCACAGTACCGTGAGCTCGCTCCGCACGTCGGAGGCCGCGATGCGCAGCGCCACGCCGAGACAGGAGCCGCCGCACTCGAGCGCGAGCGTCAGGCCCGGGTTCTCGGGCGAGCCGCGGCCGAAGGTGTTCCAGAGACAGAAGCTCCGATGCCATCCCGCGAGCCGGGCGGGGCGCTGCTCCGCGTGGTGAAAGGCCGGGTTCCACATGAGCGACCCGTACCCGAACACCCAGACGTCCTCGTCGGGAGCGACACGCTCCAGTGTCGCGTCCAGCGAGGCGGCGCGCGCTTCGGGACTGAGGATCACGAGCCCGGCGGCGCGGAACAGCTCGGCCGCGACGCCCGCGTTCTCGGGCAGGAGGTGCTCGCGGCGCAGCCGGAAGCTGTCACTCATCGGTGTAGAATCGCGCGCCGGATGGTCGCGTGGCCATCGAGGGAGATCCGCACATGGCCCTTCTTGCGTTCGTGACCCTGCTCGCGGTGCTCGAGTACGTCGTGATCTCGCTGATGGTGGCTCGGGCGCGAGGACGTTACGGGATCAAGGCGCCGGCGACCAGCGGCAATGAGATGTTCGAGCGTTACTTCAGGGTTCAGCAAAATACGGTGGAGCAGCTCGTACTCTTCCTGCCTTCGCTCTGGGTCTTCGGCAGCTACGTGAGCGCGCCGATCGGAGCGTTGCTCGGGCTCGTGTTCATCGCCGGGCGCGCCGTGTATCTGCGCGGGTACGTCGCCGATCCGGCGCAGCGGAGCGCCGGCTTCCTGTTGTCGTTCGCGCCGAGTGTCTTGATGTTGGCGGGCGGCTTGATCGGCGCGGCGCTCGCGGCGCTGCGCGGCTAGGGCGCCAGCGCGTCGATCGTCTGCTTCGCGGAGACGCGCTCGAAGGCCTGGGCGATGCGCTCGCGCGCTGCGGCGAGCTGCCGGGTGACTCGCGCCTGGGGCTGACCCGGCGCGACGAGGTCCGCGAGCCACTCGGCTTGCTCACCGGTCTTCGCGATCGACTCGACCGCCCGCCCCGCGAGCCAGCGCGCGCACGCCTCCACCCGGCGCAGAAACGCGTAGTCGAGGAGCAGCGCCTCGACGGCGGGCCCCTGCACGGCGGCGCGCAGCATTGCCGGCACCGCGGGCAGCGAGCTGCCGCGGAGCTGCATGCCGCGCTCGAGCAGTGCGCCGGCCGCGAGAAACTCGACGTCCATGATGCCGCCTCGCCCGGTCTTGAGTGCCGCCGTCTTCGCATCCTCCGTGCCGCGCTCGGCCACGACGCGCCCGCGCATGTCCGCGAGATAGCGCCACGGGTTCGCTGCCTCGCGCGCGATGCGCTCGCGCACCGCCTCGAGCGACGCCTGCGCGCGCTCGACGTCGCCGGCGACCGCGCGCGCGCGAAGCAGCGCGACGTGCTCCCAGGTCGCGGCCTGCTCGACCTGATAGCGCGCGAACGCCTCGTAAGTCGTGACGAGCGCCCCTTGCTGGCCCGATGGGCGCAAGCGTGAGTCGACGTGATACGCGTAGCCCGCGCCGGTCATCGTCGCGAGCGTGCTGATCCAGCGCTGGGCGATGCGCGAGGGCGGCAGCGCGTCCGGGAGGTCGTCGCGGAACAGGAAGATGACGTCGAGGTCCGAGTGATACGTGAACTCGCGGCCCGCGAGCTTGCCCATGCCGAGCACTGCGATCACGAACGGCTCGCCGCGCGCGCGGCCTTCGACGGCGGCGACGGCGCGCTGTGCGCAGGTCTCGGCGACCTGCGAGAGGAACACCGCGACCGCGTCGAACGACGCGAGCCCGCCGAGCTGAGCGCACGCGGCGAACAACATCTCGTCGCGGCGCAGCAGGCGGAGAGCGTCGAGAAACTCCTCCCGCGAGTCCGCGGGATTCGGCAGCTCGAGGCTCGCGAGCTGTGCCGCGCGGCGCTCGAGCGAACCCGGCTCGAGCGCCGTGAGTCGCGCGAGCAGGGTGGGGCGCAGCGACAAGTATCTCGCGGACTCGGGGCTAGCCGCGATCGCCCGGGCTACACCGCGGAGTGACGCGCCGTCGAGCGCCTGCACGGCGGAGTCACCCGAGCGGCGCTCTACGAGCGGAGCGGCAGCAGTTGCGAGCCGCGCGCGCAGCGGTGAATCCGCGAGCGCCCCCTCGAGGCGCGCCTCAAGCGACGTCGGCATCGCCCGACGCGAGCACGAGGTTCTCGAAGTGTCTGCGCACTCCGGCGCGCACGCGGGTCCAGTCGTCGAGCAACGCGTCGCGCGCGTGTGCCGCTTCGAGCTGCGGATATCCGAGCCGCCGCGCGAGCCCGAGCTGTGCCGCCGCATCGCGCGGGAACATCTGCGTCTGGCGCTCTTCGACGAGCTGCAGCGCGTGCTCGGCCCGCCGGAGCCAGAGATATGCGCCGCGCAGCTCGTCAGTCACCGACGCGTCGAGCAAGCCGAGCCGCTCGAGCGCGGCGAGCGCGACCAGAACGTTGCCGGTGCGCAAGCTCGCTTCGCGACCGCCGAACAGGAGCTGAAACGCCTGCACGAGAAATTCGACGTCGCGGATGCCGCCGGGGCCTTCCTTCAGATCCGCTTCGAGGTCGCGGCCCGCTTCGAGGCGCTCGTCTTCGATGCGCCGCTTCATGGCTCGGACCGCGCCGATCGCGTCCGTGCCGACGTTGCGCCGCCACACGAACGGGTGTAGGCCGCGCTCGAAGGCCTTGGCCGCGCGCCGAGCGCCCGCGACGAAGCGCAGGCGGATCAACATCTGGCGCTCCCAATCGGCGCCGAAGCTCTCGTAGTACGAGAGCGCGGCGTCGACCGAGTTCACGATCACGCCCGTCCGTCCTTCGGGCCGAAGATCGAGATCGACGCGATAGCCGAAGCCGTCCTCGCTCGGAACTTCCAGGTGTTTCTTGAAGCAGCGGATGAGCTCGAACAGGCGCGCGAGATCGCGCGGCTCCGCGCCCTCGGCCGGGCTCTCGTGAATGAAGAGCAGATCGACGTCGGAGGAGAAGTTCAGCTCGTTCCCGCCCAGCTTGCCGAGCGCGAACAGCGCCGGCGGGCGCGCACTCACTTCGTGCGCGGCGCGCTCGAGAGACGCCGCCAGACAGCGATCCGCGAGCGCCGAGAGCTCCGTCAGACTCTCCTCGAACGCGCGCCCGCACAGGTCGCGCGCCGCGATGCGCAGCAGTCCCTTGTATTTCGCGATGCGAATCGCCGTCCAGTCGGGCTCGATCGCCGCGTTCTCGGGGGCGGCGGGGGTCGCGCCGCGAAGCTCCTCGCACCAATGCGGATGCCGGAGCAGCAGTCGTGCCAGGAAGTCACTCGAGCCCAGCACGCGCGGCAGCGAGGGCACGGAGCTCGGGTCGAGTGGCCGGCGGGTCGCCGAGCGATGCCGCGCGGCCAGCTCGGCGAGACACTCGGCACCGTAGCCCGGACGCGCCGACAGCAGCAGCTCCGGCAGCCAGCGCTCGCGCGTCGCCGCGAGGTCGGCGTGCGCGGCCGCCGCGCAGAGCTGCGCGCCGGTGCGCTCGGGCTCCGCGCAGCCGAGGGCAGACAGCGCACCGACCTCGATCTCGCCGCGCGCGAGTCCGCCGACCAGCGTGCGGAGGAGCGGGTCCACTAGGCGGGCGGCGCGCTCCGCTGTTCGCGGCGCAGCTCGGCCGGCAGCGCGAAGCGCACGCCTTCGTCGACGGTTGCGAGGGCCTCGACGTGCGCCGCGCCGAGCGCGCGGAGTCGCTCGCAGACCGCGCCGACCAGCGCCTCCGGCGTCGATGCTCCGGCGGTGACACCGACCTGTGTCACTCCAGCGAGCCACGTCGGATCGATGTCCGCCGCGTCCTGCACGAGCTCCGCGCGCGCGCCGTGCACGCGCGCCACCTCGACGAGGCGGTTGGAGTTCGACGACGCCGGCGCGCCGACCACGAGCACCAGCTCGACGCGCGCGGCGAGTGACTTCACCGCGTTCTGGCGGTTCTGCGTCGCGTAGCAGATGTCGTCCTTGCCGGGCACGCGGATCGCGGGGAAGCGCTCCCTCAGCGCGGCGATGATCTCGCGTGTGTCGTCGACCGAGAGGGTCGTCTGAGTCAGCACCGCGAGCCGGGTCGCGTCGCGGACCGAGAGACTCGCCACGTCTTCGACGGTCTCGACCAGATGCATGCGCTCGGGCGCGTGGCCGAGCGTGCCGTCCACCTCGACGTGCCCGCGGTGGCCGACGAGCACGATCTCGTACCCGTCGCGCGCGTAGCGCATGGCCTCGACATGGACCTTCGTGACCAGCGGGCAGGTCGCGTCGAGCGTGCGCAGCTTGCGGCGCTCGGCCTCGGCGCGAACCGCCGGCGAGATGCCGTGCGCGCTGAACACGACGAGGGCGCCCTCGGGAACGTCCGCTAGCTCGTCGGTGAAGATCGCGCCCTTTGCGCGCAGGTCTTCGACGACGTGGCGGTTGTGCACGATCTCGTGCCGCACATACACCGGCTTCCCGTAGATCTCGAGCGCGAGCTCGACGATTTCGATCGCGCGGTCGACGCCCGCGCAGAACCCGCGCGGGCTGGCGAGCAGGAGTTCGAACGATGCCATGGGCCTTGGACTCTAGCCCGGCTCCGCCCGCTGTGCCCCGGCGGCCTCCGCGCTGCCCAGCGCGGCGCGAACGCGCGGCACGTTCAGCAAGAGAGACAGGCCCACGTAGTAGCCCGGCCCGAGCGCGAGCGTGATGTACAGCCACGCGAGCGAGGGATTGGGCCGAACTGCGAGCCAGGAGAAGATCAGCACCCAGAGCGCCAGCACTCCGACCGACAGCGGCCGCAAGACGCGCGTTCGGCTGGGGTAGATGTACTTCATCGGCACGAAGATCGCGGTGCCGAGCCCGAGCACCCAGGCGAGCACCACCGACGGCGGTGAGCCGAGGAGATACAAGTACATCACCGCGACGTTCCAGTACGACGGCCATCCAAGGAAGAAGAAGTCGTCCGTCTTCGCCTTGTCCTGACTGAATCCGTAGCCGGATGTGAGCACGGGAACCGCCGCCCAAGCTGGATGCGGCAGCATTCCCGCGGCGACCAGGAAGCACGCCGGCAGGACGACGTACGTGAAGTAGTCGCAGATGTCGTCGAGCCGCCGCCCGTCGAACCACGGGATCTGTCGGCGCACGTCGACGAGCCGAGCGAGCGCGCCGTCGGTCGAGTCGATGACGATGGTGAGCATCATCAGGTACATCGCGAGGTGGAACTGGCCGCGAAAGCACGCGACCACGCCGAACAACCCGAACACCGCGGACGACGCCGTGTACAGATGCACCAGCCACGCGAGGGCTCGCCGCACGGGCAGAGCATAGCGGAGTGGGTATATTGGCCGTCGATGGTCGAGAAGCGGGAGATCCTCCGGCAGGGACAGGACTCGTTCCTCACGACCACCGTCGACGCCGTCGTGAATTGGGGCCGGAAGTACTCCTTCTTCCTGTACCCGTTCGTGACCGCGTGCTGCGGCATGGAGTTCATGTCGGCCGCGGGTCCGCGCTACGACCTGGATCGCTTCGGCGCGGCACTGCCGCGTTTCTCGCCGCGCCAAGCGGATCTCTTGATGGTCGTCGGCACGATCAGTCACCGACAGGCGCCGATCCTGAAGAAGGTCTACGACCAGATGGCCGAGCCGAAGTGGGTGGTCGCGTTCGGCGCGTGCACTTGCTCCGGCGGTCCGTACAACAACTACTCGACGGTGCAGGGCATCGACACGATCGTGCCCGTCGACATCTACATCCCCGGCTGCCCTCCGCGGCCGGAGGCCGTCATCGACGGTCTGCTCAAGCTCCAGGAGCGGGTCCAGCGCACTCCGGGGTGGAGCGTTCCGCACCACCAGGAGACGAGCGACCTCTCGTTGCCGATCATCGAGAAACCGGTCGCCTGACGCGCGTTCCCGTCCGTTCCTGCCGCTCAAGGAGCCGGCAAGATCCGACGAAACGAGACGGGAAAGGACTCACGACCGAATGAAGTCGTTCGACGTTTTGGTGATTGGCTCGGGCCCGGGTGGGTACATCGCCGCCATCCGCGCCGCGCAGCTCGGGATGTCTGCCGCAGTCGTCGAGGAAGCGCCGACACTGGGCGGTGTGTGTCTGAACTGGGGATGCATTCCGACCAAGGCGATCCTGTCCGCAGCGGAGATCTTCGCCGCGGTGAAGCACGGCGTGCCGGGGCTGGTCGTCGAAGGCCAGAGCGCGAACTACTCGCAAGTCATCGACGCGAGCCGCGCCGCTGCCGAGCGCTTGGCGCGCGGCGTCACGGGCCTCATGAAGAAGAACAAGGTCGAGGTGCTCGCGGGGCGCGGGCGACTCGCCGCCGGACGCGAGGTCGTCGTGACTCGCGAAGGCGTCGCGCAGTCCGTCGAGGCGCGCAACGTGATTCTCGCGACCGGCTCGACCGAGTTCGTGTTCCCGGGCGTGCAGGTCGACGGGAAGAAGGTGCTCACCAGCCGCGAGGCGCTCGAGTCACGCGAGCTGCCCGCCGCGATCGTGATCGTCGGCGGCGGCGCCGTCGGCCTCGAGTTCGCGTACGCGTACAACGCATACGGCTCGCAAGTCACGATCGTGGAGATGCAGGAACAGATCCTGCCCGGGTTCGACAAGGAGACCGCCGATGCGCTGGCGCGTTCGTTCCAGCGCAGCGGGATGAAGATCCTGACAAAGACCGCCTTCAAGTCACTCGACGCGAGCGGCCCCGGCGTAGTCGTGACTGCGGAGAACGAGAAGGGCCCGGTCGAGCTGCGCGCGGATCAGATGCTGCTCGCGGTCGGACGGCGCGCGCTCGTCGCAGACCTCGGCCTCGAGACACGCGGCATCGCCGTCGAGCGCGGCTTCATCCAGGTGGGACCCGACCAGCGCACGAGCGCCGAGGGCGTGTACGCGATCGGTGACTGCAGTGGACCGCCGCTGCTCGCTCACAAGGCGTCACACGAAGGGGTCGCCGCCGCGGAGTTCATCGCCGGCGTGCGGAAGCACGGGATCGACAAGAAGAAGATCCCGGCGTGCATCTACTGCCAGCCCCAGGTCGCGAGCGTCGGTCTCTCGGAGGCCGAGGCCCGCGCGGCCGGTCACGACGTCAAGGTCGGCAAGGCGCCGTTCGCGGCGTCGGGCAAGGCGGTCGGCACGGGTCACACCGAGGGCTTCGTGAAGATCGTGAGTGACGCGAAGTACGGCGAGATCCTCGGCGCGCAGATCATCGGCTACGGCGCGACGGAGCTGATCAACGAGATTGCGCTCGCGATGGTCGTCGAGTCGACGACGACCGAGGTCGGCGAGACTTCGCACGCACATCCGACGCTCGGCGAGATGTTGATGCAGGCGGCCCTCGCCGCCGAAGGACGCGCGCTCGACCTCTGAGCGCCGCGACACGAGGCTGCAAGCGATGTCGATCTCCGTGACGATGCCCCAGATGGGCGAGAGCGTGGTCGAGGGAACCCTCGAGCGCTGGCTCGTCCGCGAGGGAGACAAGGTCGAGAAGGACCAGGTGCTCTGCGAGATCACGACGGACAAGGTCGACGCCGAGGTGATCGCGCCCGAGAACGGGATCGTGACGAAGCTGCTCGTCGCGCCGGGACAGACCGTCGCCATCGGCGCGGAGCTCGCGATCCTCGACGCCGTGGGCACGGCCGCCGCGAGCGCGCCCACCGCGATGCCCGCGAGCGCGCGGCCCGCGCCGAAGCCGGCGACACCACCCGGTGTCAGCGCGGCTCCCGTCGCTTCCGCGCCTGCCCCCGTCGCGCCGACCGCGCCGCTTTCGCGTGTCTCGCCGGTCGCGCGGCGCGTCGCCGAGGACAAGGGCATCGATCTCGGCGGTGTCTCAGGCTCCGGAGTCGGCGGGCGTGTGATGAAGGCCGACGTGACCGCGCGCGCGGCGTCGAGTGCGGAGGCGCCCGCGACCGCGACGGCGGCTGCGCCGCCCGCCGCCGGAACGCTGCTCGAGTTTCTCGCGCGCATGCGCGTGCCCACGCACCGCATCGCGCCGGAGGACAAGGTCATTCCGTTCACGGCCATCCGCCGGCGCATCGCCGAGCACATGGTCGTGTCGAAGGTCGTCTCGCCGCACGTCGGCACCGTCGCGGAGGTCGATCTCGCCAAGCTCGCGAAGCTGCGTGACCGGGCGAAGAAGGACTTCGAGAAGGCGCACGGGTTCGGTCTCTCGTATCTCCCGTTCGTCGTGGCCGCTACGGTGCGCGCGCTGCGCGACTTCCCGCGCATCAACTCCGCGGTCGTCGGCGACGCGATCGTCGAGCGCGCGGGCATACACATCGGTGTGGCGGTGGAGACCGAGCGCGGGCTGCTCGTGCCGGTGATTCGCGACGCGGATCGCCTGTCGCTCGTCGGTGTCGCCGAGGCGGTGAACGATCTGGCGACGCGGGCGCGCGACCGGACGATCACCGCGGACGAGCTCTCCGGCGGCACGTTCACGATCACGAACCCGGGCCGAGAGGGAAATCTCTACGGCTTTGCGGTGATCAACCAGCCGCAGGTGGGGATCCTGCGCATGGGCGAAGTGAAGAAGCGCGCCGTGGTCGTCGAGAACGCGGGCGAAGACACCCTCGCCATACACCCGATGATGTACCTGGCGCTCTCCTACGACCATCGAATCATCGACGGAGTCACTGGGAACGGCTTCCTGTACCGCGTGGCGCGCGTGCTCGAAGCCGCGGAGTTCGAGATCTGATGCCGATCGCAGCCGCCGACCAAGTCAACATGTACCGGAAGATGGTGCTGATCCGGCGCTTCGAGGAAGGCGTCGCCGAGGCCTACGCCGACGGGCTCATCGGCGGCTTCACTCACTTGTACATCGGGCAGGAAGCCGTCGCGACCGGCGCGATCTCGGCGCTGAATCACGACGACTACGTGATCGGCACCTACCGCGTGCACGCGCACGCGCTGTGTCGAGACACTCCGCCGCGAGCGCTCATGGCCGAGCTCTACGGGCGCTCGACCGGAGTGTGCAAGGGCAAGGGTGGGTCGATGCACTTCTTCGATGCTTCCAGATACTTCCTCGGCGGCTACGGGATCGTCGGCGGAAATCTCCCGATCGGCGTCGGCGCGGCGCTGTCGATGCACATGCAGCAGCAGGACCGCGTGGTCATGAACTTCTTCGGCGACGGCGCCTCGAACCAGGGTGTGTTTCACGAGGCGCTGAACATGGCGAAGCTCTGGAACCTGGGCGTGATCTTCGTGTGCGAGAACAACTTCTACGGCATCGGCACCGACGTGCGCACGTCGTCGGCCTTCAACGAGATTCACAAGAAGGCGCAGGGCTACGGCATCCCGGGTCACGTCGTGAACGGCATGGACGTGCTCGCGGTGCGCGAAAAGTGCGAGGAGCTGGTGAAGTTCTCGCGCCAGGGCGGCGGCCCGGTGCTGCTCGAAGCGCGCTGCTACCGCTATCAGGGTCACTCGATGACGGACGCCGGCAAGTACCGCAGTGTCGCGGAAGCCGAGCTGTGGCGGAAGCGCGATCCGATTCCGCGGCTCGCCAAGTCGATGGTCGAGGCGGGCATCGTCGACCGCGCGCGCCTCGAGTCGATTCAGCAGGAGGCGAACGCGATCGTCGAGGAAGCGATGCAGTTCGCCGAGGCGAGTCCGAGACCCGCGCCCGAGGCGCTGTACGAGGACTTGTACGTGGAGGGGCCGCTTGCCTGAGATCCGCTACTACGAGGCCGTGCAGCGCGCGCTCGCCGAAGAGATGGCGCGCGACGAACGCGTGTTCATCCTCGGCGAAGACGTCGGCTTGGTCGGCGGCACGTTCCGCGCGACCGAGGGACTCATGGCCGAGTTCGGCGCGCGCCGCGTGCGAGACACTCCGATCGCCGAGGCCGCGATCATCGGCGTCGCGATCGGCGCCGCGATGACCGGGCTGCGGCCGGTCGCCGAGCTCATGACTCTCAACTTCGGCATCGTCGCGATGGACCAGATCATCAACCACGCCTCCAAGGCGCGGTACATGTTCGGGGGTCAGGTGAACCTGCCCATGGTGATTCGCGCGCCTGCGGGTGGCGGCACGCAGAAGGGCGCCCAGCACTCTCACTCGATCGAGTCGTGGTTCGTGAACGCACCCGGGATTCGCGTCGTGCTTCCCTCGACCCCGTACGACCTCAAGGGATTGTTGAAGACCGCGATTCGCTGCGAAGACCCCGTGCTCTTCATCGAGCACGAGATGCTCTACAACATGAAGGGCGAGGTGCCGGACGAGGAGTATCTGCTGCCGTTCGGCGTCGCCGACATCAAGCGGCCGGGGCGCGACGTCACGATCGTCTCCTGGTCCAGGATGGTGCACGAGGCGCTGCGCGCCGCCGAGATACTCGCGATCGAGGGCATCGAGGCCGAAGTCATCGACGTGCGAACGCTTGATCCGCTCGACCGCGACACCATCCTGAGCAGCGTGCTGCGCACGCGCAGGGCGGTGATCGCCGAAGAGGGCTGGCGCAAGGTGGGCGTCGGCGCGGAGATCTCGTCGCAGATCCAGGAGGCGCTGTTCTACGAGCTCGAAGCGCCGGTGCAGCGCGTCGCTGCCGCCGACGTGCCGACGCCGTACGCGTCCAACCTTGAGAAACTCGCGCTGCCCGACGCGCAGCGCATCGTCGACGCCGTTCTCAAGATCACGCTCTAGCGAAGCACCGGAGACCCAAGATGCCCAAGCAGATCCGCATGCCGAAGTTGTCGGACACGATGGAGGAAGGCCGGCTCATCGCCTGGCGCAAGAAGGTCGGCGATCCGGTGAAGCGCGGCGAGGTGCTCGCGGAGATCGAGACCGACAAGGCCGACATGGAGTTCGAGGCGTACACCGAGGGCGTGGTCGCCCAGATCGTCGTCGACGCCGGTGCGACGGTGCCGGTGGGGACCTTGATCGCGGTGCTGCGTTTGCCGGGAGAGAGCGAGGAGGCCGTCGCCGCCGCGATCTCCGCACCCGCCGCCAAGGAGCGCGCGCCGTCGCCTCCCGCGCCGGCAGTCACTCCCGCGCAGAAGCCCGTGGCGCCGAGCACGGCGCAGGCCGCGCGGCCTCCGTCCGCACCGAGCCAGCCCAGCCGGCCCGCACCGCCTACACCGCCGCGTGTCGAGCTGCCGCCCGCGCCGTCGGGACCGCGCGTCGCGGCGACGTTCGCGCCTGAGGACGACCGCATCCGCGCGACTCCGCGGGCGCGCCGGATCGCCGAAGAGAAGTCGATCGATCTGTCGGAAGTCACCGGCACCGGCGCTGGGGGCGCGATCCTCGCGGGCGACCTCGAGGCGTATCTCGCGCAGCTCGAGACACAGCCGCCCGACGCGGACGGCGTGCGCGCCACGCCGCTCGCGCTGCGGATGGCGGGCGAGCGCGGCACGGACCTCGAAGCCGTGAAGGGCAGCGGCCCGGGTGGCCGCATCACGAAGTCCGACTTGCTCGCGCACTGGAAGCGAGAGCACGCGCACTCGAAGGAGCGCGAGGCGGTGATGTACCGCGGCACGTTGCAGCTCTCGCAAAAGCGCAAGGCGCTGATCCGCAACATGGTGCGCAGCAAGGCCGAGGCGCCCCACTTCTACATCGAGATGGACGTCTCGACCGAAGCGTTGAAGGAGCTCCGTGACCAAGTGAACCGCGACGCCGGCGAGAAGCGCCCGCGACTCACTTACACGCACCTGATGCTGAAGGCGGCGGCGCTCGCGCTCGAGCGCCACCCGCAGGTGAACGCGACGTACCGCCCGGAAGAGAACGACATCGCGATCTACGATGCGATCAACATCGGGCTCGCGGTCGACGTGCAGGACGAGCTCGTCGCGCCGACGGTGAAGGACTGCCAGGGCCGCAACGTGTGGCAGCTCGCGGAGGAGGCAAACTCACTCATCCAGCGCGCGCGCATGCGCAAGCTGCAGCCCGCCGACTACGCCGACGGCACCTTCACCATCTCGAACCTCGGCATGTTCGGCGTCGACCGCTTCTACGCGATCGTGACTCCGCCGCAGAGCTCGATCCTCTCGGTCGCCGCGATCAGCGAGCGGCCGATCGTGCGCGACGGCCGGATCGAGATCGGCTCGATCACGACACTCGGGCTGTCGGTCGACCACCGCGTGGTCGACGGCGTGCGCGCCGCGCAGTTCCTCGCGGAGATCAAGCGGCTGATCGAGCAGCCGCGCGAGCTCGCCCAAGATGGAAACGCGCTCGCCCAGTAACTCGCTCGACATTCGGCGCCTCGGCCGAGTGCCGTACGCCGACGCGCTCGCGCTGCAGGAGACGCTGCGCGAGCGGCTGGCGAGCGGCGAGGGCGGCGAGACCGTGCTCTTGCTCGAGCATCCCGACGTGATCACGTTCGGGCGCGGCGCGGCGGGGGCGAACGCGCTCGCGAGCGACACCGAACTGCGTCAGCGCGGCTACGACGTGTTCCGAGTGAGTCGCGGCGGCGACGCCACGTGGCACGGTCCGGGCCAGCTCGTCGGCTATCCCATCCTCGACCTGCGCCGCCACGGCTCGGACGTACACCGCTATCTGCGGGATCTCGAGGGCGTATTGATCGCCGCGCTCGCGGACTTCGGCATCGAGGCGCGGCGCCGCGAGGGCTTCGCGGGGGTGTGGCTCGACGCTCGCCGGAAGATCGCCTCCATCGGCGTCGGCGTGCGCGCGTGGCGGACGCTCCACGGATTCGCGCTGAACGTCGACTGCGACCTCGCGCGCTTCGGCGCGATCGTGCCCTGCGGTCTCGCCGATGTGGAGATGGTCAGCATGGCGAGCGCGCTCGAGCGTGCGGTCGACCTCGACGAAGTGGCGGCGTCCGTCGAGGATCAGCTGCGCAAGGTGTTCGATTGAGCGCGGGGCCGCGGCCGAGCTGGATTCGCGCGCGCTACCAGCAGACGCCGGAGCTCGAGCGCCTGCTGGAGTTGGTGCGCACGGAGCGCCTGCACACCGTGTGTCAGTCCGCGGCTTGTCCGAACCTCGGCGAGTGCTGGGCGCACGGCACGGCGACGTTCATGATCGCGGGGAATCAGTGCACGCGCGCCTGTGGCTTCTGCGACGTGGCGACCGGTCGGCCCGCGCCGCTCGACGCCAGTGAGCCGGCGCGCGTCGCGCACGCGATCGCGGAGCTCGGCCTGAAGTTCGCCGTGGTGACCGCGGTCGCGCGCGACGACCTCGACGACGGCGGCGCCGCGCACTTCGCGCGCACCATCGGCGCGATCCGCGAGTGCGCGCCCGGCTGCAAGATCGAGGTGCTGATTCCCGACCTGAAGGGCTCGCTCGACGCACTGCGCAGCGTGCTCGACGCGTCGCCCGACGTGCTGAACCACAACTTGGAGACGGTCGAGCGGCTGCAGCGCCCGGTGCGGAAGGCGGGTCGCTACGACCGCTCGCTCGAGCTGCTCGCGAACTCCGCTCGGCTCCGGCCCGACATTCCGACGAAGACGGGCCTCATGCTCGGACTCGGCGAGCGCGAGGAGGAGATCCGCACCGCGCTCCGCGACATCCGAGCGCACGGCTGCCGCTTGCTCACGATCGGTCAGTACCTCGCGCCGAGCGCCGCGCACCTGCCGGTCGATCGCTGGGTCACACCCAAGGAGTTCGAGGCCTGGGCCGACGAAGCGCGCGCGCTCGGCTTCGACGAAGTGTTCTCGGGCCCGTTGGTGCGCAGCTCCTATCGAGCGGAAAAGCTCGCGCGTGCTGCAACTTCGCACGGGGCCTCGTTGAATCCGAGTCTTCGTCCCTTATAATCGCGCGCGACTCGAGGGCGGGGGACGGGTGCCGGGCAAAGTCGTCAAGGTTCGTCGTGCGGAGCGGCTCGGCTGGGCCGAGCGCCTGTATCTGCCGACGATCTTCGTCGGTCTGTGGGTCACGGCGCGCGTCTTCTTCCGGAACTTCTGGGGCTACATGGTCGGCCGCCCCTCGACCTTCGTCGTTCAGTACCCCGAGCAGCGCCTCGACTACTCGGACGCCTTTCGCGGCCACCCGGTGTTGGTGCAGCTCGAAAGCGGTCAGCCCAAGTGTGTGGCGTGCGGGCTGTGTGAGTTCGCGTGTCCGACGGACTGCATCACCATCCTGCCGGCGGAGACGAGCGACGCGATCGAGCGCATTCCGTCGGTCTTCGACATCGACATGTCCCGCTGCATGTTCTGCGGCCTGTGCGAAGAGGCGTGCCCGGAGGAGGCGATCGTGATGAGCCGCGACGTCGAGCTCGCGACTTACGAGCGCGGCGCGATGCTGTGGCACATGAAGGATCTGCTGCGCACGGAGGAGCAAGTGGGTCGCCGGCTCGATCTGATTCGCCGGGACTACGTGCGCTGATGGCTGCGGCCGACGAGCTCGTCAGTCGCGTCAAGTCGCTGCTCGGGAGCGACGTCCTCGACTCGCATACACATGTCGGTGACGCGACGATTCTCGTGCCGGTCGACCGCGCGCGCGAGGTGCTGCAGAGACTGCGCGACGATCCGGGGCTCGCGTTCAATCTGCTCGTCGATCTCACCGCGGTCGACTATCTCGGGCGCGAGCCGCGCTTCGAGGTCGTGTATCACCTGGCCTCGCTCGATCTCGCACCGCCGGCCGGGGAGCCGTGCCGCATGCGCCACCGGCTGCGCGTGAAGACGGGAGTGACCGAGAAGCGCTGCGAGGCGGACTCGGTCTGCGCTCTCTGGGCCGCCGCGAACTGGTTCGAGCGCGAGGTGTTCGACTTGTACGGGATCGTGTTCCGCGGGCATCCGGATCTGCGCCGGATCCTGCTGTATGACGAGTTCCAGGGACATCCGCTGCGCAAGGACTATCCGAAGGAGCGGCGCCAGCCGCTCGTCGGTCCGCGGAACTAGGAGCGCCGAGTGACTCAGTCGGCGATCCAGCGTGCGCCGCGAGCGAAGGGCGACCTGCACACCGAGACCCAGGTGGTCTCGATGGGGCCGTCGCATCCGGCGACTCACGGCACAGTGAAGATCATCCTCGAGATCGACGGCGAGGAGATCGTCGAGATGGACGTGCAGATCGGGTATCTGCACCGCGGCTTCGAGAAGGAGTGCGAGAGCGGGACCTGGTATCAGGCGATCCCATACACGGATCGGTTGAACTACAACTCGGCCATCCTTGCGAACCTCGCCTTCTGCATGTCGGTCGAGAAGCTGCTCGGCTGCGAGATCCCGCGCCGCGGCCAGTGGGTGCGGACGCTCGGCAGCGAGCTCTCGCGAATGGGCGATCACCTGACTCGATTGGGCGCGGCGTGTCTCGAGCTCGGCGCGATGACTCCGTTCCTGTACGGGATCGAGGCGCGCGAGCTGTGCTGGGATCTGCAGGAGATGCTCTGCGGCGCACGAGTCACTTCGAACTACATTCGCATCGGCGGGATTCAGCGCGATGTGACCCCGGGGTTTCTGGAGCGGCTGCACGCCTCGCTCCTGCGCATCGAGTCGCTGCTCGTCGATTTCGACAAGGTCGTCACGTCCAACCGCATCTTCGTCGACCGCTTTCGCAACACCGGCATGCTGCCGCTCGAGAAACTGCTGTCCTTCGGGGTGACCGGCCCGATGCTCCGCGCCGCGGGCGTGCCGCTCGATCTGCGCAAGGCCGAGCCGTACCTCGTCTACGACGAGATCGACTTCGACGTTCCGGTCGGCACGACCGGCGACAACTACGACCGCTTCCTCGTCTGCCAGGAAGAGCTCGTGCAGAGCATCCGCATCATGCGCGCTTGCGTGCCGGTGCTCGAGAAGACGGTCGGCGAGTCGGTGAACGTCTCGGATCCGCGCGTTCGCTGGCCGGCGAAGGAGCGCGTGTTCGGCCGCATGGAGGAGCTGATCCAACAGTTCAAGGGCGTGACCGAGGGCATCAAAGTGCCCGTCGGCGAGGCGTACGCTGCGGTCGAGTCACCGAACGGAGAGCTCGGCTTCTACGTCGTCTCCGACGGCACCGGCAAGCCCTACAAGGTTCGGTGTCGCCCGCCGAGCTTCGCGAACGTCGCGCCGATGCGCGAGATGTTGATCGGCGGCATGCTCGCCGACATCGTCCCGACCTTCGACATGATCAACATGATCGGCGGCGAGTGTGACCGCTAGCGAAGTCACTCATGCGGTGGTGCGCGAGCAGTTCGGCCTGCCGACGGAACAGGTCGGCAGCGTGAACGATCCGCGCACGCGTGAAGAGCACGGCGTGCGCTGGAACGAGAAGTGGATCTACCCGTTGCCCGACGGCGGCCGGCGCGTCGTGTACTGGCATCGCTACGACTTCCGCGGCGTGCTGCGCGAGGAGCCCGACGGCAACGTGCGGAAAGAGTCGCTCTGAGCGCACCGCCGCTGTCGCCGTTCGGACTCTGGCTGCGGCGCGATGGGAGCTTCTGGCACGAAGGCGTGCGAGTCACTCACCCGCGGATGCTCCAAGCGCTGCGCGCCGGCGTCCGATTCGCGGAGGCCGAGCGCACGTTCGTCGTGCAGATCGGGCCGTTCCGCGGCTGGCTAGACGTCGAGGACACGGCGTTTTTCGTCGATGCGTACGACGCCGAAACCGGCGAAGTCGACGTGTCCGATCGCACCCGCGAGCCGCTCGATGCCGCTTCGCTCGTGGCCGACGCGGACGACGCACTTCGGTGTACGGTGAAGCGGCGCTTCGCCGCGCGCTTCACGAGGACGGCTCAGGCGGAGCTCTTGGCGGCGCTGGAGCTCGAGGATGGCCGCGTCGTCGTGCGCGCGGGCGACGAACGCCGCGTCGCGCCGCGACTGCGGGTCTGAAGCTGGAGGCGCCGCCCGGACTCGAACCGGGGATAAAGGCTTTGCAGGCCTCTGCCTTACCACTTGGCGACGGCGCCTTGAAACCGGAGCGTGGGCAGGGTGCCCACGCGACCTTTGGGTGGAGCGTAGCTTAGCCGGTCTCGCCGGCCGCGCGACGACGGAGTACGCTGCCTCTGCCCGGATGGTGGAACTGGTAGACACAGAGGACTCGAGGTTTGGGTCTCCCGCGCGGCGACGCGCGGGTAACAAACCGGGTGAACTCAGGGAAACCTAAAGCGACGACGTGTCGCCATGGCAATCCTGAGCCAAGCCGCGGAGGGCAAGCGATCCGGCGCATGGGTAGGGTGCCCATGCGACCATCGGACAGGTTCCGCGGAAGGTGCAGAGACTAGCGGGGTGAGCCCCAACGATAATCCCCGCCGAAGAGCGCCCGGCACCCCACGTGGGTGATGAGATAGTCCGCCCCGGAGGGAAACTTCCGGACACGCGTAAAATTCTCTGAGGCGAGAGCCTCGTGCGGGTTCGAGCCCCGCTCCGGGCACAGGCCCGACGGCCGCTACCGGAAGAACATCGAGGAGCGGACGGTCGCTTCGGGTGTCGCCTCGAGCAGGGAGCGGAGTGTCTCGCGGTCGAGGATGGTCGTGCGCAGATAAGACCAGTCCGGGCGTTCGAGCTCGATGCGGAAGAGCTCGGGGCCCTTCATGATCTGGCGCACGTACGCGCGGCCGCCCTCGTCTAGATCGCGCTGGATCGAGCGGATGATCGCGCGAATGCGTTGCAGGCGGAGTCGCTCAGGATCGAGTTCGAAGGTCCGAACTCCTCGGATCCAACGGAACGTTCCCGGTGGCTTGAGCCCGCGCATCGTAGGTCATGCTATCGGCGGTCCCCGGGGGAGGCAACCGCTGATTCCGCAGCCACAGCGTCGGCCGACGCGGCACCGCGCGCGAGGCGACCGATCGCGCGCCCGTAGCGCTCGAGTGCGCGCGGAGGTCCGCCGAGAAGCTCGAGACCGACGAGCGCGACGGCCCGCGCGCCGTGCTCACCAGGAACGAAAGCGACGCGGGACCAGCGGGCGAGGCCGACGACGTCGACCGGCTCTTCGCCCGGAAGTCGCAGCTGAACGAGGACGCGCGTTCCGATCTCCGGCGGGCGTTCGCAGCGGATGCAGAGTCCGCGGCGCGAGAGGTTCGTGGTCTCGTCGTCGTCGGCGACGTCGTAGAAGAGCTCGCGGGTGACGGAGTCGCGCGCGGGGTCGATCGAAGTGCGCTGCACGCGCAAGGAGAGTGGGGTGCGGATCTCCGCGCGTCGCTGCGGGTCGACGCTCGCGGCCCCGCTCTCAGACTGGCCCGGCTGTGGAATCCTGCGCCAGCGCGCGTCGGTCGCGGGCGCGTCCGCCGGAGTGATTCCCGGCGTCGTCTCTTCGCGTCTGCGCTCTGCGCGGTTCATCGCGCTTCCCTCTCGCGGTTCTGCGGCTCGCTTCGGCGTGCCCGACGGCGTGCTTGAGGCGCGAGTGACGCAACTTGGTGTCGGCCGGTCAGGCGTCGAAGCCCCAGCTGCGCGCGAAGCCGCGTCCCTTGTCGCGTGTCTCGCGGAGCTCGGACTCCGGATCGGAGTCCGAGACGATGCCACCGCCGAGATGCAGCTGGAGCTCGCCGCGCGCCGCGATCGCAGTGCGGATCGCGATCGAGAGATCGACGCGGCCCGCGGCGTCGACTGATCCGATCGCACCGGTGTACACGTCGCGCGGGAAGGGCTCGAGCTCGGCGATGATCTGCATCGCGCGCAGCTTCGGCGCGCCGGTGATCGACCCGCCTGGAAACGTCGCCTCCAGCAGCCCCACCCAGTCGCCGGGGTCGCGCAGTCGGCCGCGAACCGTCGACACAAGATGGTGTACGTCGCTGAAGCTGCGCGGCCTGCAGAGCTCGGTGACTCGCACGCTGCCGATCTCGCACACGCGGCCGAGATCGTTCCGCTCGAGGTCGACGATCATCACGTGCTCGGCGCGGTCCTTCGCCGACGCGAGAAGCTCGCGCAGCAGCGCCGCGTCCTCCGACGGCGTGCGGCCGCGCGGCCGCGTTCCCTTGATCGGGCAGGTCTCGACCTCGGCACCGTCGCTGCGCAAGAAGCGCTCGGGCGAGCTCGACAGCAGCGTGCGTTCACGCGTCTCGAGATAGGCGCAGAACGGCGCGGCGGTCTCATCCGCGAGTCGCAGATACAGCCGACGAAGCGCGCTCGAGTCGGGGGAAGGGACGGCGAGCCGACGCGCGAGATTCACCTGGTACACGTCGCCGCGTCGGATGTAGTCCTGAATGCGCCCCACGGAGCAGAGAAACTCGAGGTCGCTCGTCTGGGCGCGCGGGCGGCCGACCTCCGGGGGGCACTCGGAGTCATTCGCGGCAGGGACGGCGCGCAGGAGTGCGACGAGCTCCTGCGTCGCACGCGGACAGCCGCCGACCACCACACCGCGCCGTGTGACTGGGTCGTGCATGTAAAGCGCGCGGAATGCGGCGAGGCAGACCGGCGTGAGCCCAGACTCGTCGCGTTGGCGAACCCGCCCGTTCGCGAGCTCGTGGCCCAACTCGTACGCGAAGCTGCCGAGCAGCACGGCGTCGAGACTCCGTCCTCCGCGGAACTGCGCGAGCCAGCGCCGTGCCTCGTCGAGCGCGTCGCGGCCGCCGCGGAAAACGACTTCGGGCCGGATGCCCAGAAGGCTGCGCTCGCCGACGGTCGCGCCGCTCGAAGTTCCCCATCCCGCGGCCGCGCGCGCGTCGAGTAAGTGGGGCTGCGAATCGGGCGGGAGCCGCGCGAGGAGCTCCGCCGGCGAGGGCGCCTTTCGACCCAGAGAGACGATGGCAGACGAGTCCACTGTGAGGCCCCTGGCAGCGTGCGGCGGGCGGCGCGGAGTAGAGTGCGAGCAATGGCGCTCGCGTCGACGAACTTAGCTCTGATCGAAGGAGCGCGACCAGTCATCGAGGCGATCCGCGCCGGTCGTCGACGGGTTCACGCTGTGTGTCTCCCCGCCGGGGATGGCAGTTCAGCTCGTCGCGAGCTCGAGGCGCTGCTCTCGGGACGCGCGATCGAGAGGCGCGAGGCGAAGCGGGGTGAGAGCATTCACGCCTTCGCCGATCCCTATCCTGAGGAGGAGTTCGAGGCGCTGCTGGGCTCGCCTTCACCGCGCTTCCTGGTCGCGCTCGATCGGGTGACCGACGTCGGAAATCTCGGGAGCATCGCGCGAAGCGCCGAAGGTGCCGGCGCGACCGGCCTCGTCCTCGAGCACCGGCGCTCGCCGCCGATCGCGGCGGGAGCTCTGCGCGCGAGCGCGGGCGCGCTCGAGCATCTCCGCATCGGTCGGACGCCGAACCTCGCGCGCGCGCTCGATCTCGCTCGAAGCGAAGGCATGGAAGTTCTCGTCGCGGACGCAGCGGGCAACGCGATCGAAGATGTTCCGATCAAGATCCTCGGCTCCGATCTCGTCTGGGTGTTTGGGAGCGAGGACCAGGGAACTCGCCAAGCGATTCGTCGGAGCGCCTCCGCCGTCGTGGGGATTCCCCTCACGGGCAAGGTCGGCTCCCTCGGAGTGGCCGCCGCCGCCGCGTACCTGGTGTTGCGAACTGCAGAACTCCGTCGCCGCGCAAGCGGCGCGAAGATTGCTGGCAGAGCCGAAACCTCCTGATACAATCGCCGCTTGCGCTGGCGTAGCTCAATCGGTAGAGCAGCTGATTTGTAATCAGCAGGTTGGAGGTTCGAGTCCCCTCGCCAGCTCCGTGCGCCCAGCGACGGAGCGGCCGCTCGAATCAACTTCCCTCTATTCCGCCAGTCGCGCTGTGACATCCGGTCGAGAGCACGAGTTACACACAACAGAGACGGGCTAGTTCCTGCGCCGCGGGGAAACGGGGGTGACTCGGCGGGGCGGGATCTTTTTGTGCGCGGGCAATTCGAAGTGACGAGCAGGCGAGTGTTGGAGCGGGTCCAGATCATCTTCCGGAGAGGTACCAAAGCGGTCAACTGGGACGGGCTGTAAACCCGTTGGCTCACGCCTTCGGAGGTTCGAATCCTCCCCTCTCCACCACTCTCCACCAAGAAAGCCGGTCGCGTGTCGGAGGCATACACAGAAAAGTTTCGGGCGGGAATAGCTCAGTTGGCTAGAGCACAAGCCTTCCAAGCTTGGGGTCGCGGGTTCGAGTCCCGTTTCCCGCTCCATGGCTTGATCGGAGCTCCGCCGCAGAGCGCCCATGTAGCTCAGGTGGTTAGAGCGCATCCTTGGTAAGGATGAGGTCGGCGGTTCGACTCCGCCCATGGGCTCCAGAGTTCAACGGTCTCTAACTGTCTCTCAGAGGGAAGTACACGAGCGATGTCGAAGGAGAAGTTCTCGCGAACGAAGCCTCACGTGAATGTGGGGACGATCGGTCACGTGGATCACGGGAAGACGACGCTGACGGCGGCGATCACGGCGCG
>Ga0326726_10000145_pt1 | contig 68184 bp, 64 predicted proteins | sample MHFenrmetagenome_2_FD_207603 | JGI IMG/M metagenome (GOLD analysis project Ga0326726, IMG submission 207603) | Lab enriched peat soil microbial communities from Michigan Hollow, Ithaca, NY, United States - MHF15MN | ecosystem: Environmental > Terrestrial > Soil > Wetlands > Peat | place: USA... | reverse complement strand
GCCGCGTGGCGCATCGCGACGCGCGGCGAGTCACTCGGGCTCGAGACGCGCGCCGATCTGCGCCTGGCCGCCGCGAATGCCGCGTGGAGTGCGGCGCGGGCGGTCGATCTCGCGTATCACGCCGCCGGCGGCACCGCCGTCTACGACGCGAGCCCGCTCTCGCGCTGCTTCCGCGACGTGCACGTCGCCACGCAACACATCATGGTGGCACAGCCCATCTTCGAGCTCGCCGGGCGAGTCACTCTGGGCTTGCCGACGGAGCGCGGCTCTCTCTGACGCGGACGCTCGCCGCGCTCAGACCCAGCGCAGCACGATCGCCCAGAAGGCGTCGCGGATCCGCTCGAAGAAGCTGCGCCGCCCGAGTGACTCCAGGCTGACCTCGCGCGCGCAGGCGGCGTCGGCGTCGAAGACCGCGGAGGCGCGCTTGGCGAGCTCCGCGTCCTCGACGACCAAGTTGACCTCGTAGTTGTGCTCGAAGCTCTGGCGGTCGAGGTTCGACGTGCCGACCGCGCACCAGTCGGTGTCGAAGCAGGCGAGCTTCGCGTGCATCATGGCCGCGTCGTATTCGAAGATGCGCACCCCGCGCGCCAGCAGCCGCGGCAGGACGGCGCGCGTCGCGTACATCAGCGACGGGTGGTCGGTGCGATCTCCGGCGAGCAGGAGTGACACGCGCACCCCGCGCGCGCTCGCGGCGCCGAGCGCCTCGAGCACGCGCCGGCCGGGCGCGAAGTAGGGAGACACGACGCGCACCTCGCGTTCGGCGGTCGCGAGCGCGAACAGCAGTAAGTCGCGGCTGCGGCGGCGCCGGTAGGTTGGGCCGTCCGCCAGCACCGCGCAGCGCACCTTCCCGACCGGCGCGGGCTGGCGCTCGAGCAGCGCGCTCCAGGGCAGCGCGGGCCCGTCCGCCCGGAACCAGCTCTCGAGGAACACCGCCTCGAGATCGCGCACGCCCGGCCCTTCCACGCGCACGTGCGCGTCGCGCCACGCTTCGCCCGGTGCGGACCGACCGAGACCCGACACGTACTCGTCGCCGATGTTGAGCCCGCCCATGAAGGCCACCTGGCCGTCGACGACGAGAATCTTTCGGTGATCGCGCCGCCGCGGCACGAAGCGCGGCCACAGGCGAGTCAGTGGGTTGAACGCCACGGCTTCGCCGCCGGCCGCGCGGAGTGGCTCGAGCGCGGATTCCTCGAGGCCGAAGGAGCCGAACGCGTCGTAGAGCAGCCGCACCTCGACCCCATCCCTGGCGCGCTCCGTGAGCGACGCGAGAAACTCGGAGCCGATCTGATCCGCGCGCAAGATGTATGTCTCGAGGTGGATGCGCCGCTCCGCGCGCTCGATCGCCGCGAGCATCGCGTGCAGACCGTCGCGACCGGTCGTGTAGAGCTCGATGTGGTTCCCGTCGGTGAAGCGCAGCGCGCGGTCGCGCACGAGCGCGCGAATCGGGCGCGGGCGCGGCACCAAGCCGTGGCGGCGCAGCGGTGAGCGCAAGGGATGGCGACGGCGGCGGCGACCACGCGACACGCGCAGAGCTTAGCCGCCACGGGTGATTGCGGTCACTCAGGCTCGCGCAGCGGCGCCGATCGAGAAGGGGACGGGTCACTCCTCGGACAAACGGGGAAGGGGGCGGCGCTCGGGGGGCCGGGCGCCGCTCCCGATCTTTTCGGCCGCGCGCGCGGACGCGGCGGTACGATCCGCGCCATGAGATCGGTCGCGCTCGCCGCCGCGCTCTGCATCGCGCTCGGCGCCCTCGCACACGCCGGTGACGACGCGCTCCCGCTCTCGCCCGCGGACGTCGCGGCGCGCTGGCACGGCCGACTCGCGCGCCGCCACTTCACCGCGCGCGTGCGCATGCACATGGATCTCGCCGGCCTGCGCGAGGAGCGTCTCTTGCGCGTGTACCGCGACGACGAGGACGGCCGCGGCGAGCGCGTGCTGGTGCGCTTCGACGCGCCCGCGGACCTGCGCAACGTGGGTCTCTTGTATCTCGCGCATGCGGATCGCCCGAACGACTACTTCCTGTATCAGCCCGAGATGAGGCGCATCCGGCGCCTGCCGCAGTCGGTGGTGAACGACGACGTGTACGGCATCGACCTCGAGTTTCTCGGCTTCGGCGTTGCGCAGGTCGCACCGACGACGCTCGAGTCACTCACGCGCGAGAGGCTCGATGGGCGCACCGTCTGGAAGCTGATCGAGTCCGCGCGTGAGCCGAACCCGCGCTTCGAGACGCGCCGCACCTGGATCGACCCGACGAGCTACGTGCCGCTGCGCACCGAGCACCTGCGCGGCAATCGCCTCGTGCTCGTGGCCGAGACGAAGTCGCTCGCCGAAGTGCAGGGTGTGCCGACGCCCAAGCGGGTCCGTTTCGAGAAGCCGATCGAGAAGCGCGAGGTGCAGCTCGAGGTCGACTCGGTCGACTACGAGGCGCCGATCCCCGACGAGTACTTCTCCGCGATCGCGCTGCTCCGCGCGCAGCCCGAGTAGAATCGCGCCGTGGCCAAGGCGAAGCAGAGAGTCGCGAGCGCGCGCAAGGCGAAGGCCGGCGCCGCGCGCAAGCGTCTGACTCCGGCCAAGGAGAAGCGCGGCCTCGAGGCCGCGAGCGCGCCGCTCGCGCCCGAGGCGCCCGAGCTCGCGGATCTCACCGCGCTGGTACGCGCCGCGGGTGGCTCGGCCGTGGGCGCGTATCGCGATCCGCTCTCGAGCCGGCCTCTCCTCGTCGCCGTTCTCCCGCTCGACGCGATCGAGCCCACGCCGTTCCAGCGCGATCTCTCGCCCACGCACGTGAAGCGACTGGCGCAGAGGATCCTCGACTCGGGGCCGTTTCTCGATCCGGTGATCGCGGTGCGCGGCGCGTCGGGCCGGTTCTGGACCCCCAACGGGCGGCACCGTTGGGCGGCGGCGAAGTTTCTGGGCATGCGCGCGATCACGGCGCTGGTCTCGCCGGACGAGGCGCTCGCCTACAAGATCCTCGCGCTCAACACCGAGAAGGCGCACAACACCAAGGACCGCAGCCTCGAAGTGATTCGCATGGCCCAGTCACTTGCGGAGAAGCAGCCGCGGCCGCGAGAGTCGGAGCTCACGGCGGAGTTCGAGCAGCCGGCGTTTCTCACGCTCGGCCTCTGCTATCAGAAGGCGCCGCGCTTTGCCGGTGGCGCGTATCTCCCGTTCCTGCGCCGGGTCGAGCGCTTCTCGGAGAAGCCGCTGCCCGCGAGCCTGCGCGAGCGCGCGGGCTTCGCGGCGCGCCTGCTCGAGATCGACGCGCGCGTGAAGGAGATCGTCGCCGGGCTGCAAGCGCGCGGCTTCCAGTCGCCTTATCTGCGCACGTTCGTCGTCGCGCGCATCAACCCGGTGCGCTTCGTGAAGCAGAAGAAGGGAGACACGGCGCCGCCGATGCCGATCGGCGCGGCGCTCGTGCGCATGGCTGCGAGCGCCAAGAAGTTCGACGCGTCGTCGGTGCGCGAGCGCGATCTGGCGCTCGTCGCGGCGGTCGCGTCGGGCGAGCCCGAGGCGGAATGAGGCGCGTACACTGCGTGGTGTCGGGCCGCGTGCAGGGCGTGTTCTTCCGCGGCGCGACGCAGGCGCGCATGCGCGAGCTCGGCGTGCGCGGCTGGGTGCGCAACCTGGACGACGGGCGCGTCGAGGCGCTCTTGGAAGGGGAGGCCGTGGCCGTCGCGGACGCGCTCGAGTTTCTGCGCAAAGGTCCGCGGGGCGCGCAGGTCTCGAGTGTCGACGTGCGCGACGAGTCACCCGCCGAAGCGCTGGGCGCCTTCGAGATTCGCCGCTAATGGCGCGCATCGCCCTCTCCGGCGCGTCGGGCCTGATCGGCAAGCGGCTGCGTTCCGCGCTCGCGGCGGACGGTCACCGCGTGCTGCGTCTGGTGCGCGGCGCGGCGGGCGAGGGCGAGATCGACTGGGACCCCGTGCGCGGGCGACTCGACCCCGCGCGACTCACCGGCATCGACGCGTTCGTGCACCTCTCGGGTGAGCCGGTCGCGGGCGTGCGCTGGACCGCCGCGCGCAAGGCCGAGATCGTCGCGAGCCGCGTCGGCTCGACGCGGCTGATCGCCGAGTCACTCGCGCGAATCACGCCGAAGCCGGCGCTCCTCTGCGCCTCCGCGATCGGCTTCTACGGGAACCGCGGGAGTGAGTGGCTGGACGAAGCGAGCCCGCGCGGTACCGGCTTTCTGGCCGACGTGTGCGCGCAGTGGGAGCGCGCCTGCGATCCGGCGCGCGAGGCGGGTCTGCGCGTCGTGAATCTGCGCATCGGCCTCGTCCTCGACCGCGAAGGCGGCGCGCTGGCCGCGCTCCTGCTGCCGTATCGCCTCGGGCTCGGCGGGCGCATCGGCTCCGGCTCCCAGTACATGTCGTGGATCTCTAGCGCCGATCTGGTCGCCGCGATCCGACACGCGCTGGTGTCACCCGCGCTGGTCGGCCCGCTGAACCTGGTCGCGCCCGCGCCGGTTCCGAACGCCGAGCTCTCGGCCACGCTCGCGCGCGTGCTGCGCCGACCGGCGCTGCTCCCGGTCCCCGGGGCCCTCCTGCGCCTCGCGCTCGGCGAAGCGGCGGACGAGCTCCTGCTCGGCGGCCAGCGCGTGCGGCCGGCGAAGCTCGTCGCGAGCGGCTTCCAGTTTGCCGACCCCGAGCTCGAGCCCGCGCTGCGCCGCCTGCTCGGCTGACTCAGTGCACGCCGAAGCCGGGCACGAGCGAGCTCGGCTCGACGCCCAGCGAGCGCAGCGCCACGTCCCACATGCGCTCGGCCGGCGTGTCGAATACGAGCTCGGGAGTCACGTCGGCGGTGAGCCACGCGCCCTGCGCGAGCTCGCTCTCGAGCTGGTGAGCGCCCCAGCCGGCGTAGCCCGCGAAGAAGCGCATGCGCCGCGGCGGCCTCTCGACCAGCGCGCGGAAGTTGCCGGGCGAGGTCGAGAGCGAGATGGCGTCGGTGAGCTCGAGCGTGCCGTCGGCCGCGAGCTCGCTCGCCGGCTCGTGCAGGAGCCAGCCCGATTCGGGACTCACCGGCCCGCCGACCCAGATCACCGCCGACGGGTCGCCCCGCCAGCGCATGCCCATGGGTGCGGTGACGTCGATGACGGGCGTCTCGCTCGGCCGGTTCAACACGAGACCGAAGGATCCCTGGTCGCTGTGTTGCACCATCAGCACGACGGCGCGCGCGAAGTTCGGATCGTCGAGCTGCGGCATGGCGAGCAGGAGGCCGGGGGCGATCGAGTCACCGCTCATCGTCCCAGTCTACCTCGCGGCCGCCCGCGCCGCAGCGTCGATCGACGCGTGCACGGCATCGGCGAGCGCGGTCACGCCGGCCATTCCGGCGCGCGGCTCGGAGAGTCCGTTCGAGAGGATCGCGACCGCGAGGTCCCGGCCCGGGTCCGCGAACGCGGTGTTCACCAAGAAGTGTCCCGCGTGTCCGTACGTGCCCGGCGTCGCGCGCGTGCCGCAGTCGTCGAGCGCGGGCACCACGTGCTTCAGGTGGAAGCCGAGACCCCAGGGGATGTCGCGCACGAAGGTTCGATCGCGGATGCCGACGACGTGCGGGAAGGTCGCGCAGCGCACCATCGCCTCCGAGAGGATGCGCCCGTTCGCGCCGCGGCCAGCGTCGAGCAGCGCGCGATAGAACGCGACGAGACTGCGCGCGCGCGCGATGCCGCTCGCGCCGGGAATCACTGCGGCGTGCGTGCGCGGGTCGTTCCAGAACTCCGCCTCCCTCGCGGGCGGCGCGCCCTTCGCGTCGCGCGTCTCTACACGCAAGGGTGACGCCGCGAGATCCTGGGGCCGGCCGAGCGAGAAGCCGTCGCGCGGGATCGCGAGCGGATCGAGCACGCGCGCGCGCAGTGCGTCGGGCAGCGCGCGGCCGTCGAGTCTCTGCACCAGCTCACCGGCGATGAACCACGCGGAGCTCGGGTGATAGCCGCGGTCCGTGCCCGGCGGCCACGCGAGCGCCATGTCGCAGACGAAGCGGAGTGACTCGTTCCAGTCGCGCGAGACACGCGCCAGAGCGCGAGACAGCTCCGGCGTGTTGTCCGGAAAGCCGCCGCGGTGCGAGAGCAGCTCCGCGACGGTGACCCGCTCCTTTCCGCGCGTGCCGAACTCGGGTATGTGCGCCGCCACACGCGTGTCGAGCTCGAGCTTCCCCTCTTCGACGAGCTGCAACAGCGCGACCGCGACGAACGGCTTCGTCGCGCTCCACAACACGTACGTCGCGTCGACGCTCGCGCCTGGACCGAGCGCGCGCTCGAACACGCGGCGGCCGCGCCAGTCGACGGCGATCTGCAGCGTCGGTCGCAGACCACTCGCGAGCTGGCGCGCCATCTCGCTCTCGACCGCGGCGAAGTCCGGTTCCACCCCGCTCGCATGATACGCTTCCCGCAGGGAGGAACCGCCGTGCAGCTTCCGCTCTACTTCGACTACGCGTGTCCTTGGGCGTATCTCGGCTCGCATCGCGCCGAGGCGTACTTCAGAGACCTCGGCGTCGAGATCGACTTCCGGCCCGTGCACCTGCGCCGCCTCGTCGAGCCCGGCGTCGGCAAGCCGCCCGAGCTCGGCCCTCGCAAGCTCGCGAACGCTGCGAACGACATTCGCCACTGGGCCGAGGCGCTGGGCGCCGAGCTCTCGCCGCAGGCACGGGCCCTCTACAAGAGTGACACGCAGCTCGCGCTGCGCTGTGCGCTGGTCGCGAAGGATCTCGGCCGCTTCCGCGAGCTCCACTATCCGGTGTACCGCGCACGCTGGGCCGAAGCGCGCGACGTCTCGCAGGAAGACGTGCTGACGGAGCTCTTGCGCGGGGCCGGGCTCGACGCCGCCGAGGTCCTGGCGCGCGCGAAGTCGCCGGAGCTCGAGGCGCGACTCACTCGAGACACCGAGGCCGCGATCGCGCGCGGCGTCTTCGGCGTGCCGACGATCTTCGTCGGCGACGAAATGTTCTGGGGCAACGATCGCTTCGAGCTGGTGCGATTCTACGTGCAGAAGGCCGCCGCGCGCGGCTGAGGGGGAGTGAGATGTACAAAGTCGTCGCCGCCTGGTCGCATCCGAAGCCGAAGGACGTCGAGGCGTTCGAGAAGCACTATCTCGGCATTCACGCCCCGCTCGCGAACGCGGTGCCCGAGCTGCGCCGCATCGTCCTGACCCGCACGGCGACGGGGCTGGAAGGAGCGGCGCCCGCGTTCCACCGCATCGCCGAGATGTGCTTCGACAGCGAGGAAGCGCTCGCGCGCAGCAGTCACTCGCCGCAGTGGAAGTCGCTGCGCGAGGACGCGGGCGTGATGATCGGGAAGTTCGACGTGAAGCTCGACGTCGGCATCGGCTGGGAGGAGGCGACGAGCGCGGCCGGCGGCTTCGAGCTCGACCAGGTCGACCGCCTGCTCTCGACCACGCGCGCGGTGCGCAAGCGCCTCGATCTGGTGAAGCCGGTCTCGAAGCAGGTCGTGCTCGAGTGCATCCGTCTCTCGCAGCAGGCGCCCACCGGCTCGAACCGGCAGGGCTGGCGTTGGGTGGTCGTGACCGACGCGAAGAAGCGCAAGGCGCTCGCCGAGATCTACAAGCGCGGCGGCGCGGAGTATCTCGAGCAGGCGCTGAAGGCGACACCGCCCGGTGACGCCCAGACGCGGCGGGTGTACGACTCCGCGCTCTGGCTCGTCGACCACCTGCACGAGGTTCCGGTGCACGTGATCCCGTGCGCGCTCGGACGCGTGAACGACTCACAGCCGCTCGGCATGCGCGCCGGCTTCTACGGCTCGATCTATCCCGCGGTGTGGAGCTTCCAGCTGGCGCTCCGCTCTCGAGGCCTGGGCTCCGTGCTCACGACCTTGCACATGAACCGCGAGGAGGAGGCCGCCGAGCTGCTCGGCATCCCGAAGGACGTGACTCAGGTGGGGCTGCTGCCCGTGGCCTACACCAAGGGCATGGACTTCAAGCCGGCCGATCGGCCCGCGCCCGACTCGATCACTTACTTCGACCGCTGGAGCTAGGCTCGGATTCCGGCTCCGCGCAGCAACACTCCGATGTGTCGCTCGAGCTTGGCGCGCTGGCCGGCGGATCCGAGCCGGCCGCTGAGCTCGCCTTGGCGCGCGGTTCCGTAGCCGGCGGCGAGGATCAGCTCGACGAGCTCGCCGCGGCGCCGTGAGTCGAGACGCAGGCCGGCCCCTTCCAGCGCGTGGTCGAGCGCGGCGCGGAACGCGCGGTCGAGCTTCGCGAGCGGCGCTGCCGCGATCGTCGCGCTCCCGTCGAGAAGCTCCGCGGCGTGCGCGCTGCCCGCGAGCAGGCGATGGAAGTGGCCGATCTTCGCGTCGAGCGCGGCGGCGAGCCGCCGCGTGAGTCCGCCGGGGCTGGCCAGCGCCGCGTCGACCCCGCGCAACGCCTCCTCGCACAGCTCCACGGCGAGCGCGCGGAACAGCTCTTCCTTCGAGCGGAAGTAGAGGTAGATCGTGCCCTTCGCGAGGCCCGCCTCGACGGCGACGTCTTCGATCGCGGTGCGGCGGATGCCGCTCTTCCAGAAGCACGTCTGCGCTGCGGCGAGAATCGCCGCGCGCCGCTCCGGCGCCGCAGCCGGCGGCGCCTTCGCGCGCCGGGTACCCTTCAGCCCTGTCGGAATGTCGCCCTCCGCGAATGACCGTATAGACGAATCCGGTCATTCGGTCTACCGTTCCGTCTGCACCACGAGGAGCGCTCCATGCAGATTCGCGTCAACGGAACCGCGCACGAGATCGACGTCGAGGACGAGATGCCGCTCCTCTGGGCGCTGCGCGACGCGCTCGATCTGACCGGCACGAAGTACGGCTGCGGCGTCGCGTACTGCGGCGCGTGCACCGTGCTCTTGGACGGCAAGGCCGTGCGCAGCTGCACGCTTCCCGTCGCCGCGGTCGCCGGCAAGGACGTGACCACGATCGAAGGTCTCGCCAAGCCGGGCGCGCTGCACCGCGTGCAGCAGGCTTGGCTCGAGCATCAGGTTCCGCAGTGCGGTTACTGCCAGTCGGGTCAGATACTCGCGGCGGTCGCCCTGCTGGAGGCGACGCCGAATCCGAGCGACGCGGAGATCGACGCAGCGATGACCAACGTGTGTCGCTGCGGAACGTACACACGCATTCGCGCGGCGATTCACTCCGCGGCGCGGGCGTAGGGGGCGGGGCATGGCGATCTCGCGGCGCGCATTCATCGTCGGCGGAACCCTCGCCGGCGGCGGTCTGCTCATCGGCTACGTGCTCTCGCCGTTCTCGAACTTGAGACGAGCGCGCTCGCTCGGCGCGGCGGGCGACGAGATACTCCTCGCGACCTGGGTGAAGATCGCGCCGGACGACACGGTCACCGTGATCGTCCCGCACTCCGAGATGGGGCAGGGCGTACACACGTCGCTGCCGATGATGCTCGCCGAAGAGCTCGATGCCGACTGGGGTCACGTGCGCGTGGAGCAGGCGCCCGCGGACCCCGCGTTCGCGAACGGCGCGCTCGCGCGCGGCTACCTGCTCGGTGACTGGGACATTCCATCCGCCCTCTCGGGCACGGCCGACTTCGCGATGCGCAAGGCCGCAGAGTTCCTGAACGCGCAGATCACCGGCGGGAGTCTCTCGGTGCGCGCCACCGGCGTCGCAGGCATGCGCCGCACGGGCGCTGCGGCGCGCTGGATGTTGATCCAGGCTGCGGCGGCGGCGTGGCAGGTCCCCGCGGACGAGATCACGACCGAGAAGAGCCGACTCACTCACGCGAAGTCGAAGCGCGAAGCGACCTACGGCGAGATGGCGAGCGCCGCCGCGAAGTTCGACCCGCCGGCCGACGTGCCGCTGAAGCCGCGTGCGCGCTACACGATCGTGGGTCAGTCGCTGCCGCGCTTCGATCTGCCCGCGAAGGTCGACGGCAGCGCGCGCTACGGGCTGGACACGCGCCTCCCGAACATGGTGTACGGCGCAGTGCGCGCGAGCCCGGTGTTCGGCGGCAAGGTGGCGAGCTTCGACGCAGCCAAGATCGCCGGTCGGCGCGGCGGCGTGCGCGCGCTCGAGATCCCGGGCGCGGTCGTCGTGGTCGCGGACAACTACTGGCGCGCGAAGCAGGCGGTCGACGCGCTGCCCGTGAGCTTCGACGAAGGGCGGGGGGCGAGTCACTCCTCGGAGTCCATCTTCGCCGGCATGGAGAGCGCGATCGCGAAGGGCGGCTTGAAGAAGGACTACGCCTTCGGCGATGTCGACACTGCGCTGCGCGGCGCCGCGCGCGTCGTCGAGGCGACCTATCGCATGCCGTATCTCGCGCACGCGTGCATGGAGCCGATGAATTGCACCGCCCACTTCCACGACGGAAAGCTCGAGGTCTGGGGCGGCTTCCAGGATGGGCTCGGCGCACGCGTGCACGCCGCGAAGACCGCCGGCCTGCCGCTCGAGCGCGTGACCCTACACCACACGGTGATGGGCGGCGGCTTCGGGCGCCGCGGCTCGACCTTGAACTATCTCGAGCAGGCGATCGCCGTGGCGAAGCAGCTCGACCGGCCGGTGAATCTGATCTGGTCGCGCGAAGAGGACATGACTCAGGACAACTACCGCAACGCCTCCGTGGCGCGCATGAAGGCGGGGCTCGATGCCCAGGGCCGACCCGTCGCCTGGCTGCACGAGTTCGCCGAGAAGCACGATCCGGTCGAGGCGACGTGGATCTCGTACGGCATCGCGAACCGAGCCGCGCGCTACGCCGTCGACACGGACCCGATCCCGTTCGGCCCGTGGCGCAGCGTCGACAACAGCGTCCACGGCTTTTCCATCGAGTCATTCGTCGACGAGCTCGCCGTGGCGGCAGCGCGCGATCCGTTCGAGTACCGGCGCGAGCTGCTCGCGGATGCGCCGCGACACAAGGCGGTGTTGGAGGCCGTGGCCGAGATGTCCGGCTGGCGCACCCCCGCGCCGAAAGGCCGCGCCCGCGGTATCTCGCTCAAAGAGTCGTTCAACACGATCGTGGCGCAGGTCGCCGAAGTCTCCGTCGGCGACGACGGGCGCGCGCGCGTCCACCGCGTCTGGTGCGCCGCCGACCCCGGCGAAGTGATTCACCCCAGTGGCCTCGCGGGCCAGCTCGAGGGCGGGATCATCTACGGACTCACGGCCGCGCTCTACGGCGAGATCTCGATCGCGAACGGCCGCGTCGTCGAGAAGAACTTCCCCGAGTACCCGATGGTCAAGATGGCGGACGCGCCGAAAATCGAGGTGAAGCTCGTGCCGTCGGGCGCGCACACCGGAGGCGCCGGTGAGCCCGGCACGCCGCCGATCGCCGCCGCCACCGCGAACGCGGTCTTCGCGCTCACCGGGCAGCGCGTGCGCGCGCTGCCGCTGCGCAAGCAAGACCTGCGCGGGGGTCCGGAGCAGTGGCGACCCGAAAAAGGCGGGAACGCCGACCCGGCCTAGAGCCGCATGATGCCCGGGCGCGGCACGCCGGTGTCGCAGGTCTCTCGCGTGAGCGGCGCGCCCAGCTCGGCCAACGCACTTCGGTGTTGCGCGGGCGGCACGCGCAGCATGACTTCCTCGAAGGGGCGCAGCCGCGCGAACTCGTCCAGCGCGAGGGCGCGCGCGAGGAATGCCGCGGTCTTGGGCCAGCGCGCGGAATCGATCTGATAGCGCGCGAGCTCGAGATTGCGAAACACCGCCGCGATCGTGACGTCGGCAATCATCGGCTCGGCGCCGAACAGGAAGCCGGTCGCGGGCAGCTCGCGCTCGAGATAGCCGAACATCTCCGGCATCTCGACGCTCGCGGTCTTCTCGATCCCCGCCTTGTCCGGCGCCACGCCGAACACGAAGCGGTTCACGACGAGCGGGTACCAGTACTGCCAGATACAGACGTCGCCCATGCGCGAGTCGGCGTACTCCTCGAACCAGCGGGCGCGCGCGCGGGCGACGATGTCGCGCGGATAGAACGCAGGGGCGGGCTGCCGGTCCTCGAGGTACTCGCAGATCACCGACGAGTCGGCGAGCGCGAGGTCGCCGTCCTGCAACACCGGAATGCGTCGCAGCGGCGAGAGCTTCGAGAAGCGCTCGTCGCCCATGAACGGCGTGATCGGATCGATCTCGTACGGGATGCCCTTCAGATGCAGCGCGACCAGCACCTTGCGCACGTACGGAGACAGATAGCTGCCGACGATCGTGACTGGCTTCATCAAACGATCCTGCTCGCGTGACCCGCCCAGTACTTCTCGCGCAGGCGGCGCTTGGCCATCTTGCCCGTCTCGGTGCGCGGCACGTCGCTCGCGAAGTCGATCGTGCGCGGACACTTGTAGTGCGCGAGGCTCGAGCGGCAGAACTCGATCAGCTCGCGCTCGAGGGCGGGGCTCGGAGTGACTCCCTTCGCCGGCACGACCACGGCCTTCACTTCCTCGCCGAGGTCTTCGTTCGGCACGCCGATCACCGCCACGTCCTGCACCTTCGGGTGCATGACCAGGTGGTTCTCGGTCTCCTGCGGGTAGATGTTCACGCCGCCCGAGATGATCATGTTCGACTGGCGGTCGGTGAGATACAGGTAGCCCTCTGCGTCCTTGTAGCCGACGTCGCCGATCGTGAAGAGACTGCCGCGGTAGGTGGACGCCGTCTTCGCGGGGTCCTTGTGATAGGAGAAGCGCGCCGCGGCGTCGGCGGGCGCGTCGAAATACACGGCGCCCTCGCGGCCCGGCTCGTCGAACTCCACGCCTTCCTCGTCGAGCAGGTGCACGACGCCGCCGGCCCAGTGGCGGCCGACCGAGCCCTTGTGAGTGAGCCACTCCTGCGCGCGAATCAGGGTGCCGCCGCCCTCGGTGCCGCCGTAGTACTCGACGATCGCGTCGCCCCACCAGGCGATCATCTGCTCCTTCAGCGGAATCGGGCACGGCGCCGCGGCGTGAATCGCGACGCGCAGGCTCGAGAGGTCGTACTTGGCGCGCACGCTCTCGGGCAGGGTCAGGAAGCGGTGAAAGTGAGTCGGCACGAACTGCGCGGCAGTCACTCGCTGCTCGGCGATCGTGCGCAGCACCTCCTCGGCGTCGAAGCGGCGCAACACCACCGCGGTCGCGCCGATGCGCTGCATCGACGCGGTGAAGCCGATGGGCGCCGCGTGGTACAGCGGCGCCGGAGTGAGATACACGTCGTTCTCGGTGATTCCGAACAGCGCCGTGAGCCCGACGACGCCGGCCAACACCGACGGGTGTCCCGCCGGGATGCACGGCAGCGCGCGGCGCACGCCCTTCGGCTTCCCCGTCGTGCCCGACGAATAGAGCATGACCGAGCCCTCGAGCTCGTCCGCGAGCGGCGCGTCCTCGGGCACGTCGGCGAGCGCGTCCTCGAGTCTGCGGAACTTCGGGATCTCGCCGCCGACCGAGAAACGACCCTCGAGCTTCGGCGCGCGCGCGGCGACGCGCTGCGCCAGCTCCGCGAAGCGCGCGTGCGCGAACAGCAGCTTCGCATCGCAGTTGTCGACGATGTACTGGATCTCGTCTTCCTGAAGATGCCAGTTCACCGGCGTGAAGTAGAGACCCGCGCGGTGACACGCCCAGTAGAGATCGAAGAAGTCGTCGTCGTTCGCGAGATACGCGGCGATTCCGTCGCCCGGCTGGAGCCCGACCTTGCGCAAGAGGTGCGCGATGCGACGCGAACGCAGCTCGAGCTCGGCGTAAGTCTCGACCGTCTCGCCGTTGCCGTAGATCAGCGCCGGCTTGTCGGGGCTCTTCCGCGCATGTACGGCCACGGTGGTCATGACGTTCGCGACTCCCTCGCCCCGCGCGCGGGCGCGCTGCATTCTACCCGAGGGGCCGCTAACCTCGCGCGCATGCCCGACTCGTCGCGCGACCTGCTCGCGTTCATCGACGCCTCGCCGACGCCGTACCACGCGATCGCGGAAGCGTCGCGCAGACTCGCGGGCGCCGGCTTTCGCGAGTGCAGCGAGTCGGAGCTCTGGGCGCTCTCGCCCGGCGATCGCCGCATGGTCGTGCGCAACGGCGGCAGTCTCGTCGCGTTCCAGATCGGGAGCGACTCGCCCGTCGAGGGCGGCTTCCGCATCGTCGGCGCGCACAGCGACTCGCCGAATCTGCGCGCGAAGCCGCGCGCCGACGTCGCCGCGCACGGCTACCGCCAGCTCGCGGTCGAGCCGTACGGCGGAGTCCTCCTGCACACGTGGCTCGATCGCGACCTCTCGCTCGCGGGGCGGGTCAGCCTGCGCGACGGCGGCGCCACGCGCACCGTGCTCGTCGACTTCGCGCGGCCCCTGGTGCGCATTCCGAGCCTCGCGATTCACTTGAATCGAGAGATCCGCGAGAGCGGTCTCAAGCTGAATGCGGAGACACAGGTGATTCCCGTGCTCGGGCTCGAGGGCGCGCCGAGCCTCGCGGCGCTCGTGGCGACGGAGCTGCGCGCGCGCAAGCTCGCGGACGTCGGACCCGACGATGTCCTCGCGCACGACCTCATGCTCTACGACGTGCAGCCGAGCGCGGCGCTGGGCGCCGACGGCGCGTTCCTGGTCGCGCCGCGCCTCGACAATCTCGCCTCGTGTCACGCGGCACTGTCGGCTCTGCTCGGCGCCGCGAGCGGCGATCTCTCGCGCATGACTCGCGCCGTCGTGCTCTACGATCACGAGGAGGTCGGGAGTCAGAGCGCGCAGGGAGCGGCGGGCACGTTCCTGCTCGAGTCACTCGAGCGCATCGTCGCAGGCTTCAAGGGCGGCGAGCCGCAGGGCTTCCCGCGCGCGCGCGCGCGCTCGCTCGTGGTCTCGGCCGACATGGCGCACGGCGTGCACCCGAACTTCCCCGAGAAGCACGACTCCGGCCACCGGCCGGTGCTGGGCCGCGGTCCCGTGATCAAGACGAACGTGAATCAGTCGTACGCGAGCGACGCGCAGACCGCGGGGATGTTCGCGGCGCTGTGCGCGCAAGTCGGCGTCGTGCCGCAGCAGTTCACGCCGCGCAACGACGGCCCGTGCGGCTCGACGATCGGGCCGATCACCGCCGCGCGCACGGGGATTCCGACGGTGGACGTCGGCAATCCGATGCTCTCCATGCACTCGTGTCGCGAGATGGCGGGCGCGGCCGACGTCGAACCGATGATTCGCGTGCTCCGGGCGTTCTTCGCCGGGGCCTGAGTCCCAGTCACAGGAGAAATGGATGTCACTTCCTCGTTGCGCGCTCTCCCTACTCGCCGTCTTTGCGTTCGCCAGCGCCTCGTGCTCCACGGCCCCGTCGCCGGGCGAGATCCAGCGCGACGTGCAGCAGGGCAAGGCCGAGAGCGCCGCCGAGAAGCTCGAGAAGGCGCGTGACTCGGATCCCGACAGCTTCGACACCCGCATGGAGCTCGGCGAGGTCTACTACCAGCTGGCGCGCAAGGCGATGGACGAGGACAACCAAGCCCTGTACGTCGAGTATCTGCGCAAGGCGCAGACCGAAATCCTCGCCGCGGCGCGCATCGAGCCGACGTCGCCAGAGCCGCACACCGAGCTCGGGATCATCACCGCGTACGAGGGCGACCTGAACGGATCGGAGACCGCGTTCCGCAACGCGCTGCGCCTGGCACAGAGTGACAAATACCGGCAGTACAGCGGCGGCACGTTCTACTCCAACCTCGCACACATCTCGGTGTACAAGGGCGATCTGCCGGCCGCGCGGCGCTATCTCACCAAGGCCGGGAAGGCCGGCGCGCCGCAGGACGAGCTCGATCGCATCTCGGTGCTGCTCGCCTGGAAAGAGAACGACATGGTCGAGGCGCGCGACATCTTCAACGGCGCCGTGATCACGTCGCCGCGCGCCTTCGCGGCGACCTGGGACGGCGCGCCGCTGCCCAAGAAGATGGAGAACTTCGAGGACTTCGCCGCGGTCTGCTGCAAGAACCCCACCTGCGGTCCGCACATGGAGAACGCCTGCAAGCGCGAGCGCCAGGCCGTCGCGCACCGCGAGCTCACGATCGACACGGTCGCCGAGCAGCTGAAGATCGAGAGAGAGCGGCGCGAGCAGCTGAAGAAGATCTACGAGAAGAAGAAGGGCGTCGAGATCACGATCGAGGACCCGAACGCCCCGGCGTCGACTCCGCCGGCGACGACGCCCGCGCCCGCACCCGCGAAGAAGTGACTCAGGCCGCGAGCGCGGCGCGCACGGCGGCGTGAACGATCTCGCCGCCGCGAGTCACGAGCGCGCCGGCAGTCACTTCGTCGGCGACGTCGAGCTGCAGCTCGCCCTTCTTCAGCAGGTGCAGCAGGAAGTTCTGGAAGTTGCGCGCGAGCATCTGACTCGCGTGCAGCGGAATCGAGCTCGGCACGTTCAGCGGCGCGAGGATGCGGACGCCCCCGCGCTCGACGGTCTCGCCGGGTCGAGTGAGTGCGCAGTTGCCGCCCTGATCGGCCGCTAGATCCACGACGACGGAGCCGGGGCGCATCGCAGTCACTTGCGCTTCGCTGAGCAGCACGGGCGCGCGCCGGCCCGGCACGAGCGCGGAGCAGATGACGACGTCCGCGTCGGCGATGTGTTTCGAGAGCACTTCGCGCTGGCGCGCCTGCTGCTCGGGAGTCAGCTCGGTCGCGTAGCCGCCCTTCGCCTCGCCGCCCGCCTGGATCGCCTCGTGCGCGACGAAGCGCGCGCCGAGACTCTCGACCTGCTCCTTCACCGCGGGCCGGATGTCGAACGCCTCGACCACCGCGCCCAAGCGCTTCGCGGTGGCGATCGCCTGCAGACCCGCGACGCCGACACCCAGGATCAGGAAGCGCGCGGCCTTCAGGGTCCCCGCGGCGGTCATCAACAGCGGCACCATCTTCGGCAGCGCGGCCGCGGCGAGCAGCACGCCCTTGTAACCGGCGATCGTGCTCATCGACGAGAGCACGTCCATGCTCTGCGCGCGCGTGATGCGCGGCAGCAGGTCGAGTGAGAAGGCCGTCGCGCGGCGCGCCGCTAGACGCCGAACGGTGTCGGCGTTCTGGTACGGCTGCAGAATCGCGACGAGCAGCGCTCCCTCGCGAAGCGCGTCGCACTCCGCCGCGGTCGGCGGCTGAATCTTCAGCACCAGATCCGACGACGACCAGATCGCCGCGGCGTTCGGCGCGAGCTTCGCGCCCGCGGCGGCATACTCGGCGTCGGAAAAATCCGTCGGGCCCGAGCCGGCGCTCTCGACCCACACGTCGTTTCCCTCCGCGACCAACTTCTTGGCCGAGTCGGGCACGAGTGCGATGCGTCGCTCCCCCGGAGTCACCTCGCGCGGCACGCCGATCTTCATGGCCGGCACCCTAGCAGGATCTCAGTAATACGAGCAACGCGAGCGATGGCGCGGCTGCTCCTTGTAGCGCGCCCCCGCGCCGCGCCGCCAGAGCCAGTCGTCGAGCTCGCGCGCGCTGACACCGGCTCCGCGCGCGCGCATGCGCGCGGCGATCTGCTCGACGGCGTCGACCGCGCACGCGCGAATCTCGACTTCCTCCGGCGAGCCGGACGCGAGCAGCTCCTCTCGATCGATGCGCGCGACGAGCTCGGGCGCGAAGCGCAACACGCCGTCGAGTCGCAACACGTGCGGCACGAGATTGTCGGCGAACAGAGTGAGCTCGCCGAGATCGCGGAAGCGGCCGAGGTCGTCGGGCAGCGCGTGCGCCAGGTCCGAGACCGCGAGCTGGGCGCGCTTCAGAAACGGGACCCGCTGGCCGTCGTGGCGCGCGACGTCGCGCCAGAGCGGCATCGCCAGGAGACTGCGCACGAGCGCGGCCGCGGAGCCGCCCGCCTCCTCGACGAAGCCCGCGAACGAGCCGCTCGTGCGGCGCTGGACGAGCTCGCCCAACTCGCGCAGCGCGCGCGTGTACAGCTCGAGGAGCTCGTGGATCGGTCCCTGGGCCGGCGCCTGACCGAGTAACTCGGCGACGGTGCGCGCCTCGATCGCGCGCAGCGCGCTCGCCGCGATCGGGCCTTCGCGCTCGAAGCGCTGGCGCAGATGTGTCTCGATCGTGCGATAGCCCGAGAGACCCGGAAGCTTGCGCAGGTGTGGGAACCAGCCCGACCCGAAGTTCAGCGCGTCGAGCGTGAGCACGAATGCGGCCAGGCCTTCGGAGTCGCCACCCAGCGCGGGGAACGAAGTCGGGCTCCCGCCCAGCTCGGCGCGCGGAAGCGCGTCCGCGAAGCGCTCGAGCTCGAGTGACTCGATCGCGACGAAGCGCGCCCGAGCCGCGACCTCGGCGCAGGCCTCGCGCACCGCGGCGAACGGGCGCGCGAGGAGGTCCTCCGGAAGCTCCGCCTCCATCTACGCCGATTGGTGTAGATACGCGCGCAGCTCGGGCAGGGCGCGCTCGCGCAGCTCCGTGTCCAGGTCGAAGCGCTCGAGCGCCTGCAGGAGCGCGCGCGCCGCGGTCGGGATCGGGTGCGATGCGAAGAACGCGGCGACCTGGCGCTTGTACAGCGGCTTCTGCAGCGCGGGCAGCGCGGACACGAGTCGCCCTGCGAGCCCCGGCGAGACACGCGGCGAGAGCTCCTTCCAGCGCTCGCGGACGAACTCCCAGGTGCGCTCGCGCGCGGCCGGGTTACCGAGCAGCCGCACCAGGAGCGGCACGACGTCCTGCGTCGGAATCGCGTCGGTGAGCGTGAGCGCGAGCGCGCGCTCGACGAGCGCGGGATCGCGGAACGAGCCGAGCGCCATCTCGAAGCGGGTTCGCTCCTGCGGCGTGCGCGCGCCCTTCATCGCGCGCACGTAGGTCTCGAAGCGCGCCTTGTCGCCGCGCCGCGCGGCCAGCTCGACGGCGATCCCCGCGAGGTTCGCGTCGAGCGCGGTTCGGCTCTTGAGATAGGCGGCGATGCGCGCCTCGACCTCGTCGAGCACGGGCGGATGCTCCGCGAGGCCGCCCAGGATCGAGAGCACCGCGGCGCGCCGCTGGCGCTCCTTCTCGCTCTCGCCGTTCGCCGGCTTCCAGCCGAGTGACTCGAACGCGGGCGCGAAGATGTCGGCGAGCCAGCCGCGGAACTTCGCGGCCGAGCGCGCGCCGACGATCGGGAGCACCTGGTCGTCGAGCCAACCGAGGGGGCCCGACGCGGCGCCGAGCACGTCGGGCTCGCGCTCGCTGCCGAGTCGCGAGACGAGCTCGAGCCAGTCACTGAGTCGCGCGCAGCCCGCCCGCACCCCCGCCCACTGGTGACCGACCAGGCCCATGCGCTCGACCGGCCGCAGATGCGCGAGCTCCAGACCCAGCGAGCGCAGCAGCGGCGCGTCGTGCAGCGCGCGGATGAAGCTCGCCTCGTCGGCGTTGAGATATGCCCAGCGCACCTCGGCGGACGGACCGAGCGCGACCTCGGTCGTCGCGCCTTCGGCGAGCGCGCGCACGAGCTGGTCCTTGCCGCGCGCGCGGCGCACGCGCAGCACGAGCGGGATCGGTCGCGTCTCGGCGCGCGCGGCCTCGTCCACCTTCGGGTTCGCGAAGAAGCGCTCCTGTCCGGCCACGAGGAATGCCTGACCCTGGCGGTCGATGCGCTGCCCCGAGACCAGCGGGAAGCCCGGGCGCTCGAGCCACGGCGCGACGACGGGAGTCACTGGCCGCTTGGCGCTCTCCTCGAGCGCGCGCCACAGATCGGCCGCGCGCGCGTTCCCCTCGCGGTGGCGTCGGATGTAGCGCCGCACGCCGGAGCGGAACACGTTCGGGCCGAGCCAGCTCTCGAGCATGCGCACCAGCGACGCGCCTTTCTCGTAGGTGATGACGTCGAAGTTCTCGGTCGCCTCGCTCGGCGTGTTCACCGGGACGTAGATCGGGTGCGTGTTCTCCATCGCGTCCAGCGCGAACGCTGGCGCTCGGTGTGACTCGAAGTCGAGCCACATCTCCCACTCCGGCTTCCAGTGGTCGACGACCTTGAAGGCCATCCAGGTGGCGAACGCCTCGTTCAGCCACAGGTCGTCCCACCAGGCCATGGTGACCAGGTCGCCGTACCACATGTGGGCGAGCTCGTGCGCGATCACCTCTGCGACGCGCTTCTTCTCGGCGAGCGAGACGGTCTTCTCGTCGACGAGCAGGAGTGTCTCGCGGAACGTGACGGCGCCCGCGTTCTCCATGGCGCCGAACTCGAAGTCCGGCACCGCGATCAGGTCGAGCTTCCCGTAGGGGTAGGGCAGGCCGAAGTACTCCTCGAGGCGAGTCAGCGCCTCGACCGCGCACTCCAGCGCGAAGCCGGCGAGCTTCTTCTTGCCCGGGACGCACCAGACACGGATCGGTGTCGAGCCCGCCCGCGCCGGCCGCGACGACTCGAGCTCGCCGAGCACCAGCGCAACCAAGTAAGTCGAGAGCGGCGGTGTCTCTGCGAAGTGATAAGTGACCCGCGCGCCGCGGCGCTCGCTCCGCACGATCGCCCCGTTCGAGACCGCGCGGTTGCGCGCCGGCGTGGTCACGTGCAGGCGGAAGCGGGCCTTCATGTCGGGCTCGTCGAAGCACGGGAAGAAGCGGCGCGCGTCGGCCGCCTCGAGCTGAGTCGCGGCGTAGCGGCGCTTGCCGGAGCGCGCGAGATACAGGCCGCGCAGGTCCGTGCGCAGCGCGCCCGTGTAGCGGATGCGCAGCTCCGCCTTGCCCGCGGCGAGCGGCCGATCGAGCACGAACGAGAGCGTCTCGCGCTCCGGCGTCGCGCGCACGCGCGCGACCTTCACGATTCCCGAGCCGTCTTCGACCTCGCTCGACAGGACCTCGAGGTCCACCGCGTGGAGCTCGATCGCGCGCGTGTCGGCCGCGACTTCGAGCGCGATCGCGAGCTCACCCGAGAAGCGCGGCTTCGCGGGATCGACGTGAAGTGCGAGGTCGTACCGTTCCGGCCGGGGCAGCTTGGGTAGGCGCATGCGGCCGCCGATTGTAGGCTGCGGCCTTCTCTGCGGAAACCGCGGAGTTGCGGCTTGGGGAGAAAAAGCGCGAGCATGGGGTCGGTGTCCGGGGCGTCGCTCATATCGGTGACCGAGCGCGGGCGCGCCGCGGATGCGCTCGAGTCGGTGCGCTTCGACCTCGCGATCATCGGCGGCGGGATCACCGGCGCAGGTCTCGCCCGCGAGGCCGCGCTACGCGGTCTCTCGGTCGTGTTGTTCGAGGCCGAAGACTTCGCCTCCGGCACCTCGAGCCGCTCGTCGAAGCTGATTCACGGCGGCCTCCGCTATCTCGCGCTCGGCGAGGTCGCGCTCGTGCGCGAGAGCGCGCTCGAGCGCAAGGTGATTCACCGCCTGGCCCCACATCTCGCCGAGCGACGCTGGATGGTGTTGCCGGTCCGGTCGCGCGCCGCGCTCCTGAAGTTCCGCGCCGCGATCACCGCCTACGAGAAACTCGGCGCCGTCGAGCGCGACGACCTGCATCAGAACTGGGGCGTGGACGATCTCGAGCGCGAGGAGCCCGCGGTCGACCGCGCGGAGTGGCGCTTCGCCTGCGCGTACCGCGAGTATCTGACCGACGACGCGCGCCTGGTGCTCGCGAACCTGCGCGCCGCGGCGGGCATGGGCGCGCGCGTGCTGAACTGGGCGCCCGTCACCGCCATCGGACTCGAGAACGACCGCGCGAGCAGCGTCACCGCGCGGTGTCGGCTCACCGGGCGCGAGATCCGGGTGCAGGCGTCTTGCATCGTGAACGCGGCGGGCGCGTGGGTCGAGGCCGTGCGCCGACTCGAGGACCCGGCGGCGCCGAGCCTGCTCCACCTCTCGAAGGGCGTGCACATCGGCATTCCCGCCGCGCGTCTGCCGGTGCGGAACCTGCTCCTCTTGAACACCGACGATCGGCGCGGGATCTTCGCGCTGCGCCGCGACGAGATCGTGTTCATCGGCACGACCGACACGACCTACAAGCGCGGCGCGGACCTGTGGCCGCGCGTCTCGCGGGCGGACGTCGAGTATCTGCTCGCGCCGCTCTCCCACTACTTCGCCGACGGGAAGCTCCTGCCCGAGGACGTGCGCACGGCGTGGGCCGGGCTGCGACCGCTCGTCGCCGAGCCGGGCAAGGCGCCGACCGACATCTCGCGCAAGGACGAGATACTCGTCGGGCGCGCCGGGGTCGTGACCATCGCCGGCGGCAAGCTCACCGGCTACCGCCCGATGGCGCTGCGCACCCTGCAAGAGGTGCAGCGCGCGCTCGGGCGTCCGCTGCCGGAGGCCGCCGAGGGCCCGCCGCTTCCGGGCGGCGATTTCGCGGGCGATCTCGGCCCGCTCGCCGACGATCTCGCGCGCGCGCACGGAGTCACGTTCGGCTGCGCGCTGCGGCTCGCGCGCCTGTACGGGTCCGAGGCGGCGGCGGTGGTTCGGCTCGGGGCCGAGTCACTCGCGCCGGGCGCGCCCGTGATCGCGGGCGAAGTCGACTGGGCCGTGAGTCACGAGGCGGCCGCGACCGTCGAGGACGTGCTCTATCGGCGCACGCGCGCGGCGCTCTTCGAGGCGGAGGCGCGCAACGCGATCGCCGAGCCGATCGCGCGACGCATGGCGGCGTTGCTCGGCTGGAGCGCGGAGAAGACGGGCGCGGAGCTCGCGAGCGCGCGCGCCCGGCTCGCCGCAGATCTCGATTTCGCGGACGAGCCCGCGTGAGCGACATCGCCGGGCGGCTGCGCGCGGCGCTCGGCCCGCGGGTACACACCGACGCGGAGACACTCGCGGCGCACCGCCGGGATTACTGGGCGCTCGCCCAGATCCACGACTTGCTCGGGCGCGGCGCGCCCAATCCGGCCGCGGTCGTGCGACCCGAGAGCGCGGGCGAGGTCGCGACGGTGTTGCGTCTGTGTCGCGATGCTCGTGTGCCGGTGATTCCATTCGGCGGCGGATCGGGCGTCTGCGGCGGCGTCGAGGCTCGCCCGGACGCGGTCGTGTTGTCCACGCGCGGGCTCGACGGGCTCGTGTCACTCGACTCGCGCGACCTGCGCGCGACCTTCCGCGCGGGCACGATGGGCGGCGACGCGGAGCGCCGCGTCGCGCGCGAAGGACTCACCTTGGGTCACTGGCCGCAGTCGATCGACCTGTCCACCGTCGGCGGCTGGGTCGCGACGCGCGCCGCGGGTCAATTCTCGACGAGCTACGGCGCGATCGAGGATCTCGTGCTCGCGCTCGAGGTCGTGCTGCCCGACGGCCGGATCCTGCGCACCGCGGAGACGCCGCGGGCCGCCGCGGGCCCCGATCTGCGCCAGATCTTCATGGGCAGCGAGGGCACGCTCGGCGTCGTCACTGAAGTCACTTTCTCGCTGCGCCCGCAGGCGGAGGCGCGGCGCCTCGCGGCGTTCCACTTCGCCTCGCTCGACGACGGGCTCGAGGCGATCCGCCGCTTCATGCGCGTCGGCTGGCGCCCGCCGGTCGTGCGCCTCTACGACGAGCGCGAGTCACGGCGCCAGTTCTCGGCGGAGTGTCCCGAAGGGCGCTGTCTGCTGTTGCTCGTGCACGAAGGCCCGAGCCCCGCGGTGGCCGCCGAGGCCAGCGGCGTCGCAGCTCTGTGCAGCGCGGAGCACGGCGAGGTCGCGGACCCGAAGGCGGTGGAGAGCTGGCTCGAGCACCGCAACCAGGTGCCGAGCTTCCGCGAGCTGAACGAGCGCGGGCTCGTGGTCGACACGATCGAGGTCGCGGCGACCTGGACCCGCGTCCTGCCGCTGTACCACGCCGTGGTGACTGCGCTGCGCGAGATCCCCGAGGTCGCGCTCGCGAGCGCACACTCGAGTCACTCGTACCGCTCCGGCACGAACCTGTACTTCACGTTCGCCGCGCGGGTCGAGGACCGGACCCGGATGCCCGAGATCTACCGCGAGTGCTGGCGGCGCACGATGCAGGCCACCGCCGCGGCGGGCGGCGGGATCGCGCACCACCACGGCATCGGCCGCATCCGGCGCGCGCACCTGCGCGGAGAGCTCGGCGATGCCGGCATCGCGCTGCTCCGCGGCCTGAAGCGCAGCCTCGACCCGGACGACCTCTTGAACCCCGGGGTGCTCCTGCCGGACCCCGCGCCGAACGAGCCGTGAGCGGCGAGTCATTGCTCGCGCTCGATCTCGGCACGACCAGCGTGCGCGCGCTCGTCGTGGGGCCGGACGGCGCGGTGCTCGCGCGCGCTCAGCGGCGGATCGCGGCGTCCTATCCGCAGCCGGGCTGGAGTGAGTTCGATCCCGAGGAGCTCGTGACTCGCTCGGGCGACGTGCTGCGCGAGGCGCTCGCCGGCGCGAAGCTCTCCGCGCGCGACGTCGCGGGCCTGGGCATCGTCACGCAGCGCGCCACCGCTCTGTGTTGGGACGCGCGCACGCTCGCGCCGCTCGCGAAGGCGCAGAGCTGGCAGGACCAGCGCAGCGCCGCGCGGGTCGCAGAGTTCCGGAAGCTCGGCGTTCCACTCACCACGCAGGCGTCGGCGACGAAGTTCGAGTGGTGGCTGAAACACGACGACGCGGTGTGCGCGGCCGCGCGCGCGGGCCGCCTGCGCCTGGGCACGCCCGACACCTGGCTGGCGGCGCGACTCACGGGCGGCGGCGTGCACGTGACCGATCCGGGCAATGCATCGTGCACCGCGCTCTACGACGTGGCCAAGGGCGAGTGGTCGCAGCCGCTGCTCGACCTGTTCGGCGTTCCCCGCGAGACACTGCCGGGCCTGATCCCGACGAGCGGGATCGTCGGAGAGACGCCCGCGGGGCTTCTGGGTACACCGCTCCGTGTCGCCGCGCTGGCGGGCGATCAGCAGGCGGCGGCGTTTGCGCAGGGCGTCCTGGCGCGCGGCGACGCGAAGCTCACGCTCGGGAGCTCCGCGATGCTCGACGTACACACGGGTGCGTCACCCGCGGACGCGACTCCGGGGGCGTATCCGCTCGCGCTCTGGACCCTGGCCGACGGCACGCGCGCGTTCTGTCTGGAGGGTACGGTGATCACCGCGGGGACGGCGGTGGAGTGGCTCGTCGAGCTCGGCGTGGCGGGCGACGCCGCCGAGCTCTCGCGCCTGGCGGAGTCGGCGGGCTCGAGCGGCGGCGTGCGCTTCGTGCCCGCGCTGCAGGGCCTCGGCACGCCGTTCCTCGACGACGTCGCCCGCGGCGCGTTCCTCGGTCTCTCGCGCGCGGCCGGGAAGGCCGAGCTCGCGAGAGCGCTGTTCGAGGGCATCGCTCAGCGCTGCGCCGACGTGTGCGAGTCACTGCCGCTCAGCGACGGACCTCTCCGCGTCGACGGCGGTCTGGCACAGAGTGACTTCCTGCTGAGCGCGCTCGCCGACCTGACCGGCCGCGAGGTCCAGCGCGCCGCGGAGGTCGAGGCCACGGCCGTCGGCGCCGCGTTCCTCGCCGGTCTCGCGCTCGGCGTGTTCGCGAGCCCGCGCGCCTGTCTCGGCCTCGCCGCTGCGTCGGCGCGAGTGACTCCGCGACTCGACGCGGCGCGACGAGTGATCGAGCGCAACGCCTGGCGCGACTCGCTCGCGCACGTCCGCGCGGCGACGTAGCGGTATCTCGCGGCCGTCAGCCGCCGCGCAGCACCAGGAACCCGGCCCGCGGGAAATGCACGACCACGTCTCCGACCTCGGGGGCGCTGCGCCGGACCGCGATCTCCTGGGCCGAGGAGCGAACCAACGTGCCGGCGACCGGATCGCGGCCGTAGTCGTCGGGCATGACCATGACTTTGTCGCCGGGTCGGAGGCCGTTGGGCTCGCCCGGATCCATGGAGGGCTGTGTCTCGGGCTCCGCGGCGCGCGCGACCTCGAGCGCTTCCTTCTTCTCCATCGGCTTCTGGCTGCCGTGACCGATCGCCTTCACGCGCTCGCTCCACGCGGTGACGCGCCCGTGCGGCGTGAGTATCTCGGCCGCCGGCGGGTAGAAGCTCTTCAGGAACCAGATCGGGTGGTAGCTCGTGAAGTCGGCGAGGCCGGGCGCGGCCCCGAGCAGGAACGCGCGGCCGTCGCCGAGCTGTGAGTCGAGCCACGCGAGCTGCGCCCGCAGTGACTCCTTCATCAGCGGCACGGCGGCCTTCATCTGCACGGGGTCGAAGCGCTGGCCGCCGCCCATCAGCGCGCTGCGGTCGTCCATGAACTCCTTCGGCACCTGGTCGGCCATCTGACCGAAGATCACGGCGACCGCGGCTTGGAACAGCACGCGATCCGACCAGAACGCGAACGCCCAGCTGGTCGCTTCGCTCGCACCGGGGTGCACACTCGGCGTCGGGTGTCTTCGCTCGAGCTCGCGAATGATGCACTGTGAGTCACAGTACACGTCCGCGCCGATCTGCATCACCGGGATCTTGCGGTACGCGCCGGTGAGTGGAATCAGCTCGGGCTTGGGCATGATCGTCGGCTGCTCGACGGCCCGCCAGGCGAGGCCCTTCAGGCCGAGCGTGAGTCGCACCTTCTCGCTGAACGGGGACGACGGGTAGTGGTGAAGGATGATCTCGTGCATGGCACATCATAACTGACTACGCTCGCCTGCGGCTCGCTGCGCGCGCTCGCCCGATGATCGCGTGGGCACCCTACCCACGCCGCTTGCGTCCTCGCTCGGGGCGGCTCTCGCTCGGCTTCGGCGTATCAGTCACTGAGCTCGAGAAGACCGAACCCGTCTGTATTGCCAATGCCGCGTTCGCGCGCGGGGCGGGCGCGGGGACCTCGACGAGGCTTCGAGCGTACTCGCGAGCGCCGAGGAGAGGCCGCGCGCCCGCTCCGCATGCGCCGACCCCGCGCACTAGGTCGCCGCGACGCGCAGCTCCGCGAGCGGCAGGCGCGACGAACGCCTCAGCCAGAACAGCATCAGGCCGGAGACGATGACCAGGCCGACGAGCAGCGCCCACCAGATTCCCGCGAGACCCAGCTGTCCCGGCGAGCCCAGCCACACGCCGAGCGGCAGCGCGAGCGTGTAGTAACCCAACAGGTTCGCAAGCGCGGGCGCATGCGTGCGACCCGCGCCGCGCAGGATTCCACCGGCCACCACCTGCGTGCCGTCGAAGATCTGGAACGCCCCGGCAATGGGCAGGATCAGCGCCGCGAGCGCGACCACCTCGGTGTCGCTCGTGAACAGGAGCGGCAGCTCCGTGCGGAACAGCACGAAGGCGGCAGCCGCGATCAACATCACGCCCGCGCCGAGCGAGAGCGCGACCGAGCCCGCCAGCCGCGCGCCGGCAAGATCGGCGGCGCCGAGCAAGTTGCCGACGCGCACGCCCGCGGCGAGCGCGATGCCGAGCGGGACCTGGAACCAGAGCGCGATCATGTTCAACACGATCGTGTGTCCCGCCAGCGCCGCGACGCCGAGCCAGCCCGCCATCATCGCGGCGAGTGACCACGCGCTGCCCTCGAACGACAGCTGCAGGCCGATGGGGAAGCCGAGCCGCAGAATCTGCACGAGGCCCGAGCGCTCGATCGAACGGCGATCCCACGCGCGCCACGCACCTCTGTGTAGCCCGCCGAGCCGCACGACTCCGACCAGCGCGAGCGGCTGCGCCGCAGCGACGAGTGATGCGACCAGCGCCGCGCCGACGAGCTCGAGCCGGGGAAAGCCGACCTTCCCGAAGATGAGCGCCCAGCCGAAGAAGGCGTTCACCACGTTCACCGCGCCGGCGACCCACATCGCCGGCGCCACGAGGTTGCGCCCCGCGAGCCAGCTGCGCAGCGCGGTGAACGCGAGCAGGAACGGCACGCTGGGCGCGCGCAACACGTTGTAGCTCTGCGCGAGCCGCGCGATCTCGGGATCCTGGCCGAGCGCGAGCAGTGCGGGCCCGGTGCACGCCCAGCCGAGCGCGACGGGGAAGCTCACGAGCCCCGCGACGACGAGACCGCGCTGCAGCGCGAGCGCCGCCGCCTCGTCGTCGCCGTCGCCGAAGGCCTGTGAGACGAGTGGGTCCATGCCCATGACGGCGCCCATGCCGAGCGACAGCGTCGCCCAGCCCCACATGTTCGCGAGCGCCACCGCGTCGAGCGCCGCGACCGAGAGACGGCCGAGCAACAAAGCGTCGACGACGCCCAGCATCATGAAGGCGACTTGCGTGACGACGAGCGGCCAAGCGAGTCGCCACAGTGCGCCGAGCTCGCGGCGGGTGGGGGACATGGGCGTCTCCGGGATCGGGGCCGAGCACCTTAGCGGAGGCCCTGCAGTTTCTGCCACGCTCGCGCGTGGTATCTTCCGGGCACGTTGCGCTCGAGAGGTGGGCCGCTGACGACTCACATGCGCCGGCGTCTTCTCGTCACGCTTGCGCTCCTCACCCTCGTGTCTGGCTCCGCTTGCGGCTGCGGCGAACGCGCGGTGAGCGCGAAACGCGCGGGTGAGTCGGGCGGCGAGGCTCCGCGGTCGGCGAGCGGCGCGCGACTCGAGAGCGGCGCCACCACCGTGACCGGCATCCCGGAGGACATCCCGATCCCCGAGGGCCTGCGCACCACGTCCGTCTCGTCGGAGGAGCCCGGGTCACTCGTTGCGCTCTTCACCGGAGAGCTCGAGCCCGACGACGTCGCGCGCGGCTTCGCCGATGGGCTCCGCACTCGAGGCTGGTCAATCGACCAGTCTCGAAGGAAGGGCGACGAGCTCGGTGTGTTCGCGCGGAAAGAGCAGCGCATCGCCAGCGTCGTGGTGACTCGTCTCTCGGGCAAGCTCCACGTCGAGCTGGGAGTCTGGTCGCCTCGTCCGTAAGACTTCGCTCGCCCGATGATCGCGTGGGCACCCTACCCACGCTCCGCCGCCTGCGGCCTCGCTCGGCCTCGCCGTATCGGTCACCGAGCTCGAGAAGACCGGACCGAGAGCTCGTTCGCATTGGCCGTACCGCGTTCGCGCGCGGAGTGGGCGCGCGGACCTCGACGAGGCTTCGAGCGTACCCGCGAGCGCCGAGGAGAGGCCGCGCGACCGACCCGCGCGCGGCGACACACTCCCTACGCACGCCCCGTCGCTTGCGGGCCTTGCTCGGGACGGCCCTCGCTCGGCCTCGCCGTATCAGTCACCGAGCTCGAGAAGACCGGACCGAGAGCTCGTTCGCATTGGCCGTGCCGCGTTCGCGCGCGGAGTGGGCGCGCGGACCTCGACGAGGCTTCGAGCGTACCCGCGAGCGCCGAGGAGAGGCTGCGCGACCGACCCGCGCGCGGCGATATACCTGTATCTCAGTCCGAGTCAGATCCGCGCGCGATATTTCGAGTAGGCCACCATGCGCGCCAACGTACGGATCGCGCGGTGACCGGAGGGCGAAGTGACTCGGCCCGACTCGCGCACGCCCGCGGGACCCGTGTTGCCGTAGCTCGCGCCGGTGTAGGCCAGGTCGCTGGCGATGAGGATGGGCTTCTGGTGCTTGCGGCTCGCGTCGGCGGCAGCGAGCGCGTAGCGCCGGTCCTGACTCTCGTGGAAGCTGCCGATGCGCTCGAGGCCGTATTCGGGCCAGAACGGACCGTTGCGGAACATCTGCGCCTGCGAGGCCTGGATGCCGATGCCGAGATACACGATCGCGTCGACGTCCGGGTGCGCGGCCATGAGCTCGAGCACCTCCGGGATCGTGTCTCGCGTCTCGCCGCCGGCGAGGTCGATCGGGTTGCCGCGGCTCCAGCGCGCGGGGACCATCGTGTCGATCTTCGCGCGCAGATCGTCGGGCAGCGGAATCAGCTCGAGCCCCGCCTGCACGCAGGCGTCGGAGGTCAGCACGCCCCAGCCGCCGGCCACCGTGAAGATCAGCGTGCGCGGACCGCGCGGCAGCGGCTGCGTCGCGAACGCGGCCGCGGCCTCGTATGCCTCTTCGATCGTCTCGGAGCGCGTGATCCCGACTTGGCGGCACACGCCCGAGAACACGCGGTCGTCCGAAGCCAGGGCGCCCGTATGACTGCTGGCGGCGCGCTTGCCCGCGCTCGTGACTCCGCCGCGCACGACGACCAGCGGCTTGCGCGCGGTGTGCGCGCGCGCGACGTCGGCGAAGCGGCGGCCGTCGCCGACGCCTTCGAGATAGGCGAGTGACACGGCCGTGTCGGCGTCCTCGCCGTAGTACTCGAGATAGTCCGAGAGCTGCAGCATGGCCGAGTTCCCGCACGAGATCGCCTTCGACATGCCGACGCCGGTGAGTGACCCGTAGCTCATGAAGCTCGAGGCGAGATTCCCGCTCTGCGACACGACGGAGATCGGTCCCGGAGGCGGGTAGGGGGCGACGATCTGCGCGCACATCGAGACCTTCGTCGAGATCAGGCCCTGTCCGTTGGGGCCCGCGATCGCGATGCCGAGCTCGCGGCCGAGTGCGACGAGTCGCTTCTCCATCTCCGCGCCGTCGGCCGCTTCGCCGTAGCCCGCCGAGGCGACGAACGCGGCGCGCACGCCGATCTTCGCGCACTCGCGCAGGAGCTCCTCGTTCACTGTGTTCGGCGTGCACAGGAACACGAGGTCGGCGCGGCCCTTGGGGATCTCGGCCACGCTCTTGTAAGTCGCGCGCCCGAATGACTCGACGCCCTCGCGGTTGATCGGGAACAGCTCGCCCTTGTAGCCGCACGCGATCAGGTTGTGGAACGCGACCGTCCCGAACTTGCCGGGGTGCTGCGAGACACCGGTCACGACGATGCCGCGCGGGTAGAAGAGCGGCCGGAACTTGTCGACGATCGTGCTCACGTCGCGCTTCCGTCGAGCTCGACCAGGGCGTCGATCACCACCGGCCGGTCGCCGGACACGATCAGCGGGTTGATGTCGATCGAGCGCACGTCCGCGCGCTCCGCGCCGATGCGGCCGAGTGACTCGAGCACCGCGGCGAGCGCCGCGCGGTCGACCGCCGGCTCGCCGCGAAACGGGCCCAGCACCTTCTTGTACTGGAGCGCGTCGATCAGGTCCTCGGCGTCGCCGCGCGCGAGCGGCGCGACGGCGAACGCGACGTCGCCGACCGCCTCCGCGAAGATCCCGCCCAGGCCGAGCATCACGCACGGGCCGAACTGCGGATCGCGCACGAGGCCTGCGATGACTTCGCGCCGTCCACTCACCATGCGGCAGACGAGAATGCGCGCGTCGCCGTCGTCAGCCCGCCGCGCGGCGAGCAGCGACTCAGCGGCCGTGCGCACCGCGGCCGCGTCGCCGAGGCCGAGCTTCACCAACCCGCGCTCCGTCTTGTGCGCGATCTTGCGCCCGCACAGCTTCAGCGCAACCGGAAAGCCGAGCTCCGCCGCCGCGCGCACGGCCGCATCGGCGCTCTCGACCAAGCGGTCCTCGGGGATCGCGATCCCGGCGCTGCGCAACAGCTGCTTCGACTCGTGCTCCGAAAGCGTGTACGACATGGCGCGCGCAGTATGAGCAGGGGGCGACAGAAATTCCATCGCGATGGTTCGCCACTGAGGTCCGATGCTCCTCTCCTCTCGAGTCAGTGGATGCCAGAGAGTGTTCCGATCGATTGAGCGCCTGCTCCGCGCGCCGACCGTATCCCTCAAGGCACGCGCGCCGCGTCCGATGCGTTGGCTGCCCGCTTCGGGCCTGGGAGCTTCCTCGGTGAGTTGGAACCGGAGCCTTTCACTGGCCGTTTACGCGGTCGCAGCCGCGCTCGTTCTCGCCGCTCACGGGCGGGAGCCGGCACTCCTCTTTCTGCTCACCCAAGCGTTCGTTCTGCCCTTCATCTGGTTCGCGGACCTCTTCGGCGAGTGGATCGGACCGTTTCCGATGCCCGGATGGGGAAGCGGCAGACACACCGTCGACCGTGAGTCCCCGGCGTGGCTGATTGCCCTCTTCGGTTGGCTCATCCTCCTCGGGGTGTTCGGCGTCAGTTACTTCTGCGTCTGAGGAGTCTCATGATCCGAGTTCCCGCGATCCGCGGCCTGATCGACCGGAGAATCCTCGTGAACTTCCGGGTGGCGCCCGACGCGCTGCGAGGCGTTCTTCCGCCGCCGTTCCGTCCGAAGCTGGTTCGCGGCGCCGGCATCGCGGGCGTATGTCTCATCCGCCTGACCGAGATTCGGCCCGCGCTTCTTCCTCGCTGGCTCGGCCTGCGCTCCGAGAATGCCGCGCACCGGGTGGCCGTGGAGTGGGACTCCCGCGAGGGGGCGCGCGAAGGCGTCTACATTCCCCGGCGAGACACTTCGTCGCGCTTCAACGTGGCGGTCGGTGGGCGGTTGTTCCCGGGCGAGCACCACCCCGCGGTCTTCACGGTCTCCGAGTCACAGGGTCAGCTGGCGGTTGCGCTTCGCAGCCGCGATGGACTGACTCACTTGAGCGTCGAGGCCAGGGTGGCGCCTTCGCTCGCGCCGGGCTCGGTGTTTCGCACCGTCGAGGAGGCGTCGGAGTTCTTCGAGGCAGGATCGCTGGGGTACTCCGCCACCTCTCGCGCGGGCGTGTATGACGGCCTCGAGCTGCGAAGTCTCGCGTGGTCGGTCGAGCCGCTGGAAGTGACTCGCGTGGAGTCCAGCTTCTTTTCCGACCGTTCCGTCTTTCCCGCGGGCGCCGTCGAGTTCGACTGCGCGCTTCTCATGCGGCGGATCCCACACGAGTGGCACGCTCATCCGTCGTTGCAGGGTGATTGCTGATGCATGGAGATCGCCGCAGGGTCGCGAGCCACTCGCTCGCGAGCACACGGCCGCGGATAGGCGCGAGTCATCGGATCCGAGCGGTGGTCTCCGCAACTCGCGCCGCGAGAATGCGCGCGAGGTTGCGGTAGAGCACGGCGGAGATGTGCGGCGCGCGGCGCTCGAGGCGGGCGAGACCGCGCTCGGTCAGTCGCAGCAGGCGCGCGGGCTCGACGATCTCGAGCTCGGCGGAGTGTTTGCGCGTGTAGTAGCCGACTTCGCCGACGAGGTCGCCGCGCGTGAAGCGGTTCAGCACCTGACGACCGGCTTGTGTCTCGATCGAGGCTTCGAGCGCGCCGTCGATCACGAGAAACATCTCGCGCCCTTCGTCGCCCGAGCGCAGCAGCGGCTGTCCCGCGGGCGCGCGCCGCTGCGTGCCGTGCTGTGCGACGATGCGACACTGCGCGGTGGTGAGGTCGCGCAGCAGGGGGATCGACCTCTGCGGCGCCTGGCCGAGATCGAGCGAGAGTGTGTCCCAGAGCGTGACCACGTGGAGCTCCGCGCACAGCGCGGGCGCGAGCACGAAAGCGCACAGCCAAGCGACGCCGAGGGCGCTCGTCGCCGTGACGCCGAGCCAGCGCAGCTCGCCGAGACCGGACGTCGCGAGCACCGCGAAGCCGACGCACAGCGCGTGAGTCGCGAAGGTCACGGGCCGACCCGCGCCGACGAGCGAGCGCACGGCCGCGACCTCTTCGTCCGCGAGCCGGCGCGCCTCCGCGGAGAAGCGCGTGAAGTAGTGAATCGTGCCGTTCAGCGCGACGCCCAGAGCGATCGGCGGCACGATGCTGGTCGCGAGCGAGAGCGGCGCGTCCGCGGCGCCGAGAAACCCGAAGCAGAACGCCAGAGTCACTGCGCTCGGGAAGAGCGCCCGCAGTCCCGCCCACGGCGACAGGAAGAGCAGCGACAGCACGGCGTACGCGACGCCGAGCGCCAGCACGAGGCTGTGCAGCTGCGCGCTGACCAGCGCGTCGGCCAGGCGCTGGAACGCGATCGCTTGTCCCGTCACCGTCCCGTGTAGGGTGGGGGGCAGCTCGGCGAGGCGCTTCTCGATGCGCGCTGCGAGCTCGCGGATCTCGGCCGTCGAGACGGCGCGCGTGTGCACGACCAGGTTCGCGCGCTGACGCGCGGCGTCGACCAGCGCGTCCTGCTCGTCGCCGCGGCCCAGCCCGAGCAGCTCGCCCGCGAAGCCCGCATTGGCGGGCAGCGCGAGCGCGTCGGGAGCGCCGTCGTCCGCCGCGCGGCGGAGGAGCTTCAGCCAGTCGACGAGCGAAGTGACTTCGCCGATCTCCTGGCGCGTCTCGAGCCAGCGCTCGAGCCGCTCCAGCTCGGCCAGGTTCGCCGGCGAAGTGAGTGAGTCGGGCGCGTCGCCCTCGACGACCACGTCGAGCGAAGTCACTCCGTCGAGACGCCGATTCAGCGCGTCGAAGTCGACGCGAAACGGATCGCCCGGCGGGAACGCGTGCGGCAGATCGGTCGAGCTGCGCACGCGCACGGCAGCCGCGCCCGACACCAGAAAGAGTAGGGTGAAGGCGGCGATGAGCGGGCGCCGCCGCCGCAGCACGAAGCGCGCAGTCGCCGCGGCGAAGCGCGAGAAGCGATCGGGCGGCAGGGGCGCCTGCCCGCGACCGAAGCCCGTGGGCCGGCCGAACGCGAGCAGCATCGCCGGAGTCACCGTGACCGAGGCCGCGAACGCGACCAGGATGCCCGCGAGCCCGAGCACCGCGAACTCGCGCAGGGCACTCACCGGCGTGACGACTGCGGCCAGGAGACTCACGGCCGTGGTGAGCGCCGCCAGCAGCATCGGCAGTCCCACGCGCCGCAGCGCGCGCACCATGCTGTCCGCCGGCCGGCGCTCCGGCGTCTCGCGGATCTCGTCGTAGTAGGCCGCGATCACGTGCACCGGGTAGACGAGTGACAGGACCGCGAGCACCAGCGGCAGGGCCAGCGTCGCGCTGGTGAGTGGACGGCCGAGCGCGCCCATCAGCGCAAACGTCCAGAGCTGCGCGAGCACGACCGTGACCAGCGGCAGCAACATGCCGCGCGCCGTCTTGAACGCGAAGGTGAGCGCGGCGAACACGAGCACGATCGCGAGCGGCAAGCGCGCGCGCAGCGCGGCTCCAGTCACTTCGGTCGATGCGCGCTTCAACCGCGGCGTGCCGGTCACCTGCACTTCGACGCCGCGCGCCTCGCTGCGCGCGATGTCCGCGATCACGCGGTCGAGGCCGCGTGCGAGGAGCTCGCGATCCGGGAGCTCGTCGAACGTCACGATCACCGCCGCGAGCCGTCCGTCGCGCGACACCACCCGGCCCGCGAGCAGCGGGTTCGACAGCGCCTCCCGCCGCAGCGCGGCGCGTCCCGCCTCGCCGTCGGGCACGCGCCCGAGCAGCGGCGCGATGCGGATTCCGTCCGGATCCGCGCGCGGGATGGGAATCGTCGCGAGCGAGCTCACGTGATGCACGCCGGGCAACGCCCGGACGCGCTGCGAGATGCGCAGCAGCGAGGTGAGTGACTCGGACGAGAACGCGTCGGCCGAGAGCAGCCCGACGATCAGCGGCTCGTCGCTACCGAACAGGCGGCGCGCCAGATCGTAGGATGCGCCCGCTTCGTCCCCGCGCGCCAGCAGCTGATCCGACGACGGATCGAAGGTGACTCGCGCCTGGCCGGTGCGGAAGTCGTAGACACTGGGAAGTGTCAGCGCCGAGAGGAGTAGCGCCAGCGCCAACACGCCCCAAGGATGCGCCGCCATGAAGCGGAGTCCGCGGACCATCGCTCGTGCCTTCGGCTAGTGCGACGCGCGCGGCAGGGCGTCGGGCGTGAAGAACGCGTCGTCGACCTTCGCGGGCAACTCGAGCTCGAGCACTTCCATCTGCGTGGACGAGCCGTCGCGTGCGTCGTCTTGCCGCGCGCGCTTCGCGTTCGCGAACGCGCCGTCGACGCGCACGTCCGCGGGCTCGACCTTGTAGATCTTCCGCGCGCGCGCGCCCTTCTCGAAGCTCGCGTCGAAGCTCTCGCGCCGCAGGATCATGCACCACTCGCGATCGATCGACGTGAGGATGCGCGCGTACTCCGAGCCCGCGTCGGGCGCGGGCTTCGTCTCGACGACGTACACGTTGCGCCCGTCGATCTTCGCGTCCTCGAGCCGCCGCACCTGACCCGGGAACACGACGCGCGCGAAGCGCGCGAAGTCCTCGAGACTCAGGTTGCTGCCGAAGAGTCGCGCGTCGGGACCCGTCGCCTTGATGCGCCGCGCCTTGGCGTTGCCGCGCGTGAACGCCCACACCTCGCCGATCGCATCGCCGTCGCTGAAGAGATACGCGGCGATTTCCTTGCCGGCGTCGCCCCGCCGCGCGATCACGATCTTGCGGCCCCCGGGGTCGGTGGTCTGGCTCCAGTAGTCGACTTCGAGCGTGCGCTCGGCGCCGTCGCCGCTCTTCGTGACGAGCCTCGCGAGTCCGTGTGCCGACGGCGGCAGGTTCCGGATCGCACAGTCCATGACTTCGGTGATGGAGCCCGCAGCGCCGGCCGGCGCGGCGAGCGCGAGCAGCGCGGCCGCGAGCGCGGCGAATACAAAGAAGGGGAGAGCCCGCGCTGCCCGATCGGACGACATGGCGGCAAAGCTACCAGCCGCGCTCGCCCGCGCAAACGGATGCGTGACTCACTCCGCGAGCGGTCGCACGAGCTCGCGCTCCGCGCGTCCGATGGCCGCGACCTGGTCGTCGGCCGTGCGGCCGGGATTCAGGAGCACGAGCCGATCGACGCCGAGCGCGGCGTAGCGGTGCACCGCGTCGAGCTCGAGCTTGCCCGGGGGCGGAGTCACTGTGACCTCGAGCCGGCCGAGCGCCGCATCGCGGTCGAGTCTCTGCTCCGCCGCGCGCAGCCCTTCGATCGCGCGCTCGGTCGCGTCGAGATCGAGCGCGAAGCCGTACCAGCCGTTGCCGTAGCGCGCCGCGCGGCGCAGCGCGGATGGACTCATTCCGCCGACGACGATCGGCGGATGCGGTGTCTGCACCGGTCGCGGCTGTGACTGGATTCCGCCGAAGGCGACGTACTCGCCCTTGTACTCCGGCTTGTCCTGCGTCCAGAGCGCGAGGATCGCCTCGATGTATTCGTCCGTGCGCCGGCCGCGGTCGCCGAACGGCGCGCCCAGCGCCTGAAACTCCGGCTTCAAGTAGCCGGCGCCGAGACCGAAGATGAGTCGCCCCTTCGACAGGCGATCGACGCTCGTGAGCTCCTTCGCGAGCACGACTGGATTGCGCTGCGGCAGGATGATGATCCCCGTGCCGAGTCTGAGTGACTTTGTCTGCCCTGCGACGAACGCGAGTGCGACCGCCGGGTCGAGAAACGGCGTGTTGGGCGGCGAAGGAGAGGGCGGGGCCTGCGGGTCGGGCAGGACGACGTGCTCACCGGTCCAGACGGATTCGAACCCTGCGCTCTCTGCGGCGCGAGCCACTCGCACCGCCACGTCTGGATCAGCGCACGGTCCGAAGTTGATTCCGAACAGCCCGAACTTCATGCACGTCTCCTGCGCTCAGGCGAGCGCGGGACGGATTCTACCCGCAATCGCCTCGGCGGCGCGCGCGAACTCGGCGGCGTCCGCGTAGCGGTTGGAGTGAACGAGACGCGTCGCACCGAGCTCCGCGTACGCACGCGCGAGCTCGGCCGCGCGCCCGGAGTCATCGAGCGGCAAGCGGGTCATGATCGAGACATCGGGCGCGGGCTTGCCCGCGGCGCGGAACAACTCGCGCAGCCGCGCGATCTGCGGCGCGAGCTCAGCCGGCTTGCCGCCGATCGGCATCCAGCCGTCGCCGAAGCGCGCGGCGCGCGCGAGCGCGTGCGGCGCGGCGCCGCCCACGAGCAGCGCCGGTCGCGGCGGCCGCGGCAAGAACAGGAACCTCTGGCCGTTCTGCTCGACCACGTCGTTCGCGAACGCGCGCCCGAGAAACTCGAGCACGGCGTCGGTGTCTGCGGCGCGCCGCGGCTTCGGAACGCCGAGCGCGCGGAACTCGGGCTCCATCCAGCCGACCCCTACACCGAGCGCTGTCAGCCTGCCGCCCGACAGCTCCTGGATCGTCGCGATGGCCTTCGCGGTCGGGAGCGCCGGTCGGTACGGCAAGATGAGCACCGCCGTGCCCAACCCGATCCGCTCGGTGCGCGCGGCGAGCCACGCGAGCGCCGTGAGTGGGTCGAGATACCGGCCGCCCGAGCCCTCGGCGTCGTCGGGCGGAATCGCGATGTGATCCGGTACGAAGATCTCGTCGAGCCCCGCTGCCTCCGCCACGCGTGCGCAGCCTCCGAGTGTCTCACGCGTCGATTGCGGGCCCATGGTGCGCAACGAGATGCCGAGCTTCACGGCGTCAGTCTACGCGGGGCGAGGGGCGGAACACCAGGATCGAGGCCTCGGGGTGCGCGGACCCCGCGCGCACGGCCACGAACAGCCGGTCGAGTTCGGGGACGAAGAGCGAGGTGCGGCCACCGGGCAAGGTGGGGACTCGCGCCAGGGGGCGCGTCCCCGTCGAGTCACTCTGGAACACGTCCACCGCGCCCTCGCCGCAGCTCACGTAGATCCATCCGCGATGGGCGTCGAAGAAGACGTCGTCTGCGTCGCTACAGGCGGGCAGGCTCGCAGTCACTGCGCCGGTCTTTGCGTCGAGCAGGACGAGCTTGGCGGGGCTACGAAACACGACCGCGAGGAGTGACCGACTCGCGTCGATCGCGAGCGGGAAGTTCGACTTCAGGTCGGGCACGGCCCAGGTCGCGGTCCGCAATCCCGAGGCGAGATCCGCGACCGCGATCTGCCGCGCGCTCGGCAGGTTCACGAAGACGCGCGCAGTCTCGGGCTCGAGCTGGAAGCCCTCCGGGTGGGCGCCGAGCTCGACCTCGCCGAGCTTCGACGGGGTCACGGGATCGATGACGGCGAGACCCCCGCTGCCGTAGCCGACGACGACATGGCCGCTGCGCGGGTCGACCCGCACGTTGTCGGCGTCACTGCCCAGCGCGATCTCGCCGGCGGGCGAGAGGTCGCCGGCGCGAAACACTCGGACCTTCCCGTCTCCGCCGCCGGCGACGACGATGCGGTCCGACGCCGGCACGTACGCGACGCCCTGGGGCTCAGCGAGCCCGGAGATCCGGGCGGTCGGCTTCCCGGCTTCGAGGTCGACGACGTCGATCGTGCCGTTCCCGAGCTCCGCGACGAAGAGATGCTTGCGGCCGAGGTCGACGCCGAGATGGTCGATGCGACCCGCGACGTTCGGGAGCGAGATCGTCTTCTCGAGCGTGAGCGGCGCGCCGGGCTCGAGCGCGAGGAGAAGCGCGACGACGGCTCGGAGTGCGCTCACTGCGGCGCTCCGACCCAGGTCAGGGCGAGGCCGATCACTCCGGCCGCGACGATCAGGAGCGGCTCGGGCGCGCGTTTCGCCGTGACGAGCAGGGCCAGAGTGAGTGCGCCGATGGCGGCCGTCGGGAGGTCGACGATTGCGCGCCGGCCGAGCACGAACGCGGCGCCCGCGATCGCGCCGGCCGCGGCTGCAGTGACTCCGTCGACGAAGGCCTTGACCCGCGCGTCGGCCACGGCGCGGTGGAAGTATCTCGCGGGGAGGATCACCAGCAGGTAACAGGGCAGGAACACGCCGAGCGCCGCAAACACCGCGCCGACCGGCCCCGCCACGAGATAGCCGATGAACGCGACCGTGATCACCACCGGCCCCGGCGTGATCATCGCGACGGCAACGGCGTCGAGGAACTGCCGTTCGTTCAGCCACTGAAAGTCACCCACGACGCCGCCGTGCAGGAACGGGACGATGGCGAGACCGCTCCCGAAGACGAACGCGCCCGCCTCGGCGAAGTACCAGAAGATCTTCCACAGACTGTCGGGCGCCGCGCCGTGCAGGCCAGTCACGAGCCAGGGCGCGAACGCGAGCGAGGCCGCGGAGCTCCCGAGCCAGCGCGGCGGCGCCTTCGCGAGGAGCGCGACGACGCCGGAGAGCAGGAAGACCCAGATCACCTCCGACTCCGTCCACGCAGTGACGAGCGCACTCACTGCGAAGAGCACGCCGAGCAGGCGGTCCCTTCCGAGCGTCGTGCGCGCGAGCTTGTAGGCGCTGCGTGCGACGATCGCGATCACGGCCGCGCCGATGCCGTAGAAGGCGCCCTGCATCCACGCGAGGCCGCCGAAGCGCAAGTAGAGCGCGGAGAGCGCGAGCACCATCGCGAACGACGGCGCGACGAAGGCGGCCGCGACGAGCGTGGCGCCGAGCGTGCTGCCGCGCACCCAGCCGAGATAGATGGCGAGCTGCGCGGCCAGCGGGCCAGGCGCGAGCTGTGCGAGCGCGAGCCCCTCGACATAGTCCTTGTGCGAGATCCAGCGGCGCTGCTCCACGAGATCGCGCTGCATGTAGCCGACGAGCGCGATCGGTCCGCCGAAGCCGAAAGTCCCCAGGCGAAGGAAGTAGAGGATCAGCTCACTCAAGCTGCACGGAGTCACTCCGCCGTCCGTGACTCGTGGCGCAGTCACCGCGCCCCGGCGCTCTTCTTCGCCGTGCGGTCGAGCGCCGCGCGCAGGCCCTTCGCCAGGTCTTCCGTTCGTCCGACGCCCCAGTAGTGGAGAAAGACAATGCGCGGACTCTCACCCGACATGTGCTGATGGATCGCGACGACGTCGATGCCCGCGCTGCGCAGCGCCTTGAGGACACTCTGCAGCTCCGGCTCGAGCATCGCGAAGTCGCCGTCGACGACTGACTTCTCGTCGGAGCCGGCGAACGCCGCCCACGTGTTCACACCCATCGTGTTCCCGACGACCGCGCCGTGCATCTTCGTCTGGCGGCCGATCGTGACTTTGTACACACCGGACTTGAGCTCTCCGCGGGCGCCCAGGATCGCGTCGATCTTCTTCGGGTCGAGGGTGCTCTTGGCCGGATCGATGTCGGCGGCGGGGACTTCCCCCTTGCCGCCACTCGTCTCCGCGATCTTCGCGAAGACCTTGCCCACGGCGGCGGCGAGCTGGCTCACGTCGCCCATGCCGCCGATGTGCATGAACATCACCTTCGGGCTGTCCCAGAAGAAGTGATTGTGCAGCGCCGTCACCTCGAGACCGCTGTCGAGCGCGACGCTCATCACGGGATTCACCTGGTCCTCGAGCAGAACGGTGTCCCCCATGACCATCGCGTGCGCGCCGGCTCTCTTGAACGCAGCCCAGGAAGTGAGTCCCATGGGGGGAGTGAGTCTCACGCCGGCTGCAGAGATCGAGAGGTCGCTCCGCGGCACGGAGACCTTGAACACGCCCTCGCTCTCGTCGAGGGAGCCCTTGGCGCCGGTGAGCTCTTCGATCCTCGCGGTGTCGAGCGGAGGGCCGGGCGGCGCGGCCCGCGCGGAAGTCGCCGCCAAGGCCGCGCAGAGGGCAGTGAGAACGCGCTTCGTCACGAGCTGAGTCATCGCTTCTGTCTCCGTTCCCCGCCGGCCTTCCGGCGGAAGTAAGAGTAGAGGTCCGTGAACACGGCGTCGGCGCGAGCCAGGCGCGTCGCGTCGTCGCCGTGCGCCATCGCGATCCCGTCGATCAGTGACTCGATCCCGGTGACTTCGGACCGGCCGAATTTCCCGTCCTTCAGGTCGATGTCGTGAACGATCTCGGCCAGCGCGTCGAGCGCCGAATCTCCGAGGGCGAAGCGCTCGATCAGGACTTCGAAGGTGCAGCTCCCGCCCTCGTGCGTGAACTCTCCATCGAACATGTCGAAGCGGATCTCGCCGGGGGTGTGCGCGTAGCCCTTCGCCGCGACGAACTTGAACTCGGCCTCGGGATCGATGAAGCGCCGGATCAGCCAGGCGCTGGCCAGGCGATCGATGTGCAGGCCGCGGCGCGTCACCCAGGTCCGCGCGCGCAAGTCACCGAGGGACCTCTCGCGATCTGCGACGCCGGCGCTCGTCTTCTCCTCGCGCCGAACTCGCGTCGCGAGTCGCGCGAGGACGGCGTTGATCGAGCCGGCCTGCGGAGCCGCGAAGAAGTCGATCGCGGCGACCTCGTCGAAGCGCCGGCGCAGGCGCGAGAGGTCGGCTTCCGCCTGCGTCCTGCGGGCCTCGTCGGGAAAGCCGGCTGCGGTTCGCTTCACGAGCCGGTTCGCCTCCTTCGCGATCGGCCCGTAGTCGGCGGCTCGCGCCGCGTTGAAGAGTGACTCGATCTCCTCGTCCGAGAGACCCTCGACGAAGCGCGCCTCGCAGATCGACGCGTCGCCGCCGCCGTCGGCGATCTCGCCGCGGATCCACTCGAAGTCTTCCTGCGCCCGCTCGCTGCGCGGCAAGACGTACACGGAGTTCTTGATGGCGACGGCACCGAGGCGCTGGATCCGGCGCCAGATCTTGACCCGGAAGTAGCTCGGCTTCGGCGGGATCTGATGGATGAGGAGAAGCCAGCGGGCGCCCTCGGGGGGTGCCGGGCGGGCCGGAGCTCGCGCATCTAGCAGCTGCACTCTGCTAGGATACACTTGTTTCAATCGAGGAAACAGCCGGGATGAGCGAGGTCGCGAGAGCGGGCGAGTCCCCCGAGCGAAACGCGATGCTCGTCGAGCTCTTCGGCGCGCAGCGCGGCAGGCTCTGGGCTCTCGCCTATCGTCTGACCGGAAGCGCCGACGACGCGGAGGACGTCGTCCAGGAGGCGTTCTCGCGTCTGGTGGCGGAGCCGCCGGACGTTCCCGAGTCACACCTCGGGCGCTGGCTCGCCCGCGTCGCCACGAACCTCGCGATCGACGCGCTGCGCGAGAGAAGGCGCACGGCATACGTCGGACCCTGGCTGCCGTCGCCCGTCGAGACGGACGGCGTGGACTGGCTCGAGACTCACTCGGATGGAAGCCCCGATCCCGAGTCACGGTACAGCCTCGGCGAGAGCGTGACCTACGCGTTCCTTCTGGCGCTGGAAGCTCTGGGTCCGCGCCAGCGCGCGGTTCTCCTGCTTCGCGACGTGCTGGGCTACTCCGCGGAAGAGACCGGCGACCTGATCGGCGCCTCGGCGGGCAACGTGCGCGTTCTGCACCTGCGCGCGCGCCGCTCGCTCGACGACTACGACAAGAGCCGCTGCATTCCGACCCCCGAGCTCCGAGAGCAGCACCGCTTGGCGCTGCAGCGCTTCCTCGAGTGTCTCGTCGCGCAGGACGCGCGCGGCCTCGAGGCGATCCTCGCGGAGTCCGTCCGCACGGTGACGGACGCCGCGGGCGAGTACACGGCGCTGGCCCTGCCGCTCGCGGGCCGCGCGCGGGTGGCGCGTTTCTACTTGGCCGCCGCAGTCCAGCGCCTGTCGGGCGGCGTGAACTTCGAAATTCGACTCGTGAACGGACTCCCGGCGGCGCTCATCACGCTCGAGCGGCCGGTGCGCCGCCAGGCGCCGCGGAGTCTCTTGCGCTGCGAGCTCGACGGCGACGGGCGCATTCGCCTGGTGCACGCGATCCTCGCGCCGCGCAAGCTGATCGCGCTGGGCCTGTAACACTTCGCCCGACCCGTCCGTTCTCTCCTCGAATGCTTCGACCATCGAGGAGACTCCCATGACCCTGCAGGAACTCGTCACGAACGTCGGGCTCATCGCTGCGGCGATGTCACTCGTATCTCTGGTCGAGCTGGCCGTGCCGCTCTTCGCGCGCGGCGCGGCGAGCGAGGGCCGCGCCGCGGCGAACTTCGGTCTGACTGGCCTCACTCTCGTGTTGAATTGGGCGATCGGCGGCGCGGCGGCCGCGCTCGCGCTGTTCCTCTCGATTCGCGGAGGCGGCGTGCTCGCGCCGCTCGGGCTGTCGCTGCCGGTGCTCGTCGCGATCAGCGTCGTGACTCTGGACTTGTCCACGTATCTCGCGCATCGCTCGATGCACCTCGTCCCGTTGCTCTGGCGGGCTCACCGCGTGCACCACAGCGACCCGTTCTTGGACGTGAGCTCGACCCTCCGGCAGCACCCGCTGGAGGGACTCTGGCGCTTCCTGTGGATCATCGTTCCCACGTGGATGCTCGGTCTGCCGCTGACTGGCGTGGTCGTCTATCGGCTTCTGTCCGTGATCCAGGCCGTGTTCGAGCACGCGAACATTCGGCTGTGGCGACCGCTCGATCGGACCCTGTCACTCGTCTGGGTCACGCCGAACATGCACAAGGTTCACCACTCGCGCGCGCGGAAGCAGACGGACTCGAACTACGGGAATCTGTTCGCGTGCTTCGACCGAGGCCTCCGCACCTTCCGCTCGGCCGACGAGGCTTACGACGTGGTGTACGGGCTGGACGACGTCGACCCGAGGCGGGCGAAGTCGTTCGCCGGGCTCATGGCGCTGCCGTTTGTGCGGGCTTCGAGTGACTCGCCATCTCACGCGCTCGCGTCGTCGAAGAACACGCGCATCTCGCGGGGCGCGGCAAAGACCTCGGCGCCGGGCGAGAGCGCGAGCATGCGCACGCGCTCGGCGGGGACGTCGGCTTGAACGAGCGCGCCCACCGCGGACACGAGCTCGAGCTTCGCGCGCGCGCCGAGACTCTGAACGCGGCGCACGCGCGCGGCGAACGCGTGTCCGTCGAGCGGGCCGAGCGAGATCTCGAGGTCGTCCGGGCGGAAGCCGACGCGCGCCTTCCGGCCGTCGACGGTGGTCGCGAGCCAGTTCGCCTCGCCGAGAAAGCCGAACACGAACGGCGTCGCCGGCCGGCGGTACACCTCGTCGGGCGCGCCGACTTGCTCGATGCGGCCTTCGTTCACGACCACGACGCGGTCGGCGAGCTCGAGCGCCTCTTCCTGGTCGTGAGTCACGAAGAGACTCGTGATGCCGAGCTCGTCGTGCAGCTTGCGCAGCCAGCGGCGCAGCTCGCGTCTCACTCGGGCGTCGAGCGCGCCGAACGGCTCGTCCAGCAGGAGCACCCGCGGCTGGACGGCGAGCGCCCGCGCGAGCGCGACGCGCTGGCGCTGCCCGCCGGAGAGCTGCGTCGGCATGCGCCGGGCGAGGCCCTCGAGCTGGACGAGGTCGAGTAACTCGTGCACGCGCGCCCGAATCCGCTCCTCGGCCGGACGCTGTGCTCGCGGCTGCACGCGCAGGCCGAAGGCGACGTTCTCGAACACCGTCATGTGTCGGAACAGCGCGTAGTGCTGGAAGACGAAGCCGACGCGCCGGTCGCGCACGCTGCGCTCCGTCGCGTCCTCGCCGTCGAACGAGATCGCGCCGGCGTCGGGGCGCTCGAGCCCGGCGATGAGTCGCAAGAGCGTCGTCTTGCCCGAGCCCGACGGGCCGAGCAGCGCGAGCAGCTCGCCCGGCTCGACGTGCAGCGATACGTCGCGCAGCGCCGTGAAGTCGCCGAAGTGCTTCCAGATCCCTCGAACCTCGATGCTCATGCGCGCGTCTCCTGTCGGATTCGCCACTCGAGCGCGCGCTTCGCGACGAGGGTCACGAGCGCGAGCAGCGCGAGCAGCGATGCCACGGCGAACGCCGCGGCGGACTGGTACTCGTTGTAGAGAATCTCGACGTGCAGCGGGACGGTGTTGGTGAGTCCGCGGATGTGACCCGAGACGACCGACACCGCGCCGAACTCGCCCATGGCGCGCGCGTTCAGCAGCACGACGCCGTAGAGCAAGCCGAGCCGGATGTTCGGCAGAGTGACTCGCCGGAACATCTGCCAGCCGCTCGCGCCCAGCGAGATCGCGGCCTCCTCCTCTTCCGAGCCCTGCTCCTGCATCAACGGAATCAGCTCGCGCGCCATGAACGGGAAGGTGATGAACGTGGTCGCGAGCACGATGCCCGGCACCGCGAAGATGATCTTCACGCCGTGCGCGACGAGCCACAGTCCGAACACGCCCTGCGCGCCGAAGAGCAGCACGAAGATCAAGCCCGAGATCACGGGTGACACCGCAAAGGGCAGGTCGATGAGAGTGACCAGGAGGCTCTTGCCCCGGAACTCGAAGCGCGCGATCGCCCAGGCAGCGGCCACGCCGAAGATGGCGTTCGCCGGCACCGACACGGCGGCGACGATCAGAGTGAGCTCGATCGCCTTCGCAGCGATCGGGTCGCGGATCGCGTTCCAGTAAACCGAGAGCCCGCCCGAGAACGCCTCCGCGAAGACGGCCGCGAGCGGCAGCAGCAGAAACAGCGCGGCGAAGCCGAGCGCGAGCGCAACCAGCGCCGCGCGCACGAGCGGCGGATCTTGGAGCCCGGCGCGCACCGAGCCCGACGGATGGCTCTGTATCTCGTTCAGCGCTGCGGTCGTCACGGCGCGGCTCCCGCGCCCGCGAGTCTCTTGCGACCCACTGCCTGCAGCGCGTTGATCGCGAGCAGGAGCGCGAACGACGCCACCAGCATCACGGTCGCGATCGCCGTCGCGCCCGCGTAGTCGTACTGCTCGAGCTTCGTCACGATCAGCAGCGGCACGATCTCGGTGCGCAGCGGCATGTTTCCGGAGATGAAGACGACGGAGCCGTACTCGCCGAGCGCGCGCGCGAACGCGAGCGCGGAGCCAGTCACGAGCGCCGGCCAGAGCGCCGGGAAGAGCACGCGCAGGAAGGTCTGCAGTCGGCCCGCCCCGAGACTCGCGGCAGCCTCCTCGGCTTCGGACTCGAGGTCCTCGAGCACCGGCTGCACCGTGCGCACCACGAACGGCAGGCCGATGAACGTGAGCGCGAGGGTGACGCCGAGCGGTGTATAGGCGGCCTGGATCCCGAGGGGCTCGAGGATCTGCCCGAGCCAGCCGTTCTTCGCGAGCAAGGTGGTGAGCGTGATGCCGGCGACCGCCGTCGGCAGCGCGAAGGGAAGATCGACGAACGCGTCGACGACGTCCCGACCCGGAAACCGGTAGCGAGTCAGCACCCATGCGAGCAGCAGCCCGAAGACCGCGTTCAGCGCCGCCGCCGCAAGCGATGCCCCAAAGCTGAGCTCGTAAGCGGCCAGCGCGCGCGGCGAGAGCACGGCCGCTGCGAAGTCCTCGAGCGGGAGCGACGCGCTGCGGAAGAACAGCACCGAGAGGGGAATCAGGACGAGCAGCGACAGATACAGGATCGAGAAGCCCAGAGTGAGTCCGAAGCCGGGCAACACGCTGTTCCGATTGCTTGCCATGCGGTTTCTCCGACGCCGTCGGCTAGCGTCCGGGAACGTAGATCTGGTCGAACACGCCGCCGTCGGCGAAGTGAGTCGCCTGTGCCTTCTTCCAGCCGCCGAAGTCCTTCTCGATCGAGAGCAGCTCGAGCGTCGGAAGCTGGGCGGCGTACTTCGCGGCCGCCGCGGGATCGCTCGGCCGGTAGAAGTGCCTGCCGATCAGATCCTGCGCCTCGGGGGAGTACAGATATTCGAGATACTCCCGCGCCAGCGCGCTCGTTCCGTGCCGGCGCGCGACCGCGTCGACCACCGCCACGGGCGGCTCCGCGAGGATCGAGAGAGAGGGCGCGACCACCTCGAACTGGCCCTTGCCGAGCTGCTCGAGCGCGAGCAGCGCCTCGTTCTCCCACGCGATCAACACGTCGCCGATGCCGCGCTCCACGAACGTGGTGGTCGAGCCGCGCGCGCCCGCGTCGAGCACGGGCGCGTTCTTGTAGATGGCCGCGACGAAGGCGCGCGTCTTCGCCTCGTCGCCTCCGAACCTCCTCTGCGCGTAGCCCCAGGCCGCGAGATAGTTCCAGCGCGCGCCGCCCGACGTCTTCGGGCTCGGCGTGATCACCGAGATCCCGGGCTTCGCGAGATCGTCCCAATCCCGGATCGCTTTCGGGTTCCCCTTGCGCACGAGAAATACGATCGTCGACGTGTACGGGCAGCTGTTGTTGGGGAGACGGCTCTGCCAGTCGCGCGGCACGAGCTGCGCGCGCTCGAAGAGCGCGTTCACGTCGCCCGCGAGCGCGAGAGTCACGACGTCGGCCTCGAGCCCGTCGATCACGGCGCGCGCCTGCTTGCCCGAGCCGCCGTGTGACTGGTTGACGGTGACGGCTTCGCCGTGAGTCTCCTGCCAGTGCTTCGCGAACAGCTCGTTGTAGTCCGCGTAGAGCTCGCGCGTCGGGTCGTACGAGGCGTTCAAGAGCGTCGCGTCGCCGTGCGCGCTCGCGCTCGTGAGACCGAGGAGCGCAGCGGCAACGAGAGACAGAGTGACTTGCAGGGGTTTCATCGCGCTCTCCTAGTAGGCGAGCTGAACGCGGCCGAGGATCACGCCCTCGGTGGCGCGGTCCGGGTTGCCGTCGTAGCTGCGGAAGCTCGTGTTGTCGTAGTCGAGCGCGAGCTTCACGAAGCGGTTCAGGTACCAGTTGATCCCGACACTCCAGAGCTTTGCGGACTCGGCACTCACTGTGGGGTCCGCGAAGTTCGCGTCGAACACCGAGTGATCGACCTTCAGCTGACTGAAGCGCACGATCAGCTCGAACGCGCCCCACGAGCCGTGGAAGGGATCGAAGGACGAGCTCGGCAGAAGGCCCTTGTACGACTCGTTCTCGCCGGTGATTGCCCAGCCGAGGGCGACCTGCCAGGCGGAGTTGTCCGCGCGGATGTCCGAGAAGCCCGGCCGGCGGAAGCCGCCCGACGAGAGCACGTACTCGGCGAGCAGTCCGACGGGTCCCCAGTACCAGTAAGCCTGCGGCGCGTAGCGCGCCCGGGCTCCGGTTTGAGTGACTCCCGCTCGGAACGCGAAGAAGGTCTGCTGGCCCGAGGTCTTGAACGAGCCGGGGTTTCCCTCCTCGTGACCGTAGGTCGTGGCGAATCCGACGCCGAGCCCCTGAAGCGCGTCGATGCCGGCGTCCTGGAACGGGTTCGCGAAGACGCGCGCGACGACGTCCTTGTCGTCACCGGTGTCGACGTCCGCGCTCGCTCCGCCGTCGGTGACTCCGTTCATCCACGCGAGCTGGTAGTTGAAGAGGCCTTCGCCGACGACGCCCTGGAGCATGATGCCGAGGTCGCGGTTGGGCACGAGCTGCGTGGGCAGCGCGCGTTCGACGAACCACATCGCCGTCGCCGACTGCAGGCGCTCCAAGCCGACGGGTCCCTTGTACTTGCCGAACTGGAGCTGCGCCTCCGGGATGTAACGCAGATTTGCGTACGCATCCTGGATGACGAGCGTGCTGCCGGCGAAGTCCGGCATGATCCGGAAGTCGACGACACCGGCCAGTGTACCCTCGAAGATCGGGCGGATGCGGCGGAAGAAGAAGGTGTCTGCACCCGCCGCGCGGTTCGCCGGCGCTTCCGCGAAGAAGCGCGTATCGAAGTGAGTGTAGCCGCGGATGCGGAGCTGGTACTTCGCGTCCGGAGAGCGGATCGAGAAGCCGTCGGTCCCGGCGCTGACTATTGGCTGCTCCGGCTTCGCGGCCTCGGTCTCCGCGTCGACCTCGAGCTTGCGCTTCACGAGCGCGAGCTCCTGCTCGAGCTCGTTCACGCGGTCTTCCAGGGCGGCGCGGTCGCCGGTTGCGGTCTGCGCCTGTGCGTGTGCGTGCGGTGCGCCGAACGCGAGCGCGAATGCGGCCCCTGCGACGCCGAGCGCCACCCGACCCCGTGACATGCGGTCTCCTTCTCCCGATGTGGAGCTCCGCGCATCGAGCAAGGCGCATGCCCGCGCTGCCGCGCACGGAGAGACGCTCTCGTGTGCGTAGCCTGGAGATTCTGTGGTGGGGAACGGAAATATTGACCACTAGTTCTCGGAAATCCGTTATAAGATCTCGAAATTCGGAGGATCGATGGAGCGCTTCGCTCCGCTCCTGCTCGACATCTGGCGCGAGGTCGGGCGGCACATCGAGATCGGCGAGGCCGTGGCCCGCTGCACGCCGCTGCTCGCGCGCCGTGTTCCGGTCGACCAGGTGTTCGTGCGCCGGCTCGATCTCGCGCACGCGAGCGTCGAGACGGTCGCGTGCGCGAGCGCGTCCGACGGCGACGAGTCACCGCACACACGCGAAACCCTGCCGAGCGCCGCGCTGCAGGAGCTGGTCGCGTTCTGCCGCCGGGACCGACCCATGCGCGGCTCGGCCGCGAGCGTCGCGAAGCGTCTGCCGGGAGCGCTGCCGGAGCACGTCGTGGGCGACGTGCTCGTCGGGCCGCTTCTGCGCGATGGCGAGCCCGCGGGTCTCCTGCTGCTCGTCGCCCGACCGCCGAGACACTTCGAGCGCGAGCACGAGGACATCGCGCGCGCGCTTCTCGAGCCGTTCGCGATCGCGCTCGGAAACGACCAGCGCATCGCCGAGCTCGAGTCGCTGCGGCGCGCGGCGGAGGCCGACAAGCGCAGCTTGCTCGCTCGGCTCGGGCGCGAGGATCTGTCGGAGAGCATCGTCGGCGCCGACTCGGGACTGCGCGCGTCGATGGAGCGCATCGAGCTGGTGGCGCCGTCGGACGTGCCCGTCTTGCTGCTGGGCGAGACGGGCTCGGGCAAGGAGGTCGCGGCGCGCGCGATTCACAGCCGCTCGCCGCGCGCCGCCGGACCGTTCCTGCGCGTGAACTGCGGCGCGATTCCCTCCGGTCTGATCGACTCGGAGCTGTTCGGGCACGAGCGCGGCAGCTTCACCGGCGCGTCGTCGCAGCGCAAAGGTTGGTTCGAGCGCGCCGACGGCGGGACCCTGTTTCTCGACGAGATCGGCGAGCTGCCCCTCGCCGCGCAGGTGCGGCTGCTGCGCATCCTGCAGGACGGCAGCTTCGAGCGCGTCGGCGGCACGCGCCCGCTGCACGCCGACGTGCGCATCGTCGCCGCGACTCACCGCGACCTACACGCGATGGTGTCGGAGGGCCGCTTCCGCGAGGACCTCTGGTACCGGCTGGCCGTGTTCGTGATCCACCTGCCGCCGCTGCGCGAGCGGCCCGAGGACATCTCGGCGCTCGCGAGTCACTTCGCGCTGCGCGCCGCCACGCGCTTCGGCCTGCCGGCGCTGGTCCCGAACCGCGACGACGTGAGCCTGCTCGCGGCTTACGCGTGGCCCGGAAACATCCGCGAGCTCGGCGCGGTGATGGACCGCGCGGTGCTGCTCGGCCAGGGGCGCGCGCTCGAGGTCGCCAAGGCGCTGGGTCCCGCGGGGCCGCCGAGCGCGCGCGCGTCGGCCCGCGAAGCGCCGGCGACGGCGCCGCGCCCTGCGACGCCCGTGCCCGACGCACCCTCGAGCCTCGACGACGCCATGGCGGCGCACATCGAGGCCGCGCTCGCGCGCGCCTTCGGCCGGATCGAGGGCCCGTTCGGCGCGGCGCGCGCGCTCGGCATCAACCCGCACACGCTCCGCGCGCGCATGCGCAAGCTCCACATCGACTGGCGCCGCTTCCGCGCGCAGGCCGCTGCCTCGGCCGACTGACTCGACGTCCGCGGAACGGGCGGCCTCGCGGCGCCTCGAGCGAGCGGCGGCCTCGAGCCGATACGTGCTACCGTAGGCCCGCTCAACACCGAGGAATCGACATGAACTGGGAAGCGCCCGCGTTCGAAGAGATCAACATGAGCGCCGAGATCGGCGCGTACCAGGGAGACGAGGACGGGGACAGCTACCCGCCGTTCGTCAGCGAGCTCGCCTCCGACGTCGAGGCGTAGCTCGGCTCCAGATTCGTGCAGCTTCGGGTTCTAGGGTCGGCCGCCGGCGGCGGCTTCCCGCAATGGAACTGCGGCTGCGCCAACTGCAGGGGTCTTCGCGACGGAACCCTGCGCGCCCGCGCGCGTACCCAGGAGTCGGTCGCGCTCTCTGCTGACGGCAAGCGCTGGTTCCTGCTCAACGCCTCGCCCGAGATCCGCGCGCAGATCGAGAGCTTCCCGCCGCTCTGGCCGCGGGCGAAGCGACACTCTCCGGTGTCGGGCATCCTGCTCACGAACGGCGACTTGGATCACACGCTCGGGCTCTTGTCGCTGCGCGAGTCACACCCGATCTCCGTGTACGCGACCGGCGCGGTGCGCCGCGGCTTCGCGGAGGGGAACAGCCTCTACGGGACCCTGCAGCGCTTCCCGGATCAGGTGCGCTGGGGTGAGCTCGCGCTCGGCGTCGAGACCGCGCTGGTGGATCGGGACGGCGGCACCGACACCGGCTTGCTCGTGACCGCGCTCGCGATACCGGGCAAGGCGCCGCTGCACCTCGAGCGCGTGCGCGCGGCGTCGCCCGAGGACAACGTCGGCCTGCGCATCCGCGACGCGAAGCGCGGAGTCACTCTCGCCTACCTGCCCGCCGTGGCCGGGCCGTCGCCCGCGGTTCAGGACGCCGTCCGGGGCGCGGACTGCGTCTTCTTCGACGGAACCTTCTGGAGCAGCGACGAGCTCGTCGCCGCGGGGCTCGGCACGCGCCGGGCCGAGGACATGGCACACTGGCCCGTCGGCGGCGCGAACGGCAGCCTCGAGTTTCTCGCCAAGCTCCCCGGACGGCGCATCTTGATCCACGTGAACAACACCAACCCGCTGCTGCGCGAGGACGGCCCGGAACACCAAGCGGTGTACGCGGCGGGCGTCGAGGTCGCCCACGACGGCCTGGAGCTCCGGCTGTGAGTGGCGCGCTCGGCGCCGACGAGTTCGTGGCGCGCATGCGCGCGGAGGGCGCTCGTCGCTACCACGACAGCCATCCCTTTCACCTGCGCATGCACGACGGAACACTGCGCAGAGACGAGCTCCAAGCGTGGGTGCTCAACCGCTACTACTACCAGACGCGCATCCCGATCAAGGATGCGCTGATTCTGTCGAAGTCCGAGGATCCGGCGTTCCGGCGCATGTGGATCCATCGGCTGCGCGACCACGACGGCGAGCGCGCGGGCGAGGGCGGGCTCGAGCAGTGGCTGCGACTTGCGGAGGCGGCGGGTCTGGATCGGGACGAGGTGGCGTCGTGCGCGGGCGTGCTGCCCGGCGTGCGCTTCGCGTGCGACGGCTACGTTCAGCTGGTGCGCGAGAGTGACTTGGTGGTGGCGGTCGCGTCGTCGCTCACCGAGTTCTTCGCGCCCGACCTGATGTCGAAACGGATCGCCGCTTGGGAGAAGCACTATCCGTGGGTCGCGGCGGCCGGTCTCGAGTATTTCAAGAACCGAGTCACTTTCGCGCGGCGTGACTCGCAGGAGGCGATCGCGTTCGTGACGGCGCGCGCGACCACCGCGCCGCTCCAGGCCGCGTGCGTCGCCGCGCTCGTGCGCAAGACCGAGGTGCTCTGGCACCTGCTCGACTGCGTGCAGGCGGCGACGAGCGCGCCCCCGTGATCGCGCTCGACGCTCGGCCCCGGCTCGCCCCCAAGGCGCGGCTGCGCGTCGACTCGATCTCCGGCAAGACACTGCTGGTCTACCCCGAGCGCGGGCTCGCGCTGAACCCGACCGGCGCGGAGGTTCTCGCCCTGTGCGACGGCGAGCGCCGAGTGAGTGAGATCATCGCGGCGCTCGCGGCGCGCCACGGCGCGAACACCGGGCTCGCGGACGAGGTGCGCGACTTCCTGCAGAAGCTCGCCGACCGCAACCTCCTGCGCGGGATCGAGCCGTGAGCAACGCGCCGCGGCCATACACTCTGGTGGCGGAGCTGACCTACCGCTGCCCGTTGCGCTGCGTCTACTGCTCGAATCCGGTGCAGATCGAGAAGCGCTGGGCCGAGCTCGACACCGAGCTGTGGCGGCGCGTCTTGCGCGAGGCCGCCGCACTCGGCGTCGTCCAGGTCCATCTGTCCGGCGGCGAGCCACTCCTGCGCGACGATCTCGGAGAGCTGATCGCCGCGTCGCGCGCCGCAGACCTGTACACGAGCTTGATCACGAGCGGCGTGCCGCTCGAGCGCGCGCGGCTGGCGGAGCTCGCCCAGCGCGGACTCGACGCGATACAGCTCTCCTTCCAGGACGACCGCGCGAGTGACTCGCGCCGCATCGCCGGCGTCGCTGCGCTCCCGCAGAAGCTCGCAGTCGCGGCGTGGGTGCGCGAGCTCGGCCTGCCGCTCACGGTGAACGTGGTCCTGCAGCGCTCGAACATCGAGCGCGTGCCCGAGATCGTCGCGCTCGCGGAGCGGCTCGGCGCGGATCGGCTCGAGCTCGCGAACACCACCTATCTCGGCTGGGCACTCACCAACCGCGACGCGCTCGTCCCGACTCGCGCGGCGATCGAACGAGCGCGCGAGGCGGCGCGGGTCGCGACCGAGCGGCTCCGCGGCCGCATGGAGATCCTGTTCGTGCTGCCCGACTACCACACGGACTTCCCTCGTCCGTGCATGGGCGGGTGGGGGCGCAACATCTTGGTGATCGCGCCGGACGGGCTGGCGCTGCCGTGTCACCAGGCGCGCACGATCGCCGGGCTCGAGTTCGACAACGTGCGCGAGCGCGCGCTCGGCGAGATCTGGAGTGACTCGCCTGGCTTCCGGGCGTTTCGCGGCGAGGACTGGATGCAGGAGCCGTGTCGCAGCTGCGAGCGGCGCGCGACTGACTTCGGCGGCTGCCGCTGTCAGGCGTTTCACCTCGTCGGCGACGCGGCCGCGACCGACCCGGCCTGTCGCCTCTCGCCGAAGCACTCCATCGTGGTCGCCGCGCGCGAGGGCGCCGAGCGGCCGCCAGCCGCCGCCGAGCTGGTCTACCGGCGCGCACCTACACCGCGATGAAGCGGCGGAGACGCATGGACGCGAACCTCTGGATCCTGCTCGGACTCACCGTCGCGGCGCTCGGCGTCGCGTACGCGCGCAGCCCCGAGCTGCCGCTCGAGGGCCTCGCTTCGGGGGCGCGCCAGCTCCGCGGCGTGTGGCTCGAGCTCGCGCTCGGCTTCGCGCTCGCCGGGCTGTTCGACGTCCTGGTGCCGCAGGAGTCACTCGTGCGCTGGCTCGGTGAGGAGCACGGCGGTCGCGGCATCCTGGTCGCGTGGGTCGTCGGGCTCGTCATCCCCGGCGGGCCGTACGTGTTCTTCCCGGTCGCGGCGGGCCTGTTCGCGAAGGGCATCCCGGCCGGCGCGCTGATCACGCTGATCACCGCCAAGACGCTCGTGAGCCCCATCCGGATGCTGACGTACGAGGCGCCGCTGGTGGGCTGGCCGCTGACCTGGGCCCGGTTCATTCCGGCGATTCTGCTGCCGCCGCTCGTCGGCCTCGTCGGTCAGTGGCTGTTCCGATTGTTCCAAGCGCGCGCAGCACGTTAGGATCCCCGCCGTGATCATCGTGATGAAGGCCGAGTTCGGACCCGATGCGCCCGAGACGCGTCAGGTGATCCGCATGGCCGAGCGCAATCCGGACATCCGCACCGAGCTGCACGTGATTCGCGGCTCGACCCGCACGCTGACCGAGATCTACCTGCTCGGGCCGACGGGCGGTGTCTCCTCGGAGCCGTTCGAGGAGTTTCCCGCGGTCGAGAAAGTCATCCGCATCCGCGAGCGCTACCGCACGATCGGGCGCCACGAGGGTCAGGCCGAGGCGCTCGGCTTCGAGTACAACGGCGTGCACTTCAGTCAGGACAGCTTCTATCTGTTTCCCGGCGTGTGCGCGATCGACACGCGCGAGAACCTCGAGCTCACGTTCCGCGCGCTGAAGGCCGCGGGTATCTCGACCACGCGCGCCGGCGCGTACAAGCCGCGCACCAGCCCCTACGACTTCCAGGGTCACGGCGCGAAGTGTCTGCCCTTCACGTTCGAGCTCGCGGGCAAGTACGGCATCCGCGTGATCGCGATGGAAGTCACTTCGGAGCAGCACGTCGACGAGATCCGCGACGCGCTCGCCGCGGCCGGGAATCCCACCGGCGTGATGCTGCAGATCGGCACGCGCAACGCGCAGAACTTCGAGCTCCTGAAGTCGGTCGGCTCGCAGCAGCAATTCCCCGTGCTGTTCAAGCGCGGCATGGGGATCACGCTCGAGGAGTCACTGAACGCGGTGGAGTACGTCGCGAGCGGCGGGAATCACCGCATCGTGTTCGGCCTGCGCGGCATGAAGACGAACCTGGGCGACCCGCACCGCAACTTCGTCGACTTCGCGATGGTGCCCGCCGTGAAGCGGCTGACGCGCATGCCGGTGTGCATCGACCCGTCGCACGCGGTGGGCAAGCGAGTCGGCGCGCCGGACGGCCTGCTCGACATCCACCACGTGACCGCGCAGGGCATCATCGCCGGCGCGAACATGGTGCTCGTCGACTTCCATCCGCGGCCCGAGGAAGCGCTGTGCGACGGCCCGCAGGCACTCACGCCCGCGGAGCTCGAGCACTTCGTGCGCGACTCGCAGCTCGTGCGGGACGCCTACCTGCAGCGGGTCAAGCTGCGGATCGAGCTCGGCGCGCGCTGAGCGCGAGCACGGCGACACCGAAGAGCGTCACCGCGTTCGGCTCGGGCACCACGGCGCGCAGCGCCGAGAAGTCCTGCACGAACGCGCCCTGGCTCCAGCGGTTCGGGGAGCCGAACGCACAGACCAGACCCGCAGTCACCCAGGGCCGCTTCAACATGCGGCGATTCTACTGGGCCGCGGGCACCCGAAGGGCGTTTCTCGCGACCCAGCGCTCGCGCGCCTCCGGCTTCGCGTCGCCGCAGGAGGTGATTCCCAGATAGGTCCGGCGCTCACAGGTCACGTCGAGCCGCAGCTCACCGGAAGTCACCTCGACCCGCGCCTCGGCCTCCGGGTCCGCCGGCGGGCGGATGCGGAACTCGCGCGCGCCGCCGCAGTGCGCGATCGCGGCGGCCTCGGCGACTTGCGTGAGCTCGTCGAGGCCGCTTCGCCCGCGGTAGCAGGGCAGGTACACACCGCCGTGTCGCACCGCCTCGATCAGCGGCGCGACGTCCGCGGCGGTGACCCGGCCGTAGAGCCGGCCCGACGGCAGCGCGAGACAGTTCGGAGCCAGCCGGTGGCCGCCCAAGTGACTCGCCTCGGCCACGTCGACCCAATCGCGGAGTGCCGCCACCAGCGAGTGACCGAGCTTCCCGCAACAGCGGTCGTGGCGCCCGTCGGTGCAGACCAACACGAGCGGCGCAGTGAGTGGCGGACCCGAGTCCTCGCCCGCGACGAAGCGCGCCACCGCCTGCGCCGCGCGCTCCGCGTCGGGCTCGCGGCGCAGCAGCGACCGCCCGCTGGCGAAGTCGGCGCACAGCACCTCGACTCCGGGCTGCGCCGGCGCGCCGACCCGCGCGAACACGCGCAGCTGGAGCTTGCGGCCGGCCGCGCGCGCGGTCTTCTCGAGCGCGCCGACCGAGGGCGGCAGTCCCTCGGAGAGAGCGGCCTTGTCGTGGTGCCAGCGCGCCTTCGGCCAGGCGAGCGCGGCGAAGAGCGGCGCGTCGGAGGCCGAGCCGGCGAGTGGCTCGCCCGCGGAGGAGCTGGCTTCGCTACACGCGGCGGCGTCGGCGTCGATCATCGCCCAGCATCGTGCGGGTCGTGTATAACGGGCGCAACCCGCACGGAGGAAGCGATGGCCAGCAAGGCGGAGGCGGCGCTCGAGCGCTTCGCGGAGCAGATCGGCAAGGTCGACGGACCGGGCCAGCCGCACAAGATCGAACAGAGTCAGATCAATCTGTTCGCGGATGCGACCGGCGACCACCAGTTCATCCACGTCGACCCGGAGCGCGCTGCGAAGCTGTCTCCGTACAAAGTCACCATCGCGCACGGCTTCCTGACTCTGTCCCTGCTTCCGATGCTGCAGGGCAGCATTCCGCCGAGTGACCCGGAGGCATACCAAGGGCTGGTCATGGGCGTGAACTACGGGCTCGACAAGGTGCGCTTCCCCGCGCCCGTGAAGGTGAACTCGAGCGTGCGCGCGACGCGCGAGCTCGTGGAGGCGACCTTGGTCGCCCCGAACACGCTGCAGCTCAAGCAGAAGGTGACCGTCGAGATCGTCGGCGAGCCGAAGCCCGGCTGTGTCGCCGAGTTTCTGACTCGCCTGATCTACAGCTAGGCGCTTGGCCGGCGTCCTGCGCCGAGGCACGCGCCTCGGGAAGTACCGCCTCGAGCGCTCGATCGGGAAGGGCGCCTTCTCGGAAGTGTTCGCGGCGCGCGACACCGTCGAGGGTCGGCGCGTAGCGCTGAAGGTCGCCTTCGACTGGGTGGTGCGCGAGTTCGGCCGCGAGGCGATGGAGGCGGAGGCGCGGATCGCGTGCAGTCTCTCGCACCCGAACGTGGTCGCAACGCGCAACGCCGACTGGATCGACGGCCGCTTCGTCATGGCGAGCGACCTGGCGCGCACTCACGTCTACGACTACCCGGGCGCGTGGCGCTCGGGCGCGGTGGCGCTGCGCATCGTGCGCGACGTGGCCGCGGGCCTCGCGCACGCGCATTCGCGTCGACTCATGCACCGCGACGTGAAGCCCGAGAACGTGCTCGTGTTCGCCGACGGTCACGCGGCCATTACCGATTTCGGCGTATCGCGCTTCGTCCGGACCGAGTCGCGCAGCTACACCGAGGCGGGAACCATGGGCTACATGGCGCCGGAGCAGGCTTACGGGAAGCCGACCTTGGCTTCGGACGTGTTCTCGCTCGGTCTCATCGCCTACGAGTTACTCACCGGGAAGCTCTTGAAGTGGCCGTTCACCTGGCCGCCCGAGCGCTTCGACCGCTTCCGCGCCAAGGTGCCCGAGCCGCTGCGCGGCGTGCTGCAGAAGGCCTGCGAGTTCGATCCCGCCGATCGCTATCCGTCGGCGGTCGAGCTGCACCTCGCGCTCGAAGCCGCGTTCCGCAAGATCGAGGAGTCCCACGCCGGCGCGCCGAGACGCCGCCGGCGCCGGCGAGTCACCGGGCTCCCGGCGACGCCGTTCGCGGTCGGGATGGAGCTGTTCCGGAAGCGCAGCGGTCGAGCGCTCGGAATGACTCACCGCTGTCATCGCTGCAAGGGGCCGATCGCCGAAGCGATGAGTGTCTGCCCATGGTGCGGCAGCAAGGGCAACTCGTTCAAGGAAGTCACGAGCGCTCCGCTCGTCTGCCGGCACTGCGAGCGCGGGGTCCTGCCCGAGTGGACCGCCTGCCCGTGGTGCTTCGCGGGACGCTTCAAGGGGAACGGCCGCCCGCCGCGCCGCGACCCGCGCGCGCTCCGGCACTGCAGGCGCCGCGGTTGTCCCGGGCAGCTCCGCCTGTTCATGCGCTACTGCCCCGTGTGCAAGACCAAGCCGGGCAGGCGCTGGAAGCACCCGGCGCTGCCCGATCGCTGCACGCGCTGCAGCGGGCCGACGTCGCGGGGCTTCTTCCGCTTCTGCGCCTGGTGCGGGCGGCGCCAGCGCGAGAATAGTTGACAGCGTTTAGTTTTCAGTGGTAAATATTGGCCCATGGCGCGACCGGCGCTTCGGCCCGACGAGATCGAGACCTTCAAGGCGCGGCTCTGCGACGTGGCGATGCAGATGTTCGCCGACGAGGGCTACGAGGCAGTCACGATGCGCGCCCTGGCCGAGAAGCTCGACTGCAGTCATGCGCTCCCGTACCGCTACTTCGCCGACAAGCGAGAGATCTTCGCGGCGGTGTGTGGGCTCGGCTTCGAGCGCTTCGCGGTGGCGCTCGACCGCGCCGCCGCCGGCGTCGACGGCCCCGAGGAGCGGCTGCGCGTGCTGGCGCGCGCCTACTTCCGCTTCGCGCTGCGCGAGCCGCACGCCTACCGAATCATGTTCGAGCTGCGCGAGTCCGTGAGCGCGGCCCCGCCGCAGTACCGCGTGAAGGAGATCCGCTCCTGGCAGGTGCTGCTCGAGTCCGTGGAGCTGGCCGTGCAAGCGGGCGTGCTCGCGGGCGATCCCGAGACGGTCGCGCACGTGTTCTGGGCCGGCCTACACGGCCTGGTGTCGCTGCACCTGGCCGGCAAGCTCGGCCTCGGCCGCGCTGCCCGCGACTTACTCGAGCCTCTCATGGACGCGCTGCTCGACGGCCACCGCAAACCCCAGAAGACGAGGAGAAGGCGATGAACCCCGACTCGACCTGGCCCAGTCACCCGAATCTGCAGGGCGGCTTCGCGCCGCAGCCGCGCGAGGCGGACTTTCCGCGCCTCGAGATCGAAGGCGAGATTCCACGCGAGCTCGAGGGCACGCTCTACCGCAACGGCCCCAACCCGCAGTTTCCCCCGCGCGGCGGCGAGGCGTATCACTGGTTCGACGGCGACGGCATGATCCACGCCATCTCGTTCGCCGGCGGCACCGCGAAGTACCGCAACCGCTGGGTGCGCACGCGCCGCTTCGAGATGGAGCGCAAGGCGGGAAAGGCATTGTTCGGCGGCCTGCGCTCGATGAGTCACACCGATCGCGATGCGTGGCGCGAGCTCGAGGCGCAGGGTCTCTCGAGCTACGAGTGCGTGAAGCTCGCGGTCGACGCCGCGAACACGAACGTCGTCTGGCACGCGGGCCGGCTGCTCGCGCTGCTCGAGGTCGAGCTGCCGACGGAGCTCGACCCGCGCAGCCTGGAGACGTTGGGCCGGTATTCGTTCGGCGGGCGGCTGCAGACCGAGATGACGGCGCACCCGAAGGTCGACCCCGAGACCGGCGAGCTGCTGTTCTTCGGCTACTCGGCCGAGCCGCCGTTCCTGCGACACCACGTCGTCTCTCGCGACGGCCGACTCACGCGCAGCGTCGACGTGCCGCGCCGCGTGGGCACGATGATGCACGACTTCATCGCGACGCAGTCACACGTGATCTTCCCGGAGTTCCCGGTCACGATCCGGCCGGAGAATCTGTACTCGGACGCGGTGTTCCGCTGGGAGCCCGAGCTGGGAACACGGATCGGTGTCATGCCCCGCGCGGGCGATGCGAAGGACGCGGTCTGGTTCGAGACCAACGCCTGCTTCGTCTACCACTTCATGAACGCGCACGAGGTCGGCTCGCGCGTGATCATCGAGGCCGTGAAGTACCCGCGCGTCGCGTTGTTCCCGACGGCGCGCGCCGGCGAGGAAGAGGCGGGCCCGGCGCCCGGCCTGCTCGCGCGTTGGACCCTCGACCTCGCGACTCACTCGTTCCGCGAAGAGCCGCTCGACGACGTGCAGATCGAGTTCCCGCGCCTCGACGAGCGCCGCGCGGGGCTCGCGTACCGGCACGGCTACGCCGTCGGCACCGTGCCGCGCGGTGACTCGACCTTGCCGTTCAACGCGATCCTGCACTACGACCTCGCGAGGGCCAAGCGCCGCGCGCACGCGCTGCCCGACGGCAGCTCTGCCGGCGAGGCGGTGTTCGTGCCCCGGAGTGACTCGGCTCCCGAGGGCGACGGCTTCCTGCTCGCGCCCGTATACCGCTGGGCCGAGGACCGCAGCGACGTGGTCGTGCTCGACGCGGCCAACGTCGAAGCCCCGCCGCTCGCGACCGTGCGCGTCCCGCAGCGCATCCCCTTCGGCTTCCACGGCAACTGGGCCCCGGGAGTGACTCTGTCGTAGAACGAGCTCCGACCGCGCGATCCGGAGCTTCCGTCGGGAGGCTCGCGAAGGGTAGACTCTGGGGCATGGAGAAAAACGAAGGCCGCAAGCTGGGCGACGTCGCGAACGAGCTCCTGTTCGAGAACGAGCGCGTGAAGGTCTGGCAGATGGACCTCGCGCCGGGTGAGTCGTCCGACTTTCACGAGCACACGCTGCCCTACGTGCTGTGCGTCGTGGAGGGCGACACGGTCGACGCGGACTTCGCGAACGGAAAGTCGATCCGGATTCCGGTCAAGCCGGGCCAGGTGTACTTCGTCGAGCCGGGCAGTCGCGAGACCGCGGTCAATCGCAGCTCCACGCGCTTCCGCGAGTTTCTGATCGAGCTGAAGCCCTGAGCCTCGACCCCCCCGAATGAAGATCGCGCTCTGAGTCTCAAAGGCTACCCGAGGACTCACCGCCGCTGACTCGTGTTACTGTCTCCGCCATGGGGGATCTGGCGCACCGCTGGCACGGCGTGCTCGCCGCGCTGGCCTCCGCGCTCCTGGGAGCGGCGTGCATCGGCGCCGGGGGGCTGCCCGGGACGACGGTCAACGACGTCACGCAGATGAATCCGATCGCGGTCGAGCGAGTGGTCCAACCGCGCTCGATCGCCGAGGTGCAGAAGCTCGTCGCGAGTCACCCCGGTCCGATCTCGATCGGCGGCGCGCGCCACAGCATGGGCGGACAGATCGCGACCGAGGGAGCGCTCGCGCTCGACATGCGGGCGCTCGACCACGTGATCGCGTTCGACCCCGAGGCGCGCAGCATCAGCGTCGAGGCAGGAATCACCTGGCGCGCGATCCAGAACGTGATCGACCCGAAGGATCTCTCGCTGCGCATCATGCAGTCGTACGCGAACTTCACCGTGGGCGGCTCACTCAGCGTGAACGCGCACGGCCGCTACGTGAATCAGGGCCCGATCATCCGCTCGGTGCGCGCGATCCAGGTCGTGCTCGCCGACGGCCGGCTGGTCGACGCCAGCCCGACGCAGAACCCCGACATCTTCTACGGAGTGATCGGTGGCTACGGCGGGCTGGGAGTCATCGTGACTGCGACGCTCGAGCTGGTCCCGAACGACCGGCTCGAGACCCACGTGCGCGAAGTGCCGATCGGCGAGTACCGGAGCTTCTTCGAGCGCGAGGTCCGCTCCTCGCCGGACACCGTCATGCACAACGGCGACTTCTACCCGCCGCACTACGACACGGTCACCGCGATCACTTACACGAAGACCGATCGCGAGGTCACGGTTCGCAAGCGGCTGCAGCCGGAACACGCGAGTTACTGGAAGGAGCGCTTTGCCCTGTTCTGGATCTCCGAGGGGCCGTTCGGCGGCTCGCTGCGCGAGCACTTCCTCGAGAAGTGGCGCCTGCGCAACAAGAGCGTCGTGTGGCGCAACTACGAGGCGAGCTACGACGTCGCGGACGTCGAGCCCTGGTCGCGCAGACACACGACCTACGTGCTCCAGGAGTATTTCGTGCCGGTGGCCGAGTTCGACGCGTTCACGCCGAAGCTCGTCGAAATCCTGAAGCGCTACGACGTGAACGCGATCAACGTATCGATTCGCCACGCGAGCGCGGACCCCGGCTCGCTGCTCGCGTGGGCGCGCCAGGAGTGTTTCGCGTTCGTCCTCTTCTACAAGCAACCTCTCGACAAGGAGGCGAACACCTCGGTCGGACTCTGGACGCGCGAGCTGATCGAGGCCGCGCTCGCCGCGGGCGGCTCGTACTATCTCCCGTACCAGATACTCGCGACCGACGACCAGTTCCGGCGCGCCTATCCGCGCGCGGGCGAGTTCTTCGCGCGGAAGGCCAAGCTCGATCCGACCAACAAGTTCCGCAACAAGCTGTGGGACCGCTACTTCACGCCGCCCCAGGCCGCCGAGCGCGCGCGCGACGACGCCGCGATTCGCGAGCGACTCCGCGCCCGGCCCGGATACCTGCGCGAAGAGAGTCAGACGTTCCTGACCCTGCCCGAGTGGTACATCGTGTACAGCGCGGACGAGCAGGGGCTGCGCTCGCTCGACTCGCTGCCGAGTCACTTCCCGTACTTCTCGAGCATCGGCCAGTTCTGGGGCCGCTACCGCCACGTGTCGGGTCCGGCGCGCGCGAGCGGCTCGTCCAACTTCGGCTACAACGCGATGATCTGGGTGATCGGCTTGAGTTACAGCGTCGGCTACGCGGCGAGCGGCGCGTACGAGGAGACGCTGGGCCGGGTGACCGAGTGGGTCTCGCTGGGCGGGGATCCGGCGCGGCGCGAAGCCGACGATCTCTTCATGGCCGAAGCCACGCGTGACTACGCGCAGTTCATCCACGCGACGCCGTGGTACGCGTACCCGTTCTGGACCAAGCTGCGCGCCTATTGGGCGCTCGATCGCAGCGGGAGTCACTGGAGCGTTCGACGCGTCGAGCGCAAGTTCGCGACCACGCTCGGCATGGGCGTGAAGGCGGGCTGGGGCAAGGCGATCGGGCTCGGCACCGGCGCCGCGTACGCGCCGGAGGACCTGGAGATCCAGGCCTGGATTCGCAGCCGCGAGCCCGACTTCGGCGCCGGGTCCGGCATTCGCGTGCTCGAGACACTGGGACCGGACTCCGAGCTCGTCTCGATCGCGCGCTACGACCCGTTCCGCCACGCGCTGGCCGTGCTCGCGGAGCGAAAGGCGTCGCTGGTCGAGGTCGCCGGCAACCGGCGTATCCTGGTGACCGTGATCGCGCCTGCCGACTGGGACGACGCGCGCCTCTATGGCGACGTCATCGACGAGTGGCCGATCCTCACCGACCCGGAGCACAAGCGCGTGGCCCTCGTCGTCGAAGTCGGGCGACTCACGGACGTGCTGGGCGAGCTCGGCGCCGCGCCGCTGGCGCTCGATCACATCTACGACTACTGACTCACGACCACCGACCCGCGGAGGTGTCATGAAGCGAAGGACGCTGCTCAAGGCTGGAGTCACGACGCTCGCGTTGCTGTCGCCCGCGAGCGCCGCGTTCGCGCGGTTGCTCGAGGCGGTGCTCGACACGCCGGACGTCGATCCGGGCAACTTCCGCCGCGTCTACGGCGATCCGGCGCTCCGCGACCGCTTCTTCCTGTTCCTGCAGAACGTCTTCCACCTGTATCCGGAGGTGCGCTTCCACGAGCTGATCATCGAGCTCAGCGAGAAATACGCGACCGATCGCGAGGTCTATGCCGCGCTGCTCGAGCGGCTGCCCAAGATCAAGCCGCTGCTCGGCCCGGTCACTCACTCGATTCCCGCGCTCAAGAAGCAGAAGGATGAAATGACTCGGCAGTCGATCGAGCTGCTCGGCGAGCACCAGGAAGCGAGCGGCTATCTCGAGATCGGGACGACCGGGCGCTACGTCAGCTCGCTCGACAATCACGTGAAGATGAAGGGCCCGACGTATCTGCTGAACGACGTCGCGCCCTCGTACTCACCGGTGGACATGGTCGAGCGCGGCAGCCTGCGGAAGAAGGGCCGCTACGTGCCGCTGGGCAACTATGACTCGTTCGCCGGCAGTGCGATTCCGGAGCAGAGTCTCGACCTGGTCACGAACTTCATTGGCTTCCATCACTGCCCGGACGAGCAGCTCGCGGGCTTCGTCGGCTCGATCCGCCGCGTGCTGCGCCCGGGCGGCCGCTTCCTGCTGCGCGATCACGACGTCGACGGGGAGGGCCAGTGGGCGCTGGTGGCGCTCGCGCACGACGTCTACGACGCCGGTCTCTTTCTGCCCTGGACCGTGAACCACCAGCAGGTGCGCCGCTTCCGGTCCATCCCGGAGTGGAGCGAGTATCTTGTGGCGGCGGGCTTCCAGGGATCGGAGCGCCGCCTGGCCCAGGCGCACGACCCGACGCGCAATCTCTTGCTCGAGTTCGTGAGAACCTGAGTCGCGCGAGTCCGTCAGGTGCGGACGGAGTACTCGAAGCCGGACGGGAACGGCAGAGTCACCGACTGGAAGCCGTTCCTTCCCGACTGCACGAAGTCGAGATACGGCGCCAGCGCGCGCTTGAACGTGCGCACGTTGTCGGCCAGGACGACCGCGCCCGGGCGCAGCTTCGGCGCGAGTAACTCGAGCATCGGCAGGTAGAGGTCCTTCCAGCCGTCGAGCAGGAGCAGGTCGACCGGCGGCGGCACGTCGCGCAGCGTCTGCAGGGCGTCGCCCAGCCGGACTTCGGCGACGCCGCCGAGCCCCGCTTCGTTCAAGTGCTCGACCGCCTTCGCGCGCTTGCCCGGCTCGAGCTCCGAGCCAATCACTCGCCCCGTGCCGTTGTCGCGCGCCGCCGCGGCGGCGTAGAGAGTCGAGACTCCGAACGACGTGCCGAACTCGACGATGCGCCGCGCGTCGATGCTGCGCGCGACGAGATACAGGAGCTTGCCCTGCGGTCGAGAGAGGGGGATGTACACGTCCTTGAAGCGGCGACTCATCTCCGCCGCGGGCAAGTTGCGGTTCATGACCGCGCCGATGAACGTCGGCAGTCGTCCCAACATGCGGAACGTGTCGGCGGTCGCGGCCTCGTGCAGGCGATCCAGCACGCTCTTCACCTTGGGATCGTCGAGGGAGCTCGGCGTCGCAGCCACGGACAGCGCGCGTTCCATTTTCGGCACTCCTCCGGCGGTTAGTGTAGACAAGAGCCGCGTTACAATCGCACCTGCACCGGAGGACACGAGTCGTGGCGAACAGACGCAATCCCCGCAGCGCGGTCACCACCGAGGGCGACAATCGCGCGCCGAATCGCGCGATGTTGCGCGCCGTCGGTTTCTCGGACGCGGACTTCGGCAAGCCGATCGTGGGCATCGCGAACGCGGCGAGCGACATCACGCCGTGCAACGCGGGCCTGGGTGAGCTCGCGATCGCCGCGGCGGAAGGCGTGCGGCGCGCGGGCGGCATGCCGCAGACCTATGGCACGATCACCATCAGCGATGGGATCTCGATGGGCACCGAGGGCATGAAGTGCTCACTCGTCTCGCGCGATGTGATCGCGGATTCGATCGAGACAGTGACTCGTGGGCAGTGGCACGACGGAGTGCTCGCGGTCGGCGGCTGCGACAAGAACATGCCGGGCGCGGCCATCGCGCTCGCGCGCCTCGACGTGCCGTCCGTCTTCGTCTACGGCGGGACGATCCGGCCGGGTCAATATCACGGCGCCGACCTCACGATCGTCTCGGTCTTCGAGGCCGTCGGCGCGCACGGCGCGGGCAAGATGAGTGACACGGACTTCGTCGAGATCGAGCGGCGCGCGTGCCCGGGCAAGGGCTCGTGCGGCGGCATGTACACGGCGAACACGATGTCGAGCGCGATCGAGGCGCTCGGTCTCTCGCTGCCCGGAAGCTCGACGATGGCCGCGGACTCCGAGGAGAAACGCACCAGCGCGGCGGACAGCGGCGCAGCGCTCGTGGCCTGCGTCGAGAAGAACCTGACCGCGCGCAAGATACTCACGCGCGAGGCGTTCGAGAACGCGATCGCCGTGGTGATGGCCGTGGGCGGCTCGACGAACGCGGTGCTGCACTTGCTCGCGATCGCGCACTCCGCGGGCGTGCCGCTCGAGCTCGACGACTTCGAGCGCATCCGCGCGCGCGTGCCGGTGCTCGCGGACCTGAAGCCGAGCGGCCGCTACGTGGCGACGGACCTGCACAAGGTCGGCGGCATTCCGCTCGTGATGAAGATGCTGCTCGAGAAGGGCCTGATCCACGGTCAGTGTCTCACCGTGACCGGCAAGACGGTTGCGGAGAATCTCGCGCGCGTACCGGGCGCGCCGCCCGCGGGTCAGGACGTGGTGCGGCCGTGGAGCCGCCCGATCTATGCCGAGGGCCACCTCGCCGTGCTCCGCGGCAATCTCGCGCCCGAGGGATCCGTCGCCAAAGTGAGTGGCATCGAGATACACGAGATCACCGGCCCCGCGCGCGTCTTCGACTCCGAAGAGGCATGCATGGACGCGATCATGGGCGACCGCATCCGCGCGGGCGACGTGCTCGTGATTCGCTACGAGGGACCGAAGGGCGGCCCCGGCATGCGCGAGATGCTCGCGCCGACGAGCGCGCTGATCGGCAAAGGCCTCGGGAACTCCGTCGGCCTGCTCACCGACGGCCGCTTCTCCGGGGGAACGTACGGAATGGTGGTCGGCCACGTCTCGCCGGAGGCCTTCGTCGGCGGGCCGATCGCGCTCGTGCGCGAGAGTGACTCGATCACGATCGATGCGAAGAAACGCGTGCTCACGCTGAACGTCCCGGAGGCGGAGCTCGCGAAGCGCCGCGCCTCTTGGAAGCCCCCCGCGCCGCGCTACACGAGCGGCGTGCTCGCGAAGTACGCCAAGCTCGTCTCGAGCGCGACCTTCGGCGCGGTCACGGACCGCGACTTGTGAGCTGGCTCTCCGTCGCGGGCGTGCTCGGGACGATCTCGGTGATCGCGGGCGCGTTCGGCGCGCACGGCCTGCGCGAGACCGTGACTCCGGAGAGACTCGCCGCATGGCACACCGCCTCCCACTACGCGCTGATCCACAGCGCCGCGCTGCTCGCCCTCGCGCTCTACGCGTCGGCGACGGGGCGCAGCGTGACTCTGCCGGCGAGCCTCTTCACCGCCGGGGTCGCGCTCTTCTCCGGCTCGATCTTCGGCCTCGTTCTCTTCGAAGCTCGGATACTCGGCCCGGTGACACCGATCGGTGGCCTGCTGCTCATCGCCGGCTGGGCGTCGCTGCTCTGGCTCGCGCGGTCTGTAGCGGCGCCATGAGTCGGCGCGTCCGGCGCAACTCACTCTTGCGGATGCGAGTCACTCCGATCCGCTGAACGAGAGCGCGCTCCGATCCGCGGCGCTGTAGCGCGGCCAGGAGGCGAGCAGGGGAGAGCGCGGCGCGCCGGTGATCGCGAACGCCGCGAACGCGTCGCGCATGCGCCGGCCGACGGGCTTCGCCTCGGGCACGTCCTCGAAGAAGCGGCCGAGCGGAGTCACGCGGCGGGTGCCGAAGACGAGCGGCAGCTCGAGGCCGTGAAAGGCGCCGGTGTCGCCGGCCGCGGACGCGCCCGCGAGGTCGAACCGGTACTGGAAGACCGGCGCGCCCCGCGCGCAGAGTGAGTCGGCGATCCGCCGCGCGGGCGCGCGATAGCGCAGCTCCGTCGCGACGCGGTGAAAGAGCGCGTGTGGGCTCGAGTCGTGCTCGCGCTCGAGCGCGTCGGCCGCGGCTTCGCGCGCGATGCCCTCGGCGGTGAGCCGCGCGAGCACGTCGTCGCGGCGCAGCGCGCGCAAGCTCGGGTCGACGAGGTCGAGCACTCGCGTCTCGTCGCGGGCCGTGCCGATCACGAGCGGCACGAGCGCGGTCTCACCGGCCTCGGCCGCCGCGAGCGGCGCTCTCGGGAGTGTCTCTCCGTCGACGACCGGGCGGAACCCGCCGGCCCGGGACTGCGCCCAGAGGAGCTCCTCGAGCGGAATCCCGGCGAGCTTTGCGCCGTCGCGGGGCAAGAGGTCGAGACTCTTCAGAAACGCCGCGCGCCGCGCTTCGGCGCGCTCGAGTGAGTCGATCTCGTAGCTGCCGCTGGCGAGGATCGCGCGCTGGAAGAGCGGGCGCGCCCGCGGCATCGCGAGCAGGCACGCGAGCGCGGTCGCGCCGGCGCCGTGACCGAAGACGGTGACTCGGCCCGCGTCCCCTCCGAACGCGTCGATCTCGTCGCGCACCCATTCGAGCCCGGCGACCAGGTCGAGCAGGCCGAGGTTCGCTGCGAAG